>Ga0307479_10001513_pt1 | contig 21208 bp, 18 predicted proteins | sample atmos_gasesECM4C_FD_203743 | JGI IMG/M metagenome (GOLD analysis project Ga0307479, IMG submission 203743) | Hardwood forest soil microbial communities from Morgan-Monroe State Forest, Indiana, United States - atmos_gasesECM4C_515 | ecosystem: Environmental > Terrestrial > Soil > Temperate...
CAACCGAGCAAAGGCCGAGCAGAGCACGAAGGCGATGCAAAGAATCAGCGTGACCGCCAGTAAGCCATGGTTGGGCAACGGCTGGAGTTGGCCTTTTGTATCGCGGCGCTGCGGCCGATGTTTACAGGCATGCAGGAAGCCATGCTTGAAAGCCCAGTGCTTGGTGAGATCGCACCAGGCATTGTTTTCCAGCCGCCAGCGCTGATGACCGAGTTGGCGCACCAGTCGGATGGAAAAAGTTTTCGCTTCTAGTGTTGTAATCCACACCCATTTTTCGGACTTGCTCTCCGAGACACGCTTTCCCTGTCGGTAGTGCCATTCCGTTTTTCGCTCTTCCGAGCGCACCACCCGCATCGGTTGCCGATACTCCTCGGTGAAGGGAAGATCCTCAGCTTGCCAGAGTTGTGCTTCAACAACGTTGTCGGCATCTGTTTCGGTGAGTTGATCGTCGGGTGCGCGGTCTTGAAACAAGCCCTGGGCATCCTGATACAGCGTGCGGTTCTCCTGTTTCAGGGTGACGACCAAATCCCAATCGATTTCTTTGGCTAGCTGGAGAACCGGTGTTTGCGCGTAAAGCGAATCCAGCAACAGGATGTCGAAGAAACGGCTGCCATAGAGCTCGGGCAGTCTGCGCAGCAAGCGCAGCGCGGCAGTGTCCTCCCCCTCGTTCGGGCGCACCCACTCCAGCGCCAGGATGGGCTTGACCGGGCTGCTGACCACCTGGCAGCCCACCAGGCGATGGTAATACTGGATCTGCTCGAGCGGCTGCCCTTGTTGGTCCTGGGAAACGATCCGCCGTTGCAGACAGAACTCACAACAGCGACTAAAACTGCTGAGCACCTCGATGCCGTCCAGTGCGGCCACCACGCGCCCCTGCACGCGGCCCGGGTCCAAGGCTTTATTCCGTTTCAATCGGCGATTGATATTCACCAACATCTGCTCCAGCGGAACGAGCGCAAAGCTCGCCAGACTGTAGCGCAGGACGTCATCGCCGAAGGCGCGAGGAGCCTCGGTGCAATGTTGCAGCTGGGGTTGCGCCAAATCCGCCTGGAGTTGCAGGAAACTGGTGAGGCGAAAGACGAACCCATGAAACAAAGCTAGAAACACCGTTTGGGGAGAGATGTCCGGATCTTGCCGGCCATCGCGGAGGCTCGCGAGCGCCTTCCGGAAATGGAAGACTTTGCGCAGATAGCCAGAGAACGAAGGCAGTTCGTGGTTACGCGTTGTGTGCATTCTTATAACTGCAAGATAAGATAGACACAAACGTGAAAATTCTCTTTCACCTTCCTTACCGCTCCTTGCTGCTCTTTGGGGAACCCGGACGCTTGCGCCGTAGGAGTTCGCGGTTAATGGCCGAGATGCTCTCCAGGTCTTGCTTCATGCGCTGGTAATTCTCTACCCATTGCCGCACTTGATCCAGCTGCTCGCCAGGTACTACCGCGCCAGTTGTTCGGCCCGGCGCCAAGGTCACCGTGAGATACCAGCTGGGACCGTGCCGTTCCCCACGGGCACACTTACAATCGGGCTTGCCGCAGGTGACATAGCGTTGTAGCAGAGTGCCACGCAGGGTCAGCTCCGCCCGGGGCAGGTTTCGGGCTAGCCCGCGGCGGCGATTCTCTAGGGCCAGGGTGGAGAGCTTGGCTAACGTTCTGTCTGCTTTCATATAACAGCAAGATAATCGCACCGCCTCGCGAAAAATGCAAATGCGAAACTCCCCCGTGCGAATCTCCCCCTAACTCTCGGTCATCCCAGGGTTTAGAATCTTCATGCGAAATTCCTGGAATTCCAGCAGGTTTGCCGATCGCAGCGCAATCAGGCGCAGACCGCAATATGATTAGATGCTCTGATTTGTCTGCGAACGGCACAAATAATGAGACCGGCGCATTTTTGGTGCGCCGCGGATACAGAGTGAACCTGACGGGTTGCCTCCCGGAACGCCCGCTAAAATTGTTGCCCGCTAGACTCGCACTTTCTGGTTGCGGATGATCTCTTCGAGAGTAGCTAGCGCCGAAAGTGCGGCGAGACGCGAAGTGCGCGGATTCGCGGGCGAGGGCACGTTTTCCAGGACGATTCGGAAGCGCCCAAAATCGCCCACCGCCTGAATCTCATGGATGTTCTCGGTTCCGCCCGGCACGGCGATAACGCGAACGCGAATCTCGACCGATTTACCCGCAGCCAACCGCAGTGAGGCTGCGACGTTCGACGTCGTGGGGAAAGCGCGGCAAGCATCTTCCGGCGGACCCTCGAATAAAACCGTTTCCTCTTTAAGCCGGTCTAGGTCTATTCTTCGCTCGGTCACGTATTTCGCGCCCCTCAAACCAGCCACGGGTTTGCGGCTCGTTAGGATGACCAGACTCAAGCGCCCCATCGCCGCGGCCCTCAGGCCATCGAGGCCCGCGATGGCGCCCGAGGGAACATGAATCCGGCACCCCTGCCGCTCCGCCTCCGCAAACCACTCCTCGTTCTCGAGCAGGCCACCCACGCTCATGACCATCAAATCCTTCTGCGCACGCAGCGCCCGCGGAACGATGTCCGGCAAGGCCGCCTGGCTGGCCGCCTCGATAATAAAATCCGAACGGCGCACCAGTTCATCGATCTCCACCACGGGAGGGTGTGCTTTCAACTGCGCTGCAAACCTCTCCGCTCGTGCCCGATCCTGATCGGCCACAGCCACAAGAACGGCGCGGCTGGTCTCCGAATCGAGCGCTGTCGCCAGAATCTGGCCGATGGCGCCCACGCCGAGCAGACCGACTTTGAAAGCTGCCAGCATTAAGCCAATTCCAACATCCTCTCGATGGCGCGTCGCGCCTTTTTCGCTGTCTCCGCGGGCACCGTCACTTGCGGTGAAAGCGTCTCGAGAGAACGAATGATATTGTCGAGAGTGATGGTCTTCATGAAGGCGCAAACGGCGTTCGGATTGACAGGATAAAACGACCGTTCCGGGAATTCCTTATTCAGTCGGTGAAGGATGCCCATCTCCGTTCCCACCGCGAATTCCTGCGCGGGCGATCCACCGATATGCCGCAGCATTCCTTCCGTGGACAGAAAAAAAGTGCGATTGAATGGCAAACTGCCGTCGAGCGCCTTGGCCATGCAGGAACTCACGCATCCGCATTCCGGGTGCAGCAGCAGTTCCACATCCGGATGATTCTCGAGCACTTCGTCAACGTCCTCAGGACGGATTGTGCGGTGTACGTGGCAGAAGCCGGGGTAAGCAATGATGTTGCTTCGCTCTGCCTGTCGCGCCACGACTTGCGCCAGGAATTTATCGGGAATAAAGAGGATAGGCCGCTCGGCGGGAATCGCCCGCACCACTTTCGTGGCATTCGCGGAAGTGCAGCAGTAGTCGCTCTCCGCTTTCACGTCCGCCGAAGTGTTGATGTAAGCCACAACGACTGCATCTGGAAAGCGCGTCTTCCAGGTGCGCAACTCGTCCGCCGTGATCGACGCAGCGAGCGAGCAGCCCGCGCGCAAATCCGGCAGCAGCACCGTTTTCGTGGGGCACAGAATCGCAGCCGTCTCCGCCATGAAATGCACGCCGCAAAACACAATCGTTTCGGCATCGGTGGCCGCCGCGCTTTGCGACAGCCGCAGCGAATCCGCCACGTAGTCCGCCACTTCCTGTACCTCGGGTCGCTGATAGTGATGGGCCAGGATGATCGCGTTGCGTTCCTGGCAAAGTTTCCGCACGCGGTCCTGCTTGGCAAGAATTTCTTCCGCTGTGTCGTGGTTCTCTTCGATCGGCGGAAGCGTGTAACGGCTTTCGTAAGTTTCGTTGCTGACGGCTACTGGGGTCATGGCCTTTTTCCTTGTGCTTAGAGTCTTTCACACAGATCGAGGGCGCGCGCCGAATGCGTCAACGCACCCATGGAGACCGCGTCCACGCCGCTGGCGGCATACTCCTCGAGATTGCTTTCGGAAATATTTCCGCTGACTTCCGTAAGAATGCGGTCGAACAGGTTTCGCGCTCGCAGGTCTGCGATAACGGCGGCAATTTTTGCGGGCGCCATGTTGTCAAGCAACAACAGGCAAGGGCAGTCTCCGTCCGCTTCTTGCGACGATTCCTGCACACGCCGAAATGCCTGTGCGGCAGCCATCGCGCCTGCCTCGCTTCGCACTTCCACTTCTATGAAGGCTGCTGATTGGCGCGCCGGCCACGCGCGTTCTACAGCAATACGCACCGCGTCTTCTTCGCAATTTGCCAGGAGCGCAAGATGGTTGTTCTTCACCAAAATCGCATCCCACAAACCCAGCCGGTGGGTTCCGCCTCCGCCCAGGTGTACCGCACGCTTGTCCAGCAAGCCCCACGGAGTTTTTCTCGTGGCCACCACGTGTGCTTCGGGATTATGCCGATGCAGCAGCTCCTGAAAACGCCGTGTCGCGCTGGCTATGCCACCTAGGCGCTGCAAAAGATTCAAGCCAACCCTCTCGTGCGCCAGCAGATCGCCGCGCCGTCCTTCAATCTCGAGCACGACGTCTCCGGCGTTAATGGTCTCGCCATCATTTTTGCGAACCTTCACTTCGAGATCATCGCGCATCACCAGCCAGCAAAATTCGGCGACGCCAGCAACTACGCCGGACTCTTTGGCCAGGATCTTCGCGGTCGCATGTTGATCGGTTAATTGGAGAACAGTCGCAGTCAGATCGCCCAGACCAACATCGGAGCCTAAAAGTTCGTTCAACAGTGCTCGCACGCTCCGGAGATATTCGCGATTCCCCAAATGCAGACAGTCGCCGCGAAAAAATGCTCGCTTAAGCCGCTCCTGCCGCAGCGAATACGCCGCCATCTGTGCCGCTTGCTGTCTCATTTCAGTAAGATTCCCCGCGACTGCAGCTGTGCCTTGGCCCGCGCAATCATTCCCGGCTTGCTCGCTTCCACAGTGTGCAAGTGCACACCGCCCGTCAGCGACGAAAGCAGGCTGGCCTTTGTGCCGCGCCATTGCCGCACAAAATCCTGTACGTCGGCGCGCGACGCGATCATCAACGAGCCGCGCATTTCGCCATAAAGCGCGTGCTCCACGATCACGTCCAGGATGCGCACGCCGTTGTCCACCAGAATCTGCAACTCCTCCTCGGTCCGTTCCGGGCTGTGCTGGCAGGCAATTACGGCACGATGGGTGTCTGCTGCTTGTTGGGCAGGCAACCGATAGCCTTGCGGCGTCGACAGAATGTCGTTCCCCTCCGCGCGGAGGATAGCGATGTCCTGCACCACGCATTGCCGGCTTACACGAAAATGGCGCGCCAATTCCGTTCCCGGGATGGGGCCGCTCTGCGCACGCATCCATTCGAGGATGCGTCGCCGGCGCATGCTGCCCGAAAGTGGCCGGCCGTTCGCTCGGCCTTTTCGAACCAGAGCGCTGGTTGCCTGGGGCTGTCTTGTCACCTGTCTTATGCGCTCCTTAGTCACGGTAAATTATAGCACGGCGCTTACGGTGCCGAAGGTTACAAATTCGACGCCTACAGGCTGAATTGCCCGCGAAAAGCGCCGCCCACCAGCGATAATCGAATCGTTATGCGAATGCTCGGACTTCTCTTTGCCGCCGTGATCGCCATGGGCATCTATTACCTCTACCTGAAGCAAGCCGCTCCCGCGCCCGGGATGGTCGCCACCCAAGCCATTACCACCACCGGTGTGGAAATGGACCTGAACGCCATCGCTCAGGCCGAACGAACGTACTTCGCGCAAAACGGCTCCTATGCCGATCTCGACCAGCTCACCTCGAGCGGCGCGCTCACCATGGCGCGCAGCGGCCGCGATGGCTATACGTATTCGATTGAAACTGCCGTGAATGGTTTCACGGTGACCGCGCGCCACTCCGATAGCCCCGCCGTCAACGGCGTTGCTCCCTTGCACTATCCCGCGCTTTCCATCGACCAAACCATGGAAATGCATCAGGAGTAGTCGGCTCTAGCTCGGCTGCCTGCCCTCAAGTCTCCGCTGCCGGAACACTTCGTTCCCATGTGCTAAAATCGAGGTACAGATGGATGCGCAGATTCAGCGGCTCGTGCATTTGCAGGTCCTCGACGCCCGTTTGGCGGCACTGCGCAGCCGCTTGCAAGCCATCCCCGGCCAGCTTGCCGCCGCGGATGCGCGGGTCAGCATTGCCCGCCAGCAGATCGCCACCGCAAAAGAAGCCCTCACCACAAGCCTTAAAGACCGCAAGAAGTACGAAATGGATGTGGATTCCTGGAAAGAGAAGGCGCGCAAGTACCGGGACCAGAGCTATGAAGTAAAGACCAACGAAGCCTATAAGGCCCTCCAGCACGAAATTCAGCATGCCGAAACTCAGGTAGCGCAAGCCGAAGACCTTTTGCTCGAGCGCATGGTCTCAGGCGAAGAATACGAACGTCAGGTGAAGGCGGCCGAGCGCTCCGTGACCGTGATCGATCGCGAAGCGCAAGCCGAACGGCAGAAAATCCAGACGGAACAAACTGGGCTGCAACAAGAGCTGCAAGCCAAGGAAACGGAGCGCCGCACGATCGCTTCAGACATTCCCGAAGAACTCCTTGGCACCTACGAGAAGATAGCCGGCCGCCATCACGGGATCGGGCTTGCCGAAGTCCGTAACGAAGCCTGCGGTCTCTGCGGAGTCCGCATTCGCCCACACGTCTTTCAGGAATTGCGCCGGAACGACCTCCGCGAAATCTTCCAGTGCGAAACTTGCAGCCGCATTCTCTATTACGTCGAGCCCCCCGCGTCCGCTGCTCCAGAAGCCGAACCGAAGGCCAGCGCGGCGGGAATCTCCGTGAAGGAAGCCTGAGTTTCGCGCGTTTCCATTCGAATGCCCATCTAAATGCCCATTCGCATGAAGAGCCTCCCAGCCAAACCTCCCTCCGGCAAGCTTTTGTTCGATTCGCCGGCGAAACCCACGAACATCTTTGTAGCTAACGTGGACGGTGCTTCCCGCGGGAACCCCGGACCGGCGTCCTATGCCGTGATTCTCCGCGGTCCCGACGGCGCCCCTCGCTTCGAAGTCGGCAAATATATCGGACGCGCGACCAATAACGTCGCCGAATACTACGGCCTCATCACTGCGCTCGACTGTGCCGCCGCGCAAGGAATCGATCGCTTGCTCGTGCGCAGCGATTCGGAGCTGCTAGTGCGGCAGATGCAGGGCCGTTACAAAGTGAAAAGCGCCGACTTGCGGCCGCTATACGAACGCGCGCGCAAGCTGGCAAACGGTTTCGCATATTTCGCCGTTGAACACGTGCCGCGGGAGCAGAATAGCGAAGCCGACTCGCTTGCCAATCTCGCCCTCGACCGCACCGGTTCCCACGGCGGAAGCGTTGCGCCAGAACCGGGATTCGGCGCGTCTCCAGACGCCAGCCGCAAAAGAAAAGCTGCCCCGGGTGGCACGCGCAGCGGTTCAGCGCCGTCCGCGCGCGGCCAGCATAAGATACGCGCGCGCTATTCCGCCGGCGCTTTGCATCCTCTCGATGCCCTCGATCTCGCCGAAGGCGAAATCGTTGACATCTCGATCCGCCGTCCGCCCAATCCCTCCTGACAGCGGTCGTCTCGATGAGCAGCACGCAAACCTGGGATCCCGAGCGTTACTCGCGCAACGCCCGCTTCGTGAGCGATCTCGGCATGCCGGTCGTGCATTTGCTGGCGCCTCGCCCCGGCGAACAAATCCTCGATTTAGGATGCGGTGATGGCGTGCTTGCGGCCAAGCTGGCGGCGATGGGTTGCGAAGTTGTGGGAGTCGATGCCAGCGAAATGCAGGTTGCCGCGGCGCGGAAATTGGGAGTGGACGCGCGCGTCATGGCGGGCGAAGCGCTGCCATTCCGCGATGAGTTCGACGCGGTATTCAGTAATGCGGCGTTGCACTGGATGCTGCATCCCGATGAAGTCATCGCTGGAGTCTGGCGCGCGTTGCGATGCGGTGGCCGATTCGTCGCTGAAATGGGCGGACACGGAAACGTCGAGGCGACTAAAGCTGCGCTTGTTAACGCGCTCGACCGCCACGGGATCAATGGCCAACCTCTCGTGCCGTGGTACTTTCCGACGATCGAAGATTATGCTGCGCGGCTCCGGAAAGCCGGCTTTGTAATTTCCTATATTTCATTGTTCCCTCGGCCGACGCCACTGCCCGGCGACATAGGTTTGTGGCTGGAGACCTTCGCTGAAAACTTCCTGCGTGCTTTGCCGGCTGCGGAGAGGCCTGCTTACCTCGATGAGGTGCGGGAAGCGTTGCGCCCGAAATTATGCGATGCCGGCGGCAACTGGACGGCGGATTATGTGCGGCTGAGGTTTGCTGCGCAGAAGCCGCGGTGACAAAGGCGTTTCACGCAGGGAGCGCCGCACCTGCGACTGCGGCTCCGGCTGCCGAGTTTCCGTTTTTCAGATAGTAGCAGCGGTAGAGCGTATCGCGCTGCACGGGCATGTAACCCGCGTCAGAAATGATCCGCCGCAGCTCGGCTTCATTGGTCCGATTGCGCACACCAGCAGCGTAGACGACATTTTCTTCGATCAGGATGCTGCCCACGTCGTCCGCGCCGAACTGCAATCCGATCTGGCAGATTTTGATCCCGGGGGTAAGCCAACTCGATTGGATGTGGTCGATATTGTCTAGGTAAAGCCGGCTGATGGCCAGCGTCTTCAGATAATCGGCCGCCGTCGCTTCCGGAACTCGTTTGCCCAGCGAAGTATTCTCAGGCGCAAAAATCCAGGGAATAAACGCGGTAAATCCGCCGGTCTCTTCCTGAATGCGCCGGACGCGCTCGAAATGATTGACACGGTGGCGATACTCTTCCCCGCAGCCAAACATCATAGTGGCCGTGGTGCGCAGCCCCAGCGCGTGAGCCGTGCGATGCATCTGCTCCCATTCGTCGGCGCTGCACTTCAGGCGCGAAATGCGCTGGCGGATTTCGTCGTCCAGGATTTCCGCGCCGCCTCCCGGAATCGAATCGAGGCCCGCGTCGCGCAGGCGCGCGATCGTATCGTGCACGCTGAGCCCCGAAACCTCGGCGATGCAGAGCACCTCCGGCGCCGAAAAACAATGCAGATGAATTTGCGGGAAGGTGTGCTTGATGGAGCGCAGCAGGTTTTCGTAGTAGTCGATGCGCAGATCGGAATGCAGTCCGCCCTGCATCAGAATGCCCGTGCCGCCAAGCGCGATGGTCTCTTCGATTTTTTGCAGGATCGTGTCCAGCGAGAGGACGTAGCCTTCCTTCGAGCCCATCGGGCGGTAAAAAGCGCAGAACGAGCAATATTCCGTGCAGAAATTGGTGTAGTTGATGTTGCGGTCGATCTGATAGCTGGCCACGCGCGGATCGTTTTTCTTTTTGCGCAGTTGATTTGCGGCCATGCCGATGCCGATCAGGTCATCGGACTGGAAAAGATCGAGCGCTTCCTGCTGTGATAGGCCCATCGCTCAGCGGCCTCCTTGCGCGCTTCCGGCGCGCTCGGCGGCCTCATGCCTACGCGGCAAAGGCGCGAATTCGATCGGCCGGGCGCGCGGGATGAGCCCGGCGGCGGCGCATTCGCGGAAGTAAAGTTCGAGGCCCTCGAGATTCGCGGCGTCGAGCGAAAAATCGATGTGGTCCCGGAGGTAAATTTCCAAATCACGCGGCGGCAGCTCCAGCTTCAAAGACGCGGATTCGGCGATCTCGCCGATACGCGCCAGGCCATACTCCTTGGAAGCCAGAAAATCGGCCACCACCTCCGGCGTGATCAGCTCGCTCCGGCCAACCCAAATCGCCAGAACGCAGGGCTTGCCGGTCATCAGGCGCCACTGCTCGGCAACGTCGTAAACAAAAAGCGTATCGATCCCGGGAACGATCTGGTCTTCCCGATGCGAGATGGCTTCATCGCAGCCGCATCCCTTTGCGTCGGGCGCTTTCGCTGAAAGCGCATCCACCTTCAGCCGGATTCGCAGCGCCGGATCGCCGATCACCAGCGCGGCGTCGGCTTGCGCGAGCATGGCCGCGGGATCGGGCGGCGAGTCGATAAATTCCGGATCGATGCCCCAGAATCCTTTCGAAAGAAGCCGCGTAAGCGCAACGGAGCTGCGCGAGTTCGTGTCCAGGGCGATGCGTTTGGCCTGTTCGATCGGCTTTTTCGCCAGCACCAGGATGCTGCGCACTTCGCCCTTGGCGGCCACGGCCATTTCCGGCAGCACCACCATGCCGTCCATGCGCTGATATTCCACGGCGGGAATAATCGCCACGTCCACCTTCCCGGCGCGCAATGCTTCGGCGCAGAGCGAAGGCACGGTGAAAGAGAGATCGTAACGGCCCTGAAGAGGCCCGTCGGTGAAGCCCCAGACGAGCGGCGCCGTATTCAGGAATTCGACGATGGAGATGCGCAGTTTGCTCATGGACCTTATATTGTGCGCTACGGAAGCGCCTCAACGACTAGATTGCGGCGCCCGGGGACCCCTCAGATCCGCACACTGGAGTCAGCCAGTCAATATAGCATAGCCAAACGCACCGTCGGGCGTGAGGACGCCGATGAGCAAAGATTGAGGAAGATCTGACCGAAAAGGATCAAACTGGTGCGGCCGCGGCGTCGCTTGTTGGTTTATTGGAAAAGGCGACGGATCACTCCACAGCTTGATAGCTTGACGGATGGCATCATTCCTAAGTGCCAGCGCGTTCAAAGACAACGAAAGTTTTACGACTGACTGTGTTCGCAGGAATACTTATTGTAGAGCTGACCCTTATCGTTGTCTTCTACATTGTTCCACAATTCGAAGCCCGGAACGCCCCAGCAGGACACTGGGAGATGGAGACGCCCCTTGGTGATAACTTATGGCTGCCGGTTGTCCTAATGGCCTTCTTGGGTCTCTTCACGTTGGGAAATATTGGGTTGGTTGTTGCGCTTTGGCAAACAGTCAAAGACCTCAAGACGAACAACTAAAGCTGGACACTCGCTTGGCCATAAGGATCAGAAAGTAAATATGCGCTTACTCCCTTCGCCATTTTCGGCCGGCCCGATTGTCGCCCTGGTTTTCTGGGGTGCCTGCGCATCCTGGATAGTGCCCGAACTTGTCGCCTGGAGAGTTAAGCGTTCGCCTGCCGTGTCAAAGGTTCGCGACCAGGGCTCTCTTAACCTCATCACCGTCCTTTGGTTGATCGGAATAGCGATGGATTTCTCGCTTTCGTTGCTCCTGCCGCAAGCCGCCATAATTTGGAAGCGCACTCTGCTCTTTTTTGTTGGCGTCTGCTTGATGCTACTGGGGATCGTGCTCCGCTGGTACTCGGCGATGATATTAGGCAAATACTTCACGTTCGACGTCGCCATACAGACTGGGCAAATCTTGATTGACACCGGACCTTACCGATATGTCCGTCATCCCTCCTACACTGGTGCCCTCCTCACGCTGTTTGGATTCGGTTTGGCACTCGGGAATTGGGTAGGGATTGCCGCTAATCTTTGCTGCATGAGCTTCGCTTATGCCTATCGCATACCCGTCGAAGAGGCCGCGCTCACCTCAGCTATGGGAGAAGCCTATAAGCAATATATGAGCCGGACGTGGCGTCTGGTGCCATTCTTGTTTTAGACTCGTGGTCTTTGCTTTAAGGTAATGCCCTGGTGTTCACTCTTCTGCGAATCTACTGAAGAAAATGATCTCGAGACGTCAGTTCATGGCCGGCTCGGTTGCTCTGGCCTCTTCGAGTGCCTCCAGAAGACCGGCAGCAGCACCTGAATCGATTGTCGTAAATGATGTTCATTCTCAACTCAATCCCACCCGCGTGCTGGGAATTTCGCAGCCAGGATCTTTGGAAGATGTGCAGAATTTGATTCGGGCCGCGCGCCGAGATCGAAAGGTCATCTCCATTGCGGGTGGGCGGCACGCCATGGGAGGACAGCAGTTTGGCGCCAATACGCTGCTGATTGATATTCGAAAGATGCGCAGAATACTCACTCTGGATCGCAACCGCGGGATTCTGGAGGTTGAGGCGGGGATCGAGTGGCCGGAACTGATTGACGGCTATCTCACGTTGCAAAATGGAGATAAAGAGCCGTGGGGGATTGCCCAAAAGCAATCCGGTGCTGATCGATTGACGATTTCCGGAACAATTGCGGCGAATGCACACGGCCGCGGCCTGAAGATGAAGCCCTTTGTCAGTGACGTCGAATCTTTCGTTCTTGTCGATGCGACCGGAACTGCTCGTACGTGCAGCCGAACGGAGAATTCAGAGCTCTTTCGGCTGGTTCACGGCGGCTACGGACTCTTTGGAGTGGTAACTTCCGTGCGAGTGTGCCTTGTGCCCAGAAAAAAGGTCGAGCGTGTGGTCGAAATTCAAAGCGTGGAAGGCCTGATGGCCGCGTTTGAGGAGCGCATCGCTGACGGATTTCAATATGGCGATTTCCAATTCTCCATCGAACGCGCGTCAGAAGATTTTTTGCGTAAAGGCGTTTTCTCCTGCTATCGCCCTGTACCCATGGAGACGCCCATACCAACCGCAGAGAAGCAACTGACCGACGAGAACTGGAGGCAGTTGCTGTATCTTGCTCACACAAACGAAAGGCAGGCATTCGACACATACGCAGACTACTATCTTTCTACCAATGGGCAGGTGTACTGGTCAGATCTCCACCAGCTGAGTATCTACCCGGACAACTACCATCGCGAAATCGACGCCAGGCTCCACGCTCCTTTTCCGGCGACGGAGATGATCACTGAGATTGACATACCAAGACCGGCGCTTAAGGAATTCCTCGATGAGGTGCGAGAAGATTTCCGGAAGAATAGGGTCGAGTTGATTTACGGCACGGTGCGTCTGATCGAGCGGGAGGATGAGAGCTTCTTACCGTGGGCCAAACAGCCTTATGCCTGCACGGTCTTCAACCTACATACGGTCCACAGCCCTGAAGGGCTTAGACGCTCGGGTGATGCCTTTCGGAGGCTCATCGATATGGCAACACGCCGCGGAGGCACGTACTATCTGACATACCATCGGTACGCCACACGAAACCAAGTCGAGAGTTGTTACCCGCAGTTCGCAGAATTCCTACGGCTAAAGAAGCAGTACGACCCTGAAGAGCGCTTTCAAAGCGACTGGTACAGACACTACAAAGCCATCTTCGCAGACAGCCTTTGATTACCTTCGCAGCTCTTTGTTGCCACTACCCGCATTTTCGTTTCGCTTGACAACCGGAATGGCGGTATGTAACGGTCACGGTTGTAACCCGGGAGTCGATCCACATCGGGAGGTATACGACCGTGAGGCACAGAGTTCTGGGCTTGCCGCTCTTCTTCGCTTTTATGGGGGGCCTGTTCATGGCCGCGCCGGCATTCCCGCACCACACTTTTTCCGTCGAGTACGATGCATCCAAGTGCAGCGACATGAGCGGTACCCTCACGAAGGTGGATTGGCAAAATCCTCACGTCTATTTCTATCTGGATGTGAAAGATCCCAATAACCAGGTTAGTTCCTGGGGCTTTGAAGCCGTGTCGGTGGCTTTCCTGAAGCGCAGCGGGATCCAGAAGCACGATTTTGACGACAACATGGGCAAAATGGTCACGGTCAGGGCTTGTGTGGGAAAAAGCGCCACTGCAAAAAGAGCAGCCGCTGAGACCGTAAAGATGCCTGATGGCCGCACCTTGAGAGTCGGAAGCGATTACGAACATGGAGAGAATTAAAACGACGCGGCTTAAGCTCGCGTGCGCCCGTGGGGTTTTTGCGCTGGCAATTTTGGCCGTTGCGGGCGCCTCTGTCGCCGCTGCGCAAGAGGAAAAGAAACCCGAAGCCGGTTCGGTTCAACCCAAACAGCAGCCGTTGCCGAAGGGCGGACCAACTCCGCGCACCGCCGACGGCCATCCGGATCTTTCCGGCGTGTGGTTTCCCGGCACTACCGGTGGCTACAGTACGAGCAGTTCCGCGGCGCAGCGCCAATTCGATGCAAAGGCGACGCCGGAAGAAAAGCCGCCGTTCCAGCCCTGGGCGGCAGCCAAAATCGGCTCGATGAGCCGAGTCGATTTCGAACTCGGACGCGCCTCAGTGAATTGCCAGCCCCGCGGTACGCCGCTTAACTTCCTGGGGAACCCCTATCCCATAAAGTTGGTGCAAACGCGTGACGAACTGATCGAGCTGAATGAGCTGAACACCAATTTTCGCGTGGTGCACACTGACGGCCGCCCGCATTCGAAAGACCCTGATCCCACCTTCAATGGTGACGCCACAGCGCATTGGGATGGCGATGCTTTAGTCATCGACGTGATCGCAATCGACGAGCGCACTTGGAACAACTTCGTCGGCTGGTTTCATAGCGATCAGGAGCACGTCATCGAGCGGCTCACGCGTCCCAGCGAAAATTATCTGGTCTATCAGGTTACGATCGAGGATCCCAAGGTCCTGACCAAACCGTGGACTTCCGTTCCCCGGCAATGGTCGCTCAGCCACGAAGATCTAGAAGAGTATTACTGCACGAACAACGTGGAACCGCAGGAATACCAATCCATCAAAGAAAAGGCCACAGCCCCAAGCAAGTAACGCTGAGCCGATTTCTCGCGGCGGCACGCGAGGGGCTCTCTCATCACTGGCCCTCTTTACTTGCGCGGTAGAATAGGTGTATGCCCGCTGCGGGTTATTCTGCGGTATCGCTCCGCGGGATCTGCTTTTCATGTGAGGCGTGATTCAAGGCACTGAACTGGACTTTGGAGTCGTTCTGATCTGCCTATCGACGCTCGCTAAAAAATTATCCCTCCTCTGCCAAACGCACTTCCAGTCGCGATCCATTCGAATGAAAGGGCAATCGAGTTCCTTCTCGACCGCCCCAGGACTTGCCGAAACTGACGTTCTTATCTTGAGCAAGCTCCCGCGGGGCGGGCCGTTTCTCATCGTTCTTTGGGCCCTCGGTGACCTCTGTGTCGGTTTCGTCTGGTCCGGATCGCCCGAGTCAGTTCCGCGACGTGGGTAGACACTCGATCTCAGATGTAAGTCCAGTAGAATGAATACTTGCACAAAAATGGTGGGGGGGTACCCCTCATCTCTGCGCGCCTACTGAAGCCCGCTGGTCATTAAGGCCGATGGTCACCAAGAAAGAGCGGGCAAATTAGCAAAGCATTGCGAGGCTTTGCCGTTGCAAGTAGAGTACTGCGAGAGGTAATAGCTCAGCATGAAGTCCGTCTTTGTGGAGACAGTCCTCTGAGCAGCATCAACCAAACTCAAGGCGATTGGGAAGCGCTGGATAGAATTTTGTCCCGTTTGAAGAAGGTCTCGGTACTGGTCGTCGGGGACGTGATGCTGGATGAATATCTCTACGGCACGATCGACCGGATTTCGCCTGAGGCGCCGGTGGGGGTACTGAGCTGGACTTCACGAGAAGCCTGTCTGGGTGGCGCCGCCAACGTAGCCAGGAACCTTGCTCAGCTTGGCTGCGAAGTGTTTCTGGCCGGGGTCGTGGGCCAGGATCAGCCCGCGCAGGAACTGCTGCAGCTTGCAAAGCAATCGGGGATGCGCACCGAAGGGGTCGTGGTTGAGGATCGGCCGACAACCCTGAAGACCCGCGTCGTTGGGCACGGCCAGCAAGTTCTGCGCATCGACAAAGAGACTCGTTCCGAATTGAACGAACACTCGGCAGCGAGATTGCTGGACTTTGTGAAGAAAGTTCTGCCTCTGGTTGATGGCGTGGTCCTTTCCGATTATGCGAAAGGGGTTCTAGGGCGCGCCATATGCAAGTCAGTGATCGATATAGCCTCCGCCGCAGGCCGGAGCGTGGTGGTCGATCCTAAAGGGGACGATTTCACTAAGTATCGAGGCTCTTTCCTGCTCACCCCCAACAGAGCCGAACTTGGACGAGCGACGCAGTTGCCGGTTCGCACCGAAGATGAGATTCGCGCCGCCATCGCTTCTCTTTTTGCCCGAACGGAATGCCAAGCAATTCTTGTCACGCGCGGCGACGAGGGAATGTCCCTTTACAGAAAATCGGGAACTGAAACGCACGTCCAAATGGAAGCGCGCAACCTTTTTGACGTTACTGGAGCAGGCGATACGGTTATCAGCATGATCGCCCGTGTTTTCTTCGCCGATCAGGAGTTGGAAACGGCGGCGCGCCTCGCGAACGTAGCCGGATGGATCAAGGTCGGTAAATTAGGAGCCGCCCCGGTTTCGATTGAGGAGATTTCCGCGTGGATTCGCCAAAGGGAAAACGCCGGAAAGCAAAAACTCGTCGAATTGTCGCAGGCGAAACAGCTCGTTAGCAAGGCGCGATCGCAAGGCCGTAAAATCGTGTTCACCAACGGGTGCTTCGATTTGCTCCATTCCGGACACGTGCATCTTCTTCAAAAGGCGAAAGCGCTGGGGCATATTTTGATTGTGGCGATTAATGACGACGACTCCGTGCGGCAACTAAAGGGGAATGGCCGCCCGCTGATTTCTGTACACGATCGCGCCAGAATTATCGCTGCGTTGGAATCGGTCGATTACGTAATGGTCTTTTCCGATTCCACGCCGCTGCGCCTGATTGAAGAGTTGAAGCCGGACGTTCTGGTCAAAGGCGGTAATTACAGTCTGGCAGAGGTCATCGGAGGAAAAGAAGTGGAGAAATACGGTGGCCGCGTGGCTTTGATTCCGACCATCGACACGCAATCGTCTTCCAAAATCATCAAGGAAATCGTCGCGCGCTATCAATTCACGAATGAAACTTCAGACTAGTTTTCACGCGACTCGTTTCACGCGCGCCGCTTGTATCGATCTCACCGGCTCTCCGGCTAGTCGTCAGGCCACTTCCTGATCTTCTATCGGCTCGCCCTGCCGTTCCGCCTTGGCATGAGCGATCACCTTTTCGGCAATCTCATTGGGAACAAAGTCGTAATGCGAGAATTCCATGCTGTAGCTGGCGCGCCCCTGGGTCATGGAGATGAGGTCATTCGCGTAGCTTAGCATCTCCGCAAACGGAACCAGCGCTTTCACAACAACGTTCGCTCCGCGCGCTTCGCTCCCGTTGATCCGGCCTCGCCGGGAGCTGAGATCGCCCATGACGTCGCCCGAATATTGATCCGGCGCGTAAACCTCTACGTGCATGATCGGCTCGAGCAGCGAAGGCCGGGCCGCCTTCATGGCTTCCTTGAAAGCGAGCGAACCCGCGATCTTGAAGGCCATATCCGAGGAATCCACATCGTGGTATTTGCCGTCGTAGAGAACGGCGCGGAAATCCACCATGGGATAACCCGCCAGATAGCCTCGATCAGCCGCGGCGCGAATCCCCTTCTCCACTGACGGGATGTAGTTCTTCGGAATAGCGCCGCCGAAGATGTCGTCCACGAACTCGAATCCCGCCCCTCGCGGCAGCGGTTCCATACGCACTCGGCAAACGCCGAATTGGCCATGCCCTCCGGTCTGCTTCTTGTGCTTTCCTTCGGCATCGGCCTTGGCGCGTATGGTCTCGCGATAAGGAACCTTTGGCGGCTTCAGAGTGACGTCGACCTTGAAGCGCTTGCGCAGCTTGGCCACTACGACCTCGATGTGCTGCTGGCCCGAGCCGGCCAGCAAGAACTCCTTCGTCTGCGGGTCGCGTGAAAACCGCAGCGCCAGGTCCTCCTCCAGGATCTTGTGAATACCCAGCCCGATGCGATCTTCGTCGGCCCGTGTTTTAGGTTCGATTGCGAACGTGATCGCGGGTTCAGGAATGCGCGCCACGGGGTAAAAGATCGGCGAGGATTTGTCGCCGAGGCTATCGCCCGTGACCGTATCTTTCAGTTTTGCGATGGCGCCTAAATCGCCGGTATGCAGTTCCGGTATTTCCATCCCCGATTTGCCTTGCATGACCTGCACGTGCTGAAAGCGCTCACTTGTGCCGCGGCTAAAATTCGTGAGCGTAGCATCGTTTTTCAGCACGCCGGACATCAGCTTGAAATAATTGATTCGCCCGGCGAAAGGATCGGAGAGCGTCTTGAATACGAAAATCGAAAGCGGTTCCGAATCGGCGATCTTGCGCTCCACTGGATTGCCTTTGCCACCCGCCTCGCTGAATGCGCTGGCCGTTCCACGCGCCGCAGGATCAGGGAAGACGTCTACGATCAGATTCAAGATGGCGTCAGTGCCGATATTGTGCAGCGCCGAACTGAGTACTACTGGAAACAGACGGCGTTCTTGGAGCGCCAGCCGCAAACCCTTCTTGAGGTCCTCCAGCGGCAGCGTGCCTTCCTCGAAGAATTCCTCCATCAGCTTGTCGTCGCCTTCCGCGACCATCTCCACCAGCTTTTCGTGCGCATCTTTAGCCGCGGAAGCCAGGTCTGCGGGGATTTCTTCTATCTTGGCGCGGCCATCTCCATCCGGCGTGTAAACCAGCGCTTTCATGCTCAGCAAATCCACAACGCCTCGAAACTGCTTCTCGGCGCCGATTGGCAGTTCGAGCGGCACGACCGCCCGGCCAAATGCTTCCTGCACCGATTCCAAAGCGCGATCGAAGCTCGCGAGCTCACGGTCCATCCAGTTGATCACGATGGCGCGCGGCTGGCTGTATTCGGTGCAGTAGTCCCAAACTTTTTCCGTGACAACTTGTACTCCGGCTACGGCATCCACGACTACCAGCGCCGCATCGGCGGCGATCAGCGAGGATCGCGTTTCATTCACGAACGTGCTATAGCCCGGCGTATCTAGAAAATTGATCTTTGTCTTTTCACCTTGGCCGCCCGGCGCCCATTCCGCAAATGCCAACCCCGTTTGAATGGAAATTTTGCGCGCGATCTCTTCTTCATCCCAATCGGTTACGGTGTTTCCCTCCGTCACTTTCCCGAGCCTTGGCGTCATTCCAGCCGTATACAACAACGACGACACCAGCTGGGTTTTTCCGGTGTCGCCGTGACCGACAATGCCAAGGTTGCGAAGGAATTGCGTTGTGTAGGATTTCATGGCTTTCCCCTATTCGGGCCCGGGGCCGATCTCGCGGGGCGAAAGCACAGGCGGGATACCCAGGCGCCGTGCGTGTCTACTCGATAACGCGGATGCTAACACGAGCGAACGCAAGGGGCAATTCCCGGACTACCCGAAATTAGGTGGGAGAATTGGAGGAGCTGCCGCTGGGCTCACGCGGAACTTCATTCTCACTTCAGTTCTGATTACAGCTCACCTCTATGCGTCCTCGTGAATCGTTTTCAGACGAATCAACTCGAATTCTTTTATGCCCGCAGGCGTCTGCACTTGCACTTCGTCGCCTTTCCGCCTGCCCAGCAAGGCCCGGCCGATCGGCGAAGTCGTGGAGATCAATCCTTGCGCCGCGTCGGCTTCTTCGCTGGTCACCAGCTTGTATTCAACTTCGGAGGCTTTGTTCACGTCGCGCAACCAGACGCGCGACCCGTATCCGGCGCGATCGCGCGGAATATTGCTGAGATTCAACATGCCGAGATCGCCCATGCGCTTCTTGAGCTGGCCCAGCCGGGCAGAAACGAAGCCCTGGCGCTCTTTGGCGTATTTGTATTCCGCGTTCTCCGAGAGATCGCCGTGGGCCCGCGCCTTCATCAATTCCTTGGGCAGTTCGAGATTTAATTCATGCTCCAGGGTATCGATCTCCTCCTGAAGCTTGTGCTTGATTTTGGAAAGTGGGTCGTTGTTGTCGTTGTTCGTCATGGTTTTGCTTTGCCTTGTCTGGAGTGAAGCTTTCGTCTTGCGCATTCCGCTAAATGTGAATGGATTGACCTGCGGTGTTGTTCCTGGATCCGGCCGGGCGGGGGTCCGGCTGTTCCTCCCGAACAGCAAGCATTCAGATCATAGCAAATTGGCGGGAGAGCGAGTAGCGCGCGCAGATGCGAAATTAGCCATCTTCATCGAGGCCACATGCGATTCGCCGAGGCACCATGATTGAGGTTGAGAGGCTCGACGAGGCGGGACGCTTCTCGTTTTTGGCTTACTGCGCGAAGCTTCCTTGAGGCCGCAGCTTATGTATGGCAGCAAGCGCTTCCGCGTTGTGCGGATCCGTATAAAGGCACTGGTCGAATTCCTTGGCGGCGTCGCTCGATAGTCCTTTGGCTAGGTAGATGCGTCCCAACATAAGGTGGGCGTGAGAATCGAAAGGCTCGATTACCACTACGTGACGCCAAGCCTCCACAGCCTGGTCAGGATTGTCTTGTGATGAATAAGTCTCGGCAAGGCCGGACCAGCCGTCTAAATCAGGGACAATCGCTACTGAGGCTCGGAATTCGGTTTCTGCGTCCTGTAATCGTCCGGATTGCAGATAAAAATGCCCCAAGGCGTTCCGCGCGAACGGATCCATCGGAGAAATTTCCACCGCGCGCTGGAATTCGGCTTCAGCTTCGGCAGTTTTCCCGAGTGCCACATACGCGTGCGCCAGATGAACGTGTGGAGCCGCGAACCGGGAGCTGAGTTCGTTTGCTTTCCGCAGATACGGGATGGCCTCCTCGTATTTCTTATCTTCGATCATGGCGAAGCCGAGATCGTTAAGCGCCTGCAGCGAATCCGGCCTGTAAGCCAGCGCGAGATGCCACTGACGCCGAGCCTCGTCACGCTTGCCGGCGCGCCATTCCGCCATCGCGACGTCCGATCGCATATTCGCGTTATCAGGATTCGTTTGCACCGTCCGGAGCGCTAGCGAGTAGTCGTCCTTCCAATCGCGATTCCTCGCCATGATCTCGCCGCTCGCCAACAGAGCCAAAACGCCTGCCGCAAAAACGAGGGCCCAGCGTCTCTCGGCCGCCACTCCGCTCTTTCTCCAGAGCCACAGCGCAATTCCAGCGACGAGCCAGCTAAACCCAACCGAGGGCAAATACAGAAATCGTTCCGCAAAAACGTCCATCGGAAGCCACCGCACATTCAACACTGGCGCCAGCGTAGACAGAATCCATAAGAGCCAAAAGGGGTACATCCGCCCTCGCTTCCATTCATAAACGACGGAAGCAGCGGCCGCCATCAATACTGCCGCTCCGAGTAGCAAATGGGAGTTAAGGAAAGATGTGTTCCTCTGAATCGCATAAAAGACGGTGAGGGGAACGGGCCACAATAGTTTCGCCGCGTACTGCCCGATCCAACCGACGCCAATTACCGCTGCTTCACGCCAGCTCACATCCCGGTGGAAGGACACGGGCGCAAATCCGCCCAGCACGAGGAGTCGCACGCCAAGATATGCGAAGCCGATGGCCCAGAATCCGCCATAACGAGCAACTTTTTGCTTCCAGGTGGTGCTGTTGCGATCGATCCGATAAAAGTGCTCATAAATCGTCGCCAACGCCGGCAAGGTCATGGCCGGTTCCTTGGAGAGCGCTGCCAGCAGAAAGCTTCCCAGCATGGCCATCTGAATCCAGAT
>Ga0307479_10001514_pt1 | contig 21197 bp, 15 predicted proteins | sample atmos_gasesECM4C_FD_203743 | JGI IMG/M metagenome (GOLD analysis project Ga0307479, IMG submission 203743) | Hardwood forest soil microbial communities from Morgan-Monroe State Forest, Indiana, United States - atmos_gasesECM4C_515 | ecosystem: Environmental > Terrestrial > Soil > Temperate...
GCAAGTTGCTCCATTTGCGTGGCAACACGGCAACTGGATGAAAACATTGTAGCTTCCAGATAACAAGAATTCGAATCAAAGTTACATACCAAAGTACGGGTTCGAAGGTCACCAGGAATGCCATTTTCCGTAGCGGAAATGGGCCTAGGATCGCTTCCGATCGTCCCGGCCGACTCCAAAATGGCATCCGGAGCATTTACGGCATGTAGCGGGGCACGAGACCGCATCTCCGAATCAATTATATCTTACGGCTAATACAACGATGTCGATCCCGAAATCGCGCACTGGATCCGGAATTGTTTTCCACATCGGAGAGCCCAAGCACACCAAACCTTACGAAAGACAGCCGCAAGCTACTGGCCATCAGCCGCTAGCCGAATTCTTTACATAACGGGAGGAACGGAAATCCCGAGCACCGCGAGGGTGCGAATCAGTTCCCTGCGCACCACTTCCACCGTCGCCAGCAGGAATTTCTTTCGCCCTTCATCGGCTTCCGTCAGGATGGGATGACGATGGTAGAAGTAATTGAACAACTGAGCCAACTGGAAGGCATGTTTGGCAAGGTAAGCGGGCTCGGTCGTCGCCACGGACTGATCGACCACGTAGGCGGTCTTGGCCGCAGTCAGCCACAGTTCCCAGATCTCCGTGCCGGACTCGTCCCCAAAGTACTTTACGAAATCATCGGCAAGCAAGTTCGCGGCGAACGTCTCGGGATCGAATCCGCCCTTGCGAAAAATATTCGTCGCTCGCACCACCGCATACTGTGCGTAAGGTCCAGTGTCGCCCTCGAAGCTGAGCGCTTCCTTGAAGTCGAACGCAATCACCGAGGGCTTGGTGTATTTGAGCATGAAGTAGCGCAGCGCGCCGATCGCGATCCGGGTGGCAATCGTGCGGCGCTCGTCGTCCGTCAGTTGCGGGTGCCGCGCATCCACTTCACTCTTCGCCGACGCGATCAGGCGATCCAGCAGATCATCCGCCTTCACGCCGAAACCCTTGCGTCCCGATACTTCGATGTAAGACCGCGCCTTGTCCTCTTCCGAGAGTTGGTAGCCAAGCTCAGCCGCACAGCGGGGAGTAAGCGCAACCATCTCGTAGGAAAAGTGCGTGTAGTGGTCCGCGGCTTCGTTATGACCGAGTCCGCGCAGCGCCTCGATCACCGTGCTCTGTGCTTCCGCCTGGCGCGCATCGATCACGTTGTATATCTCCGCCACGTCGCCAAAGTGCGGATGGTCGGGCTCCCCTTCGGTCGCCGAAATCCAGCACTGGTGCTGATTGGGATAGAGGTAGAACCTGCGATAGGCGAAATCGCGTCCCAGCAATCCGAACTTCCACATGTGGTAAGCGATATCTTTACCCACGTAGCCCACGGTGCCGTTGGAACGGACGATGACCTTCTGATCTTCCTCGGCGACATCCTCCGGTTCGGGGGAGCGACGGGCGTCTCGCCCGTCGGGTCGAGCGGGGACACCTGACTCTCCATCTCGTTTCACCAATTCCGAACGAAGCAATTCGATTGCTCGCTGACGATTCTTCTTTTCCGATTTCTCAAAATCACTCGTGGTGACGATTCCAGTTGGAATGTGCGTTATACGGACTGCCGGGCTGCCCGAGAGGTAGACATCAGTACGCAGATCTTCAGGTTTGATCTCTCTCTTCTCTGTGGCCCCTGTGTCCTCTGTGGCTAAAGATTTTCCAGTTCCCGCCCGCCGCATCACCCAGCAGCCTTTATTTTTCCCCTCGGTTTCGTAGAAAAGAACTCCTGCGGCCTTCAGCTTCGTGAAGGCTGCATCCCAGAAATGCAAACGCAGAATCTCGCTCTCGCGCGGCAGGAAGTCGTATTCGATGTCGAGCCGGTCCATGGTCTCCAGGTGCCGGCGCAGCACCGCTACCGAAATGATCTCAGCGATGGCCGCCGTCTCGTTCCCTCCCGCTTCGATTTCGTGCAGCGTCTTCACCCGCGCTTGCAAATTCTGCTTGTCCTGCTCGTACCATTGCGACGCACGGGCATAGAGATCCCAGCAGTAGTAGTCAAAACGCGGCTGAGCCGAGAGCTGTTCAATTTCTGCCCGCGACTTCCTCTGCAGGTACAGAAATCCCACCACCACATCGGCCACCTGCACGCCGGTGTTGTCGATGTAGTTCTGCACATCCACTTCCCTGCCCGCAAAGCGCAGCAGGCGCACAAACGTGTCTCCCAGAATCGCGTTGCGCAGGTGGCCGATGTGCGCCGCCTTGTTGGGATTAATGCTGGAGTGCTCGACCAGAATCATTCCCGGCGGGACCTCCACCTGGGATTTCTCGTCGGCAAGCAGAGCGGTCGCCATCTCGGCGCGGTTTACGCGCGCGTTGATGTACCCGGCTCCGGCGACCTCGAGCTTGTCGAAGCCCTCGATCGGCCCGATGCCGCTGATGATCTCCTCGGCGATTTTTCGCGGAGCCTTGCGCAATTTCTTCGCCAGCTCAAAAGCCAGCGGCATGGCGTACTCGCCCAGCTCAACCTTGGGCGGCTGTTCGACCACGATTTTGACGAGGTCGAGATCGTAGGTACGGCGCAGGAAATCCCGCAGTCGCTGGATCAAACGGCGTTCGAGTGTACGATACAAGAGACCCCTCTAACTTGTTGAATAAGCTTGCGATTGTAACAAAGTGGCGAGAGAGCCCGGGTTTGACGGCTGGAAAGCTGTTCCCTATGATGAAAAACGTCGTTGGTCGTTAGTCGTTGGTCGTTGGCAACGCGGCTATTCGCTTTTGCTCGTTAGCTGTTAGCCCAAAACCCTAAGCTCTGAGCGTGCCGGTTGGAAACGTGAGATCTCAAGCTTTCGCCAATCGCCAGGGACCACCAGCTATCAGCCGCTCGCCGACGACCGACGACTGAGAACTGTTTTCCCATGCGCATCGCCTACCTCGATTGCTTCTCCGGCATAAGCGGCGACATGTTTCTGGGCGCCCTGATCGATGCCGGCGTGTCTCCGAAGCTGCTGGAGGACACCGTCGCGGCGCTGAATCTGGGAGCGCGGCTGGAAATCTCGAAAGTGAACCGCAGCGGCATCACCGCGACCAAGGTCGATGTGCTGGTTCATGGCGAAAAAGAGTTGCCACGGGAGGAATTCTGGGCCCAGCAGGAATCCGGACATTCGCATACTGATGATCACGGCAGCGGGCACAGGCACGAAACCGCGCCCGATCATGCGCATTCGCACTCGGCGTCTGGGCGGGGGAGGACGCCGCACTCCCATGGTCGCAGCCTGAGCGAGATCAAGCGGATCATTCAGGCCGCGGCCATCAGCGCCCCGGCGAAAAAGACCGCGATACAGATTTTCGAAGCGCTGGGAACTGCGGAGGCCAAGATTCACAATGTCGACATCGACTCGGTGCACTTTCACGAGGTCGGTGCAGTGGACGCCATGGTCGACATTATCGGGGCGGCGGTTGGTGTGGAGGCGCTGGGCGTCGACGAAATCATCTGCTCGCCTCTCAACGTAGGTGGCGGGACGGTGAAGTGCGCGCATGGAACGTTTCCGGTTCCGGCGCCCGCGACCGTCGAATTGCTGCAAGGCGCTCCGGTGTTTTCGACGGGCATTCAGGCTGAACTCCTGACGCCCACGGGCGCCGCGATCATCCAAACGCTGGCCGCGCGATTCGGCGCGTTTCCCGCAATGAAGATCGACAACAGCGGTTACGGCGCGGGCACGCGCGATTTCCCCGGGCACGCGAACGTGGTGCGCTTGACGATTGGCGAAGCGGCATCCCGCCTTGCCGCGAGCACAAACCTGGAAACCATCTCGGTGCTGGAAGTGAATCTCGACGATTTGAACCCGCAGGTGTTTGGCTACGTGCTCGATCGCCTGCTGGCAGAAGGCGCGCTGGACGTCTTCAGCATGCCTGTACAAATGAAAAAAAATCGCCCCGGAACTCTGCTGACCATTTTGTGCAAGCCAGAAGACTCGGCGAAACTCACGCAGATTGTGTTCACAGAAACTACGACTCTCGGCGTCCGCCAACGGCAGGAACACCGCAGCACGCTCGCTCGCAGGTGGCTGCCTGTCTCAACTCCCTGGGGTGAAGTGCGCATGAAGATTGCCAGCATGAACGGCACCGTGACCAATTACGCGCCCGAATACGAAGACTGCCGTCGCATCGCCGAAGAAAAGCACGTGCCGTTGAAGTCTGTCATGCAGGAGGCGATGCAGGCCTACTTGCTGGCTGCGCCCGACAAAAAAGCTTAACCACGAAGGACACCAAGGCAGCACGAAGGAGGCGCGTCCTGTTATCCTTCGTGCTACCTTCGTGTCCTTTGTGGTAAAGATTTTCGTTCTCATGAGCAAAAAGTTCTACATCACGACCCCGATCTATTACGTCAACGCCCGTCCCCACATCGGGCATGCGTACACGACCATTGCCTGCGACACCATTGCGCGCCGCCATCGCATGCTCGGCGATGACACTTACTTCCTGACGGGTACCGATGAACACGGCCAGAAGATCGAGCGCGCTGCCGCCGCCGCGGGTAAGACCCCGCAACAGTTTGCTGACGAAGTTTCCAGCGAATTCCGCGCCCTCTGGAAGCGCATGGGCCTGACCTACGACGACTTCATTCGCACCACCGAAGAGCGTCACAAGAAAAGCGTGCAGGCCCTGTTCCGGAAGCTCAGCGAGAACGGCTACATCTATAAGGGCAGCTATACCGGGCAGTACTGCGTTTCCGACGAAATGTACGTGGACGTCGGCCCGGGCGAGCCCTGCCCGGAATGCGGCCGCATCACCGAAACCGTGCACGAGGAGAATTATTTCTTCAAGCTTTCGGCGTTCGCCGACAAACTCCTGCGCCTCTACACCGAGCAACCGGAGTGGATTCGCCCGGAAACGCGCCGCAACGAAGTCATCTCCTTCGTGAAAAGCGGATTGAAGGATCTCTCTATCAGCCGCAGCACGTTTTCCTGGGGTATCCCGGTGCCAGACGATCCCAAGCACGTGATCTACGTCTGGCTCGACGCGCTGGCCAACTACATCACCGCGCTCGGCTACGCGTCGCCCGACCCTGGCAAGTTCGAACGCTACTGGCCCGCCGATCTGCAGATGATCGGCAAGGAAATCGTGCGCTTCCACTGCGTATACTGGCCGGCGTTCCTGATGGCAGCGGGCATTGCGCTGCCCAAGGGCATCATGGCGCATGGCTGGCTGCTGTTCGAAGAAAACAAAATGTCGAAATCGCGCGGCAACATCGTGCGCGCGGAAACCATTCTCGACGTGCTGGGCGCCGACGCCCTGCGCTACTTCCTGCTGCGCGAAGTGGTATTCGGCTCCGATGGGTCGTTCTCGTTCGACGCCCTGGTTCAACGCTACAACTCCGATCTCGCCAACGGACTCGGCAACCTCGCCAGCCGCACCTTGACGATGATCACCCGTTACTTCAAGGGCGAAGTGCCCTATCCGTCGCATAAGGCCGCCCGCCGGCCCGCCGACGATGCCATCGCAGAAATCGCGCGCAACGTGATCGCGGACTATGGCGAGCTTTTCGACCGCTACCAGTTCTCCAAGGCCCTGGAAGTGGCCTGGGGACTGGTCGCCGCGGTGGATAAGTACATTGTCGAAAACGAGCCCTGGGCCCTTGGTGAGAAGCAGGATGAAGACAGCCGCGCCCGGCTTGCGACGGTTCTCTACACGGCGGCTGAAGCGCTGCGCATCGTCACCGCGCTCGCCCATCCCGTAATTCCCGATGCCAGCGCGCGAATCTGGACGCAGATGGGCTTGGGAGATATCCGCAAATTCGATCTCAACACGCTCAAGTGGGGACAACTTCACCTTGGCACCAGGCTGGGGGACGTTCAACCCGTGTTCCCGCGCGCCGATAAAAGCGCTGTGGAAAGGATGCAAACGATGGAAGAGCAGGGACGCCCGGCCGCAGCCGTCGCCGAGACGAAAACCGCGCCCGCTGTGACTCCGGCCACCGAACCCGCGATGCAAGCCGCCGCCAAACCTCCCGCGGCCACGCCCGACGGGAAGATCAGCATCGACGACTTCGCGAGGGTCGAACTGCGAGTTGGCGTGGTCAAAGTGGCAGAAAAAGTAAAGAACGCGGACAAGTTGCTGCGCCTGGAGGTCGATATCGGTACCGAAGTACGCCAGATCGTCGCCGGCATTGCCGAAGCCTACGCGCCGGAGAAGCTGGTCGGCCGCAAGGTGGTCATTGTCGCGAACCTTGCCCCGCGCAAGCTGCGTGGTCTGGAATCGAACGGCATGATCGTCGCGGCATCGCTCGAGGGTGGCCAACCGGTGTTGGCGGGTTTTTTGGAAGACGTGCCGGTGGGGGCCAGACTGAAATAGAGAAAGCTGATGGCTAGTGGCTGATGGCTGGTCGCTCGTCGCTCATCGCTGATGGCCAGAACGCTTTGCCATTAGCCAACGACCATCCGCCGCCAGCGGGTTACCGACGACTGTGTTCATCGACTCCCATGCCCATCTCGAAGGCCACCGCTTCGATTCCGACCGCGAGCAGATGATCGCTCGGGCGCGCGAGGCTGGCGTCGAGACCATCGTCGCCATCGGCAACGGGGATGGTCCCATCAACTTCGATTGCGGTATCCAGCTCGCCGAGAAATACGAATTCATCTACGCGACCATCGGCATCCATCCCCATGAAGCCAAGCTGGCCGACCAGGCGGCGCTTGCACGGATGGAACAACTCGCGCGGCACCCGAAAATCATCGCCTGGGGCGAGATCGGCCTGGACTACTTCTATGACCATTCTCCCCGCGAAGTGCAGCAGACAGTTTTCATTCAGCAGATGGAATTGGCCCGCGCCGCGAAACTCCCCATCGTGATTCACTGTCGCCCTTCTGATGGGAAAGAAGACGCCTGGGACGACTGCCTTCGTCTCATCGAGCAACATTGGACTCCGGCGGGAATCGGCGGCATCCTGCACTGCTTTACCGGGAATCCCTCCCAGGCCAGGCGCGCACTTGATATGGGCTTCATGGTTTCATTCGCCGGCAATCTCACTTTCCCCAAGGCGCAGCAAATCCGCGATGCCGCTCTCGAAGTGCCGCTCGACCGCATGCTGATTGAAACCGATTCCCCCTTTCTCGCCCCTGTGCCCTATCGCGGCAAGCGCAATGAACCCGCCTTCGTCAAAGAGGTCGCGCGGCAACTGGCCGAGTTGCGCGGGCTCTCCACTGAGGAAATCGGCCGCCAGACCACACAAAACTTCTACCGCTTCTTTTCCCTTCACGAAAAGCGCGTGAGCGTTTAGCTTGGTAGTTGCGACTTTCGCGGGAAAAGTCGAATCTGAACAGGTGACGGACTGCGATGCCCGAGAACACTTTTGATATCGTGAGCAAAGTCGACCTGCAGGAAGCCTCCAATGCCATCCAGCAGGCCATGAAGGAAGTCACCACTCGTTTCGATCTGAAGGACTCGAAGTCGAAGATCGAAATGGAAGGCAAGGACGCCATCGTGCTGCATTCGGCCGACGAGTACAAGCTCAAGGCCGTGAACGATATCCTGCAACAGAAACTGGTGAAGCGCGGTGTGTCGCTGAAGGGTTTGACCTACGGTCCGGTGGAACCGGCGGCCGGGGGGACAGCCAAGCAGAAGATCACCATCCAGCAAGGCATCGCCATTGAGAAGGCGCGCGAGATCGTGAAGTTAGTGAAAGATTCGAAGAAGAAAGCGCAGGCCTCGATCCAGGAAGACCTGGTGCGGGTCAGCGGCAAAGATCGCGACACCCTGCAGGAGATTATTGCCCTGTTACGATCGCGCGATTTCGGCATCGATTTGCAGTTTACGAATTACCGGTCGAATTGAAAGAGATCATTCACCACGGAGACACAGAGACACAGAGAAAGATTGGTAATTTGGAAAAGTCGCGTAATCGGGTAATGTTCAGGATTGCTCAGTGGAGCGAAGACGCACATGTTCACAAATTACAAATTACAGAATTACCCGATTACCAATTCCTCTGTGTCTCGGTGACTCTGTGGTGAAAAATAAGTTTGCAGGGTTATCAACGATAGACAACGCGTGAGCACACCGGCCATCAACGGAAAAGAGATTTTCGAGCTTCTGCACGATGACCTGCTGGCCATCGAAGCGGAGTTCGGGCAGGATACCGTCTCCGACGTGTCCGCCATCACCGAGATTGGCGAATACCTGCGCGAAGGCGGGGGAAAACGCATCCGGCCTGCCCTCTTGCTCTTGGCGGCGAAGCTTTTCCAGTACAAGGGAACGGGTGCGGTGCGGCTGGGCGCCGTGGTGGAGATCATTCATACCGCTACCCTGGTGCACGACGACATCATCGACGAAGCCCAGACCCGCCGCGGCCGTCCCGCCGCGAACACCCGCTGGGGCAACTCCAAGTGCGTGCTGGCCGGCGATTGGCTCTACATGCAGTCCTTCAAGATTGCCGTGCAGGAACGCAACTTCCGCGTGCTCGATACCCTCATCGAACTCACCCAGCAGATGGTCGAAGGCGAACTCCTGCAGATGGAAAAGCTCGGCAAGCTCATCACGCTCGAGGAGCACTTCGATCTCATTTTCCGGAAGACTGCCTGCCTCTTCTCGGTGTGCATGCGATTGGGCGCGATTCTCGGAGGCGCGAGCCCGGAGCAGGAAGAGGCTGCCGGAAGCTACGGCCGCAATCTGGGAATGGCGTTTCAGATCGTCGACGACGTCCTCGACCTCACCGCCTCGGAAAGCGTGCTCGGGAAACCAGTGGCCAGCGATTTGCGCGAAGGCAAAGTCACCATGGCGGTCATCCACGCTCTGGAACGCTGCACCCCGCAAGAACGCGAGAAGATTGCCACCGTCCTGCGCGAGCGCGCGTTCAATGGCGTGACCCACGCCGACATTCTTGCCATCCTGAACCGCTATGGCGCCCTCGAGGCCGCCAATGCCCGTGCTGCCGAGTACGCCGAAGCTGCAAGAAAAGCGATCTGCACATTCCCGGATTCGGAGATCAAACGTGCCCTGCTCTGGGCGCCAGAATTTGTGGTGGCGAGGGAAAAGTGATTCCAGCCGGTAGCTGATAGCCGGTGGTTGACAGCCACGCGCTTGTGGGCGCCGATCCTTACAAACCTCGTCAGCCATCAGCTACAAGCCATCGGCTACCAGCCATCAGCTACCAGCCATCAGCCATGCACGTCGTGACGACTAGCGTTTGACTGCAACCCCGATTAACTCGAATCTCCCGCCCAACAACAGCGGCCCCGACCCGATGAACGCTCGCGCCGGCAACTCCCGCGAGAAGCGCTTCACGTAAGCGGCATTGAACGGTTCCCATAAAGACAGATCCGGCGAGAAGATCTGCGCTGACACCAGGTCGTCCATGGTCATGCCGGCTTGCGCCAGCACTGCCTCGACTCCGTCGAGAAGCAACTTGATTTCGGCCTCAACGTCCGCCGGGGCTCGACCGGTAACCGGATCAATGCCGATTCGGCCAGCCAGATACAAGGTGTCTCCCACGAGGACGGCGTCACTGAAGGGCAGTGCCGACTTTCGACCAGGAAGATTGATGTGACGGCGTGCAACGGCGGTTTGTGAACTCGACATAACACCTCGCAGAAGCGTTGGGATTTTCCGGCTTGGATGATCGAGGCCTGCTCCGGGATTCCGCATTTTGTCACGCCGCCTCGCTGGACTCCCGCTTCAATCCTCGTTAGTCTAACTATCCAGCACATGACCGACCTGCTTTCCCTCATCGCTCGCCACGGTTACAGCCTGGTCGCTGTGGTCGTGTTTGCCGAGGCAATCGGCTTGCCCGTTCCCGGCGCGCTCGCCTTGGTCGCGGCCGGCGCGGCAGTCGCAGGACACCTGCTGCGCGCTCCCGTCCTGCTGCTGCTCGCTCTCGCGGCCATGCTGCTCGGCGACACGCTGCTTTTTTTTGCCGGACGATCCTCGGGATGGGCGCTGCTCGGATTTCTTTGCAAAGTCTCGGCCAATCCCGAGACCTGCATCCTGCGCTCCGCCGAGTCTTTCTACAAGCGAGGGAAAACGACCCTGGTCGTCGCCAAATTTATTCCCGGCGTAAACACGATGGGCCCACCATTGGCGGGCAGCATGAAAATGCCGTTCCAGCAATTCCTGCAGTTTGACGTGATGGGCGCCGCACTCTATCTGTTGGCCTACTGCGCCCTGGGCTATCTGGGTCGCGACTTTCTGAAAGCGATCGGCACCACCTTCCAGATGGCCGGGCACGCGGTGGAAGAAGTTCTGCTCATCGGCGTGCTGGTGTACATCGCCTACCGGATCTGGCTGGTGCGCAAGCACCGGGTGTATCGCGTGGTGCCCCGTGTCCAGGTGCAGGAATTGATGGAAAAACTTGCTTCCGAAGAAGCTGGGAAGATTCTGCTCGTCGACGTCCGGAGCCACGGTTATTATGATCCGGATGCCGCGCGCATCAAGGGCTCCATCCGCATCGAACCGAACAATCTGGAAGAAGAACTCAGGAAGCTTCCCAAGGACAAAGACGTGTATCTCTACTGCACTTGAGCGCGCGAGGCGACCAGCGCCCGGGTGGCGCTCATGCTGCGCGAAAGAGGATTCAACGCGTTCATTATCGTAGGCGGGCTGGCCGCATGGCGAAAAGCAGGACAGCCGCTGGAACCGGTGCCGCGCGAGGATCTGATCAAGCTGCCGACGTTTGGGTGAGAGAAGGTTCTAGGTTCTAGGTTCTAGGCTTTAGGCTCTAGGCTCTAGGCTCTAGGCTCTAGGTTCTAGGCTTTAGCAATCAGGCCCTAGCGATTAGGCCTCACCGATCACACTTTGGTGGAACCCCATCGGACTGACGCAAATGCATGACGAGCCTATGAGAGTCTGGAGTAGAGATGGAGAAGAGATGCAATATCCAAGCAAACATGTTTATGGCTTTCCCTTTGTGTACCTCTGTGGATCTCCGTGGTGAGAGGTTTTGCTAAAGCCTGGCGCCCAGAGCCTAGCGCCCAGAGCCCAGAGCCTGTTTTTCATGCCCAACGAAATCGAAATCAAATTCCGCATTGAAGATCTTCGCGATCTCAACCGCCGCTTGCGCGCGTCCGGATTCCGCCGGACCACGTCACGCACGCACGAGATGAACGCACTGTACGATCTGCCCGGACAACCACTGCGCAAGCGTGGAGAACTGCTGCGGCTCCGCGAGTATGGAAAAGAATGGGTGCTGACCCACAAATCCAAAGGGCTGGCTGGACGCCACAAGATGCGGGTCGAACTCGAAACCAGAGTTTCAGATGGCAGGACGATGAACGAGATCCTGCGCGCGCTCGGTTATCAGCCAACCTTCCGCTACGAGAAATTCCGCGCAGAGTGGACTGACAACCGCGGTCAAGTGGTCGTCGATGAGACTCCGATTGGAAATTTCGGCGAGATCGAGGGACCGCCCCGGTGGATCGACCAGACCGCAAAAAAACTCGGCATTCGCCCCGAGCACTACATCACCGACACCTACGCCGGCCTGTTTTTCGCCTGGAAGCGCCGCACGCGCAGCGCGGCAAATGAAATGACGTTCCGGGAAATTCAGAATACCTAGTCGCCAGTCGCCGGTCTTCAGTCGTCAGCCTTCGGTCGCAGCGCTCAGTTGCCAGTCGTACAGTCTTCGCTGCACGGTACACAGCAGGCACACCGAGTCCGCAAAGATCAAGATTTCAGGTTGAGGATTCTTCGATTAAAAAGTCAGATCGAAGCGTTTCGAAAAGAAGGCTTGCCATCAGCCAACGACCACCAGCCACCAGCGGTCTATAAGACCGATCCGCTCTTGCTGGAGGCTGGCGACTGGCGACTACTCTCACGCCGCCTGCTTAGTCATCGCTTCTTCGTACCCCTCGGTCGCGTAGTACACGGCGCGGTCGAAGAATTGGTCGAGCAGCCGCAGCAGTTCCAGTTCTCCGTAGACGTTGTGCAATCCGCCGTACACGCCCTCCCATTCGAGGAAACTCCACAGATGTTCTTTCGTGAGCAGGATGGCCCAGGTCAGGCCCGCGATCGAAATCCCCTGGCTCGCTCGGCGTGCGCCCAGGGCTTTGTAGACGGTCTCGACGTCGTGCTCCGTTTTGGTCAGGAGCCAGTCGCTGAGGTGGCGATAGATCTCGTGACAACGTTCGTGCAACTCATGCGCAGGCAATTTTTGCAGGTCCCGGGTGCGTTCGGACGAAAGAAGTTTTTTTGTGAGCCCTTCCGCCAATTCTTCGGAGTGATTTTCGATGAGCTGGACAAGACGAAGCGCAATCATGGCAACCTCCCACACTACCTGCCTCTATTTTACGTCCGATGGCAAGAGGGACCGAGTATGCGAGTTCAACGAGCATCATGGCTGGCGTAGTTTCAGGACACCGCGAGCGAGTCGATGCCAACGGTTTTTTTCGGCGGGCAAGGACGCCCGTCGCTCCACGGCTTCTAGGCGCCGTGGCACTTCTTGTATTTCTTCCCGGACCCGCAAGGACAAGGATCGTTGCGGCCAACTTTCTCCGCGCCGCGCACGACCTGCTGTACTGTTCTCTGCTCGCTGCTTCCCGCCATGCGCGCCTGTTCCAGTTCACGGCGCTTCTTGCGCTGGAAGGCTTCTTCGAGATCGTCGACCGAGGTCGCTACATGGCGCGGAGGCCGGCCGTTGCCTCCACCACCGGAGCGCAGCACAGGTACTCCGGCTTCGGGGCCGCCTGGGCCGCCCGGACCTTGCCCGCCAGCCATGTCACTCTCTGGCGGCCGCTCCAGTATCTGCATCAGGTACAGGTACCGGACCGTTTCCTCCTGGAACTTCTTCATCATCTCTTCGAACATGTCGAAGGATTCGCGCTTGTACTCGACGAGCGGATCGTGCTGCCCGTAACCGCGCAGCCCGATGCCCTCCTTCAAGTGGTCCATATTGAGGAGGTGGTCTTTCCACAGCGAATCGAGCACGCTCAGCATGATCATGCGCTCGTGATAGCGCATCGCTTCCGGCCCGATCAGTTGCTCCTTGCTGGCATAGCGTTGCTTCAGCTTGTCGAAGATCGCGTCGCCCAGCTCCTGCCGGTTCAGCGACTCGGGCTTGATGCCTTCGGCGTAAATGTCCACGCCAAAGCGCGTGAACACGCCGTCCTTCAGTCCTTTCAGATCCCATTCTTCCAGGTGCGCCTTCAACGGGCAGAACTGGTCGATAAGCTCGCCGAGAATCCCGGAAACATAATCCTCAAGGATAAGGTCCTTCTGATCGAGACCTTCCAGCAGGCTTCGCCGCAAGCCATACACGGCCTCGCGCTGCTTGTTCATGACGTCGTCGTACTCGAGCAGGTGTTTGCGGGCTTCGAAGTTCTGCGCTTCGACCGCCTTTTGCGCCGCCTCGATGCGCTTGGTGATCATGCGTGACTCGATCGGGATGCCTTCTTCCATGCCCAGCCGCTGCAGCAGGTTCGACACCCACTCCTTCGCGAAGATGCGCATCAGATCGTCTTCGAGCGAGAGGTAGAAGCGCGACGATCCGGGATCGCCCTGGCGGCCGGCGCGTCCACGAAGCTGGTTGTCGATGCGGCGCGCTTCGTGGCGTTCGGTGCCGAAGATGTGCAAGCCGCCGGCTGCGATCACTTCCATATGCTCAACGTCGGTCTGAGCCTTGTAGCGGTGCAAGGCTTCGTTCCACTGCTCGGTCGGGACAATGTACTCGTTCCCGCCGTAGTACCACTTGCTCGTGCTGGCGTCATCAACGCTGGCTTCCACCTTGCCCTGCGCGGCGCGCACAGGCTGCGCCACCCCCTTCTTCACGCACTCCTGCTTGGCCATGAATTCAGGGTTGCCGCCCAGCAGGATATCGGTACCGCGGCCGGCCATGTTGGTGGCGATGGTGACCGCACCTTTTCGTCCGGCTTGGGCGACGATTTCGGCTTCCTTCTCGTGGTATTTCGCGTTCAAAACGACGTGCTTGATGCCTTTCTTCTTCAGAAGCTCTGACAAGCGCTCGGACTTCTCAATCGAGGTCGTACCCACCAGCACCGGTTGATTGCTCTGGTTGAGCCGCTGAATTTCGTCTGCCGCGGCAAAGTATTTTTCCTTCTCGGTCCGGTACACCACGTCCGGATTCTCGACGCGCAGCAGCGTCTTATTGGTCGGGATCACCAGCACTTCCAGCCTGTAGATCTTGTCGAATTCGGGCGCTTCCGTTTCGGCTGTACCGGTCATGCCGGACAGCTTCCTGTACATGCGGAAGTAATTCTGGAAAGTAATGGTGGCGAGCGTCTGGTTCTCGCGCTCGATCTTGACCCCTTCCTTGGCTTCGATGGCCTGGTGCAGGCCGTCAGACCAGCGCCGCCCCGGCATCATGCGGCCCGTGAACTCGTCAACGATGATGACTTCTTTTTCGCGCGGATTATCTTCTTTCGCCTTGACCACGTACTCGACGTCGCGCCGGTAGAGCGCATGCGCCTTCACGGCCGTCTCCACGTGATGCTTCAGATCCCAGTTCTCCGGGTCGGCAATGTTGCCGATGCCCAGCAGCTTCTCGACCTTCTCCCAGCCGTCGTCGGAGACGGTGATGTTCTTGTGCTTCTCATCGACCACGAAGTCGCCGGTGTAAATCTTCGGCTCGCCGGGGGGAACATCGATCTCCTCGCCTTTCTCCAGCTTGGGAATGATGCGGTTCACGCGCTCATACTTATCGGTGGATTCTTCACTCGCACCGCTGATGATCAGCGGCGTACGCGCTTCGTCGATCAGGATGGAGTCGACTTCGTCAACGATGGCGTAATTGTGCACCCGCTGCACGCAATCCTTGAGGTCGAACTTCATGTTGTCGCGCAGGTAGTCGAAGCCGAACTCGTTGTTAGTGCCGTAGGTGACGTCAGCCGCGTAGGCTTCGCGGCGCTCGTCATCATCCAGATCGTGCACGATCACGCCCACGGTCAGCCCCAGGAAGGTGTAGAGCTTGCCCATCCACTCCGAGTCGCGCTTGGCCAGGTAATCGTTCACGGTGACCACGTGAACGCCGCGACCACTGAGCGCGTTGAGATATACGGGAAGAGTCGCGACCAGCGTTTTGCCTTCGCCGGTCTTCATTTCGGAGATCCTGCCCGAGTGCAGCACCATGCCGCCGATCAGCTGCACATCGAAGTGCCGCATATTGAGCACGCGCCGCCCGGCCTCGCGCGCCACAGCAAAAGCTTCTACCAGCAACTCGTCGAGAATTTCCTTCAGAGCCGCGTCCCGCTCGGCCTCAATGGCCTTCTGGCGGTCGAGATCGGCATCGGGCTCATCGGCGATCTTCGCCAGCCGCTCCTGGACGCGACGGCGGAATTCATCGGTCTTGGCGCGCAGCTCGGCATCCGCCAGCTTCTGCATGGCCGGCTCGAGCGCGTTGATGGCCTCCACCTGGGGCAGCAGGCGCTTCACTTCGCGCTCGTTCTTGGTCCCAAAGACCTTGGCAACTAAGGCGTTAATCAAAACCGGGTTCCTTCAGAGGGGACACGTACCCCATAGTATAAAGGCTAGTTTAGCCTAGCATATTGGATGCAGCCGAAATCGTAAGCAGCACTCGTCTTCTCGCTACAAAAATGGATTCTCCACGACAAGGCCGCCAAAATGCTGCCCATGCTGCAAATCCTCGCTGTAAAGCACACTGCAGCCGCTCTGCAGCGCAGCTGCAACGATCAGTGAGTCGTACCAGCCAAATTGGTGCGCAGCCTGGAGACGCAATCCTTGTATTGTGAGCGAAGGTGACCAGGACACCGCAGTCATCGGAAATAGCGCCGTTAAGACAAACGACTCCAAGTCAGCAGGGGTGATGGAGACGCGAAAGCGCCGCAACGCTACGTTGATAAATTCCTGGACCACTTGATAGCTGATCACCACCTTCTTCTCAGTCACGCCGTCTGCGATCAGTCGCTGCGCGATCTTGGCCTTCTTAGCATGGGTCTGGTCGAACGCATATACGATCACGTTCGTGTCCAAAAAGGACTTAGCGCTCATTCATCTCATCCCGCGTGAACTTCCGCCCGGCATTGACATATCTTAGTTTTTCAAACAGCCCTTCAATCTGCTCGCGCGTAATGGTGCGAGAGGCATACCAATGGAGCCACTCGCGAAAAGCGTCGTTTAAAGTCTTATGTTCGCTGCGCGCAACCTCGCGCGCGCGTTCTATGGCAGTCTCGTCGGCGCTGAAAGTAATATTTCGCACTGTAATAGTGTACACTAACATCGTGCGAACGTCGACTGCATGATTTCTGTTCGATATTGGCATCTGGTCTCCTTGCGTGGTGGAGCGGCGGGCGTCCCCGCTTGCCCGGACGAGCGAGACGCCCGTCCCTCCATTGAGTTTTTTCAGGTATATTTTCCCCGCCCCTCATGCCCACTTTCTACGATCAGTTTGTCGAAGCCGAGCAGCGCGGCTCGCAAAATGTCGCTCTCGAAATCCAGCGCAAGGACCAGATCGAGAGCTACACCTTCGCTGAGAGTCGCCAGATGGCCGAGTCCGTCGGCCGCTGGATGTCGGAAAAGAAGCTTCCCTCCGGCGCTCGCATCGCCATTTTTGCTGACAACCACCCACGGTGGGTGACCACCTATCTGGGCGTGATTGCCTCCGGCTACACCGCCGTGCCGCTCGATACCGCCTTCCACGCCGACCAGGTTACGAAGCTACTCAAAGACAGTGGCGCTTCCCTGCTGGTCACGGATGTAAAGCATCTCCCCGTCGCGCAGCAGGCGGTCAGCGGCATGACGGTTGAGCTGATCCTCACCGACCCAGGCTCTTTGAAAACGGGCGCTGAGAAGAGCTCGGAGAACACCTCAGTAAAGAAGGACCCCGGCCAGCCCCGCTGGATTGCCGACCTCGACTCCATCTTCGCCGCCGGACCAGGCAACTTCCGCCCGGTGGAAGCGCCCGCCGATAATGTCGCCGCCGTGCTCTACACCTCCGGCACCACCGCCGATCCCAAGGGCGTGCAGCTCACACATGCCAACCTGCTGGGCGAAGTGAACGCGGTCTTTCAGGTGTTGAACATTGGACCCGCCGACGCCGTGCTCGGCATCCTGCCCATGTTCCACGTGCTGGCCCAGATGGCGAATCTGCTGCTCCCGCTGGTGAAAGGCGCGCGCGTGGTCTACCTCGAAACCTTGAACACGACGGAACTGTTGCGTGCACTGCAGGAGCGCAAGATCACTGTGTTCGCCGTCGTGCCACAATTCTTCTACCTGATCCACGAACGCATCTTTAAAGAAGTCGCCAAGCGCGGCCGCATCGCCGAATCGCTCCTGCGCTACCTGATGCGCGTGAACCGGTTCCTGCGCAGGCTCGGTCTCAACGCAGGCAAGCTGTTCTTCGGAAAAATCCACGCTACCTTCGGCACCAGCATGCGCTACCTCATCACTGGAGGCTCGCGCTTTGATCCGGTAGTCGCCCGTGATTTTCACGATTTCGGGATCGATCTGCTCAATGCTTACGGCCTGACCGAAACCTCCGCCGCCGCGTTCCTCAATCGCCCCGGACACGTAGTGATCGGCTCGGTCGGCCCGCCTCTGCCTACCGTTGAATCCAGAATTCTCGATCCGCAGCCCTCGGAAGAAGCCGGCCAACCCGTGGGTGAAATTTTGATCCGCGGGGCCATCGTGATGAAAGGCTACTGGAACCGGCCCGACGCTACGGCCGAAGCGCTGAAGGACGGCTGGCTCTACACCGGCGATCTCGGCTACTTCGATTCCGGCGGCAACCTGTTCATCACCGGGCGCCGCAAGGAGCTCATCGTCCTCGCCAACGGCAAAAACATTTATCCCGAAGAAATCGAGGCCCACTACCTGAAGTCGCCGTTCATCAAGGAAATCTGCGTGATGGGCCTCGAAGCCAAGCCCGGCGATCCGAATTCCGAGCGCCTGTACGCCGTGGTCGTGCCCAACTTCGACGTGCTTAAGGAACGGAAGGTTGTCAACACCAAGGAAGTCCTCCGCTTCGACATTGAAGGCCTCTCACAGCAACTGGCCTCGACCAAGCGCATCGGCAACTATGAAATCTGGCAAGAGGACCTGCCCCGCACCACCACCCGCAAACTGAAGCGCTTTGAGATCGAAAAGCGCGTGCGTACCAACCTGGCCCGTGGCACCTCAGGCGCTGAGGCTGAAGCTCCCGCCGAGCGCCCCATGACGCCCGAGGACGAAGCCTGGCTGGAGAAACCCGAGGTCCAGAAGGCACTCAGCGTCATTCGCGAGAACTCGCGCAACGCTCCTGAGAAGATTCGTCCCACCGACAATCTCGAACTCGACCTTGGCTTCGATTCCATGCAGCGCGTCGAACTGCTGGTAGCCGTCGAAAAAGAACTCGGTGGCGACGTGGAGGAGAGCCAGTTAGCGGATATCTACACGGTTCGCGACCTGGTGAATGCCGTGCTCGAAAGCGCCGCCAGCGGCAAGACGATCTCGCGCGCGCAGTTCGATGGCTGGAATGCCGTGCTGCGCGAAGATCCAGACGATCCCGATGTTCTCGCACTGGCCAGATCCCAGCCGATCGCCGAGGCTTTCTGGTATTTCGTTACCCGCCTGCTGCAGGTGATCTTTCGGGATCGCTTCAGCCTGAAGTACGAAGGCCTTGAGAAACTGCCGGCAAAGGGCGGCTACATTCTCTCTTCCAACCATCAAAGCTATCTCGACCCGGTCGCGCTCGCGGCAGTGCTTCCGCACGACGTCTTCGTGAATTCATTTGCCGTCGGAACCAGCGAAATTTTCGGCGCTGGCTTCATGCGCAAACTGGCGCGAGCTGTGAGAGTAGTCGTCGTCGATCCCGACGCCAACCTGATCCCGGCCATGAAAGCCGGAGCCTTCGGCCTCCGCCACGGCCGCAACCTCATCCTCTATCCCGAAGGCGAGCGCAGCATTGACGGCACGCCCCGCACCTTCAAAAAAGGCGCCGCGATTCTCTCCATTCACCTGCAGGTGCCGATCGTACCCATCGCGATTGATGGCTTTTACGAAGCCTGGCCCCGCGGCAAGAGCTTCCAGAAATTCGCGCCGCTGAAAATGAAGTTCGGGGATCCGATCTACCCGCCGCCGGAATCGGCCGCTTCCGAAAAAGCGTATGCCCAACTCATGGAGCAGCTGAAAGAAAGGGTGGTGGCGATCTGGAAGGAGTTCCGCGGAGAAGCCCCAGAACGCGCAAGCGCGGCGAAGGCTGCGGACTGATTCCACCTAGTGCCGGCATCTTGCCGGCCAACGGCGCGGGCGGGACGCCCGCCGGACAGCCGCCGGGACGGCGGCGCTACTTTGCTCTGGGATGCGTCTGGTCGTACACGGCCAGCACGTGCTTCATGGAAAGCTGGGTATAGCGCTGCGTGGTCGAGAGCCGCTCGTGGCCCAACATCTCCTGGATCGCTCGCAGGTCGGCTCCTCCTTCCAGCATGTGCGTGCCGAAAGCATGCCGCAGCGTATGCGGATGCACATCGGGAGACAACCCCTTGGCCACGGCAATCTTCTTCACGATGCGTCCCACGCTGCGCGCCGTCAGCCGTCCGCCGCGCTGGTTGATCAGCAGCGCCGACGTTGTTCTCTTCTTCTCCGCCAGCACTCGCTGTCGCTCCGGCAAATAAGCCCGCAGAGCCGATGCCGCCGATCCCCCGAACGGCACAAAGCGCTCTTTCTTCCCTTTCCCACGAATCAGGATGGCTTCATTGCTCACGCGAATGTCATCCACGTTGATGCCGATCAACTCCGCATTCCGGATGCCGCAGCCATAGAGCAACTCCAGCAGCAGCCGATCGCGCTCGGGAAACGCTGCCACCTCGGGCATCGCTCCGTCGAGCACGCCATTCATCTCCTCGATCGTCGGGACGCGCGGCAACTTCTTTGGCAGCTTCGGAGTGGACACCAGCTTCGCCGGATTCTGTTCCACTACGCCTTCCTGGGCCAGCCAACGATACAGCGAGCGCACCGCGGCCAGTGAGCGTGCCACCGATGCCTTGCTTAGACCTTTCTCGTAAAGATGCGAAAGAAATCCCCGGATCGCGACGTGATCAATGCTCTTCCACTCGCGCGCGCCGATGTAGCTGGCAAAATTCTCCAGATCGCCCGCGTAAGCTTTGACGGTATGGACCGAAGCATTGCGCTGCCGCAGCACGCGCAGAAACTCATCCGTAGCCTTCTCAACCGTGGTCCGCTTGTGCTTGGATCTCTCGTTCATAAAAACGTATTCACCACAGAGGCACAGAGACACAGAGAAAACAAAATCTAAGGATTTCAAAAGCACTCGCCGCTTACCGTGCTCGGTTGCTAAATAACGCGGTGGCTGAAGCAACAAGAATTCGTTTTTCTCTGTGTCTCTGTGTCTCTGTGGTGATCAAGCTTTTGCTTTCGCCCGCGGATGATGCTTCCGATAAACCGTTTTCAGCCGATCGAGCGCGAGATGGGTGTACACCTGGGTCGTGGAAATATCAGCGTGCCCGAGGATCGTCTGCACCGTGCGCAGGTCTGCCCCGTTCTCCACCATGTGGCTGGCACAGGAATGGCGCAGCATGTGCGGCGAGGCGGAACGGCCGGAAACCGCCGATGCCGCTTTCACCATCTGCCACACGCGCTGGCGGGTCAGCTTGTGCGCGCCGCGCGCGAGGAACAGATACGGGGAATTTTTTCCGGCAGCCAGCGTGACGCGGGGCTCGCACAGATATTCCGCCAGCGTCTCCTGCGCCGACTTCCCCAGCGGCACAATCCGTTCCTTGTCGCCCTTGCCTCGTACCAGCATGTAGCCCGTCTCCAGCTTCAAATCTTCAAGTTTTGCTTGAACAATTTCCGAGACTCGCAACGCCCCCGCGTAGAGAACCTCCAGCATGGCGCGATCTCTCGCGCTTACGGCATGGCCCAACTTTGTGTTCGAAATTCGCAGCGGCCCTGCCAGGGTCTTCTCCATCTCGTCCCGCGCTAGCGCCTTGGGCAGGACCTTCCATTGCTTCGGGGAATCGATGTTCAACGTCGGGTCGTGATCGATCTTTTTATCCACCAGCAGATGCCGGTACAGATGCCGCAACGCCGAAAGCTTCCGCCCCACCGAGCGCCCATCGACCGCATTCGAAAACAGCTGCTGGATGAAATCGCGAACATCCTTTCGTTGAGCATTCGTCAGCGCACGCTTGCGGGTCTCGAGAAACTCAGCGAACTGACAGATATCGGTCGTGTACGCCGAAACAGTCAGCGGAGCCAGCCCCTTCTCGACTTTGAGGTAATCGAGGAAGGCCGACAAGACGCGCGCATTGGCTTCAGAAGACATGGGCTGG
>Ga0307479_10001515_pt1 | contig 21195 bp, 14 predicted proteins | sample atmos_gasesECM4C_FD_203743 | JGI IMG/M metagenome (GOLD analysis project Ga0307479, IMG submission 203743) | Hardwood forest soil microbial communities from Morgan-Monroe State Forest, Indiana, United States - atmos_gasesECM4C_515 | ecosystem: Environmental > Terrestrial > Soil > Temperate...
CGACCACCTCCAGCATCTGCTACATCGACGGCGAGAAGGGTGTTCTAGCTTATCGCGGAATCGACATTCACGATCTCGCCGACCATTCCAATTTTGAAGAAACCTGCTACCTGCTATGGTTTGGGCGTTTGCCTCTGCGCAACGAGTTGCGGGAATTGCGCGAGCGGATGGCGGAGGAGCGGAAACTGGACGCCTCCATCCTCAATCTGCTGCGGGTCGCACCCAAGCACGCCCTGCCGATGGATGTGCTGCGCACGGCGGTTTCTGCGCTTTCTTTTTACGACCCTGAATTCCAGAAGAACGATCACGACGCCAACGTCCACAAGGCCATCCGGCTAACCTCGCAGATCGCGATGATCGTGGCCGCATACGACCGCATCCGCAAGAGTAAGGATGTGGTCGAGCCGGACCGCAGCCTGTCGCATTCCGCCAACTTCCTGCTGATGTTGAACGGGACAGAGCCTTCGCACACTGCGGAGCGGGCGCTCGATATCGCCCTGATTCTGCATGCCGACCACGAGTTGAATGCCTCTACCTTTGCGGCCCGAGTGACCGCGGCCACGCTGTCGGACATGCATTCCGCCGTCACTTCCGCCATTGGCACGCTCAAAGGACCACTGCATGGCGGAGCGAACGAGTCGGTGTTTCACATCCTGATCGCAATTGACCGGGATGGCGCGGACCCAGTCGAATACGTGAAAGGGATGTTGGCGCAGAAGAAGAAGATGCCCGGGTTCGGGCACCGCGTGTATCACACGGAAGACCCGCGCGCCACCCACTTGCGGAAGATGTCGCGGGATCTTGGCCATTCCAGCGGCGAGCCTAAATGGTTCGAGATCTCGAAGAAGATTGAGGAGTTCGTGAAGGCGGACAAGAAGCTGAACGCGAATGTCGACTTCTATTCCGCTTCTACCTACCACACCTTGGGTATTGACGTAGATCTATTTACGCCGATCTTTGCAGTTTCGCGGATCAGCGGCTGGTCAGCGCACGTGATCGAGCAGTTGGATGATAACCGGTTGATTCGGCCGCGGGCCGACTATGTCGGGCCCGTGTACCCGTCCAAGTACATCCCGATGGAGAAACGATAGGGGCAGGGGCCCGGCCAGAATTCGAAAAGTTTGGACGTGGCGTCCGCGAGGGCGCCACTTTTTGCTTTTCCCAGAAAAGCGATAGAAAACTCGTAATACGATATTTCGTGACCAAGGTAATGCGCTGGAGCGAAAAGCTGCCGGGATGCGTAAGTCATTGCATTTTCGGCCAATTTGCAGTCTGCCGAGTCGCCTCCCTGGAAGTAACTAGACCTTTGGTACTTGAGCCGAAGCGCAGAGATCAATAGGCTGCTTTCAATGGCAATTGCGTTGTTGTGAGGGGGAGCGTCCCGGTCGGAAGTCCGGGATCCGAAGGAGCATCCGAAAGACACGACAAGTCGCCGCCAGAAGCGAGGGGCGTTGAGGGGCGCTCTTTGCTGACTCCGAGTTTCATGACAGAACGGTCTTGAACTCTCTGAGAGGTGCGGGATGAAGTTAAAGAATGTTTGCTGCACAACGCTGCTGGGACTGAGTGCGTCGTGGAGTGCGGCGCAGTCTGGATACCAGGTGGTTAACGTCGCGGATGGCGGCACGATTGCTGGCACCGTGAAGTGGTCGGGGCCAGTGCCGAAGATTGCCGCACTTGCTGTCAACAAGGATCCCGAGATCTGCGATCCCCAGGCAGCGAAGAAGCGAGATCTTGAACGGCTGCTGGTCAGTGCGAACGGCGGTGTGGCGAACACCATCGTATTCCTGAAGGACATCACCAAGGGAAAGGCGATGGATTTGCCGGAAACGCGCCAGGCCCTGAACCAGAAGAACTGCCGCTATGAGCCGCACATTCTGCTGGTACCGAAGGATGCCACCCTGCGTCTAAGGAGCAGCGATCCGATCTTGCACACGGTGCACATGTCGGGGGCCTCGGACTACAACCTGCCGTTTCCGTTCGCCAATCAAACCATCAGCCGTACGATGAACCGGGAAGGCCTGGTCGACCTGCGCTGCAACGCCGGGCATGTCTGGATGAACGGGGAAATGATGGTGGTGTCGCACCCGTACTACGCGGTGACCGACGACGATGGCAATTTCCGTCTCACCGGCGTACCGCCCGGCGACTACGAAATCGAGGCCTGGCACGAGGGCTGGAAAGTGGTTGGCCAGGGTTCGCTCTACGATGTCATGACCCAGGTGCGGGTGCAGCGGCCGATCTTCTCGGATCCGGTGGAATGGACGAAGAAGGTGACGGTGTCGGCCAGCGGAACCACGACGGTGAATTTTGTCATCTCAGACAAGCGGCCCGAAATGGCTTCGAACCAGTAAATCTCAGGGCTGGGGCCTGGCTGATTTCCGCGAGGCCTCCACCTAACTCTCCGCTCAATCCACACCGAAGCCCGCCTGGCGCCGATCCAGCGTAAAATACCACTTGGGGTATGCGATTCCATGCGCCGGGTCTATCTCGACAATAGCGCGACAACTCCAGTGCTACCTGAAGTGTTTGAGGCCATGAGGCCTTACTTCGACGAGCGCTTTGGGAATGCCTCGTCGATCCACCACCACGGGCAGGAGACCCGGGCGGCGGTTGAGGGCGCGCGCGAGTCGGTGGCCAACTTGCTCGGCTGCCGTGCGTCAGAGGTCGTGTTTACCAGCGGTGGCACCGAAGCTGACAACCTGGCCATCTTCGGGTTGGCGGATCCCGGGGATCACGTGATTACCTCGACGGTGGAGCACCACGCCGTGCTCAACGCTTGCAAGCACTTGGAGTCGAAAGGCTGCGCGGTTACGTATGTCCCCGTGGATGGCCGGGGAGTGGTGGACCCGGAGGACGTTCGCCGGGCCTTGCGACCGGAGACCAAACTGGTCACCATCATGATGGCCAACAACGAAACCGGCGTGCTGCAACCAGTCGAGGAGATCGGCAGGGTTGCCGCTGAAGAGGATGTCTGCTTTCACACCGATGCCGTGCAGGTGGCGGGGAAAGTCCCGATCGATGTGAACCAGATCGGATGCGACCTTCTGGCGATTTCCGGTCACAAAATCCACGGGCCGCAGGGAGCCGGGGCTTTGTACGTTCGGAAGGGAACCACGCTGGAACCGATGCTGTTTGGCGGGCGGCACGAACGGTCTCGCCGGGCTGGGACGGAGAACGTGCCGGGTATCGTGGGTCTCGGAAAGGCGGCGGAGCTGGCCCGTGGCGGCCTGGATCGCGGAGAGGCGGAGCAGTTGTCTACCAAGCGGAACCGGCTGGAGCGGGCATTGCTGCAACTGGACTCAGCCGGAGTGAATGGCGCTGGAGCGCCGCGGGTACCCAACACGACCAGCATTTGCTTTGATTTCATCGATGGCGAAGCGCTCGTGATTGCACTCGACCTGAAGGGCCTGGCGGTGTCGACCGGTGCCGCGTGTTCGTCAGGAGCGATCGAACCGTCGCACGTGCTCACGGCGATGGGGATGCCGTCGGATCGGGCGCGGGCGAGCATCCGCTTGAGCCTCGGGAAGCAGAACACCGACGATGATGTCGATTTTGCGATCGCGCTTGTGGTGGAAACGGTGACGAGGTTGCGGGAATTGTCGCCGGCAACGAGGGCAGTCGTCAGTCGCTAGTCGTCAGCAAGGGCAGCTTTGAGCTGCGAGCGACGGCCTGCGAGGAAGCGCACCGTTCTTGAGGTGGTGCCTTTCTTAACGTGCTGCGTCGAAATCGGTGGGGGGTTACCAAGGCTTCTGGGCTATGGCTCGAAGCTCGGAGGCTCGCAGCTGACTCTCATGGAGAATTCAAAGACCATCGCGGTAGCCATGTCAGGCGGAGTCGATTCCTCCACCGTCGCGGCCATGCTGCGCGCCGAAGGGCATGAGGTGGTGGGCCTCACCATGCAGCTCTGGAATCAGCGCCGTCTCGCCGGACACGAAGGCATGCCGGAGGCCGTTCAGGGCCGCTGCTGTTCGCTCGATGACGTCTACGACGCACGGCGGGTGGCCGAAACCATCGGCATTCCTTACTACGTGGTCAATCACGAAGAGCGCTTTGAGCGGGACGTGGTGCAGCCGTTTGTCCAAGAGTACCTCTCAGGGCGCACCCCGATCCCGTGCAGCCTGTGCAACAACCACCTCAAGTTTGACCAATTGCTGATCGTGGCGCGGCAAATCGGCGCGGACACGCTGGCGACTGGCCACTACGCCCGCGTGGAATTCGACGAGAAGCGGGGCCGATGGTTGTTGAAGCGGCCAGCTGATGGGGCCAAGGATCAGACCTACTTCCTGTTCGGGCTTACGCAAGCGCAGCTCAGCCGGACGATCTTCCCCTTAGGTGGGATGACCAAGCCTGCGGTGCGGGAGTTAGCGCGCAAGCATGGGCTGGCGCTGGCCGAGAAGCCCGATTCGCAGGAGATCTGTTTTGTCCCCGGTGGAGACTACAAGCGATTTCTGGATGCGTACTTGGCCGAGCGGGGAGAAGCCCTGCCGGACACTTCCGGCGAACTGGTGACCACCGATGGCCGGGTGATCGGCGAACACCAGGGCGTTCACAACTTCACGGTCGGTCAGCGTAAGGGGCTGGGAGTGGCGACCGGGTCACCCCTGTACGTAATCCAAATCAACGGCGAAGCCGGGCAGGTTGTAGTTGGAAACAGCGAAGAGCTCTATACGAACACGCTGCGGATCCGGCGAGTGAATCTTATTGCGGTGGAGGATCTGACCGAGCCGATGCGGGTGACGGCGAAGATCCGGCACCGCCATGAGCCGGCGCCAGCTTTGCTGGAGAAGGCCGCCGACGATCAACTGCTGCTAACATTCGACCAGCCGCAGCGGGCGATCACTCCCGGCCAAGCCGCAGTTTTCTATTGCGGGGATATCGTGGTGGGTGGAGGCTGGATCGCTTGAAGGGGGACGCGGCCGCTATCCTGCAAGTCGCGTGGGAATCGCTAACCGTAGCTCCTCAGATGAACAACTCATCTTGAGGCACGCCCATCCCATCGCGGGACTGGCGGCGCTTGCGGCTGAGGAAGAACTCGAGGCCTGCAGTGAGGCCCTGGAGAATCCCTGCCACCTGCCGAATGGGGGACACCACGGTCTTATGCACCATGTCGCTGGTTTCCTCGACCCGGTCAAGCGTGCGGTTGACGAGTTCATCTGCGCGAATCACTTGCAGCCGGGCACGGTCCACTACATCGCTGACGGTGGCGTCCAACCGTTCCATCTGCGCCCGCGCCATACGAGCCGACTGGTCGACGTTAGCCACAATGTCGTTCACCCTGGGGCGGAGCTCAACCAGCATTGCTTGCGCGGTTTCCATCGTGGGCAGGGCCTTGGTCTTGACTTCAGTCGCTAAGGCTTCCACCCGGCCGGTGGTCTTCCTAACTGCGAAGAAGAGGGCCACCAGAATGCACGCCTGAATAATCACTGCAATCGCGGTCGCGATAATGAACACAGGTACGAGGTTTCCCATAGATTTGACCTCCGCTGCTGGTCCCGATCGGCTGCGATGCTGCGGAGAACTGAACGACTACAGGTTCTTGGCGGCTGCGTCTTCCGCGGTGGCCTCATGGTACGCTTGGCGCCCGGCATCGTAGGCGGCGCGGAACTGGTCTTTCTGCTGGTTCAGAACACCGCGGCCCTTATCGACCCACTCGGTAGCCTGGGAACGCGCATCGAGAGCACGGCTGCGAACATAATCGCGTCCTTCTTCGGCCTTGGACCGCAGGGCTTCGCGGGTCTCGTTCCCAGATCGCGGAGCGTAGAGTACACCGACCACCGCGCCCACGCCCAAACCAGCCAAGAACCAGAGGAAACTGTTGCTATTACTGTCCGACATGATCTTCCTCCTGCATATATCCCGTTACTCGGATGTTAGCACCCGTGATCGGGAAAGACAATTCCGCGACTTCCGAGCGTCGGTGATTTCGACGCAGTTGAACCGCTGTCCGAGCCGTCATTGCGCGCGGACTAGCCAGGCCGTCGGGCCACAGCTGTTACGATGCCGACACTGCAAACTTGCACCGCAACTGAGGTTGCTGCGAGCGTTCCTTGGAAGCACTTGTAGGGAAAGCCAACTAGCGAGACAATGTGACGCCGGAAAAGAGAGGCCTTCTGTGTCGGACCGGAAATACCGCCAGCACGGTTATCAGGATAGCGGCGACAAAGCGCCGAAGTCAGGTGAGCGGTCGGGGGACAAGCCCACGCGCAAAGATACTTTCGGACCACGTCCCCTGCAGATGCCGGGCAAGCGCACGGTTTCCCGCTGCTCGCAGTGTGGCACCGTCCTGCCCACCGCTGCAGAGGTCCCGGAAAAGTGCCTGAAGTGCGGCTTCGAGCTGCATTCTTGCAAACAATGCACGTATTTTGATCCCTCCAAGCGCTTCGAATGCATGCAGCCCATCCTGGAGCGCATTCCACGCAAGGACGTGAAGAACAACTGCACGTTCTACTCGATCCGCGTCACAACCGAAAAGGAAACCACGACTCCCGTAACGGCCAAGCCCGCCGACGCCCGCCAGGCATTCGAAAACCTGTTCAAGAAGTAGTGTCCAATTCGCGGCCGCCGAAATGCACGCCGCATCGAAAGTAAAGGGGAGAGTCCGCGCCGCCTCAAGACGCTAAAACTCTTAACCAGTAGGCGAGGTCTCGCGACACCCTGAACCGGCTGCCGATGCTCGTGATTCGTATTGGCATCGTTTTCGCGCTGCCGAAAAGCTGTGATTTCTGCCGGCCTCCTTCAGGGGTTGGGGACACCTGTACCGGATCGATTGCTAGGGTTTCGTCGTCGGTCGAAGAATCACTTCGCTGGCGAACGACTGCGGTGCCTGCGTCACCAGCATCGCGACTACGTGGGCGATGTCGTCGGGTTGGAGCATGCGGGAGAAGTCTTTGCCTTCGTGAGGTGAGAGATCGGTGTGAGTGGATCCCGGGCAGATCACCGACACACGAATGTTATGGACCCGTAGTTCCTCCGCTACGGAATAGGTTAAACCGTTCAATCCCCATTTCGACGCGGCGTAGGCAGCGCCGTTCGGCAGCGGATTTTTCCCAGCGATCGATGAGATGTTGATGATGTGCCCGCTGCGCGCTCGGATCATGGCGGGAGCGAAGGCGCGAATAGCGTAGAACACACCGCGCAGATTGGTGTCCAGAATGCGGTCCCAGGCATCGGGAGCAAGTTGGTGCAGTGGGGAACCGAAGCCACCAATACCGGCGTTGTTGACCAGAATGTCGACCCGGCCGAACTTCTCGGCGACGCGGCTGGCGACCGCTTCGACCGAGGCGAGGAGGGTGACATCGCATTCGGCGACTTCGGCACGGTTGCCGTCCTGCGCGATGTGGTTGGCAGTCTCAATCAGCCGGGCCGGAGTGCGTCCGCAGAGCACAGTCTGGGCGCCTCGATGCGCGAGTTCACGTGCGATAGCGGCACCAATGCCGCGTCCCGCGCCGGTTACAACGGCCACTTGGCCAGCCAGAAGTGAAGGAGCGCTCGCCATTCGGTTGCCTTTCAAAGCGAAATGTTTCCGGCGTGGAGGACCATCCAGCTCCGCCGATTCCGGCATCTTAGCAAGAAAGGAGCTCGGGAAACGTTAGCAGCTTGCCATTGGGGAAGCGTGTACTTATAATCCGCTCACCGGAAACAGCGCCTTGGCTGCCTTCACGTTACAGGCGAAGCGTAGGCAGTTCCGGATCCTGTGTCAGGGGGCGAAAAAAAGGCCCCGCAAGCTGGCGCGCATGGCATGCCGCGCAGGATGACGTCGCTGATTTTCCCGAGAACTCAAGGAGCGATTCGAATGAATAAGATTCTAGTCACGGTTGTGCTTGGATGGGCTGTGGCCGCAGCCGCTCAGGATGCCGCTCAGCCGCAAGCACAACCGGCCGCACCCCAACAACAGAAGAAAGAGATCAAGGATCCCGCGGAATACAACGCCTACGTGGGTGCGGTGCAGCAGGCGGACCCGGCTGCCAAGATCAGCGGCCTCGAAGCGTTCCTCACGCAGTATCCCAATAGCGTTATGAAAGAAGACGCGCTCGAGATCCTGATGGGAACGTACCAGCAAAAACTCGACGTGGCCAAGATGGGGGACACCGCGCAGCGCTTGCTCCAGGTGAATCCAAACAACGTCAAGGCGCTGGCCATCCTCACTTTCAGCAAGACCGCGGCGGCGCAGCAGGGGCAAAACGTCGCCCAGAACTTCGCGGATGCCAAACAGTACGGTCAGAAAGGGCTGCAGGCTCTGGCCAACGCCCCCGCTGACATGCCCGCCGACATGAAGCAGCAACTGGGCAGCATCTTGAATCGTGGAGTGGGTCTGGCGTGCCTGAACGACAAGGACTATACGTGTGCGGTCACCAGCCTGCGCGCGGCCGTCGAAGTGCTCCCCAACGACGTCACCTTGGTTTACCCGCTGTCATCCGCCTACCTGAAGGCCACGCCCCCTGACTACCTCAATGGACTCTGGTTCACCGCGCGCGCAGCAAACCTCGCGCCCACGCCGCAAGGACAGCAGCAGATCGCGAAGTACGGGGCGTCAGTGTATCGGAAGTACCACGGGCAGGAAGGCTCGGACCAGGGCTGGACCGATCTGATGGCGATGACGAAGAGTTCGCCGTTTCCGCCTCCGGATCTCGACAAGAAAATTACCCAGTACATCCCACCAACACCCGCCCAACAAGCAGCCGACATCGTGAAGACCAAGAAAGTCGAAGAGATGAGCTTCGCCGAGTGGGAACTGGTGCTGTCGGAAGGGGCTCCCGAAGATGTGGACAAGGTATGGAGCGTGCTCAAGGGCAAGCCCCTGCAGATGGTGGCGCAAGTCATGGAAATTGCCTCCTCCAACAACCTGAAACTCGCGGGCAGCTCGGACGACATTGACGCGAAGCGTCCGGACATCGACCTCACCATGACGGCGGCAATCCCGGCCAAACTGATGCCGAAGCTAGGGGCCGACTTTCAGTTCGAAGGGACACCGGTCTCCTACGAACCGAAGCCCTTCGTCATGACCATGAAAGACGGTGCCATCCTGACCGCGAAGGCTCCGCCTTCAGCCAAGAAACCGCCCGTGCGAAAGAAGCCAGCCCAGTAGTCCGAGGAACGGCATAACAGGAACATCACGAGGCAGCCCACAAGGCTGCCTCTTCTATTTGCGGGATTGTGTGCGTAGTTGCTTCCGCCGATACGCGCTGCGCTGACGGAGAGTTAGCGCACGGCCTTCTTCTCGAACGTGACCGGACGGGCGCTGCGCGGGGGACGCTTGACGCCGTCCCGCAGCTGCCGGACGTCGATCTTCAGCTCACTCAATGTGCGGCTGAGGGTATTGCGGTGCATGCCCAGCTCGCGCGCCGCGCGGCACTGGTTGCCCTTGTTTTCCTGCAGAACAGTGAGGATAAAGCGCTTCTTGAACTCACGCACTGCCTCTGAATAGAGGATGTTGCTCTTGTACATTTGCATGATGAGCGCTTCAAGTTGATCTTTCACGGGCTCTCTCTTTCTCTGAAAAAAGCGTCAGTATAAAAATCTTTGTACGCCTTGGCTACTGCATTGGCCGGGCTGCAGGGGGCGATCCCTGTGCCGGCGCATTCCCGGGGAATCGGCTGCGATGAAGCAGATCGAGTCCCTCAAAAAACTTGGCCCGCAACTGCGACGGCCCCAGCCAGATGGCGCCTCGTCCCACCACCAGGAAATACGGCGCCAGTTCCGATCCCTCCAGCCATTTGGAAGTGGGAGTAAACGCCGTCATTCCCATCAAAATCACGGCCACGAACAGGGAGCCCTTCAACAGGCCCAACAGCCCACCCAGGATCCGGTCGAACAAACTCAAGCCAGCTTCCTTCATCGCCCACCGCACAATGCGACCGATGATGCCGGCGACCATCACCACCGCCAGAAAGATGATGACGAAGGCGGCGATCTCGCCTAACCACGGCGACTTCAGATGGGGCCCAAACCACTCCGCCAGGCGGTGATACTGCCAGGCGGCCAACAGGTACCCGACAACCAAACCCGCGATGCCAAAGGCCTGGTGAAAAAAGCCTTCCGCCGCGGCACCCGCGATCGAAATCACGAGCACCCCCAGGATCAACCAATCCGCGATGTTCATGGGTGATTCCGGTCCATCGCCAATGGATCAGACATCCAGCTTGCGTCCGGTGAGCTGCTCGTATGCCTCCAGGTACTTCTCGCTGGTCTTGCGGACCACTTCCGCCGGAAGGGCAGGAGCTGGTGGCTGCTTGTTCCAACGGATTTCTTCAAGATAATCGCGAACATATTGCTTGTCGTACGATTCTTGTGCGCGGCCAGGCTTGTACAGATCCGCTGGCCAGAAGCGCGAGGAATCCGGGCTCAGCACCTCGTCGGCCAGGGTGATGCCGCGGGGACTGCGCCCGAATTCGAACTTCGTGTCGGCGATGATGATCCCGCGCTGCCGCGCGTACTCGCTGGCTTTGCGGTAGACCTTGAGCGTCAAATCGCGCAGCGTCTCGCTCAGCTCCCCGCCCACAATGCGAACCATTTCGTCGAACGAAATGTTCTCGTCGTGGCCGGTGACGGCCTTCGTGGCCGGCGTGAACATCGGTTCCGGTAACTGGTCCGATTCCTGCAGCCCCTGGGGAAGCTCGATGCCGCAAACCTTCCCGGTGGTCTTGTACTCCTTCCACGCCGATCCGGAGAGGTAGGCGCGCACGACGCACTCCACCGGGACCATATCGGCCTGGATAACCTCCATGGAACGGCCGCGGAGCTGGTCAGCGTACTTGCGAAGTTCGGATGGATACTGGTTCACATCGGCGGTGATCAGGTGGTTGGGGACGACATCCTTGAGGAAGTCGAACCAGAACAACGAGATCTGAGTCAGAACCCGGCCCTTGTGTGGGATGCCGGTGGCGAGAATATGGTCGAAGGCGGAGATCCGGTCGGTGGCGACGAACAGAAGGCGGTCATTGCCCAGCCGGTAAACGTCGCGAACCTTGCCGCTGGCGTGAAACTGGAGTTCGGGAAATTCGGTATGAAGCAGGACGGTATCGAGGAGGTCGGGGCTCATGGACAGAAATTCTACAGGTAAAAAACGTCGGGTATTCTAGCTGTCCAGAAATTTTTGTCAACGATTTACGTCATGCATCAATGTGATAGTTCCATCGTGCTGAACACAAAAACGTTGACACTGCGCCGATGACCGTGGAAACGCCCGTCCCATCGGCCATTTGAAGGAGGCGCGCATGTGGAAAAGCTGAGGAAGGAAGTGGATAAATCGGGCCCAAAAAGAGCCGCGAGGGTCGCGGCTCCGTCACACGATGCGGGTTACGCGCAAGTGTTTTATGCAGTGGCTCCCAGGCGCACGGACACGAGTTTGGAGACGCCGGGTTCCTGCATGGTGACGCCGTAGAGTACGGGGGCGATGCTCATGGTCTTCTTGCTGTGCGTGATGAGCACGAACTGGGTCTGGACGCTCATCTCCTTCACCAGTTCGGTGAAGCGCCCGATGTTGGCTTCGTCGAGCGGGGCGTCGACTTCGTCCAGGATGCAGAATGGGCTGGGCGCGTACTGGAAGATTCCGACCAGCAACGACAGAGCCGTCAGTGCCTTTTCACCACCGGAAAGCAACAGCACGTTCTGCAGCTTCTTGCCCGGAGGCGAGGCGACCACGTCGATGCCGCTTTCGGCGCTGTTCTCTTCATCCGTGAGGCGCATGAAAGCGTGCCCACCGCCGAACAGCTTGCGGAAGGTGAGCTGGAAGTTCTCGTTGATACGGTGGAAAGCCTCCTCGAACTTCTGCCGCGAAACGGTGTCGATCTCCTTGATCGTGGCGATGGTGTTCTGGATGGAATCCAGCAGGTCTTGGCGCTGGGTTTCAAGGAAGGTGTGCCGTTCGGCGGTTTCCTTGTACTCCTCGAGCGCCATCATGTTGACCGGGCCCATGTTGTCGAGGCGCGTGCGCATCTCGTGGTAAGCCTGATCCTCGATCGCAAGCTCTTCGCCCGCGACAATCGGAATGGTGGCGTCGGCCATCAGTTCGTGGCGCTGCACGCCCAGGTCGTTCAGACAACTCTCCGCCATGTACTGGGCGTCGGACTGGAGCTTGGCCGCCGTGGCGGCGAGTTCGCCGCGCCGGTCGCGAGCCTGGTCGAGCAGTTGACGGGCGGAGCGAAGCGCCTCGTCGATTTCCAGCAGTCGGGCGCGAATTTGCTCCGACTCGAACTGCAGCAGGCCCTCGCGGGCTTCCCCTGCATTTTGTTCGCCTTCCAGCTCGATCCGCTGGTTGGCGAGCAGTTGGTTCTCGTTCTCGCGCTGGACCTTCTCGGCAGCGGATGCGTCAATCTGCGTGCGCAGGGTGTAGACCCGCTCGCGCATCTCGGTGACCAGCGATTCAATGCGCTGCAAGACAGTCGAGGCAGAGCGATGGCGCTCCTCCAGTCCAGCGACGCGGGCTACGTGCTGCGAAGCGTTCTGAGCAGCCAGGTCTCGCCGGCCTTTCAGGGCGATCAGCCGCTCCTGGTTGACGGCCATGTGGCGCTCGACTCCAACCCGCTGTTGCTCCAACACGGTGATCTCGCTCTGGCGCGCGTGGATCACGGTTTCCTGTTCCGCGCGCTCCGTGGCCAGGCGTTGGAGCTCGGAACGGCTGACGCCTAGCCGTTCTCCCACGCGGCCCATCTCGCTATCGAGTTGCTGCAGCAGGTGGCCGGAGGTCATGGCCTGCTTCTCGGCTTCGCGCTTCTCCTCTTCGAGCCTGTCGAGCAGGGAAGTGAGCTCCTTAATCTCGCGGCCCAGCAGCAGAACGCCGGTTTCTCCGTCTTGCAGGGTGCGCTCCAACTCTTCGAGCGTACGGAGGACGTCGCGCAGTTCGCGCTTCATCGAGAGTGGCCCCTCCGCGCGCTGCTTGCCGCCAGTTACCGTCACGTTGTGAAAGCATTCTCCCGAGGGCGAAAGAAAGAACGCGTCCGGGTTTTCCAGAGCCAATTCGCGGCCCATGCCGGTGTCGGGCACGATGTAGCCGTCGCGCAACTTGGGCAGGATGACCTCGAGCGACTTCCCGAAGCCATTGAGAACCCGGATCGTGCTTTTCAACGGAACGAGCGGCCGCCCCGGAGGCGCCGAATGCGCCGCCTCGTCCACCACAAACGAGAACTTTGCCTGCGAATCTTCCGGGTGAACCAGGAAAGTGGCTCGGCCGTCGACATCGCTGCGCAGGAGGCGCAGACCCTCATCGGCCGCGTCCCACGATTTCACGACGATGTAGTTCAATTCGTCCCGGAGGAAGTCTTCCACTACGCGCTCGTGCTGCGGTTCGACCTCCAGAAAGTCGGCCAGCACGCCCGCCGGGGCGAAGCCACCCTGTAGCGATCCTGACTGGAACAAACGACGAACGGACTCGGTCGAGTAGCCGTGTTCGGCGATGACGGCTTCGAGCGATCCTTTCTTTCCCAACGCGGAGGCAAACTCGGCACGCAGCAGGTCGAGCCGCTGCTTGGAGTCGCTTTCCCCACGTCGCTTCGTTTCCAGGGACTGCCGCACCTGAGCGATTTCGCTAGTCAGGCCGCTCACCCGCTGCGAGACGGTCTCGAACTCAAGGGCGAGCTGACCGCGTTGCCCGCCGAAGGCTTCGACCTGTGCCGAAGCGGTAGATATCTCATTCTGGAGCCGCTGGGTTTCGCGATCGACCGCCGCGAGTCGCTCTTCTGCTTGGGTGAGTTGGTTGCGCAGGTGTGATGTGGCGGCTACCGCTTCCATGATGGCCGCGCGGCCTTCTTCAATTTCGCGTTCGAGGGCCGCAAGATCGGCGGTGGCCGACGCGGCCTCCTGCTGACACAGCGACAGTTCATTCTGGGCGGTGGCAAGGTCAGCGGCGGCCGATTCGAGCATCTGGCGATTCGAGTCCAGTTCCGCCTCCAGGCTGCCCAACCGGTTGCGAGCCTGGCCCAGTTCCGCCTCCGAAGATGCGGAACGGATCATCAGTTCCGCGCAGCGTTCTTCGTTGGTCCGGCGGCGAGCCTGTCCCCGGTCAATCTCGAGCGCGACCTGGTTGAGCCGCTCGCGGTTCTGGCGAAGCTCGCCGTCGATCGCATATCCGCGCTGCGTGCGCTCCGCGTGCTCGACTTCAAACTGGTGCACAGCTTCAGTGCGCTGCTGCATTTCCTCCGCCAGCGCGTTCAGTTGCCCGTCGATTTCGGCGCTCTCGTGGTCGAGTTGGGTAAACTTGCTGGCCAGCACTACGCGCAGCTTGGCACGCATCTCGTCGCGCAGTTTCGCGTAGCGTTCGGCCTTGGCGGCCTGGCGCTTCAGCGAGTTCATCTGGCGGGTGACTTCCTCGAAAATGTCGTTGACGCGGTTCAGGTTGAGCTTGGCGTCTTCAAGGCGAGCCTCGGCGAGCCGTTTCTTGGTCTTGAACTTCGTGACCCCGGCCGCCTCCTCGATAATGGCGCGGCGGTCGGTGGGACGGCTCGAGAGGATCTGTCCGATTCGCCCTTGTTCGATCAGAGCGTAGGACTCCGGTCCCAAACCGGTCCCCATAAACAGTTCCTGGATATCACGCAACCGGCAGAGCTTGCCGTTGAGCAGGTACTCGCTGTCGCCTGAGCGGAACAGGCGCCGCGTGACCACAATCTCGCCGGTGTGATACTGCTGCTGGTTGAACTTACGCCGACGGATCTTCAGCACCACTTGAGGCCCAGCGGCGACCGCAGCCTCCGTATTCCCAGCCTGATCCGCACTCCCGGGCCCGGGCGCTCCTTCTACAACTGCAATTCCCGCAGGCGATCCAACAGCCTGCGATGCTGCGGAGGCCTCCAGGAGTCTTCCAGGCTGGGCTTCCTCGGTGGCCAAAGCGGTGTCCTCGGCGGCGCGGGAGCGAAGCTCAGCCTCGTCCCAATCCTCGGTGCCCGGAACGTCATCACGCACTTCGACCTCGGTGGGATCGTTCTTGTCGGGGCCGTCGTACTGTTCGGGGTTGATCAGCGTCAGCGACACCTCGGCCATGCCGGTAGGCTGACGGTCGCGCGTCCCTGCGAAGATCACGTCTTCCATGCGGGACCCACGCAGGGTCTTGGCCGACTGTTCGCCGAGCACCCACGAGATAGCGTCAGCAATGTTCGACTTACCGCAGCCGTTGGGACCGATGATGGCGGCAATCCCGTCACCGGGGAACTTCAACTCGGTGCGGTCGCAGAACGACTTGAATCCGAGGATCTGCAGCTTCTTCAGTTTGAGCAACTTTGACTCCTTCAACGCACCATCATGAGGATGCCGCGCCGACGGGCGGACCCGTCCTGCGTGCGCTGGCTGGGGCGCGGTTCGTCACGATCTGGTTGGCTTGAGCACAACCTGGCGGCCCAGTTACCACTTGGATGCCTCACCGCCACACCCAGACGTAAACCTCCCCGGCATGCGCAGGGAAGGCATGGATTGCAGCTACTGTAACGGCGAAATTGGGCGCGGGTCAAGAAATAAAACCCCATATATTGTGGGTACCTCACCCCGACCACGTTCCATTGCACATGCAATGCAGCAACCGCCTGGAATTTGGGTGAGCTAGACGAAGGAGGGGAGAATCGCGAGAGCGAAACGATGCTACTCCGGAGGGGAAAGCGGAGCAAGACGGAAAATGACAGGAAAATCGTAGGAGCGCCCCAATTCGCAGCCTACAGCAATCTTGACGAGGTCGTCGGCGGATGCCTAGGGGTCGGTCAGAATGGCACGCAGCAAGTCCGCTCCTCTGAGGAAATTTTCAGGGCAGGTTGGGAGTCCCGAGACTTTCACCCGTGGCTGCCGACCCTGCTCAGCGTAGAAAAGAAAGGCGCGGGCATCGCATCCGAACTCCCTCAAATCTCGAAACTCTGAAACCTGGAAACCTGCTCTCACTTCCCCAGCTTCTCGAAGAACAAGCAAATCGACTCAATTCCCCGGTGGAAGTTCGGGATGTGGAACTTCTCGTTGGGGGCGTGCAGGTTGTCATCAGGCAGGCCAAAGCCCATCATGACCGAGGGAATCTTGAGCACGTCCTGAAAGTCGGTGACTATCGGAATCGATCCGCCCGAGCGGATGAAGACCGTGTCCTTGTTGAAAATATCGTGCATGGCTTCCGTCGACGCCCTCACGTATTTGTTGTCAGTAGAGACGACGCAGGCCGGGCCCTTGCTCCAGACCTTGATCTTCGTCTCGATCCCCTTGGGCGTGAGCTTTTTCACGAAGGCGGTGTAGCGCTTCAGGATGTCGTCTGGGTCCTGGTTGGGCACCATACGCATGGAGACCTTGGCCGCCGCCTTCGCCGGAATGACCGTCTTGGCCCCGGGAGCAGTGAATCCGCCGGGCATGCCGTGGACTTCGAGCGTAGGCCGTGCCCAGGTGCGGTAGAGCACTGAGAAGCCCGGTTCTCCGGTGAGGACTTTCGAGCCGACTTCGGTCTTGCGGTAGTGCTCTTCGTTGAAGGGCAGGCGCTTCCAGGCCTTGAGTTCGTCCTTGGTGGGAGCTTTGACTTTGGAATAGAATCCCGGAATCAGAACTTTTCCCTTCGCGTCCTTCAATTTGCTGATGATTTCAATCAAAGCAAAGAACGGATTGGGCGCCGCACCCCCGTACATGCCGGAGTGCAGGTCGGTCTTGGCCCCGAAGGCCTCGATCTCGGTATAGACCAGCCCTCGCAAGCCAACGCACAGGGTGGGCAGGTTGGGTGCGAAGAGTTCTGTATCGCAGACCAGGGCGAAGTCAGCCTTGAGCTTGGCTTTCTCCTTGCGAACGTATTCCGCGATCGACTCGCCGCCAACTTCTTCCTCACCCTCGAAGATGAGTTTCACGTTGATGGGCAGCTTGCCATTGTGCGCCTTCATCAGCGATTCAATGGCCTTCACTTCCATCCAGAGCTGGCCTTTATCGTCGACCGCGCCGCGGGCATAGATGTTGTTGTTACGCTCCGTCGGCTCGAAGGGCGGCGAGAGCCATTCGTCGAGCGGATCGGGAGGTTGGACGTCGAAATGCGCGTACATCAACACCGTGGGCGCGCCTTCGGCGTGCAGCCAGTCGGCGTAGAGCAGGGGATGCCCCTTGGTTGGGATAATTTCCACGTTCTCCATGCCAATGCGGTGCAGCTCGTTGGCCACAAATTCGGCGGCCTTGTGGACGTCGGATTTGTGTTCTTCCAGAGTACTCACGCTGGGAATGCGGAGAAGATCTTTGAGTTCACTGACAAAGCGCTGCTGATTCTGGCGGGCAAAATCGAGTGCTGGCGAAGCCATGAGGGTTCCTTTCGATTTGAACGCTCTGAATATCGGCGGCATGCTGAGCTTAGAAACGTATCAGTATAGCGCGACGGAGAAAGATTGTTCACCACAGGGTGGAGACGCTGCCGCTGACTGGGATCAATTTCGATCACCCAAGCTCTGTCTGAGCCGAGGAAAGAGTCTTCGTCTTCTCAAGAAGCAAGCTTGCGTATCCCCGGAGGAGTTCGCTGATCGAGAATCCCATAAGCAGGTCCGTGGGTAACAAGGACGTCCAAGTTGGAAGGGATCTTGTCCCAGTACTTTCTGAGTTGTCCACGGCGCAGATTAAACGCCCAATGCATATATTCCGGCTGCCACGGACTCCCCTAGATCGACAACCCTCCGACATTGACGCCCGAGTCTTGCAAGTAAGTAACACCAGCGCTTGGCAAGAGGTTGGTGGCCTGGGTCAGATTGCTCTCGAACAACAGGTCGTGGTTGCCCGCGATGGCAATTTTGTGTCGATGTGGAAGCGATCCAAGCCATTTCGCTGCGGACTCGACTTCGTGGATCTTGCCGGATGGCGTTAGGTCTCCAGCGTGAATGAGGACATCCCCACTGGGAATTTGAATTGAGTTGTGTTCTCCGTGAGGGTCGGAGATCAGGACGGTCTCCAGAAGAAGTTTTTTCGGAGGTTTGGAGCAACTAGAACCGGCATGGCAAGAAAGCGGACAGGTCGTGCCCCGGATGACGGCCCGCGATCATGTCAGCCATGACTTGCGCCGTCACCGGCGCCAGCAGTATCCCGTCCCGAAAATGTCCTGTGGCGACGTAGTAGCCGGGTGTCGGAGTCGCGCCCAGAATGGGCAAATTGTCCGGTGTCCCCGGGCGCAGACCGGCCCACGCTTCTAGCAGGTGAGCGTTCTCCAAAGCGGGCAGCAGCGCGACCGCCGCGTGGTGGAGTCGCTGAATGGTCTCAGGGACGGTGCGCGTGTCGTAGCCCGCCTCTTCCACGGTGGCCCCGGCTAGCAACCGGCCGTCACTACGCGGAATCAGGTAGATCTCGGGCGAACGAACTACGTGGCGCAAGAGTTCGCGCGACGGCATCGCAAAGCACAGCATCTGACCCTTCACCGGGCGGACGGGGAAATCATAGGGCGGAATCTGACCGGCCCAGGCCCCTGCACAATTGACGACGGCCGGAGCCCGGTAGGAAGTCTTGGCAGTAGTGACTCCGATCGCATTTCCATCTGCAACATCCACCGAAACCACCGTCGCGCCCGAAGAGATGTCCACGCCACGATGCTTCGCGGCCTTCAGAGCTGCATCGGTCAGTGCGCGTGGGCAGACACTGCGTTCGTTCAGGAAGACTACGTCGGGTTGCTGGGACGCGATCGCCGGCTCCAGTTCGTCGAGCGGGCGGGGCAACGGATGTGCGCCGAGGATCTTCTCACCGGCGTGTCCGGGCGCCGGGAACAGCAGAGTTCCATTGGCACGCAGGTCGACGTTTACGCCGGACTCGTCCTGCAATTCATGCACGAACTCCGGATACATATTGGCGCTGGCATTGGCGAGACTCTGGAGCGGAGCCGGAGCCTCATCGCCGCAGTTAGCCAGCATGCCGCCCGCCGCATGAGAAGCCTCGCGCCCGGGCTCGCCACGCTCGACGACTAGTACCGACGCACCATGCTTGCGCAGCTCGATCGACAGCGACAGGCCGATGATGCCCCCGCCGATGATGATGACGTCCCGAGTCTTCACAGGGGCATTGTAGAAGATAGAGCGAAGGGCACGGGCCCGTCGATCCACTGCTTGACCCTATAGCCCAGGACGTCATCGACCTGTCGAATCGCCTCACGCCCGAAACTCGAGGACCGAGAAGTAGGCATAGTCCCCCGGTTACTTTCGGCACGTGTTCCCCCTCCCCATCCCTTCCTATAATCCGCTCAGAGCAGGAACCCTACCGCACAGGGCGTTCCTCCCGAGTCCGCGATGGCAAAGTCCAACCCAAAACCAAAGCAGGGCATCGCCCCGGACGCGGGACCGTGGGTCCACAGCCCCTGGCTCGACACGATCGTCGGCTGCGGAGTGTGGTCAGCCCCCTTGCTGCTGCTCGCCTCCTTTTCTATTGCTACGAGCGCGCTGAAATGGTCGATCGCGTTCTACGTGCTGGCACTCTTCATCAACTACCCGCACTACGCCGCGACGATCCAGAGCGCGCTTCAGCGTTCTGACCAGTCCGACAAGTTCCGCCGGTTCGCGCTCTACCTCACGCTGCTGGCGGTCGCGATGCTGGTGGTGGCGCATTCCTGGACTCGCGCTCTGTCTTGGATTTTCACGCTCTATCTCACCTGGAGTCCGTGGCACTACAGCGGGCAAAACTACGATGTTTTCACGAGGTTCGCGTGCCGCGCTGGGGTAGAACCGACCAAGCGCGAAAGCCAGGCCATGCACCTGGCGTTTCTGATTTCCTGCGCGATCCTGTTCCTGAACTTCCACACCGGACCCTCGGCTGACTCGCTCTTCATCTCGCTGAACATCTCTGCGGCGGTCAGCGCGAAGCTTCAAATCGTGCTGGGGATTGCATTCGCTGTGTGCAGTGCATACGGCATGTCTCGGATGCTCGACCAGGCGCCTTGGCGCAAGCTGCTGCCGGCGCTGACGCTGTTCAGCACGCAGCTAGTCTGGTTCTTCGTCCCGACCATGCTGTCGCGCCTGCAAGGCCTCCGCGTTTTGCCGAGCTACTACGGCACCGGCATGGTGGCAGCGCTGCACGCCGCGCAGTACCTGTGGATCGCGAGCGACGGTACGCGGCGTGAGGCGCAAGCAGGACGCACGAACCGGCAGCCATTTGCCTATTTCGCCACCCTGGTCCTCGGCGGCATCGCCCTGTTCGTGCCCGGGCCGTGGATCGCCAGCCGCGTCTTCCACGCCGACTTTACCCGCAGCCTCCTGATCTTCACGTCCGTATTGAATCTCCACCACTTCATTCTGGATGCTGTCCTCAGAGCCCCGGGCGAGGGACGCGTGGCAAATCTGCTCTTCCGCTCACCGGCTCGCGTCGCGGACAACGCGATCCAGGCCGGCAGCCGGATCTCCGCGAGCGTCGGTTGGCTGGTTGGACCGTCGCCGACGGCGCGCACCGTACGAATTGGAAGCGCGGTCGCGCTGCTAGCGTGGGGCACGGTCGACCAGGTTCGTTACTACCTGGCGCTGCACGACGACAACTTGCCCGACCTCCGCCGTGCCGCCGCCCTCAATTCCTACGACGCTCCTCTGGAAATGCGCCTGGCGCGCAAAGAACTCGCCTCTGGCAAAGCGGAAGCGGCTCTGTCTGCATGGAAACGAGCGATGCGGGCCAATCCCGCCGATCCCGCTCCCCGCGACGCCATGCTGCAATATCTAACCGAGAAGCAGCGTTACGACGAGGCCTACGAACTCACGCGCACCAGCTTGGAGCGCTCCCCCCGCGACGCGCAACTGCTGGTGAACCACGGCCTGCTGGCGATGCAGATGGGCAACGCCGACGAGGCGCTCAAGAGCTGGCGGAAAGCCATCGCGACGGATCCGTCACAAATCGACGCGCATCTTTATCTCGCCGCCGAACTCGACCGCGAGGGAGCCACCACCGATGCGGTGAAAGAGTACGAAACCTATATGGAGTTGGTGGCCCGCGAGTCGGTGACGACCCGTCCGCCCGCCGCGAAGGCGATCGGTGTCGCGCTCAAGCTAGCGGACTGCCAGGTCCGAGCGAACCAGCCCGATCAAGCCTTGCGCTCCTACGCCCTGGCCCGCAAGATCGCCACCCAGGCCGGAGAGGGCAAGCTCGAGAGTTTTGCCACCATCGGCGAAGCCGGTCTGCGCGCGAAAACCGGAAAGATTGACGATGCCCTGCGCCTCTACCAGCACGCGCTCCAACTCGATGCCGGCCTGAGCGACCGACACAACGAGGCCGTCGATTGGTACAACTACGCCATCTTCCTTCGCGATGCCGGTTTCCCGGCCCGCC
>Ga0307479_10001516_pt1 | contig 21186 bp, 15 predicted proteins | sample atmos_gasesECM4C_FD_203743 | JGI IMG/M metagenome (GOLD analysis project Ga0307479, IMG submission 203743) | Hardwood forest soil microbial communities from Morgan-Monroe State Forest, Indiana, United States - atmos_gasesECM4C_515 | ecosystem: Environmental > Terrestrial > Soil > Temperate...
AACTGCGCGTTGTCGGTGTAGGCGGCGTACAGGTAGCGCATTTGCTGTTCCCGCACCGTGGTATCGAGTTCGTCGCACAACCCGAAGTCGACGAAGCCGATCACGTTCCCACGCAGGGCCATCAGGTTTCCGGGATGCACATCGGCATGAAAAAACTGATAGCGGAAAATCTGTGTCAAACAGGTTAACAAGAGATTCTGCGCCAATTGCTCCGGGGCAACGCCCACGGAGGCGAGCTCGCGGCGGGCCGTGGCCGGGCGGGAGGTCAGCCTTATCAGGAGATCGCTGAACGGGACGCCATGAATGTATTCGGCGGTAAGCACTTTCGCTGTGCTGAAAGCGGGATAGGGCCGCGGAATCTTTTCGTTCGGGTCGCGCGTGGCCAGGTAATACAAGCGCGTGAGGTTGGCCAGTTCACGGCTGAAATCGGTCTCTTGCTTCATCCAGGCGCTGACCTCTTCCAAAACTTCGCGCGGCGCGACGATGAAGGATGCACCCCTCACTTCCAGCAGACGCACCAGAAGCCGCGCCCGCCTGAGGTCACGGGCGATCCTTTCGTGGATTCCGGGCCGCTGAATCTTAACGGCCACTTCCGCACCATCCAACAGGCGCGCGTAGTGTGTTTGCGCTAGCGATCCAGCCGCCAGGGGTTCTGGATTAATATAGGCGAAAACGTCCGAAACCTGGCGGCCCAATTCGCTTTCGAGGATGGCTTGAGCCTCTATCCACGGAAATGGAGGAACCTGGTCAAATAATTCCATCAGCTCATCGCAGTACTCCTGCGGAATCAAGTCGGGACGAAGCGCGAGAAACTGTCCGAGCTTGATATAGGTAGGTCCGAGACGTTCTAGCAGTCGGCGGAATCCCTGCGGCCCTTGGACAAGCCTTTCGGCAAGCGTCAGCCGCCTTGAAGATCCCACCGCACTCACGAAATCCTCCGCGCCAACAACCAGCCGGTTAGCAACGCAACAGCCACAGTGACCTTGAACTGCCCGTCCAGGTGCGGCGATTGCACCGCCGCGCCGAGCGACAGTCCAATCACACCTAGGACCAGCCACATTACTTTACGGTTGCCTGCGCGATGCGTGCCACCGGACTCATTAGCCAAGACGGGAAACGGTGTTTCGCCAAGGGTGAAGTGGTCCCAAAAGGTCTCGGAGTATGCCGGCGCTTCGCGTACCAGCCGGAAGATGGCCGCGTTTCGGTCCGGGTCCACGACCATTTTGGCGATCCGGCCCAGCGGCCCCGGCCGGAATTCGAGAAAGAACGCGCGGACCTGGCCCATCATGTCGAAGTACTCCGACAGGCGTTCCGAGCTGGCGTCGAGCACGTATAGGGCGCGCCAGACTAGCAGGACGTTCGGATCGGTGCGCAGCTTGTGGCGGCGAATCGCTTCAATCATCCACACCGCGTATCTTCCCATGTGACGTTGTTTCGCAGTGGCGAAGGGGCTGACTGACGTTTCGTACCACAACCGCATAATCAGCTTCGCCTGGGTTTCGAACGCTGGCAGGTTGGTTTCCGCGGTAGGTGCGTGCTGGCGCACATAGTGGCGGAAGCTCTGCTCAATGTTGCCGAGTGCCAGGTTTTCCAGGAACCCCGCGAAGTTCTCGCGCTGTTCCACGGTGAGTTGACCGAAGATGCCGAAATCCACAAAGGCCACGGTATTGTCGTTACGAATCAGAACATTTCCGGGATGCGGATCACCTTGAAAAAACCCGTAGACGAAGAACTGGCGAAGCACGGCAAAAGCTATGTTCCTGCCCGCCTTTTCCACGTTGAGGTTCGGGAGCATCCGGGCAAGTTGATCGATGTGTCCGGCATCGAGGGTGGCGGCGATCTTGGCCAGGCTCACACCCTCCACAAATTCCATGGTCAATACGCGCTTGGTGGTGAGGCTCCAGTGGATTTTGGGGATGATCTCGTACGGCGCCGCATTCTGGCGGATGCGCTCCGCGGAACGCGCCTCCAATTCAAAATCCATCTCGTTCTCGGTCCAGCTTGCGAACTGGTTGGTCACCTGTGTCGCGGAAAAAGCCCCCGCGATTCCCAGCGCGTCGATCACCCGCACCATCCGCCTCAGGTTACGCATGTCGGCGGCAAAGAGACGAGCGATGCCCGGCCGCTGAACCTTGACTGCAACCTTTTCGTTGGCGCGGGTATACGCCACATGAACCTGTGCCACGGAGGCAGCAGCAATCGGATTCCAATCAAACTCACGAAACAACTGCTCAGCCGGCGCCTTCAGTTCCGCTTCCACTACGGCCCGAGCTTCCTGCAAATTAATGGGCGTCACTGTTTCGAATAGCCTGTTCAGCTCATTGCAGATCTCGACCGGGAGAATATCGAACCGCATGGTCAGAAACTGCCCCAGCTTGAGATAGGTAATCCCTAGCTCCTCGAAGGCGAGCCGCAGACGCTCGCCGATGGTAGGGCCTTTCGGTGGCAGGTGAAGCAGCCATCTCATGAGCGGCGTGGCGGCATACTTTAGACTTACCCGCAACAGGTCGAGTATCCGCCGCACATCAAGTATAAGCGATCCCATCAAGCGCCTCGAAGCGTTGCGGATCCTGTATTTGGAATGGGATAGGACACGCTCCCCAAAATCAAAAAACTTCTCAATCACGCTTGACGATCCTAATAACATCACCGGTCGTCACGGCTTCATTGCCAGGCCGGAATGGAGAGACCACCGTCTGCGATTCTGGAGCGTATGGAATTTCTTGCCCGTACTGAAATTAACATCACACCTTTCGGCCTGCGGCAAAAAATTTACGCCTGTCCGGGGCACCTGGTTCCGCTGGAGCGGTTTCCTTTATATCTCATTGTCAAAATAGAATGCAAGATAAAAGTACTTGAATATCTCTGCCAATTATGATAAAAGCATTTTTTCTTGCGATGGTTGTGCCTAAGGAGATTACTTATAGGGTAAATACATGCCGCTCATCCAAGAAATGGATGGGGGGTAGCGGACTGAGTTGACCCCGGGAGGCAGAGAAAAATGTCTACAACGACCTGGACCGGGCCCCAAGTTGCAAAACTGGAGGACTCCGAGAGCGCTGTGCAAACAGAACCAATCGCCATTATCGGAATGGGCTGCCGATTTCCGGGTAAGGTAAGCAGCCCGAACCACCTATGGAAATTGCTCTGCGATGGAGGCGATCCGATTACAGAAGTTCCGCGAGACAGATGGGATCTGCGCAGCTTTTACGACCCGGACCAGGGGAAGCCCGGAAAAATCAAATCACGCTGGGGTGGTTTTGTCGATCAAATTGACCTTTTCGATGCCGATTTCTTCGGTATCTCTCCGCGAGAGGCGGCGCGCGTCGATCCACAACATCGAATGCTGCTCGAGGTAGCCTACGAAGCGATGGAAAACGCCGGAGTGCCGCCGGAAAAGCTGGCCGGGTCCAAAACGGGAGTGTTTATCGGAATTTCGACTTGCGACTACGGCGGAATCCAAGCCTGCCCCACGGAGCGGCACACGATCGATGCTTATACCAATATCGGATTGGGGATATGCATCGCTTCGAACCGCATCTCGTACCAGTTTGATTTACACGGTCCCAGCGTTTCGGTCGATACCGCGTGCTCCTCCTCTCTGGTTGCGGTGCACATGGCATGCCAGGCGATATGGAACGGCGAGTGCGTAATGGCGCTGGCGGGCGGTGTGAACGCGCTCCTGCGTCCCGAAGGGAACATCGGATTCAGCAAGGCTTCGATGCTGGCGCCGGACGGGCATTGCAAGAGCTTCGATGCACGGGCCGACGGGTATGTGCGTTCCGAAGGGGCGGGCATCATATTGTTGAAGCCGCTTTCCCAAGCGCTGGCGGACGACAATCCCATCCAGGCGGTCGTGCGAGGCACTCTCGTGAATCAGGACGGGCGTACGCCGGGTATGGCACTTCCCAGCCGCGCGGCCCAGGAGATGATGCTGCGGGAAGCTTACCGCCGCTCCAAGATAACACCGCATGACGTGCACTTTGTAGAAGCCCATGGGACTGGCACCCCAGCCGGCGATCCTATCGAATTGAATGCCATCGGAAGCGTTCTCGGTTGCGGGCGCGAGCCGGGATCAGAGTGCGTTGTGGGCTCCATCAAAAGCAACATCGGACATTTGGAAGCGGCATCAGGCATCGCAGGTCTAATCAAAGCGGCGCTGTGCGTGCAGATGGGTGTTATCCCTGCTAACCTCCATTTTGAGGCGCCCAACCCGAACATTCCGTTCGAGAGCCTAGGCCTGCGTGTCCCACGTACTTTGGAATCGTGGCCGAACGGATCAAAGAAGCGGATTGCTGGTGTCAATTCCTTTGGATTTGGAGGAACCAACGCACATGTGATTTTGGAAGGCCCGCCGCAGGTGCCACAGGCCGCCCCGGCCCCGGTAGCGCCGCGAACCATGATTCTTCCGGTAGCTGCACGCAGCCCCGAAGCGCTGCAGGCGCTGGCGCAGTCCTACCGTGCATTTCTCGCGGACGAGAATCAGGAGCACATCCCACTCTATGACATCTGCTATAGCGCTGCCTTTCACCGCGGGCATGGTGATCACCGGTTGGCAGTTGTGGGTGGAACGCGCAAAGAGATGATTGATCAACTGGAGGCCTTCTCCGCGGGCGAGACCCGCCTTTCCATGTCGGTAGGGAAACGTTCCGCGAGCCGCTCCCTGAAGCTGGCCTTCGTCTTTTCCGGCATGGGCTCTCAGTGGTGGGGCATGGGACGGCGGTTGATCGAGGAGGAACCGGTATTCCGCGACACGATCACGCGATGCAGTACCGTGTTGCGTGAACTTTCCGGGGTGACACTTCTCGACGAATTGTTGGCGGACGAGACACACTCCAGAATTCATGAAACGCACATCGCGCAGCCGGCGATCTTCGCCGTTCAGGCGGGCCTCTCGGAGCTCTGGCGGTCCTGGGGAATCGAGCCAGGGGCCGTGGTTGGGCACAGCGTCGGAGAAGCAGCGGCGGCCCATATCGCAGGAATCCTGACTCTGGAGCACGCAGTGCAACTCGTGTATCACCGCAGCCGGTTACAGAGACGGGCGGCGGGTCAGGGTGACATGCTGGCGGTGGGCCTCCCATTCGCTGACGCCGAAAGACTGGTCGCCTCCTCCGACAACAGAATTTCATTTGCAGCCATCAACAGCCCGACCGACGTCACACTTTCGGGCGATTCTGCCTTGCTCAGACAAATCGCGGCTTCCCTGGATGAAAAGCAGATCTTCTGCCGGTTTCTGCAGGTTGAAGTACCGTATCACAGCCCCAGAATGGACCCGTTGCGGGAGGAGCTGCTGGAATCTCTTGCATCGCTTAACCCTCGCGATGCCGCAGTGCCCATGTACTCGACTGCTACCGGAAAGTTGGTTGCCGGGCCTGAATTGAGTGCCGATTACTGGTGGCAGAACGTTCGAAATCCGGTGCGTTTCGTCGACGCCATCCATCAACTGGCCGGGCAGGATTTTTATTTCTATGTGGAGGTGAGTCCCCAGCCTGTCCTTACCGGCGCAATCATGAAATGCCTTGCCGATTGCAAGAAGGAAGGCGCCGTGGTGACTTCGCTGCGGCGCAGTGAGTCGGAACGCGAGATGATGCTGGCGTCGTTCGGGAAGCTATACACCCAGGGTTACCCAGTGGGTTGGGACCGGCAGTTCGCGGTCAAGGGCCAATTCGTGCGTCTGCCGGCTTATCCCTGGCAGCGCGAGCGGCACTGGCACGAATCGGAGGAAACGCGGCGCGAGCGAGTCGGCGGGTACGCTCACCCGCTTCTCGGCTGGCCTTTGAAGTCGGCCTACCCGGCGTGGGGCGTGGAGCTCGATTCCTATCGTCTGGGATATTTGAAGGATCACCGTGTGCAAAACGCCGTCGTGTATCCTGCAGCGGCCTACGTTGAAATGGCGCTAGCGGCGGGAAGAGAGTCTTTCGGTGCCGGCCCTTGTGTTGTGGAAGACCTACAATTGACCCGAGCCATCATCCTGGCTGACAAGGAGACGGTCAGCGTCCAGGTAGTGCGCGAGCCCGGGCAATCGACGATCGACATTTTCAGTTATGTCAAGGGAGGCGACCAGCCCTGGGTGCGGCACGCCACCGGCAAACTCCGCAAACGGCAGGACGGCGAGGTTCCCAGCCAGGTACGGCTGGCGGAAATCGAGGCGCGGTGCAAGATTGAGATCCCCAAAGATAAGTTCTACCGTCAGTTTCACAACGCGGGTCTGCAATACGGGCCGCTCTTCCAAGGCGTCGAAAAGCTCCTCTGCGGAGAACGCGAGGCCCTGGCACAAGTTCAGCTCCATGCCGATTTGGAAACCGAATTTTCGGATTATCTGTTGCATCCCGCGCTGCTGGACTCATCCTTTCATGTTCTATTGGGCTCGATAGCGGTAACGGCGTTGAAAGAGGCAGACAGCGCCGAATACACTGAGGGCGCGTATCTGCCGGTGCGCATTGGGCGGATCCGCTACTTCGGCCGGTCCGCCACCCGTTTGCGCGTTCACGCCCGTTTAACAGACTACGGAAAGAGCCACTTCACGGGAGACGTACTGCTCCTGGATGAGGAGGGCAATACGCTGGCGGAGGTTAAAGGCTTCCATTGCCGCGCCATTGACCGCACGTCTGAAAAGATGGACAGCTATCTTTACGAGTACCAGTGGAAATTGCAGGCGCGTTCGGGCCAGATCTTTGAGCGGCGCTCAGCCGATTACGTCTCGCCCCCTTCGCGGATGGCGAAGTTCCTCCAGCCCGAAGGAGAACGGCTGCGCGACGAGTTGGGCCTTGCCCGCTACGAGGGGATGGAGTCCGATGTATCGAAGCTCGCGAATGCCTACTTCTTCACCGCATTCAGGCGTCTCGGCTGGACGTTCGAGCTGAACCAGCGGATTTCGACCGATCGCCTGATGGAACAACTCGCCCTCGCGCCGCAACACCGGCGTTTCGTGGATCGATTGCTCGAGATCCTTGCCCAGGACGGCGTCTTGGCGCCCCTAGCAGGTGAGTGGGAGACCCGGCAGATCGTCGATGACCAACCCGACGAACTCTGGCGGAACTTGTGGCATCGCTTCCCAGGCGCACAGGCGGAATTGCTATTGGTGCGGCAATGCGGCGATCGGCTTGCGGAAGTTCTCAAGGGGAGCATCGATCCGTTGGAAGTGATTTTCCCGCAAGGTTCGCTGACCACTGCGGAACATCTGTATCAGGACGCGCCCAGTTATAGGATCTATAACGTTCTGGCTCAGAAAGCGGTGGCCCTGGCGCTGGAGAACCTGCCCGAAGACAAGACCATCCGGATCCTGGAGGTCGGCGGCGGAACCGGCGGAATGACGACGCTGGTGCTCAAGAGACTCCGGCCGGATCGCACCGAATACGTATTCAGTGACGTGACACAATTGTTAACAAGTCAAGCGGAGCAGAAATTCCGCGAATTTCCGTTCGTGCAATACAAGCTGCTCGATATTGAAACCGACCCCATGGCCCAGGGATATGAGCCGCACTCCTTTGACATCATTTTGGCCTCGGATGTGCTCCATGCCACGCGCGACTTGCGCGAGACGCTCGGGAATGTCAAACAGCTCCTAGCGTCCAAAGGTCTCCTCGTTCTGCTGGAGTTGACCAACACTCCAAGATGGGTGGTACTGGTTTTTGGACTGCTGAAGGGCTGGTGGCGTTTCACCGACACGGGCCTGCGTCCTTCGGATCCGTGGATCACACAGGAGAAGTGGAAAGACCTGCTCCATGACGTCGGGTTCCTCGATGTGGCCTGCGTGGCAGACACCCGCATCGGCGCGAAAGCGCTGCATAGCATCGTGATGGCGCAGGGGCCGGAGGTGCCTGAAGGGTCGGTGCCTGCTCGCCCCGCAAGTCCGGCGCCGGCGACCGTAGGCACTTGGATCATTTTCGCCGATGGGGGCGGCATTGGACAGACCGTGGCCGAGCGTTTCAGGGCGCGCGGGGACAGGCCGGTATTGGTCTATCCCGGAGACTTCTATCTGCAGAGGGACAGGGATGAATTCCAGGTGAACCCCGCCCGCGTCGATGACGTCCAGCAGGTTGTCGATACCGTGCTAGACGGCCGGCTCGAATGCCGCGGCGTCGTGCATCTGTGGAACCTGGATACACTGTGGGCGGGAGAGACCACCGTGGCGTCGATCGACAAGGCGCAGGTGCGCGGCTGCTTCAGCGTCTTGAAAACAGTGCAGGTCATCTCCAAAATCAACTGGATGGCGACCCCGCGCCTGTGGCTGGTCACGACTGGCGCGCATAGCGTGTCACGCTCGCCGCAACCTGTTTCCGTGGCGCAGTCCACAACCTGGGGTCTGAACCGCACCATCTCCAACGAATATCCGAACTTGCGGTCCACGTCGATCGATCTGAGCCCGTCGCCTGCGCCAGTTGAGATTCGGTCTTTTTTCGAGGAGTTGATCGGCGACGATAAGGAAGACGAAGTCGTATTGCGCGGCGAGTCCCGGTATATCCACCGGTTGACGCGCGTGGCGCTGGCCAAAATCCAGGAGACGGCCAATCAGATCGCGACCTCGGAAGTCAGTCAGCCCTTCACGCTTGAATGCCCGACGCCCGGCATTCTCGACAACCTGTGTTTGCGCGCCAGGGAGCGGCGCTCGCCGGGACCGGGCCAGGTCGAGATCCAGGTGTACTCGGCTTCCCTAAATTTCAAGGACGTGATGCTGGGATTAGGTCTTCTCCCGGAGGAAGCCCTTGAGGGCGGATACACCGGGCGCGCATTGGGCATGGAAGCCGCTGGAATCATTTCGGCGGTAGGGAAGCGCGTCACGCAATTCAAAATCGGCGACGCCGTGGTCACTTCCGGCCCTGGCTGCTTGTGCAGCCACATGCTCATCGATGCCGAATCGGTTGGGCACAAGCCGCCGCAGATCAGTTTCGACGAAGCGACTACGCTGCCTATTGCTTTCTCAACCGCGTACTATTCGCTCCACCAAGTCGCGCGCATGGCGAAAGGGGAGCGCGTTCTGATTCACGCCGCGGCGGGAGGCGTGGGGCTGGCAGCGTTGCAACTTGCGCAGCGCGCCGGGGCGGAAGTTTTTGCTACGGCCGGTAGCCAGTCCAAGCGCGACCTGCTGCGCGCCCTGGGTGTGCGCTACGTCTACGATTCGCGCTCGCTCACCTTTGCCGATGAGATCCTCGAAGCCACCCATGGCGAGGGCGTAGATATCGTGCTGAACTCGCTGGCCGGGCCTGCCATCGCCAAGAGTTTCTCCACGCTGTCCTCTTACGGACGCTTCGTGGAGATCGGCAAGCGGGATATCTATGAGAATAACCGCATCGAGTTACGGCCGTTCCGCAACAACCTCTCGTATTTCGCCGTGGATCTGGACAAGTTGTGCGCGCAGCGCCCGGAGTACGTCCGCGCGCTGATGCGGGACACCATGAAGGACTTCGCGGACGGTAGTCTCCACCCGCTGTCGTACCGCGCATTTTCAATTGAAGACGTGGTGAGCGCGTTTCGCTATGTCGCCCAGGGAAAGCATATAGGAAAAGTAGTAATCAACCTGCGCAACGCCGAGGTCGTGGTCACGCCTCCTCGCAAGAAGCAGGTGGCCTTCCGCGGCGATGCCACGTACCTGATTACTGGCGGTTTGGGCGGGTTCGGGCTGGCGGTAGCGCAGTGGATGGCGGAGCATGGCGCGCGCCACTTGGTACTGAGCGGACGCAGCGCGCCTTCTTCGCAAGCCCAGGTCGCGATCGATGCCATGCAGCAGGCGGGCGCCGAAGTCGTGGTGGCGCGCGCGGACGTAACCCACGAAAACGATGTGGCGGCTTTGCTGGAGCGCGTAGCCTGTTCGATGCCTGCCTTGCGGGGGGTAATCCATGCGGCCATGGTGCTGGACGACGCCCTGTTGCATGAGTTTAACGACCAGCGAATGCGGACTGCCATGGCTCCCAAAGCCAACGGCGCTTGGATACTCCACCAGCAGACGCTCGGTCTGCCGCTGGATCATTTCGTGATGTTCTCGTCATTCAGCTCGATCATTGGCACTACGCGGCAAGGGAATTACGTTGCCGGGAACGCCTTCCTCGACGCCGTGGCGCACCATCGCCGCGGACTCGGATTGCCCGCGCTCACCATCAACTGGGGCGTGGTGTCCGGTGTCGGTTACGTGGCACAGAATGTTGACTTGGGCGCGAAGCTCGAGCAGTTCGGATTCAAGTCTCTGCCTGTCCAACAGATGTTAAACATCCTTGGCGTGCTGATGCAGGAGAAAGCGGTTCAGGTGGGAGTCGGCCATCTCAACTGGCAACAGCTCGCAAAAATGCACATGATCGGCGATGCGCCACGATTTGCCTACCTCGTTAAGCCTGTACTCACGGACGATGTAGGTGAAGTTGGAACTTGGCTGATCGATGCGCTAATGGCGGTGGAACCGTCCGAGCGCCGAAAGTTCCTGGAGAATCACATTCGAGAGCAACTGGCGCACGTCCTCGGCACATCGCCCTCAAAGGTGGATGTGGACAAACCCCTGATTAACCTCGGGCTCGACTCGCTCATGGCGGTGGAAATCGGGAACCGGATGCAATCGGGATTGGGCGTCAGCATCCCGCCAGTGAAATTCATGGAAGGCCTCACGACGGCCGGAATGGCGCAGTATCTCGTCGAACAACTGACGGGCGACCGGCCGGCGCCCGGGGTCCAGCCGGCGCCGTCGCAGGTAAAGGCATTGGTCATGGCGGCGGCCACTGGTTCCGACGTAGCCGACAGCAAAGAACCGACCCCCCGTCCTGTGGTCGAACTCAGCCGCGCCGCCGCCAGCGCTAACAGCGCTGGATCGTCGGGCCTGGACGAGAGGCGTATCCAAGCGGCCGTGGCGAGCCTCACGGACCGCGAGGTCGATTCGGTTCTTAAGCGGCTAACGGAAGCACCCTCCGAGGGCTTCGAAGAACAAGAGGAAGGCGCATGAACGCAACGGAGAAACTTTCACCCGAAGAGAAGCGCGGGTTACTGACCAAGCTCATCCAGAAGCGATTTAGCAAGTACGCTTCGGTGGCGGCGTCGGATCACGAACAGACTGTGCTAGAGCGCTTTGGGGTGACGACCGCGGAGATACGCGAGGAGGCAGTACTAGACGCCTCCATCCGATTTGACGCTCCGCTAAAGAAGGCGGTAAATGAGCCCGCCAACATCTTCTTGACCGGCGCGACCGGCTTCCTCGGTGCTTTCTTGGTTTATGAAGTCCTAAAACAGACTAAGGCCAACATCTACTGCCTGGTTCGAGCTTCACGCATGGAGGAGGGCCGCCAACGGATATACAAGACTCTTGAAACCTATCTTCCTGAAAATGGCTGGCGCAGCCCGCGTATTGTTCCCGTCCCCGGAGATCTGTCCAAACCGTTGTTTGGACTATCCGAGAGTGAGTTCACCGATCTGGCAGGCGTTGCGGACTCCGTGTTCCACAACGGTGCGATGGTGCACGGACTGCACAATTACAAACAGTTAAAGCCGACGAATGTGCTCGGGACGACCGAGGCGATACGCCTAGCCAGCCTGGGAGAGCGCAAGCCGCTACACTACGTTTCGACGGTGGCTGCCGTGCCCCTGGAAGATAAATTCGAGGTCAAGGTTGTCACCGAAACGGAGTTGGACTACGATGGCTTGCTTTATGGCGGCTATACCCAAACGAAATGGGTTGCCGAACAGTTAGTGTGCAAGGCGCGCGCCCTCGGCTTGCCCGCGCGAATCTATCGGCCCGGCATTATCACCGGCCATAGTCAGACCGGTGTCTGGAGCACCAGCGACGCCACCTCCCGGATGCTCAAAATCGCCGTGGAAACCGGAATACTTCCGGACATTGAAGGCGCCATGGACATGACTCCCGTGGATTACGTGAGCAAGGCGCTCGTGTACCTGGCCCACTCGGGACGCGCCACTAGCGATATCTACCATCTAGCGAACCCAAAGCCAGTGAACGGCCGAGACCTAGTCTCCTGGGTGCGCACGTACGGATATCCGCTCCGACGCATTCCGTATGAAGAGTGGCGCTCTGAGATCGTGGCGGCGGCCGGACGCAGCGACAAGAATCCGCTCGCTCCCTTCGCGCCGCTGTTCGGCGCGGTCATATCGGACAAGATTCCGGGATGGATGGCCGGCATGGTCGCGCCTAGCTATCAAAAAGGGGTTGATCGCGTGATTCGCGCCATCGGGGCGCGTTACGGCGCGCAGTCTGTGCAACTGAACTGCGACAACGCGTTGCGCGACCTCGCCGGCGCCTCGATCGCATGTCCGGCCGTGGATCAACAACTGTTGGAGACCTATTTCTCATATTTCATACGAATCGGATACCTAACGGTGCCGGCGCGATAATTTCGCCGGCGCGGCGTGCGACAAGGGGAGGTCTCACGGTGGGGACACGGCAAAGATCGCTGAGCCGAACACGGGCGCAAGTGGTTTGGAATCTTTTCAGGAGGTGACCAGTGGGAGTAAGTGCAGACTTGACCTTTGATAATGCCTTAGATATCGGTTTTGTAGGAAGTGTGTTACCCATAGGGCCGGTAACCGTTGGCACCGCCGCTCCCTTTGCCGTCGCCGTGTCCACGCCTGCCCCTCTGCACGCGGCGGTGGATTCCGTCGGCCCAGTTGGCCCGGTCACGCTGGCGGGGATTCCCGATAAGTTCACGTTCGACATCAATGTAGACAAGCTGCCGAAGATCCAGGTCGGGCTGGACCCGGTCACCGCGACTGCCAGCGCCGATCTTAATGTGCGTCTCAAAGAGATTCCCAGTGTCCGCGCCCACTTGCCCGCCGACTTCAGCCTAGGGCTGTCCGTATTAGGACATGAGTTGGTTTGCGTCCGGCTATGTGGAGAAGCTCAGATCATTACCGAGCCTTACGAGGCCAACCCCTGCGAACATTGTGGTCCCGAGCGCAATACGCAGCGTCCGTTCCCCCTTCAACCCAATCCGCCTGCCACCCTTGGGGTCGCGCCGCCTATCAGTCCAACATCTGCCATCGATCAAGCGGTTCAGCCGGAGGAGATGTTGTGAATACCGATGCGATTCAAACGCCCATCCACTTCCGCGGCGAGCCTGCGCGTGTAGAAGGCTTTTTGCAAGTCCGTCACAGTCGCGCGATGACGTCCGCCCGGCTCGCGGCGCGCATCCGTGCGCCCAAAATCTTCACTCTGGACTGGCCCTATGTACAAAGCATTCCCGCGGCGGAAGGTGTTACGCGTTTTGTTTTGCGCCTGCCGGAGGCTACGCCTCCGGGGACCTACACCGGCGTGCTGGAAGTCGACGATGAAAAATATCCGTTCGAAGCGTTGGTCGATGCCCGGACCTGGTTCACGATCTTGCCGAACAAATTGTCGTTGGTGGCGGAGCCCGAGCACGAGGAAATCGTCGAGCTGATTGGTGTCAACCGAGGGAACACCCTCTTCCAAGTTCCTGACGTGGCAGACGTAAATCTGTTTGATTCGGGATCGTTATTGGCCGCCGTCAATGCAGCCCTCTCCTCCAAGGTGAAGGGGGGACAGGAGCGTGTGAGCCGGTTCGTCGATTCCCTTGCCCGAAATTCCGAGATGTTGAGTCTGGGGGTGCTGGCAGGGGCCGGCGCGATTGCTCCCGGTGAAAGCAGGAGGTTGACCGTGCGCTTGCGTTTGCCCGAAAATTTGCAAGCGGGTCATACGTATCGCGGTGGCTGGGAACTTCCTCACATGAAGTTCGTGATTCAAGTCTATGTTCCAGCAGCCGCGCCAGCGGCGGAGGTATAACGTCATGAGAGCGACCTATGAACATCACTCCGACGAGGCCTGTTGTTCGCATCACGAACCCCACTATCGTGAGTTCCACCCCCTTGCCGATGCCGTCCGCACCCTCTGTGCCATCCTGGAAGAAGGACCTAAACTCGGTCTGGGTCTCCTGGGCTGCCTGCACGATCTGAAACCCCTGCTATTGCCGCGGTTCCCGCATCTGCTGCCGTGGTACGATTTGCCCAGGACTCGGCGGTGCGGCTGCGAAATCTCACGGCCATGCTGGGTCCCGCAGCCTCTTGAGCAGGTATGCAGCCAAGTCTGTCCCGGGGGTACGGCAACGCTCCGTTTCCGTGTGACGAACTGTAGCACGGTAAAGAGGACATATATGATCGAAGGCGCCCCAACAGTGAATCCGGCCAGCCTCACATTGGGTCCACAAGAGCGCGACTTCTCGGTCGTGTCTGCGACGGTTCAACCGGACGCTTCTTACGGCCAACAGAAAGAATATCTCGTGTGGGTGCGCGGTTGTCGGGATCATTTCCTGCGCTGGACGGTTCGCGTATCCCACCACCAGCACTGCGAATGTCAGGAAATAAGGGTCGAAGACTGTCTTGATCTCATCCACCATTGGTACGATCACTTCTATTGTGACCGGCCCTGCCCGAAGGGCTAGGAGGCAGCCATCATGCCGCGGCTACCGCTATTGGGCTTGGGCGATGCGTTGTTGCGAGTGCTGGAACTCAATGCCCGTTACTGCACTATCCTCGGACGAGTCGCTGGCGAATTCCTCCGCGACTTGGCGGGGACTCTGGAAGAGCCGTTCTCTGCTCAGGAAGGAACGCGCCGGAGCATTTCGAATGACGCCAGGCATCCATCCGCACCGGCCCAGCCTCGCCCGCCTGCGTCGGCGCCGGGCAATCCCGTATCCCGCGAGCCTATCACTTTGTTGGAGGCCGAGGCAGGCTGCTGGGCGGTGGGAGCGTTTACGGTAGGGAATCATCTGGAGCATGAGATCGTAGCCCGACCGCAAGCTTCGGCCTTTTCCCATCCGCCTGGGACGGCGGGATCGCCCCGTCTGGTATTCGAACCCGAGGTAGTAAGTTTGGCGCCGCGTGAACAGGTCTTGGTTCGCATGATGGCCGCCGTGGATGACAGCCTGCAGCCGGAGGTTCGGTACCGCTGCGAAGTCATCGTACCGGCCCTGCCGGGCTCGCATATTCCGGTCGTCATCAGGCGCAGACCGGACCGTCCCAAACCGGTGGCTGTGCCGGAGACGCCGGCTCCATCTCCAGTTCCAGTTGAGATCCAACCCTCGGCCAAGCCCAAGTCCGTACACCAGCCAAATCGAACCGCGTCGCGGTCGCGAAGGGCTCGTTAAGATCATAGGGAGATTTGACGATGACGAACAACGGTGCACAGGGCTACAGGAAGGAACAGGAAAGGCCCCGTGACGGACTGTCGAATTTTTTTAGAGCTGACCTCATGGGGCTGGAAGTAGAACGCCTGGCGATTGCCGTGTCGCGATCCAACGCGCGTCTGCTGATCGGAGCGACTTCCGTCCTCAGTACCCTTCTGGTCGGCGTCAGCGATCTTGCTTTGGGAGCCCTGGGCAGCAACGGGCTGCGCGATCTGTTTCCGGATTCATTCGATACGCGCTTCGCTGGCCGGCCGAGAACGCAGGCTGGCCCGGAGGCGGCTCAGCCTGCCGGCGTCATCGACAGTGCCTCCGAGGTTCTGACGCAAACGCTTTGCGATTCCGCTGACGCAATTATGGACGCGGTAAGATGCTTTTCCGGGGCATACGACGAGCAGCTCGGGCGCCAATGGAATTCCAAGCCGCACCAGCAGCTCCAGCGCCGTGCGCGATCGAGCTCTTGAGAACTCACCGCGCCGCGGAGGAGGGAATCGATCTTTTTGACTCGGACCCTAAAGATTTGGCTTCATTTTGTTTCCTGCAGCGCCAGCCTGTTTTGTCGTTGTTGGGTGTTTGGCGGCGACCCGGCCGATCTGGCGGGAGTGTTGCGCGCGCATATCGAGGAACTGGGAGGCGTCTTTTTGCTGTTCGGCAAAGCCCTCTCCATACGATATGACTGTCTTCCTGTTTCGTTCTGCGAAGTGCTGAGCAAGACGCCGGATTGTTCCCCGCCGCTCGATGCTGCCGCAGTCACCCGCACCATCGAGAGCGAACTGGGGAAGCCCCTCCAGGAGTCGTTCTCATTTTTCGATGACAAATTCACCGGTTCGAACTGGCTCAGCCAAACGCACAAAGCCGCCATAACCGCCGATGATCCCGTAATGGTCATCGTTCGGCGGCCGGGATTGACGCCGATCGTCGAGGCAGACCTCGCGGCGCTCGGCCACATCCTCACCTTGCTCGATTTTTTCGCCATTCCGCGACGGCTACAGCTTGCGCGCCAGTTCCCGGATTTCCGACGTCGCATCCTCCAGGGTTTATCGCTGCTTACGGAAGCACGCAATATGGAGCGTCTCGCCGCCCAGGCGAGCAACAATCCGCATGAGTACATTCCGCACGTCTATCACTCGCACACCACGGCAAACATGCTCACCGTGGAGCAGTTGGAGGGGACGCCGCTCTCCGAAATCACGGACGCGCTCGCGCGGACACCCTCGCCTCTGACGTCGCTTGGGGAGCTGCCAGCCGGCCAAATCGACCCGAAAAAGATCGCGCGGAACCTGCTATTCAACCATCTGCATCAGATCTTGAACGGCAAGTACCTCCATTGCGATCCAACTCCGGAGGTTATGGTGGTTCTCGATGACAACGTCATTGGTTACCGCGACTGCTGGGCCGTTCAACGCATCGACTCTCCATTCTTCGAGCGTCAGTTAGAGGTTATTTCCGCGGTGCGTGCCAGCGATGTGAGTTCCCTGGTTCAAACCATGTGGGAGTACGTCGACGCGCCGATTGACGCACCCGTGGCAGAATTCGAGGCGAGCGTTCGCGAGCTTGTTTCGGAGTGGCTGGATCTGGCGGACGACGCGCGTGCCACGCCTGCCGACCGGGATGTGCGGCTGCTTTTCGTGAAAATCCTGGAGAATTTTCGCCGGTTTCAGATACTTGCACCGGCCGCGATCCTGGTTTACTACCATGTATTTGCGACCACAATTGCGACCATCCAAAGCCTGGCACAGGACTTCGACCTGCGCGCCGAGATGTCGGACTTGTTCCAGCGGATGCTGACCGAGCGAATCGAGAAAGAGATCGATACACGGACCATTACCCAAACCGTTCTCGAATACGAACAGTTTCTAGTGACGTTGCCGCGCCAAGTCCGGCAGGTCTTGCGTGCGGCACAGCAGGACCAGTCGCCCGTCATGCGGAGTGTGAATCCGTGGGAATTGCGTGCCTGGAGCCTGCTGCGCGTGTTGGCGACATTCTCGATGCTCGCGGCCGTGGCGGTTTGGATTTGGCGTCAGTGGAAGCCGACAAGTGTCTCGGCGGCTTACAGTTCGCCGGCGATCCTGCTAACGATGCTTTTCGGAGCACTTGCCGTGCGGCACATTTCCCGCATTGGATACGACCGATGCGCGATGGGCCGCCGCCGTATGAGGTGGTCACGAGCACACATTGCGTGAAGAACAGGAAGGAGGCGTTGGCGTGAACGATGTAATTTGGACCGGAAAGCGGCCCCTCAAGCGTGGTAAGACGCAGCGCCTCACGGGGCCGGGCCCGCTGGAACTGTTTTACGCAGGCATCGGCTATCTGGGCGTGTTCTATGAAAGCCAGTTGATTTATTTCAAGCACCAGCTTGAGACGAAAGATGCTTCCGGATCTGATGACACTTTGATTAGGAGCCTGGAGGCGCTACAAGGTTTCCTGGTGAACCTGGTGGCGGACCGTCCGGCACGTGTGCCTTTGAAACAGGCGATGTGGGAGTTAATGGAAGCCAATCGGCCGGCCATTCGACAGCTGGCTTCCGAGGGAAGGGAACTGGTACAGCGGGTCGAGGAAGAAAGGAGAAAGCGATGAGCCCAGACCGTATTCTTTTTACCACCGCCTATATTCAGAATGATCTATATGATTACGTGGGCCAGTACAGTCCAGGCAAGCATTGTCGGGATGCCTTCCCCCGGGATATGTCCTATGGCCTTCGCTTCCTCAGGCAAAACATTCCTTCCATCGAGATTCTGGAATATCCGACCGTCCAGGAATTCCAGCAGGTTCTGCAGCAGGGCTGGGACGTGGTGGGGTTCTCGTTCTACATGAATGAAACCGAGCGGGTCCTGCGAATGATCGAATGGTCAAGGCAAGCCGGCGTCCAAGAGATTTGGGGAGGAAATTACGGCGCGATCAACAAAGATATCGAAGACCGGTTCGATCGCCGCTTCGTCGGATATGCTGAGACGCAGTTGCAGCGCCTTCTTGGGCTGCCGCAGGAGGAGCTGATTCATCCGCCGCTGGTGAATCACGCGGGCTGGCCTGGGCCCGATGGCCGCTACGTTACAACATACCCGGTCGGAGTGCTGTTCACCACTCGCGGGTGCAGCTTCAAATGCACCTTTTGCCAGTCGCCGGCCTTCGCGCCGCGGCCGGACGCCATCCCGTACGAGAATGTCAACCGCGTTCTGGAATATTACAAGCAGCAGGGCATCCGGGAGATCCTGGTTCTGGACGAAAACTTTGGAAACATCCCCAAGCATGCCGAGCGAGTGATCCAACGGCTAGCAGAGCTGAAGTTAAATTGGACTCCGATGACCCGCATCGACCTGATCAATCGGAATTTCGAGTCCTGGACTTCGAACGGTTTTTCCGGCGCGCTAATGGGGGTCGAGTCGATGAGCCAAGAGGTTTTGAATGAAATTCGGAAGAATGGCTCGGTTCAAAACATGAGCAGCGTCGTCGCGCGAATGAACGATCGCAATCTGCTGACCATCGGGTTTTACATTGTCGGATTCGAATCCGATACGGCGGAATCGATCCAGCGCGACCTAGAACAGGTCGCCGGGCTGAACCTTGACCTAACTCAGGTGTGCATCCTGACGCCCCTTCCCGGCACGCCCCTTTGGGACGAAATCGATACCAAGTACGGAATCTTCGAGAAGGATTATGAAAAATATGATGCTGGACACCTGGTTTGGAACCACCCCAACCTGAAGCCTACGGAAGCGCGGGAAATCGTCCAAGACAATCTCCACATCCTGCAGTCTCCTCGCACTTTTTTCCGGCGTCTAACGAAATGGCAGTTGTTACGGGTGAAAAAATTCGGCCGATTACTTGCCCCTTTTTTGATTAACCAAACATTTATCAGAGAGAACGCCGGCGGGCTGCGCAGAAACACGGTTCGTCAGCCGCTGACCCTATTTCCGAAGCGCCCGGCGCGGGTTTTGGAAGCGAACCCTCCTGCGAATCTCATCCAGATTATGTGAGACTTTCGCCGCGCGGGGAGCAATCAACACGGGCCCAGCCAGCAACTTGGTCAACTTCTTGGTCTGTGGATGTCTCTTAATTATTTCTTGACGAGCTTTATTTTCCAGGTGTACGCTAAAAAATGAGGTTCTGCCATGAGCCCTGAAGAGAATGCCGCGAAGGTGAAAGAAGCCCTAAAGCAATTTGATCGCGCTGTCCGCCCGGTGGTCAGCGATGTTCTTGGCCTGGCCGAGAAGGCCACTGAGCAGGCGCTGTCTGCCTTGCGGCGAGCCGAAGGCAGCGTCGGCGACATTGCCAACGCAGCCGTCCAGGTCGGAGCTGCCCGTGCTGATCTGATAGCTTCCGTCGCGAATTCCAAAAAAACCAACGGGCGCTAAGCCCGTAGCTGGTTCCGCACTTTGTGCCCATCTCGCAACCTCAGTATTCTTGTGTAAATTGAGGGCAGCGGCCAGGAGATGCTTAGATGCCCGATCCCGCCAAATACTAACCCGCCGAGGCTTTCTTGGGCTGGAGTTCCACTCGGGTCGGGCCCGGCGTCGGACTTGCCGGAAGGCGCGCTTGCTTAACGAGACGGTGCGGCAATGCACCGTTCCGACTTACTGCTCCCTTTCGACTCCGTGCCTGCCTTTTCAGCCGGACCAGAAAGCACTGAGTGGAGGAGCGGTTGTCAGTTGGTGCTGGCCTTCGGCGGTACAGCTTGCGCTGGGGGAGCCGTGTAGGTGTTGTAGAACTTACCGATCGTACGCGAGGGAGCATCCAGGGCATGGTCCACCGCCTTCACTACTCCCGTGATGATGCTCCTGGGAACGCTGGCTAACAGGCTGGCGAAGGACTCCGAAGGACTCGATGTGAGTTCCGAAGCTCCTTCGGCAAACTGATCGACCACTTCGACCCCAACCTTCAATTCCTCGAGCGAGGCCGCCATTGCAGCTCGCGTGATGCGCGTGAATTGATCCAAAGCGCGGCCGGGAATCGCCCGTGCGATTTTGACCGTATCGGGCGTCGCAATCGGCTCGACCGGGTTTTTCGCATTCAGCTCCGCTTGGAGTTCATCAATGCGGGCCTTGAGAGCAGCATTCTCCGCTGCTAAAGAGATCGGGTTGTCGGCCATAGCGTCACGCTCCTAATAATAGACGTACACGCAGTAAGTTTATATTATGGGGTCGGCGCAAGCAAGACAAAAAATGGTTCGCAAAGATATGTTCAAAGCTGATCGGAACTTTAGGCCGTCTCTATCGAGGCTTTGATTGGAGGAGGCGACAGTTGGGGTGCGCTTCCTCAGTATCGTCGCTTCTTCGGTGGAAATTCGACAAAGAACTTCCTCTATGAGTCCGGCGACTCTCAATTACTAACGACTCTCCCCGTAGGGCCTTTGCTCCGGAGCCTCGGTACTGGGCAAGGAACTTCCGGGGCGCCAACCCCACAACAGGGAGGCACTTCCTATTGGAACCTCAATGTCAATTTGGGCATCCCAATTCCCAAGTGGTCGCACCCTCTGATACCAGACGTTACGATTGAAGGTCTATTCAAAAAAGATGCGAATTGCAAAATGGTTCTTGACAGCGACGGAAACCCTATTCCCGAAGACCACACTTTAGGACAGATTTTGAAGAGTCAGGGGGCCTGCAGCAAGAATACTTTGGGGAAGATCTCTCAAAAGCAAGGACTGAGTCCCGCTGAAGCTCAGGCAGAGACTGAGAAGGAGCTGCGTAGTATTAACTCAATTCTTGGATTTCTTGCGGACCGTGCAAACCTCATTTCCCTCAAGCCACTCATCATGTTTGACGCCGCAAGGGTTTATGGCGGTGGAGGCCAGAACAACCATGCTCGCTATGGGCTAGGTGGCGGTCTTCAGCTCACTGTCGTGATCGCCAAGTTTGAGGCAGGTTACATGAGTGGAATTCGCCGGTTTCCAGGCGACCCTCCTGGGAACTTCGTCGTTCGGCTCATATTCCAGAACTTTTTCTAGGCGGACCTCTTTAATAGCCCCTAGCTACTTTCCGTCGCAAAATAGCTCGCTCTGAATGAGCTATTTGTTTCTAGAGACCGGCTGATTCTGTTTGCGCGTTTCGATTTCTGCCGCTCG
>Ga0307479_10001517_pt1 | contig 21184 bp, 17 predicted proteins | sample atmos_gasesECM4C_FD_203743 | JGI IMG/M metagenome (GOLD analysis project Ga0307479, IMG submission 203743) | Hardwood forest soil microbial communities from Morgan-Monroe State Forest, Indiana, United States - atmos_gasesECM4C_515 | ecosystem: Environmental > Terrestrial > Soil > Temperate...
CCTCCGCCAAGTCATGATACGTCGGGTTATCGGAAACTTACCCACCACGGAATGGGCCAACACCAAAAAGCTCAATTTCTGTACGTAGTCTCTGGGCTAAACTCCAGTTGGCGCTTTAAACTTTCCTCGCGCCGTCTCCAGCATTTCCGCAACTGCCAAAACCAATTCGTCCTCGTTCGGCCTGCCAATCACTTGCACACCAATCCCTCAGCTGAAAATCCCATCGGCACTGAATCATAAGGCTAAGATAGTGCTCGGTGTGTCTGGACGCAGGAGAGGATCATGATCACACTCAGAGTGGCATTCGCATGGATCGTGCTGGTTGGAATGGTGTTCTGGACCGTCCCAGCTGAAGCATAGTTTCCCGAGAAGTTCACCAATTTAAAGGTTTTGCCAAAGGACATTTCGCGTTCGGAGTTGCAGTCCACCATGCGTGGATTCGCGTTCGCGCTGAACGTGCGATGCGACCATTGTCATACCGAGAAACCAGGCGGAAAGAAGTTCGAGATGGACTTCGCAGCCGACGATAAGGAGCCCAAAAAGACGGCACGCCTGATGCTGGAGATGGTCGCGGCCGTCATTCGAGACTACATCAGTAAGGTATCCGATACTCCGCCAATTCAGGTGCAGTGCGTCACCTGTCATCACGGCTTGACGAAACCGCGAACGCTGAACAGCGTTCTGGCCGAAGCGGTGGAACAAAAAGGGATCGACTCTGCTGTGGCGCTCTACAACGATTTGCGAAAGAAGTATTACGGCAGCGGACAGTACGACTTCAGCGAAACTTCGCTGAATCAACTGAGCGAGGCACTATTAGCCCAAAAGAAAAACAAGGAGGCGCTGTCGATCATGGAGCTGAATTTCGACTCCAATCATCCGGATTCGCTGTGGTCCTACCATATGCTGGCAATGACCCACCAGGCGAACGGACAAATCGAAAAAGCCATAGCCGACTACCGCAAAGTGCTGGAACTGCATCCTGATGATGACTGGGCAAAGGAACAGATCGTTTCCCTGACAAAGACGAAGTGAGGACGGATTACTTGTGGACGCCAGTCCTTCACACATCGCCGTTTGGCCGCAGGACGTTGGTCAACTAAAAGCGAACGCAATTTTTTATAAACGTTGGTACTTCGTAGCTCGGACTAAACTCCACTTGGCGCTTTGAATTTTCCGCGCGCCGTCTCTAATATCTCCGCAACCGCCAAAACCAACTCGTCCTCGTTCGGCCTGCCAATCACTTGCACACCGATAGGCAATCCGTCCGCTGAAAATCCCATCGGCACCGAAACTCCCGGAAAACCCGCCAGATTCAACCACTGTGCGTGCCGCATCGTGTCGCGATAACCGCAAATCGGCTGCCAGTTTCCTTCGCCATGTCGAAATGCCGGCGCCGCACAAACCGGCGACAGCAAGATCGGCACGTCTCGCATCTGCTTGATGATTTTTGCGCGCATAATATCGCGCTTCACGCAAGTACCCATGAGCTCGTCCACTGTCGCCTCAATCTTCGATCTCGCCACCGCCATGTATTCTCGAAACATCGGACTCAACTCTTCCTCGCGCCCCTCCACGATCGGTTCAAATAAATGCGCGATCATCGGCCCGAAGAAAAACCACCACAACTCAATCGCCTGCTGGAGCCCTTTCAACGCAAACGGTTCCACGGTGAATTGTTCTGAAAGCAAACTCGCAGCTCTTTGAACGGCCTCGTTAGTTTCCCGTGTAACAATTCCCAACGCGTCGGACTCCAGTATCCCCACGCGCATTCCCGGCAGCTCACCTTCGCCAAAAGTTCTTGCTTCAATCGCTGACGAGAGCGCATCATCCGCATCCGGCCCCTTCATCACATCAAACAGCGCGCGCACATCAGCCACCGTTCGCGCCATCGGTCCCACCGCGCCCAGCCACGAAAACGCCCCAGCCCCTCGCGGATAATGTCCCGTCGAAGGAATCCGCCCCGGCGTCGGCTTCAACCCGCAGATCCCACAAAAATGCGCCGGGACGCGCACCGATCCGCCGCCATCGCTTCCCACTCCTCCCATCGAACAACCCGACGCAATCGCCGCCGCTTCGCCTCCACTCGACCCGCCCGCCGATCGCGAAAGCTCCCATGGATTACTCGTCTTTCCAGACAACGAGTTGTCCGTCTCGTACGCCATCAAAAATTCTGGCACATTGGTATTTCCAATTAAAATCGCGCCCGCGGCTCGCAGGCGCGCAACCAGCACCGCATCCTGGCACGCTACATAATCCGCACGCAGCCGCGAACCCGCCGGACATGGCCACCCCGCCACATCAATGCAACTCTTCATGGAAATCGCTATACCATGCAGAGCACCAACCGCGTCTCCGCGCAAAACCCTCGCTTCCGCCGCCTGCGCCCGCCGCCGCGCCCCCTCTGCGTCAACATGCACAAAAGCATTTAACTTCGGTTGCAATTTCTCAATGTGCTCAAGATGAGCGTCGATAATTTCGCAAGGAGAAATCTCTCTGCTGCGAATTTTGCATGCAATTTCAGCGATGCTGGCGAAACAAATAGAATCCATTTTGTCTCAAGCGAGAGTAGGCGCCGCGCCGCCGCCGGTCAAACAACACCCGAGCACATCAACAAAAACGGTTGACGGTCCTCGACCTAGCCCACAGAATCTTATCTTCAACAAAAAAGCCCTACATAAACTTGTCGTTCGCGGAGGAAGGACCAGCCATTTACATGCGTATTGTTTTTCGTTTAATCCTTCCCGTCCTCGCTTGCTTGCTTTTGCTTTGCGCCATACTTTTGCCCTCACGCTCGGCCCAGAAAACTTCCAATCTCGCGGCACCCACTCAAGCGCCACAGCCCGCTCTGCCCAACGATTCCACCAAGCCCTTGCGCCTGAACACTCTCGGCGTCGCTTACCTCAACCAGCAGCGCTCCGCCGATGCCCAGAAACTTTTTGAGCAAGCCGTAGCAGCCGATCCAAAATTTGCAGTAGCACGCCTCAACCTCGGCATCGCGCTCCTCAATCAGCAAAAAGCCGAGGCCGCTCGCGACGAACTCCTTACCGCCGCCCAGCAACTCCCGCGCGACCCCTACGCCTGGTATAACCTTGGCCTCGCTTACAAAGATCTCGCCGACTTCAGCCACGGCGTCGCTGCTTTCGAACACGTCACCGAAATTCTCCCCGACGAAGCCGACGCCTATTATTTTGTCGGCTACCTGTATTCGCAACTTCAGCAATACGACAAAGCCATCGCCGCTTTTCAAAAAGGTCTCGCGCTATTTCCGTATCACGCTTCTTCGGAATTCGGCATAGCCCGCGCATACCAGCGCAAAGGCGACTCCGCCTCCGCGCGCGAGCATCTTGCCAAGTTCCAGAACATCACTACAAATCATCTTGGCGCTCCCTTCGGCGCAGGCTATGGCGATCAGGGCCGCCTCTCTCTCGCGGAATTGCCCGCCAACTCCTCGCTAGCCGTTCCGCCCGCAATTCCGGTGTACTTCACAGCGCAAAATTTAGAAACCCTTTTGCAAAATTCCACCAAATCCTCTCAAGCCCCTTCTTCCACTCCGGGCCCCGCCACCGGCGCATGTTTTTTTGATTTCGATGGCGACGGAAAACCCGATCTGTTCCTCGTCAACGCCTCTACCAACGGCGGCAGCCATCTCATGCACAACATCGGCGACGGCCGCTTTGAAGATGTCACCGAGCACGCCGGCCTTAAACTTTCAGGCGCTGGACTCGGCTGCGCCGCCGGAGATTTTGACAACGATGGTCACACCGATCTCGCAGTCTGCATGGCCGATGGTGTCCACCTGTTCCACAACCAGGCCAACGGCAGGTTTGAAGACGTAACAGAAAAAGTCGGCATTCGCCGCGAAAAAGGCTGCGTTGCCGTCACCTTCGTGGACTACGACCACGACGGCGATCTCGATCTCTACATCACCTCCGCCGTGGACGGTGCCGCAACACCTCACAACACTCTTTGGCGCAACAATGCCAACAATACTTTCACCGACATTTCCGCGGACACCGCGCTCGGCATCCCCGCCACTGGCGGAGGCCTGGTCACCACCGACTTCAACAATGATCGCGCCATTGATTTTGTTTTCGCCGGCGGTTCTGAAGGCGCCTCCATTTATCTAAATCCTCGCGAAGGTAAATTCACTCCGCTCCCCATTATTGATTTCAAAAAGGAAAATCTTCCCCCCGCCGTTGGCGTCATCGCTTTTGACTTTGATAAAGACGGCTGGATGGATCTCGCCTTCACCCACGCACGCGCGCCCGGCGTCAGCCTGTGGCGCAATGTGAACGGAAAAAAACTTGTGCGTGTCCCGATCCCCGATCTCGCCTGGCAACGCGGATGGGGAATTTCTTCCATCGATTACGATAACGACGGCTGGCTCGACATCATTGCCGCAGGCGAATCCAGCAACGGCGGCGAACTTCGCCTTCTGCGCAATCTGGGAAATCAAGGTTGGGCCGACGTCACAAAAGATGCGCACCTCGACGCCGTCAAACTTACTCAGCCCCGCGCTTTAGCTATTGCAGACACGCGCGGCCATGGCGCCGCAGACATCGTTGTAACTCAGCTCGGCGGTCCTCCGGTCATCCTTCACAGTGAAGGCGCGGCCGAACACAATTGGATGCACATCGATCTGAAATCTCTCAGCGATAACAAAACCGCCATCGGCACAAAAGTGGAAGTCTACGCAGGCCCGCTCTACCAAAAATGGGAAATCGCTGGTGCCTCCGGCTACCTTGGCCAGAACTCCACGTCCGTCCTCGCTGGACTCGGCGCAGAAAAAAATGTGGAAGTCGTGCGCCTGCTTTGGCCCACCGGCGTTCCGCAGGACGAAATAAATCTGCCCGCCAAAAAATTTCATTCTCTCGCTGAGTTGGACCGCCGCGGCAGCTCTTGCCCGATCCTCTTCGCCTGGAATGGCCGCGAATACGAATTCATTGCCGACATGATTGGCCCCGGCGTCGTCGGCCATTGGGTCGCGCCCGGCGAGCACGATGTCCCTGATCCCGAAGAATATCTCAAGGTCAATGCGCGCAGCGTTCATCCAAGAAATGGCTTCCTTAGCTTCCGTTTCATGGAGCCGATGGAGGAGACTGTTTATCTCGACCAGGTCCGTCTCCTCGCCATCGATCATCCCGCGTCCTACGAAGTAAATCCCAACGAGCGTTTCGTCAGCGCTCCCCCATTTCCCGAATTCCGTGTCATCGCCACGCGCGATGCGCATCCGCCCGTCGGCGCGTGGGACGATCACGGTAACAATGTTCTCCCTCTGATCGCGAAACGCGACCGCAAGTACGTCACGGATTTCGACTCGTTACCTTTTACGGGTTTCGCCAAACTTCATTGGCTCGAACTCGACCTCGGAGACTGGGATTCCACCAAGCCCCTCCGCCTGATTATCGATGGCTATACCGATTATTTCACCGCCACCTCAATGTACGCCGCTGATCAAGCCGGCATAAAAGTGATTGCCCCTTACGTCGAAGCTCTCGATGCGCAAAGCAACTGGAAGAGGGTGATCGACGACATGGGTTTTCCCGCCGGCCTCGCGCGCACTATGGTCGCCGATCTCTCAGACAAAATTCCGCAGGGCACGCGCCGCATTCGCATCGTCAACAATCTTAAAATTTACTGGGACGCCGTTCGCATCGATCAAACGCCGGACACGCGCGATGTGCACGTATCCGAAGTTCCGCTGGCAAATGCTTCGCTCGATTTTCTGGGCTTCCCGCTTGAAAAACGCTTTACGCCTGCGAGCGATACGAGTTATTCCTACACGCAACGCAGCAAAAGCGGCCCGTATGCGCGAGCCGCCGGCAACTACACCCGTTTCGGCGACGTGCAAAATCTCTTGCGCGCCTCCGACGACCGCTTCGTCATATTTGGTTCTGGTGAAGGCCTCAAGCTCGACTTCGATCCGCATAAACTACCGTTGTTGCCCAGTGGATGGGTCCGCGATTATTTCTTTTACGCCGACGGTTTTGAAAAGGACTTAGATTTCTACGCCGCTCACGCTTTCACCGTCGAGCCACTTCCGCGTCACACACTTTTGACCTATCCCTATCCCGCTGGCCAGGATTATCCTGCCGACCCTGCGCATCTCGACTACCAGTTGGAATTCAATACTCGCCAGCGCTCCGATCGTTTACCCCCATCGTTGCGCTACCAATACGCGCCGACCCACTGAAGGGAGTAAAAAATAACCGGCTGCAATCTACTAAACAAAAAAAACCGGTCATTCCGAGCGGAGCAGACCGGCTTTTTCCTTCTACTTCGCTCCTGCGAAGTAGCCGGTCTGCGCAGTCGAGGAATCTCTCTTCAATTTTCCCGCGTTCAACAAAAAAACAATATTGAATCTGAATTACCCCAGCGAAACTTCCACCCACGCGCGCTTCTGTGCGCTCTTCGCAATCGCTTCGCAAAGCGTCAATTCCTGATGTCCCGTCAGAAAATTTGGGAACTTCTGCGGCGCTTCAAAATCCCCCGCCTCCACATACTCATAAAACTCGCGAAACAATTGCACAAACGTATCCGGATAACCTTCCGCGTGGCCTCCCGGATACGCCGCATACCCCCGCGCTTCAGGGCTCAGCAGCGCGGGATCTTTGGTCAACAATCCATTCGCTTCGTCGCGCCGTCCGATCCATAATTCATTCGGCGATTCCGAATTCCACGCTAGCGACCCTTCCGTCCCATCAATTTCAAACCACAGCCTCGCCTTGCGCCCCGCGCTCACCTGCGAAACCGTCATCACTCCGCGCATCTCATTCGCGAAGCGCAGCAAAACTGACGCATAGTCATCCGTCGTAATCGGCACTTCGTCAAATTCATCCGCCGCGCGCGCCTTGAAAGTCTCCACCCGTCCTCGCGGCCGCTGCCGCACTGGCACGGTCGTTCCCAGGTCCGCGCAAACTTCATCAACTTTCGCTCCGGTGATCCACATAATCAAATCCAGCCAGTGCGTGCCTATATCCGAAACCGCGCGCAATTCGCCGCCCAGTTTTGGCACCAACCGCCAATTCCAGTCCGTCACATGCAGCAGCCAGTCCTGCAAAAAGCTTCCGTGCACCAGGCGAGGAGTGCCAATCGCGCCGCGCGCAACCTGCGCTTTGGCTTCCTGGCAAAGCGGGTAATAGCGCAAATTGTAAGCGACTCCTCCCGCCCGTTTGCACTCTCGAGCAAGTGCAACCAGTAATTCCGATTCGGCCGTGTCGGTAGCCAGCGGCTTTTCGCACAAGACGTGCTTGCCCGCGCGCATCAACTTGCTGGACTGTTCGAAATGCAAATAGTTCGGCGTGCAAACGTGTGCAACGCTCGCGGTTTTATCCGCCGCAACCTCCTCGATCGAGGCGTACGCGCGCGGCAAACCTAGAGCCGCGCGTGCCTCCTCGCTGCGTTCCGCTGAACTTCCTACCACGCCGCGCACCTCAATACCAAGCCGGCGCAGCGCATCGACATGTGCCTTACCCACAAAACCCGCTCCGATCAATACCGCCGCCGCTTTCATGCCGTTCCCGTCTCCAAAATTTCAGGCGCCCATTGTAATGCATCCAAGCAAAACAAGAATTGTAAATCGCGCCATGCGATTCATTCGAATGGCGGCGCCGTTCGAACGCGATTAACCGACAAATGGTTCGAACGCGTGAATCGCTCGAATAAAAAATTAAACCAAGTCATTCGAACGTTGTGCCGTTCGACTAAAATTCGCAGTTAAAGGTGCGCTCATTCGAATGCGCGCGAAAATACTTCAAGTAATCCTTTAAATGTCGGCGTGTCGACATTCTCTCCGATATAAACTGATTGCTTAAATTATCGAATGGTTAACCAGAAAGGTCAGAATGTTTCAATCGAATCAACGCTTGGATTGAAATGTTTCCGGCGGGTCCAAATAGCACTGTTTCCAGAATGCTTCTTCCGAAATTTCCCCCTTCGCTAATTGCTGAATGCTCGCTAGCGTCGCGCCCGCAATGCCTCCATCTGCGGAATCAAAAATCACCACCACCCCATCTCCCGCTGTAGCACCCGGCGTTACGCCTTCCACAAACTTCTGCATCAACGAGCCGGCAAAATTTAATTTTGCGCGCGCATCGGTCTGCTTGGGATCCTGATTGGCCGGTTGCACGGTGTAAATCTTGACCGTTTTTCCTTTCAAAGCTTCCCAGTCGCTCGGGAAAACACTATTTTCTTCGCGCTCCACTCGGAAAGCCGCTTGCTTTGCTGCAGCCTCGGCCTTGGCAGTTTCCTCCAGATGCTCGGCAATCAGCTCCGGCAACTCCAGGGCGCTCCGCCGAATGTACCCGCGCGACACTCCTGAAATCTGCACGTGAATCCATTCGCCCTCGGCATCGAGAAATTCAAACTCGTCATTCACCGCCGCCTTGAACAAGACACGGCTTTCCTCACCCGCGCGAGCCATAACCGGCGTTCCCGCTCTCTTGACCGTAACAAGATTTAGCGGATGCGCCTGATTCTTCTTAACCTCCTCAAGCCCCTGCAGTTCCACATTCAAACTACGCATACGCTTTTCTTCCGCTTCGCGTTCGCTACGCAACCGATTCAACTCCTCCGTGCCTTCCGGCGCCACCACTGGATCTCCATTGCCGGGCGACATATTTATTCCTCCAGCCAAATTCAATTTTGGTGCCGGCACCGAAATTCCAGAGTTCGCCAGCGACCGCGTCGTGCCCGGCGCAGGCTCGTTTCCGAATTTCTCATCCAAGCGGTCCAGCAAATCCAACTCCAGTCTCCCGTTGGACGGCAAAATCTGGTACCCCGATTTCGCCGGGTCTTTGTCGGCATACCAAGCCGTTATCTTCGCGCTGACCTGCACAATTGTTCCGGCGGGAACTCCGGGTAACACTTCAATGGAGAATTGGTAGAACGCTCTCTCGTAGCGTTCCAGCGGCTGTTGGGTAGTACCCACGAAGCCGTCCACGATCGGAAGTTTCTGTCCTGTGTACGCCTGCAAATCTTTCAATGCCTGCTCGACTTCTGTTTTTGGTTTTGAAAACGTTCGTGCGTACGGCATCGCTTGCCCGTTGGCGGAGAAAATCGCGAACGCACTCAAAAGCACCGCCACCGCAAGTCGTGGAATTTTAAGATTTAGAAAATCTTTGGTCACGTTCACGGCAAAGGTTCCAGTTGCTCAATCGCGATCCAGCCGCGCTGACCGTCCGGAGTTTCCACTCCGTACCAGTGCTGGGTGACAATCACGATCACCACTTCCGTGTAGGCCGGCAAGCTCGCCACTTTCGCTGAAGACTGAAACGGCGCAGCCTTCAAATCTGTTCCCGGCGCTTTCACACGGCGCTCCACCTCGTGCCGCAAATCTTTTAGGCGCTGTTCAATATCCTTCACCGAACTTTGCGTCGAAGCCAACAAAGTTTTTTCATCGTCGCGTCTGCGAATAATAGTTTTTTTCACCAGGTCCGCGCTGTCTCGACGCCGCTTCATGTCCGCGGCGGCTTGCGCGTCGAGCTGGATCGTTTGCAAATGCTCCTGTATGGCCTTGTACTCGCTGGATTCCACAGTGCCATCCGAAGGATGCACGGTGCGGTGCGTCTTCTCCACGTAAACCGCGTCGATGCGTACGCGTGTCCTCCCCTCCTGTTCAGGAATGACGATATATCGTACTGCGATAGTTCCTTGATCAGCGCTTTCCAGGAAATGGCGCGGCGCGATAGCACCCTCGCGAATTTTATAAAACACTTGCCCGGGGCCCTTCCAAGGCGGAAAGAGCGGGGTCGCGGTCACCACCGTTGCGCCCATCAGCGTACGATCTTTGTCGAAGATCCACGTACCGTGGATAATCTGATCTTCCAGAACTTCATTTAACGCTTGCAGCACGTCGGCCTTTGCGGCCGCAAATTCGCCGGCAAAGCCGGGGCTGCGCAGTTCCTGCGCACCCGCCGCAACCGGTGCCGCTCCGACGGCAAGCACGATATAAAGTCCTGCAAGCAAAAAAATCGTGGAAATGGAACGCCAGAGTTTTCTCGCGCTTGCTTGTCGAAGAGTCCAGCCAGTATAGTTTTTGAGCCCGCTGCTTAAGGTCATCGAAGTCATTACCATCCAAAATCCATTTCTGCCCATCACGGATTCGCGCCGGCCGATTCGCGCCCCCACTTATTACCATTCGTCCGACGAGAATAACACTTTCCCTGGATCGTCAACGCCCAGCTGGACTGCAAACGCCGTTTCGATTAGAAGCGACAAGGCCACACTGAGTTTCCAAGCCGGGCGGTGAGAGATGCTCTAGTCGAGATTGAAAACGCAATTTCGTCGGTGCCGCGCCCGAGATACAAAATTCGATACCTCCACACCAAAAATATCCAAATTCCTGTAAGCACTCACTATCACGAGTGTTAGCCGAATTTTTTTCAAGCAGAAATGAAAAAAATCACTTGCATTCATTTTTTCGCAGATGTAGGATTCGCGACGGTTCAGGGACGCGGGGTTATGGCGCCATTTTTTCTTCGAAAAAAGGTGCCCGAACTTCCATGGGGCGTGGTGCACGTGACTTCTTTCCGGTCAGTACAGGCTATCGGTCTCTCCCGGAGATCAATTCGTTTAGTTTGCCGTCGCCTTCTCCCTTCCTTCCTACTCAGCGGTTTAAACGTTCCTTTGGCGCATCGTTTCGAGTGTTGAACGAGGAGGCGGTATGTCCTTGCTTTTGAAGGCAGCGGTGAAGGAAAAATTTTTTGGATTCGCATCCTGTCTGCCATTCGGCGCTCTCGCGTTCGTTTTTCTCTTCGCGAATGTTCGCTCCGCCTCCGCCTTACCGGCCTTTGCGAGAAAATATGGAATGCCATGCTCTTCGTGTCACGAAGCATGGCCCAAGCTCAGCCCGTTTGGCCAAGCCTTCAAAGACAACGGCTACCAGATGGGTAATGATCGCGACGCTCCGATTTTCCAGAACCCTGCTTACTGGCCAGTCACTTTTCGCATCACCCCGAACTGGCATCGCGAAAGCCAAGACCGCACACTCGTTGATGGTCCTAACGGGTTTCTGACTACCGAAGGCCAAGTCACGATCCACGGATTCGATTGGAGTGGGTTGGATTTTCACACTGCAGGAACGCTCGCAAAGAATTTTTCGTTTTATGTGCTTCCTTCTTCAGACAACACCGCTTCTTTCCATTTTGAGTCCGTCTGGGCGCGTGTTGACAACATTCTTGGAAGCAGTTGGTTGAACATCAAGCTAGGCAAGTTTGAACTCGATAACTTGCTCTCAGAAAAACGCATCTTGACCATCACCAATGTCGCGGGCGTGTACGCCAATTATCACTTCCAACCACTGGTCTCTCCTGGAAGTCTCGCTGCCCCGGGTGCCGTCACAGAGTCATATACTTTCGGCATCGGCGACAATCAGGTCGGCCTCGAATATATGGGGCATTCCAAGAACGATCGTACCCGCGTTTCCGCTTCTCTACTCAGTTCGCAAGACGGTCAACCCGGCTTGCCCAACGGCCGGGGCTATAGCGGCTTCTTTACGGCCAGTCAGGCTTTCCAGCTTGGCAGTTTGGGTGTACAGCGCGTCGGTGCCTTCGCCTACATTGGAAATATGCCGACCTATTTCCAGTTCACACAAAATGGCGTCGGTGTGCCAGGAACTGGGATTGGCAACAAGAGCTTTTACCGCGACGGCTTAATCGGCATGTGGTACATCAAAAAACTTGATATCACCACGATGTATTTTCACGGTTGGGACAATGCTTTCCTCGGCTCAAATACTCCGTCCACCAGCCCTCTACCCACCGACGCTAACGGCGCGCCGGCGCGCGCACCAACGTGGAATGGCGCGCTCATCGAAACCCACTACAACTTCAATCCGCAGCTAATCTTGATCAATCGCTATGAAGCGATCCGCATGTCTCGCCAGGTTTTCGCCACCAACCCTGGCAACTTCGGAAACGAGGACGTTTTAACCTTTGGCTGGCGTTACTACCCATTCATCTCCAGCCGCGCCGGCTTTGCTTTCCACAACGAGTACGCCATCATGCGCCGCCGAGAAGCGTCACCGGTAACCGCACAAGATCTAACCACCAGTAGCTTGCTGGCCGGATTTGACTTCGACTTCTAAGGGTAAAACGATGAGCCTACTGAAAATCACGAAGTTGGGTGCCGCACTTCTCGCCAGCATCGTTCTCCCATTCGCAGTTTCGGCGCAGCAGCCGCAATCGCAGCAAGGCTCGGCGCAGCCAGCCACTCAGCCGGCTCCGGCACAGCAACCTCCTCCCGCCGAAAAAGCTGCTGTCGCGCCAAATCGCAATGCGCCAATGGAGTCTCACATTGGAAAATACTCCGGTCACTCCGCTGCCGGAAGACAACTCTATTTCCGCTACTGCTGGGGTTGTCACGGATTCCGCGGCGATGGCAATGGAGAAAATGCTCCGTACCTAAATATCTTGCCCCGCAATTTCGTCGCAGCCACCTTCAAATGCCGCTCGACTCCAACAGGCACACTTCCCCTGGATCAAGACCTTTACAACTCACTCGAGCGCGGCCTGAATAACAGCAACATGCCGTCTTGGATTACGCTGACCTCGCAAAACCGCGCTGACCTCATTGCTTTTATCAAAACTTTTTCACCGCGCTGGCAAACTGAAAAGGCGGGTGATCCTATCAATGTTCCGGCAGAACCTGCACTGACCTTGCAAAGCATAAAGCACGGCCAGGAGCTTTTTCAGAAACTGGAATGTTGGAAATGTCACGGACAGGAAGGCCGGGGCGACGGTCCATCTGCTTCAACCCTCACCGACAGCAACGATCAGCCCATTCGCCCCTACAACTTTACCACCGGCTCCCGCTTCAAGTGCGGTGTGACCAACCGCGATTTGTACAAGATTTTCCTTACTGGCGTGGATGGCACCCCGATGCCATCGTTTGGCGACGTGGTCAAGCCCGAAGAAGCATGGGACCTGGTGCATTACTTGCGCACGCTGCAAGTGAACAAAAAGAGTCCCGAATTGGCTTTGTGGATGAGCACCTCTGAAGGTGCCGCGATTGTCAGCGCACAAAAAATTCGCGGCACGCCAACCGGTGCCGGTATTAATCAGTAATTTCTGGTGCTAGAAGTTTCAAGGAGAACAGTAATGCGTTACAAACAAATTATCACTGCAGCGTTTTTATTAACCGGCGTAGCAGCAATGTCGTTCGCGGGACCCGCTAAGCCCGCGGGCGGCACCGTCAGTGGGAAAGTTACCTACGAAGGCACCCCTGCAAAACAAAAGCCCATCGATATGTCCAAGGAGCCCAGTTGCGCCAAGCAATACACCACTCCTACGACCACGGAAACGGTTGTCACCGGACCGGGTAATTCTTTGGCGGACGTCGTTGTGTACGTTTCCGCGGGCGCTCCTGATGAACCTCCTCCTTCCCAGGCGGTGACGTTTGACCAAAAAGGCTGCCGCTACATCCCGCACGTGCTTGCTTTCCAGACCAATCAGGAATTGAAAGTTCTGAATGACGATCAGACTTCTCACAATATCCATCCGTTGGCAAAAATAAATCACGAGTGGAACAAGTCTCAACCGCCCGGAACGCCGCCACTCTCCGAAAAATTCCCACAGCCGGAATTCATTTCCGTGAAGTGCAACGTCCATCCCTGGATGCACGGTAACTTCGCGGTGCTGAAGAATTCGCACTATTCCGTGTCTTCTAGAGAAGATGGTTCGTTTACATTGCCCAATCTGCCGGCTGGTAAATACACCGTGACCGCATGGCATGAATCTTACGGAACACAAACGCAGGATGTCACCATCTCGGGTAGCGAGACGAAAAGCGTGAATTTCGTTTTCAAAGCCAAGCCTTACTAGTCTTAGTATCTGCTGTCTGCTGGATTGCTCCGGTACACAGGCTCGTCGTCGCGCATGACTACTGAAAGATTCGCGCTTGCTGGCGTTGTTTCTCTCTGTTTTTCAGTTTACGGAACGCAAGAGCAACGCCAGTTTACGACTGAATATCCGAATTGACTCGCGCGTGTAAGCAGCGGGCAAAGGCGGGAAGCGATGGCTAGACTGTTGGCAGTGACCATCATAGTGATCGCCATAGTTTCGGCAATTCCCGTAATCATGCACACCTGGGAAGCGCCGGCAGACATCTCGACTCACGGCCAGATGATCGATGATCAGATGGCTGACACCATGATCGAGGCCGGCATCTCCTTTCTGGCCGCGCAAATCCTTCTTGCTCTGTTTATCTGGAAGTCCCCCTCCAACAAGCCTGGCCCTGAGGGAAAATTTAAAGTTTTCCCCGGCGGCGCCAAAGGTTTGATCATTGCCTCCATTGTTCTGGTAGGTGTTGAAGTTCTGGCTTTGGGCGCGTTCGGATCCAAGGCTTGGGCCAGGGTGTACTTCACGCCGCCCGCGGCTGACTCCATGCCAATTCAGGCTCAAGCCGGGCAATTTGCATTTTATTTTCGTTATCCCGGTAAGGATGGAAAATTTGGTCCCATTCATCCCGAGTTAATCAGCGAAGCTACCCAGAATTTGTTTGGCCTCGATCCGGAACATGACGTGGAATCCAGAGATGATATCGTCGCGGCGGAGTTGGCCATCCCGGTAAACAAGGAGATTCATCTGCTCATGCACGCCAAGGACGTTAGCCATTCCTTCTACGTGCCGGCGCTACGCATCCATCAGGACTTCGTGCCGGGCTTGGATCTTTCCGTGCATTTTACCGCCACAAAAATAGGCAAGTACGAAATTGTATGCTCGCAGTTGTGCGGTCTCGGTCACTACAATATGCGCGCGTACCTGGAAGTTATGTCTCCCGAAGATTTTGATGACTGGCAAAAGAAACAAGCAGCGGCTCAGTAGTCCTGCAAGGTTAGAGGTCAGGCAGCGAGTCTACCGTGAGGTGAAGGATGCATGACAAGCCAGCAGTTTCAACAGCGCCAGCGGTAGTACATGGTCCTCCGACAACCTTCATTTCCAAGCATGTCTTTAGTCTGGATCACAAGGTTATCGGCAAGCAGTATTACGCGCTAGCTCTCGCCGCGGTTTTGACCGGCATGGTGCTTTCCTGGCTGATGCGCATACACCTTGGCTGGAATGACCTGGCGATTCCCGGACTGCAGGCGTTGTCGCCAAACGGCGCGCCCAGCGGTGTCATGACCCCGGAAATGTATCTCCGAATCATGACCATGCACGCAACTTTCATGGTCTTTTTCGTACTCACTACCGCGCCCTTCGCCGCCTTTGGCAATTTCTTTCTACCTATCCAGGTCGGCGCCGAAGATATGCCCTTCCCGCATTTCAACATGATGTCGTTCTGGACTACCTTCGTCGCTTTTTGTGTTCTGGTCACGGCGTTTTTCACTACTGACGGCCCACCTCTTTCCGGTTGGACCGCGTACGCGCCGCTCAGCGCCATCGGAAAAGACACTGGACCAGGACAAGGCACGGGCCAGATTATCTGGGCCGCCGCCATTGGTATTTTCTGTATCGGGCAATTGCTCGGCGCTCTGAACTTCATCTCCACCGTCCTCGATATGCGCTGCAAGGGCATGACCTTGAAACGCCTTCCGGTCACGGCATGGGCGTGGTTCATCACCTCCTGCATGGGTTTGACTGCTTTCGCGGTTTTGATGCCCGCGACGATCTTGCTGATTCTTGATCACGTCGCTGGCACTAGTTTCTTCATTCCCTCGGGTCTGGTCATTAACGACCAGTTGGTGCCACATTCCGGCGGTTCGACTTTACTTTGGCAACACCTCTTTTGGTTCTTTGGTCACCCCGAGGTGTACATCGCGATCGTGCCCGGCATGGGCATCATTACCCACGTACTCATCACCAACATGCGCCGGCCCATGGTCAGCATGAAGGCCATCCTCTACTCCATGTGGGCCCTGGCTTTCTTGAGTTATATGGTGTACGGACACCACATGTTCGTCAGTGGCATGAACCCCTTCTCTTCGCTGGTGTTCTCTTTCCCGACCCTGATGATCACTATTCCTTCGACGGTGCTTGTGCTTATCTGGATTGGCAGTCTGTACGGATCAAGAATCCGCATCAATGCTGCTTCGCTTTTCGCGCTCGGTTTTATTTCCATGTTCGTCACTGGCGGAGTTAGCGGCTTCTTCCTCGCTCAGCCTTCCATCGACATCATGCTGCACGCCACGTACTTCGTCGTTGGCCACTTCCACATGGTCATGGGCGTGGCCGCGATTTTCGGAATCTTCTCAGGAACGTATTTCTGGTTCCCGAAGATGACCGGAAGAATGATGAACGAAACCTTGGGCAAGGCCCATTTCTGGCTCACCTTCGTCGGAACTTACTGTACCTTCATGCCCTTCCATTACCTGGGTTGGGCTGCGAATGTGCGCCGCTACTCGGCTTTCACCGATGACTACTTGAAGCCGCTCATTCCTCTGCACCAGTTCATTACCATCGCCGCGCTCTTCACTGGCGCGGTGCAGCTCACATTCCTTTACAACCTGGTTCATAGTTTGTTCCGTGGAGCGCCAGCGCCGGCCAATCCGTGGGAAGGCACTTCGCTCGAGTGGACTATGCCGTCGCCACCACCGTGGAACAATTTTGGCGGTAAGGATCCGGTCGTATATCACGATGCGGATCAGTACGGCGTGAAGACCGCTTCCGGCGCCGACTATATTATGCAAGACTCACCCGAGCCGTCTCCTACCGGGTGTTGACGAGGATCGCTTTCTTCTGAAACAGGAAAATATGGCCACCACTATTCCACCTCCAGAACCTGAAGCGCTACCGTTACCGAAGCGCCCTCATATGGCCGGCACCGGCAATTCAGGCGGGCACGATTTCGTTCCGGCTGATGGGAGTCTGAAGGCAGTTGACCAATACTCTCCGGCGCCGTCATCCAGCGCGATTTGGGTGGGGATTGCGGCGATTTGCATGTCCTTCGCCGCGCTGACCAGCGCGTTGATCGTTCGTCAAGGCGCTTCTTCAGACTGGCGGCATCTAACCCTGCCTCCCATTCTATTTTTCAGCACACTCGTAATTCTGGTCAGCAGTGGAACTCTCGAAGCGGCCCGTCGCCATGTAGCGGGATTCATGACGGGACGCGCAACCCATGTTGAGAGCCCTCGACGTTGGCTGTATCTCACTCTAGCCCTCGGTCTATTGTTTGTGGCCAGCCAATACATGGCCTGGCTGCAGTTGCGCTCGCAGGGTTTATATCTGGCTACGAACCCGAACAGCTCTTTCTTTTATGTGTTCACGGCCATTCACGCGTTGCATGTTTTGGGCGGGCTTACCGGTTTACTTCGAGTCATTATTAAATTGAATCATTCGACGTTACGCCGCAGCACCTTGAATGCGACCGCATATTACTGGCATTTCATGGGCGTGCTTTGGGTCTATCTGTTCGCCCTGCTGTGGATGAGAATTTAACGCGCTCGATCATGAGGAGGCGTCGTGAGCCATAGTGAAGTAGTCCTGGAAGGTTCCGGACACGGACACCATGTTCCCGTGTTTGAGCCGTCGCCCTTTGCCGTTCCGGCAAAGAAGTTGGCGATGTGGCTATTCATTATTTCCGACATCATGACCTTTGCCGGATGCATGATCGCTTACGGATTTCTCAGGAATGCTCAGCCCGATTGGCCCAGGCCCTATCACTCCGGCACCATTATCAGCGTCATGATCATGACGTTCATCATGGTCACCAGCAGTTTGACCATAGTGCTCGCGGTCCGCGCTGCTCGGGCGGAGAGACGCGACGAAGCCTTCCGTTTTACTATGATCACGTTGCTGATGGGCCTCGTTTTCGTCGCGTTGCACGCGCGCGAATGGTTCAGCATGATCCACCAGGGCGTCACCTTCTACAAAAACCCGTGGGGCACCGGGCTCTTTGGGGGCGCCTACTACAGCATCACCGGCATTGAGTTGTTGCACGTGATCGCCGCACTCATTGCCTTGGTGATCGTGGGCATGGGCTACAAGCGTGGCCGCTACACTTCCGTTGACCTTGAGAACTGCGGCTTGTTTTGGCAATTTATCAACATAGTGTGGATGTTCGTGGTGCCCTTGGTCTATCTGATGAACGTGGCCGGCTGAAGCAGAGATCGCGAAAGGAACCGTGATGACGAACACACCGCAACAACAAGACGGGACCGGCAAGTATTACGTCGTCTATATCTGCATGCTGGTTATCTCCGCGATAGAACTTTTTGTCGCTTATCACCGTCCCAGCGGCGGTCAATTACTGGGCACGCTATTGATCTTGGCTTTTATCGGAGCGATCCTGGGCCTTCTCTACTTTATGGGCTTGGCGTGTGAAAATCGTAATGCGGTTATCGGGTTTGCTGTCTTTACACTCTTTGTGCTTGCGACCATCAATTATGGGTGGACAGACAGCTTCCGGCTTCTTCTCGGCGTGCCTTATGCAAAATGACGGCCATCACGTTTATAGTTATTGCGAGGAACGATCCGTGAAGAGTATGCGGCTTTTCCAATTTCTGACCATCACTGTCGCGGTCTTCGCGGCGCTTGCTTTCTCCCCGGCGGCTTTTTCACAAAGTTGCGCCCTTTGTTACACGCAGGCTTCTTCTGCCGGCCATCGGATGATTGAAGCCTTGCGCAGCGGGATATTGGTGCTGATCGTTCCGCCGACTTTGATGTGGCTGGTAATCGCAGCAATCGCGCATTCTAAACGCAATCAGTTCAAACACGCGGATCAAACTTCTGCATCTGCTTCCGATTGGTAGAATCGCGAAGTGACCGATGTTTCGTGGTTGTGCTTCAAATCCAGAAAACCAAAATTCTATCCGCTCTTTCTGAAGTTATTAGCCACGACCCTCCTATTCGCGGTGTCGGCAGCGTCCGCCCCCAGGCAACTGTTGACACCCAAAATCTCTCAGGCGCCACGCAGGTTGCCGTTAACAAAGTTCTACGACACGCCTGACCCACTTCCTTCGGGCCAACCTGGTGAGCTGATACGCTCCGAAGCGTTCTACGAATATCTTTTGCCATACACCATATCGGCGGTTCGCATTCTTTATCACTCGCGTTCTCCCCGCGAGAAAGATGTTGCCGCGTCGGGCGTAGTGCTGCTGCCGCGTGGTGAACCGCCGCCGGGTGGCTGGCCCATCATCGCCTGGGCCCATGATTTAACCGGCTCCGCGAGGCAGTGTGCTCCGTCTTTATTAAAAACTCTGAATGAGGGTCCGTTGCTCTCCATGTACGTAGGCCTGGGGTATGCCGTGGTCGCTTCCGACTACGCCGGACTGGGCACCAACTTTGCATATGCGGTCCTTGATGTACCTTCCAACGCGCAGGACGTGATCAATTCCGTTGTGGCGGCGCGCAGCGCTTTGCCGCAACTGGGATCGAAGTGGTTAGTCGTTGGCTATGGTCACGGTTCAAGGGTTGCCGTCAGCGTGGCCGAAGCCCTACCAAAGAACGCTGATCCAAATTATCTGGGAGCTATCGGAATGTTGGGCGTTGCGGACCCGCCGGAATTTTACGAACACCTTGCACAAGGGCCTTCGTATTCCATGCTGGTTTCTTTGGCACAAGGAATTAAAAATCAATACGCCGGATTTCGAGTCGACGACCTGCTGACCGACAAGGGCCTGGCCGTGTATAAATATCTCGGCGAAAGCTGTGAAGCGGCTTCAGAACAAATACCCAGCTCCAACGAATTGCTAAAACCTGGTTGGCAAAATAACCCGTACATCAAAGAATTTTTCTCGAGGAATGCCCTGGGCCGCAAGCCCGCCTTCAGTCCTTTGTTGCTCATCAGTGGCGAGACCGATGGCGACGTGCCATCGTCACTTACAACCGCCCTTGTGGGCCGGCTCTGCCAGCAGAAAGATCGTGTTCTCTTCGTCAACTACTCGGGCCTCAACCCCAGCGCAATTCTCGGTAATTCGGTCGGCGAGCAGGTAAGTTGGATTCGTGCTCGATTTTCGGGCCGGCCTGCTCCCAGCAATTGCCGTTAAGCCCTCAATAAGCGCAATTAGCTAAGGAGCTTCTAATAACTCGTGTGGCCAGCATCCCATGGCTCGCGATTCTGGGTCACGTGCTAATCCTTTTCGTTCTCCAGAGACTCCCGCACCTTTTCCAGTTCTTTCCGTTTGGATTTCTCCACATCCGGAAATGCCAGATTCAACTCGTTCAGTGCCGCCACGATCGCCAAGGCCGCCACGACCCTCGTGAACCATTTATTATCCGCCGGGATCACGTACCAGGGAGTGTTCTTGGTCGCCGTGTTTTGAATGGTCTCTTCGTAAGCGTCCTGGTATTGCTTCCAGTAACCGCGCTCCTTAACATCTGCCATGGAGAACTTCCAGTTTTTTTCGGAATCGTCCAGCCGCGACAAGAAGCGTTTTTTCTGTTCCTTTTTTGAAAGATGCAGAAAAAATTTCACCACCAGGATGCCGTTACGCGTCAAATAGCGCTCAAATGCGTTGATATCTTCGTATCGCTCTTCCCAGATTTTTTTCGTAATGAGCCTAGCCGGTAATTTTTCGTTTTGTAACAGATTTGCATGAACGCGCACCACCAGGACTTCTTCATAATAGGAGCGGTTGAAAATCCCGATCTTGCCGCGCTGCGGCACCACTCTGTGACATCTCCACATAAAATCGTGATCCAGCTCTTCCTTGCTGGGCTCTTTGAAGGACCACACATCGCAGCCTTGCGGATTCACCCCAGACATTACATGGCTGATCAACCCGTCTTTCCCGGCCGCGTCCATTCCCTGAATTATTAACAGCAGTCCCCAGCGGTCCTGCGCGTAGAGTTTCTCTTGCAGATGTCTCAGCGTCTCGACTCCGTGCTGCATCAGGCCGTGAGCTTCGTGTTTGTCTTTCAGACCGCCGATGTCTTTCGGATCGTAGTCTTTCAAACGAAACTTCTCGCCTTCCGTGATACGGTATGGCGCTGCAATCTGTGCTGCTTCTTTAGCGAATTTTTTGGTTTTCATAGCGTAGACAATAAGTGTAGCTGGAGATTGTGGGCCTGGGAAAGTATAGTGCGGACGCAGCGATACGTTGCCAGCAAATCAGGAGTACCAATGGCTCCATCACCGAGCTCATTTCGCTCACTTGTGTACAGCTCGACTGCGAGCTCCCTGACGTGAGCGGAACCCTCGCCCGCAAGTTGCGCTTCACCGATTATTTCGCGCTGGCCTTTGGAACCATGGTGGGCGTTGGTTGGCTGGTCGTCATGGACGATTGGCTGGGGCGCGGCGGACCCCTTGG
>Ga0307479_10001518_pt1 | contig 21183 bp, 12 predicted proteins | sample atmos_gasesECM4C_FD_203743 | JGI IMG/M metagenome (GOLD analysis project Ga0307479, IMG submission 203743) | Hardwood forest soil microbial communities from Morgan-Monroe State Forest, Indiana, United States - atmos_gasesECM4C_515 | ecosystem: Environmental > Terrestrial > Soil > Temperate...
CACGATTGGAATCCCGCGGTCGAACCAGAACGCCTACATCGCACCATACCTGGAACTCGAGTATGGAGTTACGGGGCGATGGACGTCGGAACTTTATCTCGAAGGGCAAGGAACTGCAGGGGATAGCACGGTTTTCACGGGGTGGCGGCTGGAGAACCGCTTTCGGCCCCTCAAACGCGAGCACTGGATCAATCCCGTCCTGTACCTCGAATACGAAGACATCAACGAAGCCAGCCGGATACTGAAGGAGATCACGGGCACCCCTGACGTGACCTCGCCTAACGCAGAGCTGCAAGCGATCAAGGTCCGGGAACTTGAGGCCAAACTGATCCTGTCGAGCACCGTCCGCGACTGGAACATCGCCGGGAACTTCCTGACGGAGAAAAACCTGTCGCGCGACGAAGGGTTCGAGTTCGGTTACGCTTTCGGATTTTCCCGACCCCTATCGTCGCTCGCGAGCGCCCAGAATTGCCGCTTCTGCCGCGAGAACTTCATTGTGGGGGTCGAATTTTATGGTGGACTCGGAAGCACGGTGGACGGCCTGGGCTTTCGCCATGCGGCTCATTATGCCGCTCCCGTGGTGTCCTGGCAGGTGAGCGAGAATGCTTCGATTCATTTCTCGCCGGGGGTGGCTCTCAGCGGGTTGGGTAGTCCCGTACTGATTCGTATCGGCTACAGCTATGAGGTCCGCGGATTCGGGAACAAGCTGGCGCAACTTTTCGGGAGCAGACGTTGATGCGGGTATCCCACAGGGTGGGGCTGCTGCGGATGGCAGCGTGCATGGTGCTAGTCGGAACTCTTCGCGGGCAGAACACTGCTTACCAGCAGGATCCGAACTGGCGTGCTCCGCAGGAGGCCGCTGCTCGCACCAGTCCGCTGGCCCACAAGCCGGAAGCCGCTGCCGGGGGGCAGAAGCTGTTTCATCGGAACTGCACGGAATGTCATGGCGAGGACGGCACGGGCTTGGCCAAGAAGCATGCCGCCAACCTGCTGTTACCGGCGGTGCAAGTGCAAACCGACGGAACGTTGTTCTGGAAGATTACCAACGGCAATGTAGATCGCGGCATGCCTTCGTTCAGTAAGCTACCGGAGATGCAGCGGTGGCAGTTGGTGTTGTACCTGAGAATGCTAAAGCAGGATGTTGCGCCCCAGGCGACGGGCACAAAAAAGTAGCGCCGGCATCTTGGATGCTGTCCGGTGGGCGCCTCGCACTCCACTTCGAGGGGCAAAATGCCCTCGGGACAGCCGGCAAGATGCCGGCGCTACCAAGCACTAGTCGGCAGCCGCCTGCGCTGCTTTTGCGCCCTGCACCTCGGATCCGATCCGCATTCCGTAGAACGACCGGTACACGAATGAGATCGAGATCAGGAAAAATACCAGCGCCAGAACATGGGTCAGCATGGTGCCTTTTTCCGACAAAGACACCGCCAGTTCCACCGCTAACAACCCGAACAGCGTGGTGAACTTAATGACGGGGTTCATAGCCACGGAAGATGTGTCTTTAAACGGATCACCCACCGTGTCGCCGATAACCGTAGCATCGTGCAGCGGCGTGCCTTTGAGCTTCAGCTTCGTCTCGACGATCTTCTTGGCATTGTCCCAAGCCGCACCGGCGTTGGCCATGAAAATGGCCTGGTAGAGACCGAAGATCGCAATCGAAATCAGGTATCCGATAAAGAAGAACGGTTCCACAAAGGCGAACGTCAGGGTCCCGAAAAAAACCGCGAGAAAAATGTTGAACATGCCCTTTTGGGCGTACTTGGTGCAGATCTCAACCACCTTCTTGCTGTCGGCGACGGAAGCCTTCTCCGAGCTCTCGAGTTTGATGTTGGCCTTGATGAACTCCACGGCGCGATAGGCCCCGGTCGTCACGGCCTGCGTGGAAGCGCCGGTGAACCAGTAGATCATTGCCCCTCCGGTAATCAGGCCCAAGAAAAAAGGGGCGTGCAGCAGCGAGAGCTTGTCCACATTCGTAGTCAGCCCGCTAGTCAACGCCATGATGATGGAGAAGATCATCGTGGTAGCACCCACCACGGCTGTTCCAATCAGCACCGGCTTGGCAGTCGCTTTGAAGGTGTTGCCCGCTCCGTCGTTCTCTTCCAACAGATCTTTGGCGCGGTCAAAATTCACGTCGACGTTGAAGTCTTTCTTGATCTCCACCTTGACGTTGGGTACTTGCTCGATCAGCGAAAGTTCATAAACGGACTGCGCGTTGTCGGTAACCGGGCCGTACGAATCAACCGCGATCGTCACCGGACCCATGCCAAGGAACCCAAAGGCAACCAGGCCGAAGGCAAACACCGGCGCGGCAATCATGGTGGCCGCCACACCCAGACCCATCAGGCTGAAGCAGTAGGCAATCGACATCAGGATAACCATCGAAAGCCCGAGCCAATAGCCGGAGAAGTTTCCCGCCACAAATCCGGAGAGGATTCCGAGCGATGCGCCACCTTCTTTTGCCGAGGCCACGACTTCCTTGACGTGCCGGGAATCGACCGAAGTGAAGACCTTGACCAATTCAGGAATCAGCGCTCCCGCCAGCGTTCCACAGGAGATGATGGAAGCCAGTTTCCACCACTGCGACGCGTCGTTCGCCAACATCGGGATGATGCGATACGAAACGAAATACGTGGCCACGATCGAGACAATCGACGTGATCCAGACCAGCGAAGTAAGCGGCGTTTCAAAGTTCATTTCGTCGGCATTGCCGTACCGGGCTTTCGCGATGGCGCCGTTGATGAAATAGGCGGCCGCGCTGGCCACCAGCATCATAATGCGCATCACAAAAATCCAGACCAGCAACTGGACCTGCACGGTCGGACTCTTTACCGCCAGCAGAATGAAGGTGATCAAGGCTACGCCCGTCACACCGTAGGTTTCGAACCCGTCCGCCGAAGGTCCGACCGAGTCTCCCGCGTTGTCTCCGGTGCAGTCCGCGATTACGCCGGGATTGCGGGCATCGTCCTCTTTAATCTTGAAGACGATCTTCATAAGATCGGAGCCGATATCGGCGATCTTGGTGAAGATTCCGCCCGCGATGCGCAGAGCGGCCGCGCCCAACGACTCGCCGATCGCGAAGCCGATGAAACAGGGACCCGCGTAGTCGCCCGGAATGAAGAGCAAGATGAAGAGCATGATCAGCAGTTCGACGCTGATGAGCATCATGCCGATGCTCATGCCGGCCTCGAGCGGGATCCGATAGATGGGGTACGGCTTCCCCTTCAGACTAGCGAACGCCGTGCGAGAATTGGCGAACGTGTTCACTCGAATTCCGAACCAGGCAACTCCGTAGCTGCCTGCGATCCCGACCAAGCTGAACATCAGGATGATGGGGAGGGTGACGCCGATCGACTTACCCGGCACGGGAGCGAGCCAGCCGAAATATATGGCGATAATGACTGCAATGAAAGCCCAAAGAACCAGGATGAATCTACCTTGTGTAACTAGATAGGTCTTGCAGGTCTCGTAAATCAGTTCCGAGATCTCAAGCATGGCCTTGTGGACGGGAAGATTCTTGAGCTTGGTGAAAATGGTCAGGCCGAAAAGCAGTCCGAAAACGCAGAACAACAATCCGACCAGCAGAAGTTTATGGCCGTCAATCCTTCCCAGGAAGGTGACTTGGGAGAGGTCGGGAAGTTTCAACCCGGCCTCGCCTCCGACAGAGTCTCCAGCCGGTTGCGCGAGAGCGATGGCGGAAGTCGAAAGCATCAGAGCAGAGACGGGTGCAACCAAGTTGCGAAATCGGCGTCCCAAGGATATGGCGGTGGCCATCCAGGTGCGCATAGGAGAGTCCTCCGGTATGAAGAGCGTTGCGGGATGCGAAACGTGTCTAGCACAGCGTACCGGCGTGCGCCATGGCCCGGACGCCGGTTGACTCGGCGCCGGGTAAGCGCATGGCCCGAGTTCCGAACACGCTTCCACTGCAAGACATTAAATAAGGAGTGCTGAGCTTGGCCGCGTCGGATTAAGTTCGCGCCTGCCAGCCGAGGGAGAGGGTAAACCGATCCCGTGACGGGCGATAGCGCAAAACGGGCATTTATAACATGTTGCCGGGGGCAGGTCAAACCTTCGAAAGTGGACAGTGCGGAGAAACGATTTGGCAGCTCTGGGGCACCGCCTCCCGGGTGGCAGGGAACCGGGCGCGCGAGCCCATCGACGGTGGTCTGAAGACGCTCGGGGCCGTGCGATCCACACGCATGCGAAATCGATCGGTCGGAGAGAGGCGATATACTACCTAAAGCGTTCATCATTTCCCAGCGGGTGGTGCGCGAACTATCGGTGCTGGTGGGAGTCTGCGTTTTGGCCATGTTTTTCGTTCCCGCCGTCCAGGGCCCTTACTCCGCGACGCACGGGCCGGTTACCGCCATGCAGGCTGCGCGCGCCGGAGTTCGCGTGCGAATCACGATCGCGCAAAACGCACTCAACGGGGGTGGGCACAGCCCTGTTTTGCCGCTGACGATATTGTTTGGGCTTTCAGTTCCGACCCCTGAGTCACCTGTTGGTCCTGCCCGAGTTCGCCACGATCCTGCGCTGTTGATTTTCCTGTCCAGTTTTTTCTGCATGTCGCCATTAATCTTCTCAATCGAACAGGGGTTGGTAGTCGTTCCTGGAGAGTTGACTCGCGTCTAGGGGCTCTCCTGTATCGCTGCGGGAGTGTCTTGCTGCCCGTTCCCAGTATCATCGGAAGATCAGAATGGAAGCATCGCACGAAGACAGAATCGGCGGGATTGGGGCTCGCACCGACCCAGGGTTCTACCTCACGCGAGAACCGGCGACGCTGGCGATGCTCTTGCTGCTGGCCGTGGTGTCCTTCTTAGCCGTGGTAGGCCTATCCCGTATCTATCACGGCCAGCAGCAAGCGCTTGGAGACCGATGGTTTAGGCGCGGACTTGCTGACTTGCAGGGGCACCAATGGGAGCGCGCAACAAGCGAGTTCCGAACTGCTCTGCTTTACTCTCGTGACAACTACACGTATCAGCTGAACCTGGCCGGGGCGTTGCTCGGCCTGAAGCGGAGCAACGAAGCGTACGCCTATTTGATCAACCTCTGGGAGCGGGAACCCGAGAACGGGCTCGTGAACCTTGAACTCGCGCGCATCGCTGCCCAGAAAGGAGAAACGGAACAGGCTCTTCGCTACTACCACAATGCAATCTACGCCATCTGGCCGAGCAACCAGGAGATTGCACGGCGCGATGCTCGCCTGGAACTCGTCGAATTTCTCTTGGGCATCAGAGCAAATACACAAGCGCAATCCGAATTGATTGCACTAGCGGCGAACCTGCCGGACGATCCGTCGCAACACCAGAGAGCCGGCGACCTCTTCCTCCGCGCGCAGGACTACGAACATGCTCTCGTAGAATATCGCCTAACCCTCAGGGCGGACCGCCACAACCCGTCGGCCAACGCCGGAGCTGGAGTCGCGGCCTTCGAGCTTGGTCGCTACCCTCTGGCTCAACGGTATCTGCAGGTGGCAGTGTCTGCCAATCCGAGCGATGCACAGGCCGCCGAGGTGCTCAAGACCACGGAACTTGTGCTAGAGATGGATCCCGCGCGGCGACAAATCTCATCCGAGCAACGCAACCGGATTGTGACCGAGGCCTTCGTAGTAGCGGGGCAGCGGCTCAAGTCCTGCGTGGCTGTCGGTGCTTCGACTGCCGCCGCCGCACGCGAACCGACGCAGCCGACCTTGACCCAGCGATGGGCGACGCTGCAGCGGCAGATCAGCGAACGGGGCCTGCGGCGAAACCCTGACCTGGTTGAAGAAGCGATGGATCTGGTATTTGAAATCGAGCGCCAAACCAACTCTGCATGCGCTTCGCCGACAGGAAAGGATCTGGCGCTGCTGCTGCTGGCGAAGGAACACGAGGGCAATTAGAGTGGACATCTTGCCCATCGAGAAGTCCGGCGATATGCCGCAGGTTGGGACGGGCAAGGCAGGGTCCGATCGTTTTGGACTCACTCCCGGAGCCGTTCTGCGATCCGTTTTTCGCGAAGACCGATTTTTCCTCGTCCTGTCGGTATTCATCGGTTTCTTCTCGGGACTCGCCGTCGTCTGTTTTCGCTTTGCGATTGACTGGTGCCGGATCCATCTCCTGGGCTCAGGAGCCACGTTGTCAACGTCGCGAATGCTGTTGGCGCCTACTCTGGCAGGGTTCGTTATCGCCGTACTCGTCATTCACGTCTTCCCCCTGGCGACGGGGAGCGGTGTAAACCAGACCAAGGCAGCTTTGTACATCTACAACGGTTATATCCCGCTGCGCACCGCGATCGGCAAGTTCGCCACGGCGGCTTTGGCCATAGGGTCTGGACACTCTCTAGGACCCGAAGATCCGTCACTGCAGATTGGTGCGAGTCTGGCGTCGGCAATGGGGCGACGCCTGCGGCTTTCCCGCGATCGGATGCGCCTGATTGCTCCGGTGGGCGCGGCTGCCGGTTTGGCGGCCGCCTTCAATGCGCCGATCTCGGCGGTGCTCTTCGTGATCGAAGAAGTCATCGGACGTTGGACCGCCGGCATTCTTGGCTCCGTTGTCCTTTCGGCGGTGTCGAGCGTGGTCGTGATGCGCTGGTTTCTGGGGTCCGAGCCACTGTTTCGGATTCCCGTCGTGAAGATGGAGCGTCCTTCCGAACTCATCGCCTATGCCGTTCTCGGAGTGGTTGGGGGCCTGGCCTCGGTGGCATTTTCCAGGGGTGTCGCGAGCGTGCGCCCTCGCTGCAAGGCGCTACCCCGGTGGACGCAGTATTTTCAGCCCCCTTTGGCGGGCTTGCTGATCGGATTCATCGCGGTACTGGGCGCACCGCAAGTGATAGGGGCGGGTTACGAATACATCGACGAGGCCATGCACGGCCAATTCACCTGGCAGATGCTCGCGATCCTGGCCGGACTGAAGATCGTCGCGACCCTGCTATCCTTCGTCAGCGGAACCCCAGGCGGTATGTTTGCGCCAACGCTGTTTATCGGTGCCATGCTCGGGGCGGCCGTCGGGGGAGCGCAGCACGCCCTGCTCCCTCATTTGAATGGATCGCCGGGCACCTACGCCCTGGTGGGCATGGGAGTGCTGTTCGCTGGGTTCTTGCGCGCTCCCATGACCTCGGTGTTCATGGTGCTTGAGGTCAGCGGTAACTACTCGATCATCGTGCCGGTGATTGTGGCCAACACCTTCGCCTACGTGATTTCACGGGCATTGCAGCCGACGGCGATATTCGACGTCCTTACCCGCCAGGACGGTCTGGAGTTGCCCTCCATGGAAGAACAGAGGGAGGAGGGTATTCTGCGGGTGGAAGATGCGATGCGGTCGGCTGAGAATCCGGTGCTCGATGCCGAAGAAACTCTGGATCGGGTGCTGCAGCGACTAGATGGCAAGCCCACGGATGTGATACTGGTCCGATTAAATCCCAGCGGGTGGAGCAGCGTCGCCAGGCACGAGCTGGAGATCATGGTCAGTGAAGGCAAAGGGGACCTTACGCTCGGTTCTGCTCTGGCCACCCGCCAAAGCCCTTATTTGCACCCTGATCAACCCTTGGAAACAGCTCTGCGCTACATGGATCGCTGGCCGCTCATTCCAGTTGTGAGCCGCGCCGATTTCCGCACGCTGGAAGGTGTGATCTCTCAGCAGGACGTGCTGCGGAAGTATGGCACGTCGGGCTGAGGTAAAACGTCGCGAACCGTACACGATAGGCGCTTCCTGAATCACAACCAATGTGGTCATATGCTATTGTAGTGGACTAAAGTTGGCGTTTGTTCGACCGGGTTGAGGGTACGATCCGGGCTCTATGCCCAAGATAGTTCAAGCGAAGCGCGAGGGCGAGTCGTTAATAAAGCTGCGGGATGCCGCCCTGCAACTGGGCATTAGCTTCCCCACTATCAAGCAGTGGATCTACCGGAAGAAGATTCGAAGCGTCCAAACCGTGGGCGGACACCACCGTATACCGCTAAGTGAAGTGGACAGGCTACTGTTCAGAACGCGGGGAAAAACGGAGAGAGAACGAAAGCAAGTGGTCCGCCGCGTGAGTGGACGCAACCAGTTGGTGGGACGCATCGACTCCGTACGGGTCAGCGGGTTGATGGCAGAAGTGAAGATCTCGATTGGGGGACAACAAATTACTTCGATCATCACGGCAAGTTCTGCGCGCGAGATGCAATTGAAAGCGGGGCAGACGGCAGCAGCCCTCATCAAAGCAACCGAAGTGATGATTCTACGTATCTGAGATGAACCATCGGCCCTCTCTAATCTTTAGCAATCGTCGATGGTGGGCTCAGGCCCGTTGGCGAAGGCCGTCAGGATCACGAACATTCGCCCTGATCGTGTTCCTGGTGTTTGCCTTTCTGGTTCCGTTGTGTCCATCCCAGGAACTCACGGTAGCTGCGGCTGCTGATCTTCAATTTGTCCTGCAAGATGTAGCGGTGCGATTCCAGAAGGAATCCGGGACGAAGGTAAAGCTCGTCTACGGTTCGTCGGGCAACTTCTTCCAACAGATCGAGAACGGTGCTCCCATCGACATGTTCTTTTCCGCGAACCTTGACTACCCTAAGAGACTTGAAGCGGAAGGTTTGATCCAGCCCGGAACCTATTACGAGTACGCAAGAGGCAAACTCGTGATCTGGGTTCCAAAGGATTCCCAACTCAACCTGGATTCCGGTGTCCGGAGCCTCCTGGATCCGAGTGTCAGGAAAGTCGCGATCGCCAACCCAGCACACGCACCCTACGGGCAGGCTGCTGTGGCAGCCTTAAAAGGCGAGCGCGTGTACGACAAAGTCAAAGAGAAACTGGTACTCGGTGAGAACGCTTCTCAGGCCGCCTCGTTTGCGGCCTCGGGTGCGGCCGATGTGGGTGTTGTGCCGATGTCTTTGGCCTTGTCCCCCAATATGAAGGACAAAGGACGCTACGTCGAGGTCCCTGCCGCTGACTATCCAGCCATCGAGCAAGCCTGCGTGATCCTGGCTGGTTCGAAGAACAAACAAGCAGCGCGTCAATTCATGTCGCTGATCAAGACGTCTGCTACTGCTGAGCTGCTAAGAAGCTATGGGTTCGACGTGCCTGGCGGTGCGATCAAGTAGTGCGTTATCGAGGCCGGTACCACTGCCAGGCACGTCTCTTATGTAAGAGCTGCCTATCTTCCCTGGTAGAGCACGTGCACGTAGGTTCCCAGCCTGACGTTGTAGGCCAGATACCAGCCGTCATGATCGGGGTCTTCGTAGACGACGATGTCATCGCGGTCCCAGAACCAGTCATTGCAGAAGCCGATATCCACCGGGGCGACGCTGAAGTAGAAGCCGCCGAACCAGAAGCGACCGGCCCGCCTCCAGCCAAGTGCCAGACGTGGCCTCGACCGAAGCCACCCGTGAAGCGCCCGTGCTCCCAGGGATGATCGAGGTGGTAGCGGCGATCGTCGCGGCCGGTGTCGTGGCCAATCCATTTGCCGTTGGAATGGACGTGAGGTGCGTCGGGATGCCCGTCCTTGTCGTTGAAGTGACGGTTTTCCGGCACCGGATGAGGATTTCGCACCGGAGCGGGCCCGTGGGACGGGATATGCCCGCCACCAACTTCATCGTGGTGTTGGGCAAAGGCTGCGAAAGAAAATAAGAGGCAGACCCCGAATAGAGCAGCATGTTTTCTCATGGTTCTTCTTTCTCCGAGCGCCCTTCAAGGATTCTAGTGTTGAGCGTCTTGGCTGGCAATCAGAGTGGGTAACCGGATCACGCTCGGTCTGGCAGCTCTTAGAGACTATCCGAAAGACGCCGCGACCATCACCGCAAATGCGGACTCACGGAAAGGCTGGGGAAGAAACGCGGCTTCGCGCTACGATGGGTATTGTGAGGACTTGGGCTCGACCGAGATCGGCGGCGCCAATTCGGCGAAGCTAATCCAACCTCTCTCACGATTTCAAGAGAACGTACGTGCTGTAGCTCTCTTGATTGATGGTGCTGAACGGACGCATGATCACTGAGCTGCCATCCGCTGCCACAGCGGTTGAGTCCCCTTGATCGTTGTTGGTTGCGTTTGCCCGTAGCAATTCGGCTCTATCGAACGAGGGCTGCGAGTCGGAAACGGCGAACAGCACGAGCGGCCCTCGCACCAAGGCCACCAGGTCCGGGCGATTCGCATCGACCGTCTCCAGGCGCAGGGGCATGGGCAGTTCCAACTCAACGCGGTCGCCGTCCTTCCAGGTTCGTTGAACACTCGCAAAGCTTCCAGGTTTGACGTCAGAGACGCGCTGTCCGTTGACCGACAGAACGGGATCGGGTCCGGCCCACGCCGGGATTCGGACATGGAGCTTGTGTTCCGCGGGCTGCGAGGCCGACACCTGGATCTGGACCGTATTTTCGAACGGGTACTTCGTCACTTGCTTCAGACCCAGACGCGCGCCATTTGCCGTCCAGTGCACCGCGGAGGGGGTAAAGAGGTTCACGTAGACGCCATCCGCGGACCGCAGGTAGGTGCTGATGTGGTAGTCGGCGGCGAGCTGGGGGAAGGTGCCTGAGCAACACGGCCACTTGTCCCGGTACCAAACCTTCTTGCCAGTGGTGGCGTAGTCGGAATAGTAGAACGATGTTCCATCGGCCTGTACCGGCCAGGCTCCAAGGATGGTGTTGTAGAGCACGCGCTCCATGCTGTCGCCGTATTTCGAGTCCTTGGTAACTCGCAAGAGGTAGCGGGTAATTTTGAAATGGCCGTAAGCCCCGCAGGGTGTCTCGAAGCTCGCGTGACTGTGTTTCAGGCTGTTGCCGAGTTGCCCGGTTCCGGGTTCTCCGAAAGACTCATCAGGTCCCCAGCCGCCGGTTGCGAAACTCTGGGTGTTCAGCAGCATGTCGAAGCCGTTTGTGGCGGCGCGCAAGTGCTGTTGACTGCCTAAAGTGATGTAGGCCTGCATGGCTGAGCTGAAAGCGTTGACGTGGCTGTAGGCGTGCTCGAAGGGTAAGACGTTGTTCCCGGCTGCCAGAGGGCCAAAATAGGTGTCGTCTTCCAGGTATTTCTTCGCCAGATCACGATAAAACGACTTGCCGCTGCGCTGATAGGCCAGGAACAGATTTTCCGGCAGCGTGTAGGTTTCATCCCAGGTGTACGACGTGTCTTTATGCGGGCGGGAACGTTGTTCGGCGCGCGATAGCGCCTTTTCCGGCAGGTAAGCCGACATGGCGCGCGTCAGTTTTTCGTGGACATCCATTGCCATCGGGTCGCGGACGAACTCGTGTGCATCGATCAACCCGCAGGAGAGTTTGTCGTATGTGTATGCGGGGAGCCGGTAATCGACGAAGAACTTCGCCTTTGAGTCGAGGGTCTCTGCGTAGCCCTTGACCAGGCGGTTGACCTTAGATCGTGTTGCCTCGTCCCCGGATACTGCGTAGGCGCGCGCCAGTCCTGAAACGTACTGACCGAAGCTATGGCCTGCGATGAAACCGTGGAAGTCGGTCCGCTCCAGACTGAAACCGGTGAGGTCGTACCAACCACCCATGTCTTCGCCTGGCGCGGGCAGTCCAGCGACCTGACGGAACACCTTCAGAAGACGATCATCTTGAAGATTGAGAAATCGGGCGTGGTGCTGGTCAAACTGCGTCTTCATCGGACCTTCCAGCAACTCTACGTCGGAATACGCGAAGGTGGTCAGCGGAGTCTGGATTGCGATGGTTCCTCTTTCAGGGGCGGCCCACGCGGGCAGAGCTTGTGCGACGTAGGTTGCCGCAGTGGTGGCGGTGGCGGCCTTCAAGAAGCTTCGGCGGCTGACGAAGGATTTCATGGCAGACCTCGCGCTCATGGTATAGGTGTTAGCAAACGTTTGCTCCAGTAGCATTACGCCGCTTCCTGTCGCGTGTCAAATCAGTTTCGCCGTCCCGATGTCAGGCTGCGGACCCCGTTGCTTCAGGGTGTTCTCGATCTCTGCGACTTCGCCCGCGCTCAGTCGGAAATCCGCGGCGCCGATGATCCCGAGTACCTGCTTGGCGCTGCGGAAGCCTACGATCGCGCCGGTGACCGCTGGATTGTCCAGCGTCCAGGCGATGGCGACTTCTCCGGGCGTCCGCCCATGTCGATCTCCAATCTCGCGCAAATGGTCGACCAGTTTCAGATTGCGGGAGAGCAGCGGTTCCTGGAAGTTGGGAAGGTTCTTCCGCCAGTCCTCAGCTGCGAAATTGGCTACGCGCTCGCGGGTCATCGCCCCAGCAAGCAACCCGGCGGACATCGGCGAGTAGACGATAACGCCAATGTTGTGTCGCTGAGTGAAGGGGAGAATGTCGTGTTCGATCTCCCGGGTGACGATCGAGTAGGGAGGTTGCAAGGATGTAATCGGCGCGATGGCCAGGGCGCGCTTCATCTGTGAAACGCTGAAGTTCGATACGCCGATGTAGCGGACTTTCCCCTCGCGCTGCAGGCGCGCCAGTTCTGTCCAGCCTTCGTCAATGTCTTCGTCCGGTTCAGGCCAGTGGATCTGGTAGAGATCGATCACATCGACCTGCAGGCGGCGCAGACTGTCTTCACACTCGCGCCGAATCGACCCTGTCTTGAGGCACGCGCCGATCGTTCCGTTAGAGTCCCACACTCGCTCGCACTTGGTGAAAATATAAGGACGCGACGAACATCCCTTGAGTGCGCGCGCCACCATCTCTTCGGAATGACCGAGTCCGTAAAGCGCGGCAGTGTCCAGCCAGTTAAGGCCGTGATCCAGGGCAGCGTGAATGGCGGGGATAGAATCGCTGTCGTTCTGCGGGCCCATGCTCCCGTTCCAACCGCCGCCTCCGATGGCCCAGGCGCCGATTCCGATGGGGGTGATGTAGAGATCGCTGTTTCCAAGTTGTCGGGTCTGCACTCGATCACCTCGAATGGTCGTCCGACTGTTCGGACCGTTTGCTAAAGTCTCGATGCGGTTCAGTGTTTTTCGTCATCGGCTAAAAATTCCCGCCCACAAGGTCACCAAGAAAGGCTTGACAGTCATTTTCGCAGCGGACTATAAAGTCGAGCGAGAAATCGTTTGCTGCGAAAGCGATTGTACTCCTTGAGGTTCTCTGTTCCCACGTTGCTCAACCAAGGTTGCCACAGAAACGAGGTGCGAGTATGGCAAGGAAGAAAAGGGTTTCGCGTCGGGATTTTATAACCTCAGCCGTCTCGGTCGCGGCCTTATCGTCCCTTCCCAGCCGGCGGATTTTCGCCGCGGCAACTGACCGAACCCCGATAGCGCCGAGTGACGTGACGCCTCCGGACGCTCCTGGTTGGAAAGACCAGGGCATCGAAAATCTAGCCAAGTCACCCCACGCCAAGCTGCGGGACATTCCAGTGCGAGCCGTGACGATCACCGGCAGCTTCTGGGCACGGCGTCGCGAGATCAACGTGACCAAGAGCATCCCCAGCATGCACGATCTGCTGGAAGCCAATGGCCGCATGAATAACTTTCGGCGCCTGGTTGGCAAAAGCGACGCGGCGCAGAGCGGACCGGTGTTTTCCGACTCCGATATCTACAAATGGACCGAGGCGGTGGGGTTTGTGCTGCAGTCTGGAGATCGCCCCGAACTTCGCGCCATTACCGACAAAGTCATCGACGAGCTGATCGCAGTCCAGGAACCCAGCGGGTACTTGAACACTTATTACCAGGATGATCGCAAGAGCCTGCGAATGCTCAAGCAAACGCAGACCACCGGCCACGAACTCTACAACATCGGACACATGCTGCAAGGGGCGATCGCCTACTACCGCGGAACTGGCGATCGCCGGCTGCTCGACGCCGGCATTCGTTTCGTCAACGATTTTCTTCAGCCCAACTACGGCCCAGCGCCGAAGATGCCCATCGTGTCGGGCCATCCTGAAATTGAAATGGGGCTGATCGAGCTCTACCGCATCACCGGCGACAAGCGTCAGCTCGAGCTTGCGGGCTACATCCTGCAAGGCGACGAACGTCTGCAGTTGCCCGAGCGCCGGACCATCTACATGTTCAGCGGAACCCCCTTCACGGCCCGTACCAAGCTGGAAGGGCATGCCGTTCGCGCCATGTACGCCTGCTGCGGCGCGACCGACTACTACATGGAGACGGGCGACCCAACCTATCTGAAAACCTTGAACACGCTTTGGGGCGACATGACCGCCACCAAGATGTACGTTACGGGTGGAGTGGGATCGCGTTCCGACGGAGAGGCATTCGGGGACGCTTACGAGCTGCCCAATTTCCGGGCGTACGGCGAAAGCTGTGCCGCGATCGGAAACATGATGTGGAACTGGCGGATGCTGGCGGTGACCGGCGACGCGAAGTTTACCGACGTCATGGAACGGGCCCTGTACAACGGAATCAACTCCGGGATGTCGCTGGACGGTACGCTGTACTGTTATCGCAACCCGCTGGCCTTTGATCCTTCGACCGGCGACAAGATTCGGAATCCCTGGTACGACGTAACCTGTTGTCCCCCCAACCTCGAGCGCACCTTCGGTTCGCTGCCCGGATACTTTTATAGCACCAGCGCCGATGGGATCTACGCACACCTTTACGACAACTCTGAACTGGACTGGCACCTGGAAAACGGCGTCGGCCTGAAGGTGACACAGAAGACCAACTACCCATGGGACGGCGACGTTGACCTAACAGTCGCACCGGCTGAGCCTTCGGAGTTCACGTTGTACCTGCGCGTTCCGGGCTGGGCTGATCAAGCCAAGGTTTCAGTGAACAACAAAACTTTTGCAGGTGCGAAGCCTGGAGAATACCTGCCCATTCGTCGTCGCTGGTCGAAGGGCGACGTCATCCAGATGAGGCTCGAGGTGGTGCCTCAGGTCATTGAAGCGAACCCTCATGTGGCCGACGACACCGGGCGAGTGGCCATTCAACGCGGGCCACTCATATATTGCCTGGAGGAGGTCGATCAGCCCAGCGGCGTGTCCCTGAGCGATGTTGCCGTCAGCCCCGGACGCCATCCGTCCGATCAATTTCAAACCGAGTTCAAGAGCGACCTGCTGGGCGGAATGATTGTGCTGCACCATACGGGCGCTGCCTTCGAAAGAGAGGCGTCGCAGAAATCGCTCTACTCCCGCTACGGCGGAGAGTCAGCGAAGACTCGTCGAGTGCCGCTGACCTTCATTCCCTACTACGCCTGGGCCAACCGGCAAGCAACTGCCATGCAGGTTTGGAACTTGTTGTTACAGGCGTAGCCAGGGGCGCAGATCACCACGTCAGGCGGATCAGTGAGAGGTCCTGCCTTGGCAGCTCGAACTGCAATTGCAACGCGCCCTGCTGAATTGCGATCCACGAGGGCGAGGTCATCAGCTGCAATTGTCCCGCCCGTTCCAGGCGCTTGTATTCGGTTTCGGAAGGGGCCGAGGGCGAGCCCAATTCCTTCCACACCGTAAAGGCGTTGCTGTGATCGGAGTCGATGCGGAAGTGTTCGACCAGCGCGCGCCCGGCCTTCGCGGGAAGGCCGGTAATCTGTAAATCAATGGGCGCGGCAGGGAAGGGAAGATCTTCGTCGTGGTAGTTCCAGACGAGGACGTCGATCTCTCTTTCTTTGCGCGTGGCGATCGCATTGATATCAGGCTGGCCGCGCACTCCAGAGCGTGCAACCTCTTCACTCGGAAGGGCTCCTGAACTGGCGGCCCGGACGCGTTCGTTCCCGAGTAATCCGAGCATGCGAAAGGCATTCAGAACGGGCTTGTCCACTCCATCCGTTGCCAGCTCACGAAAGCCCGCGAAGATAGGCTGATCTTCGAATTCGAAAGCCCAGGTAACGGCCCCGAGGAAATTCACGTTTTCCTTTTGCGCCAACTCCGGGATCGTATTCAAGACTTCGACGGTGTAGGCGCCGTACAGAGGTCCGTTGCGATACAGGTTCTGTGGCCTGTCCTTTGCAGAGCAGGCTGCACAGCCTTCGGGATCAGACTCGCCGAGTACGATCGGAGTCTGTCGCCACTCCGGAAAAGACGCCGTGATCTTGAAGCCCTCCTCGATTGCGTTGAGCTGGCGTTGAATCCCCATCTGCACGTGGTCTGCTTGCCAGGTGGGAGCCCCCTTGGGATGAAAGCTGATGAAGTCCAGACGGGAACCAGTCCCGCCGGACGCGAAATTCTTCCCGCGCGCACAATGTTCCAGAAACGCCCGCAGAAAATCAGCTGCGTGTTTGCTGCCAGGTCCAGTGCTGTCCGGTCCCCCGATGCGCGCTTCAGGGAGCGCCCGCTGCACCGCCTCGACGGAAAAATCATAGAGTTTGAAGTATTCCTCGGGCGTCCCTTTCCAATAACCGATGTCAGGCTCGTTCCAGACCTCCCATAGCCAGTTTTTCACCTCGCGATCGCCGTAGCGTTCGCGAAGATGGTGAACAAACTGAAAAACAAGCTCCGACCACTTGGAGTACTCCTTCGGCGGATACGCCCATCCCGTGAAAATGTCGCCAAGGGCGCCCCCCGGAAAGTCGTGACGATAGGGTTGCGGGTGGATGGAAAGCGCTTGCGGCATGAAGCCGATTTCGACCAGCGGTGTGATTCCAGCTGCGTGAAATGCATCGAAAATCTGATCGAGGATAGTCCAGCTGTACACGGGATGTCCGACGGTATCTTCTGTATAGACATTCGTCGATCCCCATTTCAGAGATCCAGACCCGTCGCCGCTGGTAAAAAGATTGTGAACTCGAACGTAGGTGGGCGCAGGATTCATGGCGGCCAATTCGGCGAGCAGTTTCTTCCCGTTCGGAGCGTAGGTGTAGTTGGGCTCGTCGTAGCCGAAGTAGTTCCAGATCGGGGGCAGCGCGCCGGCAGGTTGATCGAACGCCGCGTGGACATGCACACTTTGCGTGACCTGTTGGGGCCAGCCCGGGCCAGTCAGAAGGAGGATCGCGGCGCAAAGCAGGCGATCGCATTTCATGGGAAGTTGCCTCCGGGTACGGGAGCGTCGCTCATTATACCTACGCCGTAAACGTTTGCTCCTGTCTGATAACGAGATCATCGAGACCTCAGCATGGGGCTTCCCCGGTTCAGAGTTCGGATGAGTCCTGAACTCGAAGGCGTCGGCGATAACGTCATCACGTACAGCACGGTGCCACCACCGAATGCACTCGCGTAGGAAGCGCTGTCTGCCCACCAATCCGCCATGAAGCTCAAAACAACGCTGAAGTTGCGCCAGCCAGAACTAAACTGAGCCAGTAGTTGGCTGCCTCATGTGATCATCAGTGCCTGTACAATTTCGGACCATGTATATAGACGACGGTCACCATTGGCGTCTCATTCGCCGCCTGTCGCGGGGTTGCGGGTCGATGCTCCTTCTCGTCACCATCAGTGCGGCCGCTGCGCCTGCCCGGGCGGCCGACGCCATCCAGTATTTTCCCGAGAAGAAGCTCTGGGTTATCAATGCCGGCGAAGCGACATACGCGTTCGGGGTGAACGAACGCAACGAGTTGCAGTCGCTCTACTGGGGAGCGGGCATCCGGGCGGAGGATTTGCCGGCGGCACACTCGGTTGCGGGATGGTCGTCGTTCGATCCGAGCACGTCGGCGACGCCGCAGGAGTATCCCGGATGGGGAGGGGCATTCTACGGCGAGCCGGTGCTCAAGGCGACGTTCCCCGATGGCAATCGCGAGGTGATTCTGCACTATGTGGCGCAAAAGCTCGCCAATGATTTTCTGGAGATCACGCTGCAAGATGAAGGCTCGGCGCTGACGGTAGAGCTGCGCTATCGGGTGTATCCGGATAGTGGGATTGTGGAGCGGAGTTCGCGGATCGAGAACCGTACGAGCGATCCGGTGATACTGGAAAGCGCGCAGTCGGCGGCGTGGACGCTTTTGCCCGGCGCTCACGCCCGGTTGCAATACCTGACGGGGGAATGGGCGGGAGAGTGGCAAGTGCAAAGCGAGGAACTGCCAGTGGGCCAGCGGGCGCTGGAAAGCCGGCGGGGCAGTACCAGCGCGGAGGTCAATCCCTGGTTTGCCATCGGGCAGGCTGGTGCGACGGAGGAGCGGGGACAAGTGTGGTTCGGGGCGCTGGCGTGGAGCGGCAGCTGGCGGATGACGGTGGAGCGGTCGGCGAGGTCGCAGGTGCGGGTGACGGGCGGGATCAATGCCTTTGATTTTTCCTATGCGCTGGCGCCGGGGGAGTCGTTGGAGACGCCGCCGTTCTATGCGGGTCTTACCGCCGGCGGCATGGGTCAGGCGTCCCGTCTGCTGCATCGTTTCGAGTTGGCAGACATTATTCCTGGCGGCCTGCACGCGCGGCTGCGGCCGATCCTCTACAACGGTTGGGAAGCTCAAATGCCAGTGAACGAAGCGGCGCAGATCGGCGCCGCAGAAAAAGCGGCGCGTCTGGGCGTGGAGCGGTTCGTGGTCGATGCCGGATGGTTCGGCAGCAAAGACGACGGCGGTGTGGGCGACTGGTACGTGAATCCGCAGAAGTTTCCGCACGGGCTGAAGCCGCTGATTGATCGCGTGCACGCGCTCGGAATGGATTTCGGGCTGTGGGTCGAGCCGGAGTCGGTTAGCGGCAAATCCGAACTGTATCGCGAGCATCCGGGGTGGATCATGACCTATCCGAACCGGAGGCCCATTAACGTGGATGGCAGCTTCGTGTTGAACCTGGCGCGCGACGATGTGAAAGAGTGGACCTTCGCCTGGCTCGACCGCCTCGTAAGCGAAAACGACATCGCGCTGCTCAAATGGGACTACAACCGCAATTGGATTCAGCCTGGCTGGCCACAGGCGCCCGTGGGTGATCAGAAGAAGATTTGGGTGCGTTACGTTCAGAACCTGTACGAGATTCTCGATCGCCTGCGCGCCAGGCATCCCAGGCTCGAGATCGAAACCTGCTCTGGGGGCGGCGGTCGCGTGGACCTCGGGATTCTGCGGCGGACGGACCAGGCATGGCCGTCTGATAATACGGACGCCCTGGACCGGCTGTCGATCCAGAGTGGATTTTCGCAGGTTTACACGCCGCACCTGATGATCGACTGGGTCACCGACGCTCCCGACTGGCTGCATGCGCGCGCCACACCACTGAAGTATCGTTTCTTGGTCGCAATGACCGGCGCCCTCGCGCTCGGTGTGGATTTGAATAAACTCACCCCAGAGGACAACGCGCTCGCGACGAAGATGATTGCGCTCTACAAAGAAATTCGGCTTACGGTGCAGAATGGCAAGCTATACCGGCTACGATCACCAGGGGACGCGAACTTCAGCGCCACCGAATACGTTTCCGACGATGGCCGACAAGTCGTAGTGTTTGCCTTTCTGCACGCGCAGCAATTTGGCACAAGCGTCCCGCGGTTGTCCTTGCGAGGACTCGATACTAGCGCAGTTTATCGCTTGCGAACAATTGACCAGGCAGTGGAGGGAATCGATACCGCCAGCGGTACCGACCTGATGCACAGAGGCTTACAACTCAAACTGCGGGGCGATTACGACAGCACTTTGCTAATCCTCACCCGCATCACTGAATAATCCCCTCCCCCAGAGCGTTTTCGCTGCCGCGTACGCTAAAGCGGGAAAGAAGACAGACGCGGAAGAGTGCTCACCGATGTCAAAGAACAGGTAAGTAAGGGTTTTTCTCGCGGGTTCCTACAGCTTTTCCCCGATTGACCGACTTAGAGCGTAAATGGCACAAATCGTGGTCGGCTCAGGGGGCATTGCCTTCCGCTTCGATCCTAGACTCGTCTCCTACATCCGCATTTGGATATGCCAAGGTGGATGGCCAACCAGTCGGGCCACGAAAGACTGTACCGTTGCTCTCGAACCTTGCCTCGGGCGGCCCGACTCTCTTGAGCAGGCCATTAGGCGCAATGAATGTGCGATCCTTGGTGGATATGGCTCGATGCGCTGGTGGATGGAGATTGAGGTGCTTGGGGGCGCTCCGCGAACTCTCCGGATGTGAAGATGAGTAGTGTCGTTGGGGAATCTCTGATTTCGTCCCTGGTGACGCCGGCGATCGTGCTAGCAATGCTGCTTTTCGGTGTCCAATACAAGGCGTCTGCAGAGACTTCGCAACAACTCCCACCGAAATCAGATCACAAGCAAGCGCAGAGCGGCACGAATCCCCAATTTCTGTCCGCGCTGCGGGCGTACAAAGCTCAACAATACGCGGCCGCGCAGAAACAGCTTGAGGCGCTGGTGCGCACGGCCCCCAGGAGTTTCGAGATAAACGAATTGCTGGGGCTCGTTTATGTCGCGCAGGGCGAGCAAGGGAACGCGAATCGGTTTTTGGCCAAAGCGGTTCAACTGAATCCGAATCTAACGGAAGCGCGGACCGTGCTGGCCACGAACCTACTTGCCCTTCATCGCGGCGACGAAGCTGAGATCCAGTTCAAAAAGGCTGTTGCTCTGAACCCCCACGGCTACGACGCCAATCACAACCTGGGTGAGTTCTATATCCAAACGGGGAAAGTTGCCCTCGCAATCCCTTTCCTCAAACGCGCACAGGAGGCCGATCCCGCGGCTTACAATAATGGCTACGACTTAGCCTTAGCCCTTGACCAGACTGGCAAGGTGGACGAGGCTCGCCATCAGCTCCAGCGCCTCATTCGCTTGCACGACTCAGCAGAGTTGCACAGCCTTCTCGGGGAGGTTGAAGAAAAGTCGAGAAACTATCTTGCTTCTGCCGCCGAGTACGAGCAGTCGGCGCGCATGGAGCCTAGTGAGCAGAACATTCTGAACTGGGGCGCAGAGCTGCTGCTCCACCAAACATTCGCGCCTGCCATTGAAGTGTTCAAGGCGGGGACCCAGCGTTTTCCGGAATCGGCTCAGCTGAACAATGGGATGGGTATAGCTTTTTACGGCGCCGGACAGACGGACGCCGCCGTTCGAGCTTTCCTTCGGGCGTCCGACCTGTCACCTTCCAGCCCTCTACCCCTAACGTTTCTCGGTAAAGCTTGCGACGGGGCCTCGCCGCCGTTGGCGGAACAAATCCGTTCGCGAATTCAGAATTTCCTCGGCCATGCCACGCAAAGCGCCGAGCTCAATTACGATCTCGCAGTGTGTGCGTGGAAGACAAGTCAGAGCGAATCGCAGGCAGATCGGGATTCCCAAGTCGAATTTCTCTTAAAACGCGCAGCGACACTCGATCCCAATTATGCGGCAGCTTACTTTCAGCTGGGGGTTTTATATAGCGACGAGCACAAATACTCGGAAGCAACCGAGCAGTATGAACTGGCGCTCAAAATCAGTCCGAACGAGGCGAATACCCACTATCGTTTGGGACAGGCTTTGGCACGACTTGGGAATCAGGCACGTGCGCAAGAAGAGTTTGCGGT
>Ga0307479_10001519_pt1 | contig 21180 bp, 24 predicted proteins | sample atmos_gasesECM4C_FD_203743 | JGI IMG/M metagenome (GOLD analysis project Ga0307479, IMG submission 203743) | Hardwood forest soil microbial communities from Morgan-Monroe State Forest, Indiana, United States - atmos_gasesECM4C_515 | ecosystem: Environmental > Terrestrial > Soil > Temperate...
GTCCGATCACCATGCGAAGAGGCTGGCAACGTTTCGAACAAACGGCCCAAGGATGGAACCTCAGAAATGTGTGCACGCCTTAGCCCATTGGGAGAGGTGAACCGAGTGCGCGGACGGACTGAATCAATCAAAATTCATCCCGCTCTAGGTTCTTGATTGAGCATGATCTCCGCGCAAACGCGTTCCGCGTTTGTCGCGAGGGAAAACCGGTATCTACCCCGCATCAAGTGCGGAGCAGGCCTTTTCCGGATCATGCTCTATCTTGCGGCCGCTGGAGCAGCTCACCTGCCCCAGCGGTCCTGCCAGATTTTTTCGCCGATCATGCACGACACCCGCGGCTCCCTCTCGGCAGCCGGCACCGGGCGCGCGGGCTCGCGGCCGGCGACTTCCTGCAGAAGCTTGGTGCGGATCGCTTCCTTGAACTTCTCGCGATCCTTGATCGGCACCACGAACGAGCCGGGGCCGCCGATCACGCAGTCTTCGTAGTACCAATCGAGGTTGTCGATATCCATGGTCGAATAGGATGGCTCCTTCACCATGATCGGCAGGCCGTTGATGACGATACCTTTCGAGAGCGCCTGGTCGCGCGCGCCGGTGACCGGCGAGCCGTTGTTGTTGGGGCCGTCGCCGGAAATATCGATGACGCGGCGCAGGCCGTGATAGGGATCCTCGTCGAACAGCGGCATCGCGAAATAGATCGCGCCCGAGATCGAGGTGCGCGAAGCGCGGCGGATCGGCGTCTTCATGATCTCGTTGGCGACCGCATCGGCGGATTCCGGTCCGTCGATCAGCCGCCATGGGATGATGATCTTCTGGTCGTTGGACGCCGCCCATTCGAAATAGGTCACGGACACCTTGCCGTTCGGACCGGTCTTGAGCGCCTGCAGAAATTCCTTGGAGACGAGCGCCTGCGCGTAGCCTTCGCGCTGGACCGCGAGTTCGTCCATGTCCATGGAATAGGAGACGTCAACGGCGAGGATCAGCTCGACATCGACCGCCGTCGCAGGGTCCTTGTCGGCCAGTTGCCCGTTCGCGCTCGGGCCAGGCGCGGCCCAAGCCGCGACGTCGCCTGCGGCTATCGCGCCCGCGACAAGCACGGCCCCGATCGAGACAAACCAGCGCATCAGCGGCCCTCCATCGAATGACAGGATCGTGACACGCAAATGCGGCGGTGCAAAGCTGGAACACGCATTGTCATTCACATTCAGGTTAGCCAAGTCCGGTTGGCCAAGTCCTTGCAAGCTAGCCTGATCCTTGCGTTGAATCGGTGCGGTGCCGACGTCCGGCACGTATGGCTGCGTGCGGCACTTGCCGACGAGGAGGATGGGATGGTTCGGATCGGTGTCGTCGTTGCTGTGCTGCTGTTCGCAGCTGCTCGTCCCGCCACGGCGGAATCGCCGGCGGAGCGCGGCCGCTATCTTGTCAACACCATCATGGCCTGCGGCAATTGCCATACGCCACGCGATGCCGATGGCCGGCCGATCGCCGACAAGGCGCTCTCGGGCGGCTTGACGTTCACGACGCCGGCCTTCGTCGCCACTGCGGCGAACATCACGGGCGATGTCGAAACCGGGATCGGAGGCTGGAGCGATGCCGAGATCAAGCGCGCTTTGGTCGAGGGACAGCGGCCCGATCACGGCCACCTCGCCGGCGTGCCGCTGGCGGCGATCATGCCGTCCAGCTTCTACAAGGCGCTGCTGCCGGGGGATCTCGACGCCGTCGTCGCTTATCTTCGCACGATCAAGCCGGTCCGCAACGAAGTTCCCGCTCCGGTCTACAAGGCGGCGGTGCGCCGCGATCCCTATCCGGATGCGGAGGCCGGCTTCGACGAGGCGACGTTTGTCGATCCGGTCAGGCGTGGCGCCTATCTCGCCACCATCGGCCATTGCATGGAATGCCATTCCGCGTGGTCGCGCGGTGTCTCGGATTTCACCACCGGATTGGGCCGGGGCGGCCGCCCGTTCCCGCCGCGCGCGGGGACGCCCGAGGGAACGCCGCCCAGCATCGCCGCCAACATCACCTCGCATCCGACCGCCGGCATCGGCGCCTGGACCGATGCGGAAATCGGCCGCGCGATCACGCTGGGAATCTCGCGCGACGGGCGAACGCTCAAGCCGCCGATGGCTTTCGGCTTTTACGCCGGGCTCAAGGATGGCGATCTGGCGGCGATCATCGCTTACTTGCGTACGGTGCCGCCGCTGCAATGATGCCATGGCAAAACAGACGTTCCACCGATTGCCCCGAAATTGTATCCTGCGGTCGCGAACGCGCGAAATTCGTCTGCAAGTATCAGGGGATGCCGCCGCAATGATTGATGCCGTCACCAAGCCGAAAACCAAGGTGCGGACCAAGACCGAACGGCCGCGCCTGCACAAGGTCATTCTGGTCAACGACGATTTCACGCCCCGCGAATTCGTCGTGATGATCCTGAAGGGCGAATTTCGCATGACCGAGGATCAGGCCTACAAGGTCATGATCACCGCGCACAAGCTCGGCGTCTGCGTCGTCGCCGTCTTCACCAAGGACGTCGCAGAGACCAAGGCGACGCGCGCCACCGACGCCGGCCGTGCCAAGGGTTACCCGCTATTGTTCACGACGGAGCCGGAGGAGTGATGCCAACAAAAGGAAACGTCATCGCCGCCATCGCTCTGCTTTGCTCGACATCGGCGATGGCCGGCAACACGGCCGGCTTCGAGATGGGCGGGCGCTATGCGCGCTTCGATCCCGTGGTCAGCCAGTACGATCTCCAGGCCGCGACCAAACGAGCTCTACTTGCAAACGAGCTCTACCTGATCGTGACGGTGATTTTTTCCGAAATGAGCGGCGGGTTGAACGGGTAGTGCTTGGCATCGCCGAGCACGAGTTGAAGCGTGTGCTTGCCGGGTGGCAGTTCGAGACGCGTCTCGGTTTGCCCCGCCCCGAAATGAAGATGGTTCTTGTCCTGTGGAATCGGCTCGTTGAGATCGAGCGGTTCATTCACATCAATCAGCAAATGATGATGGCCGCTGTTCTGAAAATCTTCGCCAGCGTGGGTGATACCCATGTTCCGCAGACCGAAGCGACACCAGAACCCGCCTTTGATCGTTGCGCCGCTCTGCGGCCAAATGAAATACAGAAGCGCATCCTTGGGCGCAGACTTTCCTTGGGCGAAGGCCGCAAACGACAGCGACGCCAGCGCCGCGGCCAGCACAATAAGCCGGACGATCCTCATGACATGCTCCTCTGAAACCCCCCTTCAAGGAGAGAGAGCGACGCGGAATCCGTGTGTTGGATATCGAACGTTGGTGTCGTAGTTGTCGCGGTTTGCCGGCCGCACATAACGCGCGTCATTCTTCCAGGACCCGGACCGGATGACATGCGAGGTGCAGTCGCCCTCGATCCACGGTGAGCCGTCCGATGGGGCGCCCTGGTAGTTCTTGTGCCAGCAATCCTCTACCCATTGGTCGACGCCGCCACCCATATCAAACAGCCCAAACGGATTTGGCTTGAAACTGCCGACCTTGGTTGGTTCTTCGGCGGCTGCAACGTCAGCGCAATTCTTGCAATTGGCCATGCCGGGTTGCAATTGGTCGCCCCACCAGTACCTCGTCAGTGTTCCGCCACGGGCGGCATATTCCCATTCGGCTTCGCTCGGAAGCCGATATGCCTTGTGCGTCGCGCCCGCGAGCCAGGCAACAAATTGTTTGGCATCGCTCCAGCTTACGTTGGTGATGGGCGCGTCATCCTGGCCGGTTGCCACGAACGCACATGCCTTTGCCGCCGCGCATTCGTTCCAATCGCGAACGGAAATCGGATACCGGCTGATGGCAAACGGCTTGATCGTGACCTGGTGAACCGGCTTTTCGGTGAGATCGTCATTGCTGCCCATGATGAAGCTGCCGCCCCGAAGCAGGTTCATGTCGGGCTCCCGGATCGCCGGGGCCGGCGGTGTTGTGGACTTGGCCGGAGACGCGGGCTGAGGTTGCGATGTGGCTTGTTTCGCGGCTGGAGCGGCCGAAGCGGCGGGCTCCGTCTGGCGCGCCGCTTCCTGCGGAGGGGGTGCCGGCGGAGATGGAGATTGAGGTAGTTGCGCTGATTGTTTGCCAAGAAGTGGCCGCGATATCTGCGCACCCGGCGTCTCCGGCGTGACCTGGGTCGACGCTTGATTTGGCGCTTTTCCATTCGGCTGCGGAAGCAGATGCCAAAGCGCGCTGCCCGCAATGGCCAGCACAATAAAGCTCAGCAGGAAAATCAGAATGGTCTCACGCCGCCTTCGGGCTTTACTAAACGCGCCCGGGTCCGGAAGCACCCGGTAGACCCTGACCGGATCGGTGATGTTCTTGACCTTGCGATCTCCGAGCGATTCATATCCGCAGACCAGCTTGTGCTTGATCTGCTCGTAAATGCCGCCCGAAATGTAAACCTCGCCGGGATCGGCAATGCTTTCAAGGCGTGAAGCAATGTTGACGCCATCCCCATAAACGTCATCCTCTTCGATGATGACGTCGCCCAGGTTGACACCGATCCGGTACTCGATCCAAAGCTCCTTCGACAGCGATGTATTGCGTCCAAGAATGTTCTGCTGGATGACGATGCCGCACCGTACCGCTTCGACGGGGCTGTCAAAAATCGCAACAAAACCGTCGCCGGTGGTTTTGACGAGTCGTCCGTGGTGTTCTGTAATGCTGGGCTCGATGAGGTCGCGCTGGATTCGCATCACGCGCCCATGCGTACCCTCTTCATCGAGCTCCATGAGGCGGCTGTAGCCTGCGATATCGCCAACAACGATCGCGGCAAGACGACGCGGAGCTACCGCGCGCGGCTGCCCGCTATTCCTGGCGGAATTGATATCGCGAACTTTCTCGCGCATGGCGTTACTCTACGCCGCCTAAACCGACTTCCTCTAGCCGGCTCGAACTGAAGCGGCCAAATTCGGCAGAGAAATTTCATTGAGCGCGTACATCAACGCGCGACAAAACCAGTCAAATTGAAACGCATTACCAATGAGTCTCGGGTGCTGCCAGAAGGTTCACTCGATCGATTTCGGAACCCACGCCATCGATGCCACCATCGAAAGACGTTGCGCTGATGTTGATTGACCCAACCGACATCCGGAACATGTCAACTATCTTGACGCTCGTGGACCGCCAAAATTCCGGAACCAAACCGTGCGGGAACACGCGCGGGCTCGGCACGCAATCGTGCACAGCGCAGCAGCCGACCCGCAATTCCCGGTATGGGCGGCGCGCTATTTGAGTCCAGGACTTAGATCGCGGCCTCGTCGCTCAAGCCGAACACCCGTTGCGCCTTCGAGAACCCGGCGATCGGAAACTCGCCAAGATCGGTCCATCCGCCGGCCGATACGCCGGCGAAGGCGGCCGAGGCGATGACCGTGCGGTGCAAGCGGCCGGCGATCTTTTCCAGCCGCGCCGCGAGGTTGACGGCGGGGCCGATGCAGGTGAAGTCGAGCCGGCTCGAGCCGCCGATATTGCCGAACAGGATACCGCCGATGTGCAACGCCACGCCGAACCGGAAGCGTTCGACCGCCTCCCCGCTCGGATAGCGCATCGCATCGACCTTGGCGCGCGCCTCCTGCGCTGCTTCAAGAACGCGCCCGCAGACCTCTCCGAGATTGCCGCCGTCGCGTGCGATCGGAAACACCGCAAGCAGCCCGTCGCCCATGAATTTCAGGATCTCCCCGCCGTGCTTGCGGATCGCCGGCACCTGGCAATCGAAATACTGGTTGAGAATATCGACCACGATCTCGGGCGCCAGCCGGTCCGACAGCGTGGTGAAGCCACGCAAGTCGGACAGCCAGATCGCGGCCTGCATGGTTTCCGCATGTCCGCGGCGGATTTCGCCGGCCAGAATCCGCTCGCCGGCGCGGTTGCCGACATAAGTGTCGAGCAGCGTGGCCGCAGTGCGGCGCCACGCGAAAATCTCACCCAGCCTCGCAAAGGGCCGCACGATCGTCCGTAACGCCGCCAAATGCCCATCGGTGAAGCCGCCGGGCGCTTTCGTGGTCCAGCTCGATCCATGAACACCGCCGTCGGTGAACACCAGCGGCAGGGCGATGTAGTCGGTCGCGCCTTGGGCGCGCATGTCTTCAAGCAGCGGAAACCGCCGGCTTTCGGGATCGTCGAGACGATACCTCACCTCGTGTCCGCTGCTGTAAAGGATGGCCATCGGGTTGCGGGTAAATTCGTCCGACTCGAACACGTCGAAATTGGCGGTGCCGACCACGACCTCGGCGCCGGGCCGCCACACGAAGCTGCGACCCAGCATGTCCGGATGCAGCGTCTGCACGAAGGCGGCGACACGCCAGAGCGGCACGCCGGCATCGACCAGGCGCTCGCAGGTCTGCGATAGCAGCGCCATCGGCGTCGGCGCCGACCGCGCGCCGTCCGTCAGCCAGTCGGTGAGCTCCTGAAGTTTTGGCGCGTTCATGACTGAACCATTAGCGGACCAAGTTCCTGCGCCGTCAAGCCAGCACCGCGGTTCATAAGCGGCGGCCGGTCACCACGGGTTTCCGTGGCCGCGGTGCCAACCCGAAATCCACGAGAGACGGCGCCGGCCGATCGTGCTATAGTCAAGTGACAGTAGCCGAGAGACGCGATGCTGTCTCGTGTTGCATTTGCTCTTGCGCTAATGACGGCGCTGCTCGGTCATCCCCGCGATGCCGTAGCGCAGGACCTGCTGCGCTATGTCGACCTCAACAGTCCGGAAATGTCGACATCGGAGATGACGCGCGAGGAGGTCGACGCGCTTCTCAAGGCGGCGCCTCAAGGCCCCGCGGACCAACGCTCTGCAAATCTCGAAGGCAAGCGGCTGTCGCACCTCGATCTCTCGGGCCTCGACTTCACCGGCAGCAATCTTCGCCTGGCAAGGTTCAACCGGACGAACCTGAAAGGCGCTCGCTTCGATCGCGCCATCCTGAACCAGGCCTGGCTGATCGATGCGGATTTGACGGAGGCGTCCCTGGTCAAGGCATCGCTGCTCTCGACGCAGATGCAACGCGCCAAGCTTGGCGGCGCCGATTTGAGCGGCGCGCGCATCACTGCCGATCTTTCGGGTGCCAGCCTGAGCGGGGCCAAGCTCGCGGGCGCCGATTTGAGCGCGGACATGCGCAACCAATCGATGGGCCTGATGCGCGGCGTGCTCAAATCCGCCGATCTCAGGAATGCGGACTTAAGCGGCGCCAATCTCTCGCGCGCCAGTCTCGCATTCGCCAAGCTGCAGAACGCCAATCTGGCCAATTGCAACCTCACCCACGCCGACCTTGCGGGGGCAGACCTCTCGAACGCCAACCTCGCCGGCGCCGATTTCACCGAGACCGACCTCGCCTCGGCCCTGTTGCCGAACGCCGCCGCGCTCGCCGGGGCGCGCAATCTGGACAGGGCATGGAATCTGGAGCAGGCGCGGCGGCCGCGTGAGCCGTAGCCCGCGCACGCGCAGCGAAATGCGGGGACCGCAGGAAATCAGAAAACCCGGATATCGCTTCGCTCATCCGGGCCGCGCTTGCTTGACCGGAATGGTCGAAGGTAGAGCAGCGCCGAGGTGGCGCATCGTAATCTTGTCGCGAGCCGCCTTTGTCATCAGGCCGCTCGCGTGCATGTCCCGCGCGGTCTCCAGCAACTCCCGAGTCAGTCGAGTCTTGCCATCTTTAGGTTTGGCTTTTTTAGCTTTCGTTACCATGGTGGACCTCGATTAAAGCCTGGGCGGATCGAGTCGAAGGCGTAATCCGCCATCTCGCGGAACGGCGGATTGCGCTGACGCTGATCCGCCCTACCAGATCTACCGCCCCACCTGCCCGCGATGCCGCAAAAAATGATCCGCCAGCACGCAGGCCATCATGGCCTCGCCGACCGGCACGGCGCGGATGCCGACGCAGGGGTCGTGGCGGCCCTTGGTCATGATCTCGGTCTCTGAGCCCTTGCGGTCCACAGTCTTGCGCGGGGAGAGGATCGACGAGGTCGGCTTGACCGCGAAGCGCGCGACGACCGGTTGTCCCGTGGAGATGCCGCCCAGAATGCCGCCGGCGTGGTTGGACAGAAAGCGCGTGCCGTTGTTGCCGGTGCGCATCTCGTCGGCGTTTTCTTCGCCGCTGAGTTCGGCCGCGCCGAAGCCGGCGCCGATCTCGACGCCCTTCACCGCGTTGATGCTCATCATCGCCGCGGCCAGATCAGCGTCGAGCTTGGCATAGATCGGCGCACCCAATCCGGGCGGCACGCCTTCGGCGACGACTTCGATCACCGCACCGATGGAAGAACCCTTTTTTCGGATGCCATCGAGGTAATCCTCGAAGAACGCGGCCTTGTCCTTGTCGGGGCAGAAGAACGGGTTGCGCGCGACCTCCTCCCAGTCCCATCTGTCGCGATCGATCTTGTGCGGGCCCATCTGCACCAGCGCGCCGCGCACCTTGACGTCGGGCAGGATCTTGCGCGCGATCGCGCCGGCCGCGACCCGCATCGCGGTCTCGCGCGCCGAGGAGCGGCCGCCGCCGCGGTAGTCGCGCAGGCCGTATTTGGCCTCATAGGTGAAGTCGGCATGGCCGGGGCGAAACTTGTCCTTGATGTCGGAGTAGTCTTTGGAGCGCTGATCGGTGTTCTCGATCAATAGCGCGATCGGCGTGCCCGTCGTCACCTGCACGCCGGTCTGCGGATGCGCCATCACGCCGGAGAGAATCTTCACCGCGTCGGGCTCCTGGCGCTGGGTAGTGAAGCGCGACTGACCCGGGCGGCGGCGATCAAGATCGCGCTGGATCTCGTCAGCCGTCAGCGGGATCAGCGGCGGGCAGCCGTCGACCACGCAGCCGATCGCGACCCCATGGCTTTCGCCGAAGGTCGTGACCCGGAACATATGGCCGAAGGTATTGAAGGACATTTTTGGGCCCGAAGCCGTCAATCGCGGAGTGTGGTAACGCGCGGGGCTGACCGGGTCAAATATCGCGCGATCTTAACTATGTTTGGTTAAGCCCCCGCCGCCGAATACATAGACCGCGCCCTGCTCGATCAGGAGATCGGCGGCGCTTTGCTCCGTCTCAAGACCCAGCGCCACCATCAGCGCCCGCGCCGTGCCGCCATGCGCCACCGCGACGGTGTCGACGCGAAGCGTGTCGTACCAGTCGCTCACCCTCTCCTGCACCGCGGCGTAGCTCTCGCCGCCCGGCGCCGACACGTGCCATTTGTCGGCCAGACGGCGAGCGAACCGTTCGGGGTCGCGCGCCTGCGCCTGCGCCAAGGTCGAACCTTCCCACTCGCCGTAAGCGATCTCGCGCAGCCGATCGTCGGTCGCATAGTCATGCGGCGGCAGGTTCATCGTGCCGCGCACCAGTTCCATGGTCGCGCGCGCCCGTCCCAGGGGGCTCGCGACGAACGGCAGCGAAAACCGGTCGCGCCCGTCGCGCGCGAGCAAGCCCGCCAGAACGCCGCCGACGTGGACCGCCTGCCGGCGGCCCAGCTCGTTCAGGGGGACGTCCTGCGCGCCCTGCAGCCTGCCGACCGCGTTCCACTCGGTCTCGCCGTGGCGGATGTAGTACAGGGTCGGCGCGGGCATGGACTTCTCGGGTCAGTCCTTCGCCAGTGAGATATCCGGCGCGTCCGGCCGCTTCATGCCAAGGACGTGATAGCCGGAATCGACGTGGTGCACCTCGCCGGTGACGCCGCGCGCGAGGTCGGACAGGAAATAGAGCGCGCTGTCGCCGACTTCCTCGATGGTGACGTTACGGCGCATCGGCGAATTGATTTCGTTCCACTTCAAGAGATAGCGGGAGTCGGCGATGCCGGCGAACGCCAGCGTCTTGATCGGCCCTGCCGAGATGGCGTTGACGCGGATGTTCTTTTCACCGAGATCGGCGGCGAGGTAGCGCACACTCGCTTCCAGCGCCGCCTTGGCAACGCCCATGACGTTGTAGTGCGGCATCCATTTCTCGGCGCCGTAATAGGTCAAGGTCAGGATCGAGCCGCCGTCGACCAGTAGTTTTTCGGCGCGCTGCGCGACCGCGGTCAGCGAGTAGCAACTGATCAGCATGGTCTTGGAGAAATTGTCCGCCGTCGTCTCCAGATAGCGGCCGTCGAGCTGATCCTTGTCGGAAAAGGCGATCGCGTGCACCACGAAATCGATTCGGCCCCATTTCTCGCGCAGCACGTCGAACGCCGCGTCGATGGTCGCCGGTTCAGTGACGTCGCAATGGCCGAGCAGGAGGGCGTCGAGCTCCTTGGCCAGCGGCTCGACCCGTTTCTTCAGCGCGTCGCCCTGCCAGGTCAGTGCGATCTCGGCGCCCGCCGCACGGCAGGCTTTCGCAATCCCCCAGGCAATCGAGCGGTTGTTGGCGACGCCGAGAATGACCCCGCGCTTGCCCTGCATCAGACCTGAAGTTTGCATCATCCGCGTGTCCACCGAGCTTGATCAAGTTTTTGGGTACACCAGCCCTCCGTCCCGGTACAGTCCAAATCGGCAGCGGTTTCGTCCGAGCCGTTAACGTCCGGAATAGTCACGCGATTTGGGTGTTATGCTGGATAAGGCGTTCGCGTCTTGCGATTCCAGCCGCCACAACCTTGAGTCCGAGCCGCAATGAGCGCGTTTCGTCAGAGTGTCGAAGCCATGATTCCGTCCCTGCGCCGCTATGCCCGCGCGCTCGCGCGCGACGCCGATATCGCCGACGATCTGGTGCAGGACACGCTGGTGCGGGCCTTGCGCTCGGAACGGCTGTTTCTGGGCGGCGACGTCAGGAGCTGGCTTTATACGATCCTGACCAACCTCAACAAGAACCGGCGCCGCTCGCTGGCGCGGCGGCCGCAATTCATGCCGCTTCTGGAAAACAATCCTGACGCCAGCGGCACCGAGGCCGAAGGCCGCGACATCGCGCGTGCGCTGGCGACGCTGGTCGAGGAGCAGCGCGCCGTGCTGTTGCTGGTGATGCTTGAAGGATTGAGCTACCGCGAGGTCGCCGACATCCAGGGCGTGCCGATCGGCACCGTGATGTCGCGTCTCGCGCGTGCACGCGCCCATGTCAAAGCCGTGCTGGAGGGCGAACGTCCGGCGCTGCGGCGGGTGAAATGATGGCACGTGCTGTGCACAAAAAGACGCATATGAATGAGACAATTGAGGCGACCTCGCGCGGGTGTTCCCGATCCTCGCCGTGCTGGAGGTATGTCGCTGCCGGCGGGCGAACCTTTTCGAACCAACGACAGACAATGAAGAGCAAGTAGAGACGACCAACATGACCGACCCCAAGATTCCCGTCACCGAGGACGAGCTCCACGCCTATGTGGACAATGAGCTGCCGGGGGAGCGGCGCGGCGACGTCGAGGTATGGCTCGCGGCCCATCCCGAGGATGCCGAGCGGGTGCAATCGTGGCGCACGATGGCGGAAGCGCTGCACGCGCGTTACGACGCGGTCGCCAACGAGCCGGTGCCGAAGCGTCTGGAGATCGAGCAGTTGGAGCGACAGCCGCGCAGGTGGATCTACGGCACGATTGCGGCGACGCTGCTCGCCTTCGTGGCCGGCGGCGGCGCCGGCTGGATCGCGCATGGCGCCGCGGTGTCGCCCTCGCTGTTCAAGAGCTTTACGGTGGACGCGCTGGATGCGCACCGGCTGTATGTCGTCGAGGTTCGGCATCCGGTAGAGGTGCCCGGTGACGAGCGCGCGCATTTGCAGGCCTGGCTGACCAAGCGGTGCGGCTGGGACGTGCACGCGCCGGAGCTTGATGCGACCGGATTGAAGCTCGTCGGCGGGCGGCTGTTGCCCGGGCCCACGGGTCCGGCGTCGTTCCTGATGTACGAAAGCGCCTCCGGCGAGCGTTTCACCATCTACACCGCGAAGGCGTCCGCCGAGACGACGCAGATGCGCTACGCGACACAAGACAATGACGGCGCACTGTTCTGGGCCGACAATGGCGTGGGTTACGTGGTGAGCGGCTCGAGCAACCGCGACCGGCTGACCGAAGTCGCGCGGTTGGTGTATGATCAGGCAGAGAAAAGTGGTGGTTGAGTAAAAAACCTCAACGCGTGAATGGGTCACGCCCCGCGTCCCAATTCCGACATCGAAAATCTGGAATCAAGTCATGGCTGCGTCTCATTATCGTACCGGATGGTCACGAAAAAATGAGAAGCGTTCGATCCGCCGATCGACGCAAGCGGCCTCAAGTTGGGGTTTTGTACCGCGCTGGTCCCCCTCTTGAGGCCGCACCTTTTTTGTCAGGAAAAAACCTGAAAAAAGGCGATACGGACGAAAACTTGCCTGGTTTCAGATCAGTCAAGATCCTTCCGCGGATTGTAGGGGTGTCCCTCGCGCCACTTCTGCATCAACGCCTCCAGTTCGGAGTCGTTCCCGTCCGGTAACGCGATACGGGTGGTGACGAACAGGTCGCCGCTCACGCCGGAACCTTTCGGCAGGCCCTTGCCCTTCAGCCGAAACGTCCGCCCGCTCGAGGTGTTCTTCGGGATCGACAACTCGACCGCGCTGCCGAGTGTCGGCACCCGCACCTTGCCGCCCAGCACCGCCTCGTACAGCGTGATCGGCAGATCGATCCGCAAGTCCTGGCCTTCGACCTTGAAGAAGGCGTGCGGGGCGATATTGACCGTGATCAGGAGATCGCCGGGAGGATGGCCCGGCGCGGTCTCGCCCTGCCCCTTCAGGCGAATCTGCTGACCCGCGGTGACACCGGCGGGAATCTTGACGTTCAATTCCTTGCCGGTCGGCAGCCGGACGCGCTTCTCCGCGCCCTTGACCGCCTCTTCCAGCGAAACCGACATGGCGACGGAGAGATCGAGGTCGAGCCCGAGGCCGCCGGTATCAAATTCGAAATGGCTGCCGCCTGGACCCGCGCCCGGCCGTGCGCCACCGCGGGCCGCGCCGCCGAACATGCTGTTGAGAATGTCCTCAAACCCGCCGGCGCCGGCGCCGCCAAATCCGCCCGAGCCCGTGCCACCGCTACGAAAGGTATGGGTCTCGAACCCGCCCGGACCGGTACGGCCGCCCGTGGCCCCGCCGCCGGGAAAACCCTGAAAGCGCGGCTTGCCCTCGGCGTCGATCTCGCCGCGATCGAACGCCTTGCGCTTGTCCTCGTCGCCGAGGATCTCGTTGGCGGAGTTGATCTCGGAAAAGCGCGCCGCCGCCTTCGGGTCGTTGGTGTTCGAATCGGGGTGATGCTTCTTGGCAAGCTTACGATAGGCGCTCTTGATGGCCGCAGCGCTCGCGCTCCGCGGCACCCCCAAGACCTCATAGGGGTCGCGCATCCGTCACATCTCCTTCAGGAAAAATCGAACTATAAACTACGGGCCGCCCGCCCGCTTTGAATTTCATCTGGGGTTTACGTTGCATTTTTGCAACGGGACTTTATTTGAGTATGATCTTTTCGGAAAATCGGTGCCCACTTTGCGCGAACGCGGCCGTTCGGGTCCGGATCACGCTCTATCCCTGTCGCCACGGCTTCAGCGCATGAATTTCCCAGCGGCCCTGGCCGCCTTTGCAGGCGGCGCCCTGCAGCCAGCTTTCGGTCTTGCCGTTGACGTAGCTTGCCAGAAAGTCCCGGCAGGTACGCCCATCTTCCGCGGAATAGGCCTCCGCCAGCGGCGTCACTGACCCGCGCGCGCCGGTCTCGGGGTTTTCCCAGGGCTGGCTGGAATCCTTGTCGCCCTTGGTGAGCACGTCGGAGGCGGCATTACGGGCGTGAACCAGGTCGCTCTCGGTCGGTTGCGGCGTCCGCGGCGCACCGAGCGAGCTGGTCAAATCCTTGTCGTCCATCCTGGCGAAAGGCCCGCCCGAATGCGACATGCTGCAGCCGGAGGCCGCAAGCGCGATTAGAATCACGACAAGCGCAGCTCCCCGGGACCCGATCGCCGATAGGCCAACGCGTCCCCATGCCCTATATAGGGCGGGACCACATTGGCGCTGCACGCTTCCAGGCACAAGCGGACGCAACTCGGACTCCGGATCATGACCGACACGACCTCCATCAAACACCAGGGATCCTTAACATCCGGTGATTTCACCGCGGCCGAGGAACCGTTTGCGCTGTTCGCGGAATGGTTTGCCGAGGCCGTCACGGCAGAACCCAACGATCCCAATGCGATGGCGCTCGCGACCGTCGACGAAACCGGCCTGCCTGACGTGCGAATGGTGCTGATGAAGGGCTATGACGCCGACGGCTTTGTGTTCTACAGCCACATCGCCAGCCAGAAAGGCCGCGAGCTCGCCACAAATCCTAAGGCGGCGTTACTTTTCCACTGGAAGTCGCTGCGCCGGCAGGTCCGCATCCGTGGACTGGTGTCGCCCGTGACCGACACCGAGGCCGACGCCTATTTCGCAACCCGCCCGAAGCAGGCCCAGATCGGCGCCTGGGCCTCGAAACAATCGCAGCCGCTGGAAAGCCGGTTTGCCTTCGAGCAGGCGATTGCCAAGATCGCCGCCAAATATGTGATAAGCGACGTGCCTCGGCCGCCGGGCTGGAGCGGCTGGCGCATCGCGCCGCAACGCTTCGAGTTCTGGCACGACCGCCCATTCCGCCTGCACGACCGCGTGGAATTTTCCCGCGCGGCGCCCCATCAACCCTGGTCCAAGACGCGGCTTTATCCCTGATCGGAACGAAGGAACGACATGCCGAGTTCATCTAACCTGCCGCGGCGAACGATGCTTCTGACCGGAGCCAGCCGTGGCATCGGCCATGCCACCGTGATCCGCTTTTCCTCCGCCGGCTGGCGCGTCCTCACCTGCTCGCGGCATCCGTTCCCGGAAGAGTGCCCGTGGGGCGCGGGGCCTGAGGATCACATCCAGGTCGACCTCGCCGACCCCGAGGACACTGCGCGCGCGATCGACGAAATCCGCGAGCGGCTCGACGCCGGCGAGCTGCATGCACTGGTCAACAACGCCGCGATCTCGCCGAAGGGCGAAGGCGGCAGGCGCCTTGGCAGCGTCGACACCGATCTCGAGACCTGGAATCACGTGTTCCGGGTCAATTTCTTCGCGCCGATCATGATGGCGCGCGGACTGATCAACGAGCTGAAGGCGGTGAAGGGTTCGGTCGTCAACGTCACCTCGATCGCGGGCTCGCGGGTGCACCCGTTCGCCGGCGCGGCCTATGCGACCTCGAAGGCGGCGCTCGCCGCGCTAACGCGCGAGATGGCCAGCGATTTCGGCCGCATCGGGGTGCGCGTCAACTCGATCGCGCCGGGCGAGATCGACACCTCGATCCTCTCGCCGGGCACCGAGAGGATCGTCGAGCAACAGATCCCGATGCATCGGCTCGGCACGCCGGACGAGGTGGCCAAGATCATCTACGTGCTGTGCACGGAGACCAGCTCGTATGTGAACGGCGCCGAGATCCACATCAACGGCGGGCAACACGTGTGATGCTTTACTTCTCCCTCGCCCCGCTCTTCGCGGGGAGAGGGTTGGGGTGAGGGGCTGCCTCCAAGGATTCGGACTCGCGGAGAGTCCCCTCACCCGAAATTCGCTCTCGCGAATTTCGACCTCTCCCCGCAAGCGGGCGAGGTGATCCGACTCGCGGAAGCTTCGCTTGCGCTCCTCGCAATGACGCTCGCTGCTCAACACAACGGCTCCGGAGCCATCGCTCGGGAGCCGCGCTTGTTCATCCCTTCGGGATCATCAATCGTGGTGATAGTGGTGATGATGGTGGTGGTGATGATGGTGATGCCGATGGGGCAGCCTGACGACGATGCGCGGCCGATAAGCGTGATGATGATGGTGGTGATGGTGATATTGCGCGAGCTGGATATTTCCGTCCCTCGACGCCGCTGGCTGCTGCTCGTCGATCGCCTGCAAGAGCGCGCTCGCATTCGCGATCGGCTCCAGCAGCTCGGCATAGGAGTTGGCCCTTAGCCCATCAGTCGGGGTTGGAGCCGGTGCTGCCTGAGCAGAACCCATCGTTCCGAGCGCTGCCACCGCTCCCAAAAGTCCGGCCATCTTCTTTTCCAAAGTATCCTCCTATGCCCATCGCCCCGCGAGGAAACCTCCATTCGCAGGAATGGTTCCCGCGAGAACGGGCCGACAGTGTTGCCTCTTTCGTCGCCCCCGCGAACGCGGGGCCCATAACCACAGGCGGTTGTTGTGGTCAGCACAGCGGCCCCCAGCTGCGTACAACGCAGACATCCCTGGTTATGGATCCCGGGTCGCGCTCGCGATGCTCGCTTGCCCGGGACGACACCGAGATTGCAGCGACTTCCAGATTCAATTTTCAGAGAAGCAGACACACCCCGCGCTCTCGCGGTGGCTTTCGCCCGAGCTGTGCCGAGAAAACACTCCATCGAAAAACAGCAAGAAAACGTGATCCACCCAAGCTGGCGACAATCTCAATGGCGCCATACGATGGTTCTGCTAGCGTGCGCGGCACCCGCAGCGAACCGCTTTCCGTCGCGGCTTCCAGCGCTCGCGCTATTCCGCACCCGCTCCGACAGACAAAAGGACCACTCGCCCACCATGGGACGCTTTGCCACTACGGTTGCGTTGTACGAGGAGTTACGGACACCTTATCCGGCCGCCTTCTTTCGCAGTGTCGCCCAGCAACTCGCACTCACGAAGCAGCACGCGCTCATCGACCTCGGCACCGGGCCCGGGCTCCTGGCGCTCGGGTTTGCGCCTTATGTCGGACGCATTGTCGGCGTCGATCCGGAGCCGGCGATGCTTGCGGCCGCGCGGAAGGCGGCCGAGCGTGCGGGGCAGGACCTCACCTTGATTGCGGGCAAGGCGGAAGACCTGCCGGACGACATCGGACGCTTCGATGTCGTGACCATCGGCCGGGCGCTGCACTGGATGGATCGCGACTTGACGCTAGAGCGGCTCGAGCGGCTGGTTGCGGCGGAAGGTGTGATCCTCGTCTGCTCGTCAATCTCCGCCCAGCATGGACGCAACCCGTGGCTGGAAGATTACAACGCGGCGCGGCGCGCCTGGTCGGACGAGGGCCTGTGGTCGGACTCGGGCAGCGCCGGGCAAACGCATCGCGACCTGGCGGGATTCTTTCGCGGCACGCGGTTTCAGGCCGGCGAGGTGATCAAGGTCGAGACCAGCCACGAAGTCAGCCTGCACAACCTGGCGCGCCGCGTGATGACGTTCTCGTCGTCCTCGCCCGGCGTGCTCGGCGACAGGGCGGAGGCGATGGTGCGCGATGTGGAGCAGCGGCTGTTTCCCTTCAGCCGCGACGGTTTTATCGGCGAGGTCGTGGTGGCGATTGCGAAGGTGGTGAGGCGGTAGTCCCGGGGTGGGTTAGCGAAGCGTAACCCACCATCGCATTTTCCTTGAACAGTGGATTACGCCTCCACCCACGAACTTCCGTCGCCGTCATTGCGAGGAGCACTTGCGACGAAGCAATCCACTCTATTTTTCTTTTCTTTCGGCGACGCGATGGATTGCCTCGCCGCGGATCCTGTCATCGGGCGCGCGTTCGCGCGACCCGTTGGCTCCTCGCAGTGACGATGCTGCGGCAGCCGTCAAATCGCACCCCCGTTCAAATCAACCCGCGCAGGATCTGCGCGGCCTGCCAGCGCAACTGCGCTTGATCGACGTTGAACGTGCTGGAGCATTCCTCCTCGCTCTCGCCTTCCGCAAGTGCTGCGCCGCAATGCCGGCAGAACCGCGCCGAGATCGCCAGCTCCCTACCGCCGCCATTGCGTTCCCGATAGCTCGCGAGATCGACGACGTTGCGGGGTGACGTTATTCGTTTCTCAACCATGGCGCCCTCTTGCCACAGCGCGACAGCTCCGCATGGAACCACGGTCGCGCTTTAGCTTATTGTTGAGCATGATCGTTTTCGGCATTCTTCCGGATCGCGCTCGTGAGCAACCGTTATCGCAGAAAATTTTAGATCAAACGTTCAGCGCACTGCTCAAATTTTACCGGAGAAATTGACAGAGGGCCTTACGAAAAAAATGGCCCCGGTTAAGGGGCCATTTTCCATTAGTCGTCCCAGTGATGGTAACGCCTAATGACTACTCGATCGCCGTCTCGGTACCACCCGCGATGCCATCCGCGGTCATGTTCGTAGAACTCGGCACGAGGACCGCGATAGTCATGATCGCGATAGTAATAGTCGGGGCCGCCGCCCAGGCGGAAGCTGAAACCCTCGGCGCTCGCGACTGTAGGCGCCGCAATCGCGATGGTCGCCAACGCTGCGATGACGCATGAAATCTTCCTCATATCGCTTCTCCTATCGTTGTCCACGTGGAGAAAACGAACGTATCATCGCGACGTTCCTGGAACTGCATCGGAACTTTCTTGAATGGATGTTCAACTAGATTGCCTGTTGGAAATGATCCCTGCGCGGAACGCTGCGCACGTCCGCCACAAAGGGCTATCGCATCCTCACAGCCACCTCTTCCACTTGAAGATGAGATACGGCACTACGGCGGCGGCGAGCATCGCGACCAGCGCCAACGGATAGCCGTGGGTCCATTCCAGTTCCGGCATGTCCTTGAAGTTCATGCCGTAGATCGAGGCAATCAAAGTCGGCGGCATCAACACCACCGCCATCACCGAAAACAGTTTGATGATGTTATTCTGCTCGAGATTGACGACGCCGAGCAGGGCATCGAGCACAAAGGTGATCTTGCTCGCAAGATAGGAGGCGTGGTCGGTCAGTGAGGCCACGTCGCGCTGCTGGGTCTTGAGCTGCTCGCGCATGTCCTTCGACCACCTCACGCCCTCCATCACCGCCGACAGGAAAGTGACGACGCGGCCGATCGAAACCAGGCTCTCGCGCACTTTCGAGGTCAGATCGCCCTCGCGACCGATCGCGATCAGGATTTTCGCGTAGCGCCTGGCGTTGCCGGGACGCTCGCTCGCCGGCTCGAAGATGTCGTGCGAGACCTGGTCGACGTCGGCGCCGACGCGCTCCAGGATGTCGGCGCAGCGATCGATCACCGCGTCGAGCAGCTCCATCAGCACCGTCTCGCCGGTGATGCCGGCGGCACAGGAGCGCGCCAGCTTGTTCTCGACCAATGCGAACGGCTTTGGCTGGTCGTAGCGCACAGTCACCAGGCGATGGCCGGTCAGGATGAAGGTCACCGCCGTGGTCTTCGGCATGTCGGTGTCGGCCTGGCACATCAGCGTCGCCGTCATGTAGCGGGCGCCGTTCTCGATATAGAGGCGGCTGGAGATCTCGATCTCCTGCATGTCCTCCCGGGTCGGTATCGCGATGCCCGCGAGCCGCTCCACCGCCCTGTCCTCGGCCTGGGTCGGGTTGACGAGGTCGACCCACACCGCGCTCTCCGGCAACGCCGCGAGATCGTCGACGGTGACTTTCTTCAAGGAGGACTCGGAGGGAACAAACACCGAATACATGCAGGACTCCTCGGGTACCCGCCTCGCCCGACAGCGATCGACTCGGTTTCGGAAGGCGCCGATCACGGCCGGTTTAACGAATTGTTGGCATTTGTGGCGAGGGAACGTTGCCAGGATGGCACGGATTCGGCGTTCCGGGCAGGCATGCCCAAAAATCAGCCCGGGAACCGCAGGCTATGCGGCAGAAAAGCCACAGGTAGAGTCCCGCAGCGCGGCAGGAGAGTCTAAGCGCTGGAATAATGACCAATATCGGCGATAATGCTTTTAACGGAATCGTCGCGTTCGGAGCGCAATGTCAGCGCACGCACGCTAGGATTGGAATTACGCAATGTCTTCCCTGAAGATGTCTTCACCGAAAATCTCGTCGCTCACGGTGAAACTAGCAATCCTGGCCGCCAGCCTGATGTTGTCGGGCTGCATGCAGGCCACAACCTATGAGGCGACCAATACGACCAGCTTCAAACCGCGCGACAAGGAGTATCTGGCCAAGATCCGGTACACCAATACGCCGGTCGCCGAGCCCTTCCGCCGCGCCATTGTCGAATATCACCGCAAGGAAGCGCCGGGCTCGATCGTGGTCGATTCCGACAATCACTACCTTTATTACGTTCTCGATAGCGGCAAGGCGATCCGCTACGGCATCACCGTCGGCGAAGAAGCCATGGCGTGGTCGGGCATCGCCAAAGTCGGCGCCATGACCGAGTGGCCGCCGTGGCATCCGACCAAGGGCGAAATCGAACGGCTCGGCGTGCCGACCTTCGTGCCGCCGGGACCGGACAATCCGATGGGCTCGCGCGCGATGTATCTCTATTCGAACGGCAAGGACACGCTGTTCCGGATTCACGGCACCAACCAGCCGGAATATATCGGTGCGTCGATTTCTTCGGGCTGCATCCGCCTGACCAATGAGGACGCCATCGACCTGTATAACCGGGTCAAGGTCGGCACCATCGTGGTGGTGCTGGAGCCGCACCATGGCGACTCCCCGTACAATTCGCAGATGGCGCTGCAAGGCGGCGGCAGCAGCTTCCTGATGCAGTAACGGGGCGATCCAGCGAGCAAATATCAAAAGCGCCGGTTTTGCCGGCGCTTTTTTGTTGCGGGCTTCTTTGTCGCCGGCTTCTTGGTTTGAGGCTCGGTCGTTGCCGGCTTGCTTTCTTCGGCCACCGGCTTTGCGGCAGCCGGCTTCCCGGCGTTGGACTTGTCCGCATCATCCTTGTCCGTATCCTTGCCCGCGACCTTGCGCGGCGGCGCTTCGTCGGGCCGCTCGACCGGCAGCAGCGGCGCGACCTTGGGCAGCGGGTCCAGCACGTCCCACTGGCAGATCTTGTAGTTGTTGTGGCGCGGCATCAGGTCGAGATGGATGTGTTCCTCGTGATACCAGTCGGAGTCCGGACCCAGCACGGTCATGAACCGCGCGCAGACCGAATGCAGCACGCTCTCCCTCAACTCCCGCGACACGGTGCGATCGGTCAGCCCGATCGACTGCCCGTTGGCCAGCTTTATCGCGCCGACGTCGAGCGCGTTGGCGTGGCCGTGTTCGGAGAGCGGCGCGCCGGGCACGCCATTGAAGCCGCGGCATTCATAGCTGCCGAGAATCTCGAGGCCACTCGGCTCGCTGCCAAGCTGAGCTGCCAGCGGCACGATGTCGGTGCGGATCCAGTCCGCGATCGCGGACGCCATCTCGCAGCGCAAGGTCGCCGGTGGCCTGATTGACACCCGCTTCTTGTCGGCCAGCACGATTGCCTCCAGCCGCACCAGGTCCTCGCCGCCGCAGGCTCCGGGCCCGTGAATGTCGGGAATGGAGGGCGCGATCGCGATCTCTTCCGTCAGCGCCTGCCGACAGGCCGACGGCGGAGGGGGCGCGGCCGGTTTTTCGGGTTCGGTGGGGGGAACATTGGCCACCG
>Ga0307479_10001520_pt1 | contig 21169 bp, 17 predicted proteins | sample atmos_gasesECM4C_FD_203743 | JGI IMG/M metagenome (GOLD analysis project Ga0307479, IMG submission 203743) | Hardwood forest soil microbial communities from Morgan-Monroe State Forest, Indiana, United States - atmos_gasesECM4C_515 | ecosystem: Environmental > Terrestrial > Soil > Temperate...
GCACGCCGCCGCCCGGCTGCCGGAGTACATGGTGCCCTCGGCAGTAATGATCCTGCCAGCACTACCGCGAACCCCCGCCGGCAAACTAGACAAGACCGCGCTACCCGCCCCGGACTACGCACCCGCACCAACAGCCGCGGCCCGCACCGGGCCGATGCCGCATCTCGAGGAAATGATGTGCGAGGAATTCGCCGGGGTACTCGGCCTGGAAAGTGTCGGGCCCAACGACGACTTCTTCCGGACGGGCGGCCACTCGATGCTGGTGGTCCAGCTGGTGACGCGGCTTCACGCGCGCGGAGTGTCAGTCTCGGTGCGCGACGTGATCACCGCCCCCACCGTCGCCGGGCTCATAAGCCAGATGAGCCTGTCCTCCGTGCGGGGCGCGTTCAGCGCACTCCTGCCGATACGGGCGAAGGGAAGCAGGCCCCCACTGTTCTGCATACACCCCGCGGGCGGGCTGAGCTGGTGCTACATGCCGCTGGCCAGGTACGTCCCGGAAGACTTCCGCATCTATGGGCTGCAGGCCCGCGGCCTCGACGGCAGCGGTGAGCTTCCTGGCTCAATCCGCGAAATGGCCGCCGACTACATCGGGCTGATCCGCACTGTCCAGGAGACTGGTCCGTACCACCTCCTAGGCTGGTCCTCCGGCGGGTTGCCCGCGCACGAGATCGCCGTCCAGCTGCAGGCGGCCGGTGAAGAAGTAGCCGCCGTGATCCTCATGGACACCTACCCCCGCAGGCCAGACCCCAGGACCGCCGGCCAGGAGGACACGCCTGCGGAAGACCCGGACGAGCCCACGCCGGATACCGAAGCCGATGATCCCATGATGGCCGAGCTGATCGAGCAGGTGCGCCAGGAAATAGGCGAAGTCATCGGAGCGATAACAGACGATGAGATCATGCTCCTCGCGCAGACGTTCTACAGGAGCATGAAATTGAGCGGCACCCACAATCCCGGCCGGTTCGATGGGGACGCGCTGCTGCTAGTCGCCGCGGAGAGCAGGCATGAGGGCTCCGCTGAGCTATGGGAGAGTTACGTGTCCGGCACAATCACGGAGATCCGCCTTCCGTGCGACCATGCAGAAATGGTCAGGGCGGACATACTGGCCCAGGCCTGGCCTGCAATATCCGCGCATCTCGGACTGGGGGAAACCTGATTAGTGCGGGTTCCGGTGCGCTAGCGCACCATGCGGAGCTGTTCGGACTGATGGCGTCGGTGTCGACGGCGTGGCGGACGCTCAGGGATATCGCGAGCTGGGAGAAGCGGACAGACAGGGCGTATCACCGCGGCAGTGTTTGCGGCAAACCGGGTTCCTGGGCGCAGACCGGCCGCCCGCCATGGCGTGCTGCCCGGGGTACGGGTGACGGATAAGACCCAGAACGGAAGTAACGTGCATCCCGCTCGATGCCCCCACAACCTCCGCGCACTCACCTACCTGCACAAGGAGCTGGCGGAGCGAACTTCAAGGGATTCGGTCTGTCACCCGCAGCTGGCCTACTGCGATAACACCCGCAGTGAGCCGCTAGCCTGAATGCTCCGGCCCGGCTCAGCGACCCCCGGCCACCTGCCCGCCAGTCGGGGCGTTGCCATGCCCCAGGGTAAACGCCGAAATCGGTGGACAACGTGACGCGTGACACCGGCCGCACGCGTGAGCGCCGAGGCGGTATCGAGTTTGCCGACGAAAGACCGCTCAACGACGACGGGTGGAGCCAGATCAACCGATTACGGCAGCCGCCATTTGGTGTGTGAACTGCGGAGATGACATCCTGCTCGGCGTTGTTCGGGCAGTCGCGCGCCGGGCGGCCGCCTGCGACGGCGGTGCGCTGGCGACTCGTGGCGCACGAACCGCCAGCTGATGGGGTTCGTGGGCCACGAGTCGCCATGGTGGCCAGATCCGGAGCGTACTGGTGATGCTGATGTGATGTGTGCGGTTGATGTGGCGGGGTGCCTTCTGCCGGGCAGTCGCCCGCGGCGGAGGCGCCCGCGGCACGCGCAATGCAAGGGCCGGGTCCGTTGGCTACAATTATCTTCATGGATTGCCCGGGTCGGCTGGCGAATGCGGCTGCCGTACTATCTAGCTAATCCTGCGCAAGAATGAGCGAGGACTTTTATCGCATAACCGATCTAGCGGCGTCCCGAGACCGTGTGATACGGCTGCGATGTAGACCGCCTGCGCCAGGGCGAGGTCTTCAATTGCCATGCCAAACGGGTTTACCAGAACAGTTTGTTCTACGTTTTCGCGCCCTGGACAGTTACCTGCGAGCAGTTGCCCAATCGTCCCGGTCACGCTCCGGCCGATAGTCGGAGCGGAATCACCCGGTCCGCTAACTTTCCCTTCGCGAGCGAGACGTCCAAGCAGTCGCTGCGTGTCTGCCGTGATGAGCTGCCAGTCATCCACATATAGCAAGTCCGAGTTAATATATGCGTCGGCATCAATATCATCCAATGACACGTTGATCACTGTCGTCCCGCGCGTGATCCAGTTGTAGGGCACATATGCTGTGGTAGTAGTGGTGGCGGCCACCACGACGTTGGCCTCGTTGACAGCATGCTTGGCTTCCGCGGTCACGACCCGCCGAAAAGAACTGTCCATGGCACGCAGCTTTTCGGCGAGGGGCTGTCCGCGCTCTGGCATTCGATCATAGATAAGAACGCTGTCAATTTCGAGATACTTCGCCATGAGAACTGCGTGAGTCTCGGCTATCTTGCCCGCGCCGAGCAGGGCCAATGCGACCGGCGAGCCATTTTGCAGATGCAGGGCCGCCAGGGTGGACACGGCGGCGGTACGGAGAGCGCTGATTTCCGCGGCTTGAAGGATGACCGAGGGTCGTGCGGTCGACGGGTCGAACAAGAGGGTCAGTCCGTCGGCTCTCGGCAAGCCGATGTCGGGATTGCCGGTGTTTGCATTGATTATCTTCGTTCCCACAACGGACGACGCTGCTAGGAGTCCGGGCATGTTGAGAGTTCGGGCGTACTGTCCTTCCGCTGGCGACCAGCGCAACGTACCTTCATCACCGACTCTCGCGGTGCCTTCTGCGTGCTGGCGCAGAGCTTCTGCTACGCATCGCAACGGATCGATATCAGCACATGCCTTGGCGATATCGGAGCTGTTCAGGTAAAGCAGTTTATCTTCAGTCATTCTACGACCGTATTCACCACTTCGATACATCGCTAAAGGCTACCGACTCAAGATTGAGGATAAAGTCCAAATCATGCTCGGCCAGCCAAGCATGATTGTAAAGAGTGTTGATATAATTAGCTCTTCCGTCTGGGCAAATGCACACTGGTTGCGCTATCTCCGGGTGAGCCTTGAGATAGCGAGCGCATGCAGCGACAACTGCGCCTGCAGATCCGCCGAGACCTATGCCCAGATTATCTTCCAGGTAATGACACGCTACAACAGCCTCTCGATCGTCAACGATCACGATATCATCATAGTCGCTTGGCCGCAAGAATAGGGAGGGGCGGCTCGATCCGATTCCCGTGATCAGCCGTTTTCCGCTCGGATAACCAAAGACCCGAGATCCTCGTATATCTACGCCAACAACCTTCACCGAAGAGGAGGTGGACTTCAGATATCGCCCTATGCCGGCCAGCGTTCCACCAGTCGAGGCAGCGATGAACACCGCATCCATGCCGGGTCGTTGCCGACAGATTTCCGGCGCGGTCTCGCGATAGTGGATCTCAGGATTAGCTGGGTTCTCGTACTGATTTGGCCAGATCGATGCTCGATCTTCAGCCAGCAGTCGACGGATCATCGCCAACCGTGAGAGCAGATAGCCTCCGGCTTCATCGGGTTCCCCTACGGATATCACAACGGCGCCCATCGACTGAATGTGTTCCAGCATCACCGGATCCGCCTTTGGATCAGTTACAGCAGTGAACCGATAGCCTCGCACCTGACTCAGAAGGGCCAGCGCCACGCCGAGATTTCCGGAGGTCGATTCGATTAGGTGAGTGCCCGGCGCAAGCCGACCGGACGCCTCGAGCGCTGCTATGAGGCCGCATGCCGTTCGGTACTTGATAGACCCGCTCGGGTTATGAGATTCAAGTTTCAGTCCCACTCTCGGCCATCGTGATCCAATTTTTAGCGTGATGTCTACAATTGGCGTCTCCTGGCTTCCCTCCCACGTTTCTTCGGTGAGGTAGCGAGCTATCATAAGCGAATTCGCCTCTCTGCCGCAGGTACATAAAGAGTCACCTGCTGTCAAGTAGCAATTGTGGCTTCCAGCAGGTTACTTGTGTTCGCAGTTTGCGTTCCGGAGTCCGCTGCAAATATACCCTATCCCGATATGCTGGCAACGTGAGCATGCCGTCATATTGGGTCAAATGGGCTTTCGGCGGGGGGGAAGAGTGTGGTTAAAGCGCTTCTGACTGAACGGAAGTCGGGCTTCCGTAACACCAGAGATTTAAGGTCCTGCGAGGGAACCAGACCGCTCATCGGTGACGGCGAGTCAGTTACCCGCGATTACGTGGCTCGGCGCCCACCGCGGCCTAAGCATTCCACGCCGGGTCCCGCTTGTCTCCGATCGGCTCCGCCGCAGGCGGCAAGTGCCACTTCATCTATAGGCCCTTCCTCATCGTCTCCGCGTCCGCAGCACCCGTGGCCACTGTCTCGGTAACCCGCCCCGCGGCCACCAGGCTCGTGTGCGGTTCGCCGTCGCGCATCGGCGAACTGCTCAGCGCCAGCTCGGACCTGGCTCTCACCGCTGCCTCGCGGAACGGGAATAACGCCGCCACGGGCCGATTCCCAAGAACTGCCGACCCTTTTGATGCGATGAGCAGGGGCCTCCGCTCCTGGCGGATGCTGGAAGTGCAAAGCATCCGTCTCTAACCAGGCAAGATAGGTCCACTGGTGGATGCGTCGCATGACGGGAAGCGGGTCTCCTGACAGCTACCCGGTACCGTTCAACCGTTGCGCAGTCGCGGTTGAACGTGTGGCCGAACACGCGCATTTCAATTGATATATGCCAGCCGCTGATGATAAGTGTGAACCTGGGCCTTCCGATGTGGATTCTGCTAATCGTGGTCACCTGGATAATGAGGTAACGCTTGAATACGAGCAGTCCGGACCTGGATAGAAAAATGCCGTCCTCGAACCGCCACTACGTGCTCGTATGTCAGGGCTGCGGTAGCCGGCAAGACGACGACGGGCTGATCCTCGATTGCGACGGGGATCATGCGCCCGCCCTGTTGCGGACAGACTATGCCAACCGCCAATTCAACCCTTACTCTGAATGTCCAGGGATATTCCGGTATCAGGACTGGCTGCCTGTCATCCATACCCCAAAGAATGTTGGGCGCGGCGCTGTATACAGGAGCAAAGGTATCGGTGATGCCCTGGGATTGCCAAATCTCTGGATATCATTCAACGGGTACTGGCCAGAACGCGGCGCTTTCCTTGAGACCGCGACATTCAAGGAGTATGAGGCGTATACTGTGCTCGGCCGGGTACCCGGCAATAGCGGTATCTTGACTGTGGCATCATCGGGCAACACTGGTGCCGCGTTCGCTTGGGGCTGTTCTCGGGCTCGGCAGCCATGTCTGCTCATAGTTCCTCAGAAAGGGCTTGGCCGACTCAGGTTCCGAGCCACTATCGAGCCATGCGTGAACTTGGTGGTCATCGAGGATGGCGATTATCCGGACGCCATTGGGCTGGCAGCCGCCGTGTCGAAGACAGCACCCTTCTACCCCGAGGGAGGCATCAGAAACGTCGGCCGGAGGGATGGGCTCGCTACTGTCCTGCTGTCCGCGTTCGAAGAGATGGGATGTCTGCCGTCACACTACTTCCAGGCTGTGGGGAGCGGCACAGGCGCAATTGCCGTACTCGAGGGGGCGAGACGAGTCCGCGATGCGATAGGCGGCGGTCAGCTGCCACGGCTGGTGCTGTGTCAGAATATACCTTTTACACCGATCTATGACGCGTGGCGGGGAAGGCTTCGCCAGCTGAGTAACGAGTCGGCGGAGAACTATCGCAGCGCGGTGGCGGATGCCTTCGCGGATGAACTTACCAATTGGAAGCCCCCTTACGGCGTCCGCGGTGGGATATATGACTCGCTAATAGAAAGCCGCGGAGATGTCATGGCAACGGACAATACCTCCGTTCAGAAGGCCAGGGATATGTTCCGCTGGCTAGAAGGTATCGATATAGAACCAGCGGCGGCGGTCGCGGTTGCCTGCCTAAACGATGCGGTGGTCCAGGAGAAAATTGATCAGGATTCGGTAGTCCTGCTCAACATTACCGGTGGTGGCCGACGCAGACTTGCTATGGACTATCCGCCGATACAGGCGGAACCGATGTTGCGACTGACCAGACAGGCGCTGGCCCAGGAAGACACCGTACGTAGGCTTGCTGAATGTGCGGGACGCGCCCTTCTATGAGTTCGTGCGACGGCGCGATGCGCATGGCTTTGGCGGCGCTAACATCAAGGCCGTTTACGAGGCCGTAGGACACAGCGAGCGGGCCGCCGGATGACAGGGAACGAGCAGGCAACATTCCGCTCGCCGAACCGGCTAGTGCGAGTGCCGGTCCTACGCGGACTCGGGTCCAAGGTTCCACCAGACGTCGCGACGAACGATAGACGGGGATACGTCAGCCTGGGTGTGGAACACCTGGTCGTTCGGCTGCCTGAACGCCGGTACCCTGGGCCGGGGCGCCGGCCGAGGGGATCGTGACCGTGACGGACAGGCCGCCGAGGTTGCGGGGGCGGGCGGTGGCGGCGCCGCCGTGGATCGCGGCGATGGACGCGACGATGGCCAAGCCGAGCCCGAAGCCGTCATGGGAGGTGCGATCGCTGAGCCGCTGGAACGGCTGGAAGATGCGGCCGACGTCGGCCGGGCTGACGATCGGACCAGTATTGGCCACGGTCAGCTGACTGCTGCCGGCCACGGTACGGGTGGTGATCCAGATGTCGCCGCCGGGGAGGTTGTGCCGGACCGCGTTGTCGACAAGGTTCGCGATGAGGCGTTCGGCCAGCACCGGATCGCCCGATACCATGGCGGGCTCCAGGCTGGCGTACACCCGTCGCCCGCCCAGGCCGACGGTGTCCAGGACGTCTTCGGCGGCCGTAGCGAGGTCGACCTCCTCGCGAACGGTCAGCCCGCGCTCGTTGCGCGCGAGGAGAAGCAGTGCGCCGATGAGGTGCTCGGCATGATCCACCTCGGCGCGGATGTCCTCCCCCATCGCGCGCAGGTCGCCGGGCGTGCTGCCTGGGTTGCTAAGCACGACGTCGACGGTGGCACGCATGACGGCCAGCGGGGTGCGCAGTTCATGCGAGGCGTTGGCGATGAACCGCTGCTGGCCCTCGAACGCGGCCTGGAGTCGGCCGAGCATCTCGTCGAAAGTCTCGGCCAGTTCGCGGAGTTCGTCGCGGGGCCCTGTCGGCGCGACCCGCGCGGACAGGTTGTGTTCGGAGGCGGCGCGGGCGGCCGTGGTGATCTGGTGTACCGGGCGCAGTGCCCGCCCGGAGAAGATCCAGCCGAGGACCGCGGCGAGGGCGATGACCACGGCCAGGGTGATCAGCGAGTACCGCAGCAGGTGTGACAGGGTGAGGTCACGTTGGTGCAGCGCGCCCAGAAACTGGTGGTACGAGTTGCACTTGGCGAGGATGGCCTGGTTGGGATGGGCGAGCAGGGGCTCGGACTGGCACCGCGTCATGAAGGAGGGGGGAGGCTGACGACTCTGCCCCGGCACCTCCAACCGCGCCACCAGGGTGTAGCTGACCGCTACGACGATCGCCCCGCACACGGCGAACAGGCCGGTGTAGAGCAGGGTCAGCCGCGTCCGGACGGTCAGCCGCGGGCGCGTCACATCCGGTACCCCTTGCCTACCACGGTTTCGATCAGCGGCGGGTCACCGAGCTTGCGTCGCAGCCGGGTCATCGTCACCGACACGATGTTACTAAACGGGTCGGCACGGGCGTCCCACACGTGCTCGAGCAGTTCCTCCGCGCTGACCACGGCGCCGCCGGCGGCCAGCAGCATCTCCAGGATCCCGAACTCTTTGCGGGTCAGTGACAGCGGGCGGTCACCGCGGCTGGCACGGTGCCGGGCGATGTCCACGGCCAGGCCCTCGCGGCGCAGCACCGGCGGTACGGACGGTGCGCGGCGGGACAGCGCCCGCACCCGGGCGACAAGCTCGGTGAACGCGAACGGTTTGGCTAGGTAGTCATCGGCGCCCAGTTCCAGCCCGCTGACCCGGTCATCGACGTCGGCGGCGGCGGTGAGCATGAGGATCCGCGGGCCGGAGCCGGCCAGGGTCCGGCACACCCGGTCACCGTGCACGGCCGGCAGGTCGCGGTCGAGCAATATCACGTCATAGGCCGTCTGCGCGGTGGCCTCCAGCGCCGCCGCGCCGTCATAAACAGTGTCCACGGCCATCCCGGCCTGACTCAGCCCTTGAGCGATCCGCCCGGCCAGCGTCGCATGGTCCTCGACCACTAGCACCCGCATTCCCTCATTGTGCGCCAGCCGACGTGACATCCGTACAACATCACCTGTAGCGGGGATGTCACCCGCCCAGGAGTAGAACTGCGGGCATGAAGCCAATCCCTGCGCTGTCGGCGGTTCCCGCTGGGGCGATGGCCCGCGGCGCCTCTCCCGGCCAGGCATTGCCCCCCCGAACGGCGCCGTCCCCCTGCAGCGCGCCGTCCAGGCCGGACGCCGACGCCGGCGGCCAGCACGATCATCCAACCCTGAGGAGGGCATGATGAACGACATCGCCCGCGTGCTGCGCCGGCCACGGCAGGCGTGGCAACCAATAGCGCGAACCGCGGCCGCCATCATCGCCACGGCTGCCCTGGCCCTGCTGGCGGCGGCATGCGGTGACAGTCCGTCATCCACCAGTTCCGGCGGTTCATCGAATGCGGGAGGGTCAGCGAACTCCCAGATAGGGATCAACTACGCCAACTGCATGCGCTCCAACGGGGTGCCGAAGTACCCCGACCCCAACACCAGCAATGCGTTGGCTAACGGGTTGCCTAAGGTCACCGTGCAGCAGCTTGAGGTCAGCAGTTCCCAGTATCAGACCGCCCAGAACGCCTGCGCACACCTTCTCCCGAACGGCGGCCAGCCGACCCAAACCCAGTCGCAGCAGGATCTCAACGCCTTGCGGAGATACGCCCAGTGCATGCGCTCACATGGCGTACCGACCTGGCCCGACCCCACCTACTATCCCACCGCGGGGTGGGGGTTCAATCTGGTCAATGCACAGGGCTTCGACCCAAATTCGACGCAGATCGAAAACAAGATGGACGTATGCTACCGCAGGCTGCCCCCAGGCATAGGGGTTCCGCTGCAGCGCCCGGGGCATCCCGGCTGAACATCCGCCGCAGGCCAAGGCCCGGGAGCGGCAATGCCAGTCGTTGCTGCACCGGCCTCCGGGCTGCCCATAGCGGAAGCGGAAGGGACGGAGATGGATAGTGAGTGAGACGGTTTCGCGCGGCCGGGAGGCCGGGCAGCAGGCGGAGGTCCCGGCGGTCGCGGAGGCAAGGGGACCGCGCGGCCCTCGCCGCTGGGCGGCCCTGGGCATCATGGCCGTAGTGGCGGCCGGGGCGGTAGCGGCGTGGCGGATCGGGGTGTTTTCCCCGGCCGCCTCGTCCGGACCCGGGGGGCAGGGGGCACCCGCGCCGGCGACGGCGGCGGTGACCCGGCAGGATATCGCGGCAACCACGCCGCTGACCGCGACGCTGGGGTATGCCGGGTTCTACCCGGTGACCGGGCGGGGCGGCGGGACGCTGACCTGGCTGCCGTCGGCTGGGCAGGTGATCCGGCAGGGGCATGCACTGTACAAGACCGGTAACGGCTCCCCGGTGGTGCTGCTGTACGGCGGCGTGCCGGCCTGGCGGCCCCTGGGCGAAGGCGTGACGGGAGAGGACGTGTCCCAGCTGAACCATGACCTGGTGGCTCTGAGGGATGCGGATAGCGCGAATATCTCCGCGCTGGGCTGGGATTACTTCTCCTGGCAGACGGCGGCCGGGGTGGCGAAGCTGCAGTTGGCGCTGGGGGTCTCCTCCCCGTCGGGGTCGCTGCCGCTGGGGTCGGTGGTGTTCGAGCCGGAGGCGATCCGGGTCGCCCAAGTGACGGGGAGCCTGGGCAGCTCGGCGTCGGGGCCGGTGCTGGCGGCTACGTCGGATCGGCACGTGGTGATGGTCCCGCTGGATGTCTCCCAGCAAAGCGAGGTGCAGGCGGGTGACAAGGTGACCGTCACGCTGCCCGATGGGACGACGACGCCGGGCGCGGTGTCCTCGGTGGGCACGGTGGCGACGACGTCCGGGTCGGGAGGGAACACGACCACGACGATCCCGGTGCAGGTGACGCTGACCGATCCGCAGGCGGCGGGAATTCTGGATCAGGCGCCGGTGACGGTGAATATCACCACCGCCAGCAGCCCTGGCCCGGTGCTGGTGGTGCCGGTGACGGCGCTGGTGGCCCAGTCGACGGGGAGGTACGTCGTGGAGGTCGTCGGCCCGGGGAACACGCGGCTCTGGGTGCCGGTCAGGCCGGGAATCTTCGATGACGCCTCCGGGCTGGTGCAGGTGACCGGGGCGCTGACCCCCGGGCAGCGCGTCGTGGTAGCGCCGTCGTGACCGCCGCGGGGATGGACGCGGTCCGCGCGGACGGGCCGGGCCGGGTGCCGGTGCTGGAGCTGGAGCAGGTGTCGAAGGTATACCCGGGGCAGCCGCCGCTGCGGGCGCTGGATCAGGCGAGCCTGGCGGTGGCCGCCGGGGAACTGGTGGCGGTGGTCGGCCCGTCGGGATCGGGCAAGTCCACGCTGCTGCACCTGATGGGCACCCTGGACAAGCCGACTGCCGGGACGGTGCGCATCACCGGCCTGGATGCGGCCCGGATGACCGACCGGGAGCTGGCGGCGCTGCGGGCGTCCCGGATCGGGTTCGTGTTCCAGCAGTTCTTCCTCGCCGAGCACCAGACGGTGCTGGGCAACGTGGCCGATGGGCTGCTGTATGCGGGAGTGCGCCGCGCCGAGCGGCGGCGGTTGGCAGCTTACGCCCTGGCCAACGTCGGGCTGGAGTACCGGGCCGGGGCCCGGCCGACCCAGCTGTCGGGCGGGGAACGGCAGCGGGTCGCGATCGCCCGGGCGATCGCCGGCCGTCCGCCGATGCTGCTGGCAGATGAGCCGACCGGGAACCTGGACTCGGCCACCGGGGCCTCAATCCTGACCCTGCTGGAAGAACTCAACCAGCAAGGAACGACGATCATCATCATCACCCACGACCAGACGGTCGCCGCCCGGATGCGGCGGCGCATCGTGATGCTCGACGGGCACATCATCGCTGACACCGCCCCTGACCCCCGCCATGCGGTCGCCGCCGCGCAGGAAGGACCGTCATGACCACCACCTCCGGGCGGCCGGCCGCCCCGGTCGCGGCCCGGCTGCGCCCCTCCGACCTGGCCGGGCTGGCCAGCGTCGGGTTGCGGACCCGGAAGCTGCGCGCTGGGCTGTCGGCGCTGGGTATCGCGATCGGCGTCGCGGCCATCGTCGCCGTCCTGGGCCTGGCCGCCTCCTCCCAGGCCGCGCTGCTGAACGAGATCGCCCGCTTGGGTACCAACCTGCTGACCGTCACCAACGGGCAGACCTTCTCCGGCCGTACCGCCGAGCTGCCGGTGGTGGCGCCGGGCATGATCGCCCGGCTGCCTGGGGTCACCGCGGTGCAAGACATCGGCACCGTCGCCGGCGTCAACGCCTACAAGTCCCCGCTCATCCCCTCGATCAACACCAACGCCATCGGCGTGGATGCCACGACGCTCGGCCTGCCCGTGGTCGCGGGCACTAACCTCGCGCAGGGCCGGTTCCTGAACGCCGCCACCGGCAGCGAGCCGGTCGCGGTGCTTGGCGCTGTCACAGCGCAGCTGATGGGCATCGACCGGATCCAGCCCGGGATGCGGATCTGGATCAACGGCCAGGCCGGCAGCCAGATCGGCGGTCAATGGTTCTACGTCACCGGCATCCTCAACCCGGCCGTCTATGACTCCAGACTCGACTCGGCGGTCCTGGTCGGCTTCCCGGCCGCCCAGAAGTACCTGGGCTTCGACGGGAACCCGTCGAAAATCTACGTCCGCACCACCCCGAACGACCAGGCCGCCACTACCGCGGTCGATATCCTGCTCGGCGCGCAGGCCAACCCGGAAAACCCCAGCCAGGTAAACGTGTCCCAGCCCTCGGACGCGCTCACTGCCGCGGCCGACGCCAAGGGCGCGCTAGACACCCTGTTCCTCGGACTGGGCGCGGTCGCGCTCCTGGTCGGCGCGATCGGGGTGGCCAACATCATGGTCATCTCGGTCCTGGAACGCCGCTCCGAGATCGGGCTGCGCCGGGCGCTGGGCGCCACCCGCGGCCAGATCCGGGTCCAGTTCCTGGCCGAGGCCATCCTGCTGTCTTTGGCCGGTGGCGCCGCCGGAGTCATCCTCGGTGCCGCCACCACCGCCATCTACGCCCACGGCCACGGCGATGCCGTGGTCATTCCGCCCCAGGCCTGGGCCGGCGGCCTGGCCGCGGCTGTCATCATCGGCGCCCTGGCCGGGCTGCTGCCCGCCATCCGCGCCGCCCGCCTGTCACCAACCCAGGCACTCTGGACCGTCTGACATGACGGGCAACCGGCAAGCCAGGCGACGCACCGCCATCTTCAAAGAAACCACGAGGGCTGTGCCCCGCAGGGCACAGCCCTTATGGCGCCGTCACTCAGCAGTCGCCGCGGCTTTTTCTTCGAGCGCCAGTCGGCCGGTACCCCTGAGCGTCGCCAGGTCGATGTCGGCGATGCAGCGTACAGGATCGTCGTTCAGGACCAAGTGGCCCTCGACGTGCACGCTACCGGTGCCATCATCGAAGTTCGCCTCGCTGAGATCGGTCGCGGCGCGGTCCAGTGGAAAGCCCAGCTCGGTGCCGCCTCGCGTCTCAGTGAATTTGACCAGGACGTATCCCATCTCGCCGGTCCGGTCGCGGAGTTCCTCCGCTGTGGGATCCGCTCCGCCCATCACGATCGGCTGCTCGACGGTCAATCGCTCGGTCAATTCATTCATAAGTAACCTCCCGTGACGATGGTTGACGTCTGAACTCAGCCAGGTACGACTGGAAAGGTCGTAGTCAGGATTTAAAGGCGTCATTGCGCCATAATTTACAGAACATCTTTAGTGATCGGCAAGGAGGGTCGTCAAATATGTCTTCAACCTTATTCAGAAGCTGAGTCAGCTCCTCCATCTCTGCCCTATCGAGCTTCAGATTCTCCATGTAGCACCTCGAGATGCTCCGGCGCGTCCGGACTAGAGAGGTACTGTATGTCCGATCGCATCCGCATGTACAACTGTGGCACTGAATCAGTTGAACACGATGCGCTACTAGCTAACGGTATCAGTCCAAATGCGCACGGAGCTGGGGACCGGCAGGCGTACCGAGTTTTAGCCATGCACGCTCTCTAAATGCCTTGGCGCTGTGTGCTAAAGACAGACCCTTCACCGGTTGTGCACCCATGCATCAATGCCGGTGAGTTAGTGGGCGGCCTTCGCATCTGCGGGCGGTAGGATGCCGCGATTAACGCGGAATATCGGTGCAAGACGGAAGTTCAGGCGCGGCGTATTCGTACACCACGCTTCCGTGTTGCACGGATCTTCCGTCATAATTCGGACGAAGTTTCTAGAATAGCTGGATGTTCTGGTCATTTCGGGCACGGTCCGAGGTGACGGAACGACGAATCTCGTGGCGCACAGTTACATGACAGATACATGCGCATCACCCGATGGCCGTAGCCGGAAGTCCAACGCCGTGTGCCGCCGCCCCGCGCCCTTGGTGCGTACCGCGACCGCGAGCGCGCGGCGCGACCCGACCAGGACCACCAGTTTCTTGGCCCTAGTGACCCCCGTGTAGAGCAGATTGCGCTTCAGCATCAGATACGACCCCATCGTCAGCGGGATCACCACCGCGGGGTACTCGCTGCCCTGAGACCGGTGGATGGTGACCGCATAAGCGTGCGCCAGCTCGTCCAGTTCGTCGAACCCGTAATCGACAAGCTCGTCCTCGTCGGTCCGCACGGTCAGCTTGTGATCTTCGAGCGACAATCCTTCGACAACGCCGACCGTGCCGTTGAAGACGCCCGCGGTGCCCTTCTCGTAGTTGTTGCGGAGCTGGGTCACCTTGTCACCCACGCGGAACACCCGCCCGCCGTAACGTCGCTCCGGCCGCCCGTCCCGGAAGGGGGTGAGTGCCTCCTGCAGCAGCAGGTTCAGGTTCCCCGCCCCTGCCGGGCCGCGGTGCATCGGGCACAGCACCTGCACGTCACGGCGCGGGTCCAGGCCGAACCTTGCCGGGATACGCCGCGCCACGATATCGACAACCAGCGCCGCGGTCTCCTCAACCTCTTCGGAGGAGAACCAGAAGAAGTCGCCGAAATCGCGGAGCGAGGGCTGCTCGCCGGAATTGATCCGGTGCGCGTTGACCACGATCCCGGACTCCTGCGCCTGCCGGAAGATCTTGGTCAGCCGTACCACCGGGAGCGTCCCGGCGGCGAGCAGGTCGCGCAACACCTCCCCGGCGCCGACCGAGGGCAGCTGGTCCACATCCCCGACCAGCAGCAGGTGCGCGCCTGGCGGGATCGACTTGATCAGCTTGTTGGCGAGGATCACGTCCACCATCGAGGTTTCGTCGACCACGACCAGGTCAGCATCCAGGGGATTGGCGGCGTCGTACGACGCGTCTCCGCCCGGACGCAGCTGCAGCAGCCGGTGGATGGTCGCGGCCTCGTGCCCGGTCAGCTCGGCCAGCCGTTTGGCGGCCCGGCCGGTGGGAGCGACCAAGACGACCTTCGCTCGCCTGGCCTTCGCCAGCTCCACCACCGAGCGGACGGTAAAGCTCTTGCCGCACCCCGGCCCCCCGGTCAGCACCGCGACCCGCGAGGTCAGCGCGAGCTGTACCGCTTTGGTTTGCTCTGGTGCGAGAGCGGCCCCGGTCCGATCGCGCAGCCAGCTCAGCGCCTTGTCCCAGTCCACGGAGACGAAGCCGGGCAGCCGGTCTTCACGCGCGGCGAGCAGGCGGAGCAGGGCAGTCGCAACGGATCGTTCGGCCTGATAGAAGGGAGGCAGGTAGACGGCGGGGACCGGGGGTGAGTCCTCAGCCGCCGTCGGCAGTTCCTCACGCACCACTCCATCGACAGCCGCCAGCTCGTCCAGGCACGGGCCGATCATCTCCGTCGGCACTTCGAGGATTTTGCCTGCGTCGCCGATCAGGTTGGGAACGGGCAGGTAGCAATGCCCGTCATCGGCCGCCTCGGACAGGGTGTAGGCGAGACCCGCCTTGATCCGCTCCGGGCTGTCGCGGGCGATGCCTACCGATGTGGCGATCGTGTCGGCGGTCTTGAAGCCGATGCCCCACACGTCGGACGCGAGCCGGTACGGCTCGGTACGCACCACGTCGACGGATCTATCGCCATATTTCTTGTAAATCTTGACGGCCAGCGACGTGGACACCCCGACGCCCTGCAGGAAGACCATCACCTCCTTGATTGCCTTCTGCTCCGCCCAGGCGGCGGTGATCATCGCTGTGCGCTTAGGGCCGAGGCCGTCCACCTCGATCAGGCGCTCCGGTACGTCATCGATGATGTGCATGATGTCGACGCCGAAGTGCTTCACCATGCGTTCGGCCATCACCGGGCCGATGCCCTTGATCAGCCCGGACCCCAGGTACCGCTGAATGCCCTGCACGGTGGCTGGCAGCACGGTGGTATAAGAGAACACCTCGAACTGCTTGCCGTATGTGGGGTGCGACGTCCACCGCCCGTGCATCCGCAGCGACTCGCCCACCTGCGCGCCCAGGAGGGGCCCGACCGCGGTGATCATGTCCGGGCCCCGTCCAGCCTCGATCCTGGCGATGGTGTATCCGGTCTCTGGATTGGCATAAGTAATGCGCTCCAGCGCGCCCTCGAGGACCGATGCATCGCGATTGATTCCAGGGCCAGCAGGCATATTGGTAATAATGGCCGGCCGGCGGGAGAGCCCGCCGGGGATATGCCCGCGGCGCGTGCCACGTCGCGCAATGGCGCGTCCGGTTGCTGCGTCAGGAGTTCCGCAGCCCGCCGTCGACCTGCGCTGCCAGGCTAACCGAATGGCCGATCACCCGGTCAGACATGTGCGGATGCGACGTGATGATCCGCTCGGCCGCTGGCCCCGTGCGACGTCGCCGCTCGCGCCGACGCGCATCCCGGCCTGCCGCTGGCTGCGCTCGCGGCCGAGATGCGGGAGGATCGCGCATCGCGGATGTTCCGCCTGTCAGGGGCTCTTGGTGACCACGATCCTAGTTCCCGTCGCGCAGCATTCAGGTTCTGCCGGGAGAATCTGCCGGAGGCCACGTGGCCTATCCGGATTTAGTTCGAGTTCTTCTGGATAACCGAAGGATACTTCTTCGAACCGGACACCATCCTGCCATATCGTACCCGGGATATGAAGGTGCCCATAGACGACAACCTGCGCGCCGAATCGCACATGCCAGTCCGCTGTGTGTTCGGTGCCGCACCATTGCGCGAACTCCGGATATTTCAAGACCCGTGTTGGTTCGCGGGTTAGCGGGAAGTGGCTGACCAGCAAGGTCGGGATTCCCCCCGGAAGTTCCGCTAGCCGTCGCGCGGTCACCTTAAGGCGTGCACGGCACCAGGCGTCCCGGCCCGGGTACGGGTCGGGGTAGAGCACGGCTTCGTCGGAGCACACGATGCCTGTTTCATACGCCCGGGCGAGCGCCTCGCTCTTCGTGGTCGTGCCATCAGGGCGAAAGCTGTAGTCGTACAGCACGAACAGCGGCACGATTACCGTCGGCCCGCCCGCGCCGCGCCATACCGGGAACGGGTCCTCCGGCGTGATCACGCCGACTCTGCGGCACATCGACACCAGGTAGTGGTACCGGGCTTCGCCACGCAACTGGACCGGATCCGTGCTGAGTGTCCACAGTTCATGGTTGCCGGGAACCCAGACCACGGCCGCGAATCGTGCGCGCAGCGCGCGCAGCGCCCACTCGATGTCCGTGGTCTTTTCCGCCACATCTCCCGCCACCAGCAGCCAGTCGCGCGGGAACGCTGGGAGGTTCGCGATGAACTCGCGATTCGCCGGGAAGGTGATGTGCAGGTCGCTGACGGCAAACAGCCGCGCTTGCGGGTTTGCGCTCAGCCGGCCTCCCCATGGTCCGCGCCATCCTTCTCCATATGCGTGCCGACGACGGCCTGGTCGTCCGGACGGGCAGGTTTTTCGCTTTCTGCGTTTTCTGCGTTTTCTGCGTTTTCTGCGGCTTCGGTTTCGGTGAGGGCCGTGAGCAGGCTGTTCAGCCGCTGGACGAACGTGGTGGGATCCTCGATCCGCGCGCCGAGGGTGAGCACCGCCTGGTTGAACAGGACCTGCGCCCACTCGCCGAGGTGCTTGCCGTCTTGCCCGCGGTTGAGCCGCTGAATGAGCGGATGCCGCGGGTTGAGCTCAAGCACCGCCTGGCGCGGCAGGCCGGTTCCGCGCAGCCGCTGCATGAGGTTGATGTCGATTTCCGGTTCGTTGCTGATGATGCAGGCCGGCGAGGTGGTAAGCCGGGTGGACAGGCGCACGTCCCAGGCCTGCCCGGCCAGGTAGGCCTTCAGCTTGCCTAGCAGCTCCGCGTACTCGGCGTCGGCCTGTTCCTTGGCCTGCTTTTCCTCTTCATCCGCCAGCGCGCCCAGGTCGCCGTCGCCTTGCGCGACAGACTGCAGCTTCTTGCCGTCGAACTCGCGCAGGCTGGACACCACCCAGTTGTCGACGCCCTCGCTGAGCAGCAGCACCTCGACGCCCTTGGCACGGAATGCCTCTAGGTGCGGGCTGGACTTGGCCGCGGCCAGCGAGGGGGCCAGCAGGTAGTAGATGACCTCCTGGCCGTCCTTCATCCGCGCCACGTAGTCGCTGAAAGACACATCCGGCTCATCGCTAGCGGACTTCGTGGACATGAAGCGCAGCAGCTTGGCGATCTCGTTCCGGTTGGAGTAGTCGTCGGCAATGCCCTCCTTGAGGGTCATGCCGAACTCCTTCCAGAACGTGGCGTACTTATCCGGCTCGCTCTCGGCCAGCTCGGCGAGCCGGCGCAGCACCCTCTTGACCGCGTGGGTGCGGATGTTGTCGACTGCCCGGCTGCCCTGGAGGATCTCTCGCGAGATGTTCAGCGGTAGGTCGGAAGAGTCGATCACGCCGCGTATGAACCGCAGGTACTTGGGCAGGATCTGCCCGGTGTCCTCCATAATGAACACCCGCTGCACGTGCAGCCGGACGCCGCGTCGGGATTCTTGCACCCACAAGTCGTAAGGCGCCCGGGACGGGATGAACAGTAGCAGGGTGTATTCGTAGATCCCCTCGATCTTGGCGTGCAGCCAGGCCAGCGGATCGGAAAACTCGCCCGCGATGTGCTGGTAGAAGTCGTTGTAGTCCTTGTCAGTCAGTTCGGTCTTCGGCCGCGTCCACAGCGCCGAGGCCCGGTTGACGGCGACGTCCGGTTTCGGCGTGTCCTGCTCTTCCTCGGCCTGGTCCTCGGGCTCGCCTGGCATCAGGATCGGCACGCTGATGTGATCCGAGTACTTCTCGATGATCGACCGCAGCCGCCACCCGTTCAGCAGCTCGTCCTCACCATCCCGGAGCTGCAGCACAATCGTGGTGCCACGATCTGGCCGCTCGATCGTTTCGAGCGTGTACTCGCCCTTACCGTCAGACTCCCAGCGAATGCCCAGGCCCGGCTCCAGGTCGGCCCGGCGAGTGGTCAGCACCACCCGCTCAGCCACGATGAACGACGAGTAAAAACCCACGCCGAACTGACCGATCAACGTGGCGTCCCTACGCTGGTTCCCGGTCAGGGACCCCAGGAATTCCCGGGTACCGGACTTGGCGATCGTCCCGATATGCTCTATCACTTCTTCGCGGCTCATGCCGATCCCGTTGTCAGCGACGGTGATCGTGCCCGCGTCCTTGTCAAAGCTAACCCGGATCTGTAGCGGACCCTCTTCTGTTGGCAGCTCCGAACGAGACAGCAGTTCCAGGCGAAGCCTGTCGATCGCGTCGGAGGCGTTCGAGATCAGCTCGCGCAGGAATATCTCTTTGTTGCTGTACAGCGAGTTGACCATGAGGTCCAGGATCTGGACCGCCTCCGCTTGGAACCTGTAGCTTTCCGCATCCGTCAGGACTGTCATAAATTTCTCCCAGGTCAGCTTGCCCCGGCCTCCACAGAATTAACCCCTTCGCATAGCGTAATGCGTGGAATCATCCGGTCAACTACTCGATCCGCCGTCCGCCTCGCACGTGCTGTGCCCGTGCTGGCTCCTCAGCCTGACTCACCAGCCCTGATGGACCGGGCGTCGTTGTGCGTCCGGCCCAACTCTGCGCCGCCGATGTACCGCCGGCTATGCGGTCCGCTGCCGGAGTGTGTTCCCCCAGTCGCGGACGATGACGATCAGCAGACACCGTCGATCGTCAGCGACCCGTCAAGGCGCCGCGGCAAGGTGTACCAAAAGATGCACGAGGACGTGCATCGTCGCACGCATACCCCGGTGCGCCGGTGGAAATCCGGGTAACTTTCGATGGAATCAAATTGTCGAGACATGCAGACGGGGTTAATATCTAAGCAGAAAGTCGGCGGCGCCATAGGGAGCTCCAAAAGGAATAGGTGCACGACTGCGAAAACGGGGTCGGTGAAGCGGCAGATGACATCTGAAGTCGATTTCAGACTGGCTATCGAGGTAGGGGACGTCGAAACCGTCAATGAGAACTGGGATCCCGCGAGTGCGTTTGAGCACTTGCCAGAAACGCGCATAGAAGTAAGCGCGCTCGTCCCGGGTTTCTATCTGCGGCAGGCGGGCACGGACGCGGCCCACGTGCGCCTGCTGGCAGACGCAGCGGGATCTGCCAAGCTTCCGCCAATTCTGGTGCAGAGGCTCGGCTTTCGAATAATCGATGGAATGCATCGTGTTGCGGCAGCAAAGCTGCGCGGCGAGCGGATGATTAGCGCACGGGTCATTGAATGTGCGAATGAAGAAGCGCTGGTGCTGGCGGTCAGGTCCAATTCGCTGCATGGTTTGCCGCTCTCGAAAGCCGATCGAGTCTCGGGAGCGAAACGTATTCTCGTGGCGCATTCTGACTGGTCCGACCGTAAGGTGGCGGCCATTACCGGACTGAGCGCGAAGACGATTGCCTCTCTCCGGAACCGGTCAACCGGAGAAACGCAATTCTACGGCAAACGCCTGGGGCGTGACGGCAAACGACGCCCGGTAACGCCCACCGAGGGCAGGATACGTGCTGCCGAATATATTAACGCCCATCCAGAAGCGTCACTTCGGCAGGTTGCCCGCGAATCCGATGTATCGCTTGGTACCGTGCACGATGTGCGGGCAAGGATCCGCCGCGGGACGGCTCTGTTGACAGAGGAGCAGGGAGGTGCGCCAAAATCAGCGGAAGACAGTTCGACGGAGAACGGTACCGAGGGTCCGGCTTTGCCCGCGAGTCCTATACACGCACGCGCAGGACGGCACAATGCACAACACCTAGCTTGGCCTACCATTGCGGCCAAGCTAGCCGGTGATCCTGCCCTGCGATACACCGAAGGCGGACGCGCGTTTCTGCGGTGGATGGCCGGACACTCTATACAGCCTGATGAATGGCTAGAGTTCATAGATGCGATTCCCGTGCACTGGCGGCGAGAGATAAGCCTGATAGCAGATAGCATGAGCCAGGAATGGCGGCAGTTTGCGGAGCTGCTCAGAGGTAGACAAGTAACCCAGTAGGGCACCGCACGGACATGCGCGCGAGCCGCCTGACCTGGCTCGGTGGCCCGGACCAGTAGCGCGGTCACGCTCGGACTAGACGCCGAGCCGAACCAGACGCTGCCTGACGGGGTGTCTCAGAGAGATCTTTATTGTGCGGCTTTGTTGACCGCGTCGATGCGGGATACGGCGCCTAGCTTGACGAAGATGTTCCGGAGGTGCCGTTTGACCGTTGCCTCAGTAAGCGACAGGCGGGCTGCGATCTGGCGATTGCTTAGCGCCTCTCCGACGAGTGCAAGAACTTCACGCTCGCGCACGGTGAGCGCCGATGTCCCCGGTTCTTGCTGGAACGTTTGCAGGCTTTGCCGGGAGACTCCGAGAACAATCCGCTCGGTATCGGTGACTACGGTCCTGATCGCGACGAC
>Ga0307479_10001521_pt1 | contig 21153 bp, 18 predicted proteins | sample atmos_gasesECM4C_FD_203743 | JGI IMG/M metagenome (GOLD analysis project Ga0307479, IMG submission 203743) | Hardwood forest soil microbial communities from Morgan-Monroe State Forest, Indiana, United States - atmos_gasesECM4C_515 | ecosystem: Environmental > Terrestrial > Soil > Temperate...
AGCCTGCCGGTGGGCGGCGGATCGATCTGGCAGTTCGTGGTGGGGACGCCGTACCAGTGGATCGCTCAACGCGCGGACATCGTCTTCGTGCTCGGGTTGGCCGTGCTGTTGAGTCTGACCGTGATTACCGCCCGCACAGACCTGGAGCCTTCATCCCCCGACATCTACGGACTCCTGGCGTTGACGGCCCTCGCTCTGCCCTTGTTGGCGAAGAGCGTCTGGCCGTATTACTTCCTCGACGCCTATGTCTTCGGGGTCGTTTGGTGGCTCGGACAGGCTGGACCCGTGGGCCTGCGGCGCCAGCTGATTGGGGCGACGGTCCCGCTCATCGCCGTCGTGGGCACGCTGCTCACGGAGTACGAGATGGGCGCGACCACGGCGCGAATCCGGCTTGGTGAAGGTGTGGCGATGGGCGTGGTCCTGACCGTTCTCACTGCCACCCTTGCCATCTGGCTACGACGCGACCGACCACAGACCGCTCGCCCACCTAGGCCGTCGTGACCGGCAGTTCCTTCTTCAGGTGTTCCACCGCGGCGCGCTGCAGGCGCGAGACGTGCATCTGGGAGATGCCGAGGCGCTTTGCCACCTCGGCCTGCGGTAGCTCGTCGACGAATCGCAGATACATGATCCGGCGCTCGCGCGGGGTCAGATGTCGCATCGCCTGGTCGAGCAGATCCTGGAGCTCCACCTTGTCGAGGTTTTCGTCTTCGCGGCCCAGGCGCTCGGTCAGTTGCAGACCATCGTCGTCCCGGGGTGCGGGACCGGTCGACTCGAAGGGAATGGTGCGCTGCGCCGGGCTCGCCTCCATCGCCTCCAGGACCTCTTCCGGTTCTAGTCCGAGTTCCTTGGCGATCTCATTGACTGAAGGCTGACGTCCGAGGGTGCCCTGCAGGCGCTGTTGCGCCACGTCCGCCCGCTGCATCGTTTCCTGCAGCCGCCGCGGCACCTTGACGGCCCAGCTCTTGTCGCGGAAGTAGCGTTTGATCTCGCCCACGATGGTCGGGGTCGCGAAGGTCGAAAACTCCAGCCCCCGCTGCGGCTCGAAGCGCTCGATCGCCTGGAGCAGGCCGATATAGCCGACCTGCACGATGTCCTCGAGCGGCTCGCCGCGGTTGCTGAATTTCTTGGCCAGGAAGATCACCAGGTTGTTGAACAGCTCCACGAGCTGCTGCCGGACCTGGGGGTCCTTGGTTTTCTGATAGTTGAGAAAGAGGCGGCGAACGAGGTCGCGATTCGGTCGAACGGTCGTTCGGGCGGGAGCTGGGCTCTCTACTCGATCAGGTATTTGACCATCCTCATCCGCATACTGCCCGTCTGGCTGTCCACCTGGTAGCGGAGTTCGTCGACGAACAGCCGGATCATGTTCAAACCAATCGTTTCATAGTCGAGCTCCGCCTCGCGCCGGGCGCGGCGTGCATGCTGCTCGACCGCTCGTGGCGGCACGCTCCGGACCTCGACCTCCAGCCGCCGCGGCTGGCTCTTGAAGATCAACTTCAGCTGACCATTGCCGGTCCCCCACTGCTCGGCGGCGGCGGCGCAGGCACTTTCGCAGGCCTGGCTGATGGCGATGTTCAGGTCGTCGATTTCCTGGACCGAAAACCCGACGACGAGGCCGAGCGATGCGGCTGCCCGCTTGGCGACAACGATGTAGTCGCCGACGGCCGGGAGCTTCAGCTCCGTGACATAGGCCCCTACGGCAGGTGCCGGGTGGCCGGCGGTGGCGGGCTGGTGGCGAGCTCGGCTTTCCGTCATGCTTCCTCCCGATGTTGGCCGGCCGATGATTTGTGGCGGCGGCCGATTCCGCCAAAGGCGTCGCGCACGCGATCGCGCCAACCGCCGATGGCGGCGCTGGTGGCATTCATCGCTCGGTCGGCGGCGGTGAACTTATCGTTGACGCCGCTGACCATGTCGTCGATTTGCTCGAGGCTGTGGCGGAGTTCCGGGAGTGCGAGGCGGGCTTCATCGAGGGTCAGGGTCAGGATGGACTCGATGGTCCGCAGGCTGCGCGTCATGTTCAGGAGGGTGAAGGAGGCAAAGAGGCTGAGCAAAAGGAAGCCAACGCCCACGAGCAGGACTCCAACTTGCCAGACCATTACCCAATCCTCCAGACCTTTCCGGTCACGAGGTATTGACCAAGTTCTACCGCGCCACGCCCCGGCTTAAACCGGCTGTTCACGCCTGATCCACCGGGTGCCGGCCCATTGGAGCAAGGCGAGCACCGCCAGATCGTTGATCGGGTGCAACTCGCCGACCGCCAGACGGGCCCCCACGCCGGCTATCCCCAGCCCCTCACCAAGCAGCACGGCGAGGGTGCTGAGCCCCAGGCGGACCAGGTAGTGGGGCGCCCTGGGGGCCACCAGGTAGGCGAGCTGTGTGCCCAGCAGGATGACGAGCATGGCCAGCACGAAGACTGGCGGGACGGGCACAGGCAACGCCGCGAGTCTAGCGCATGCCGGCGGCGAGGTTGGCCTGAAACGAAGAGAGGCCCGGCCGGTGGGCCGAGCCTCTCCTGACGTTTGAGTTGTCTAGTGCGCCTTGTGGCCGTTGTTGGTCTTGTCGGCGTTCTTGGCGTTTGTGTTGACGTTGGTCGCGCCTGGCAGGACCGGCTGCCACTTCCACGCCTGGCTGTTGATCGCGGCATCGGTGTTGCACGAGTTGCCGGGACGGATGCAGCTCGGCTTCTGCGTGACAACGACGGGGTCAATCGTCAGGCCGGCGAGGTCGATGGCCAGCGCGCCCCAGCCGTTGGTGTTGTTAACGGTCACCGCGGTGATCGTCTTGGCGGGCGACACGGAGATGGTCAGCATGTCGATCGTCGCGGTCGAGCCATCGGTGGCGGTACCGCTCCAGACGTAGCTGGTCGCCGGGTCGCTGGTCCAGTTGACGGTGTTGCCGGCACCGGTCCGCCACTCGCGGATGTTGCCGCCAACCATCAGGTCGGTGCTCTGGGTCGTGCCATCGCTGAAGGTCAGCGTGACGTTGCCGACCACGGTCTGGTCGAACCACAGGTAGGTGTTCATGGTGTTCAGCAGCAGGTAGACACCCTGCGCGTTGTTCCATGAGCCGGCGTAGGTGGCCGACTGGCCGCTGCCGAGCGAGACCAGGTTGCCGCCACTGAGATCGAACGTGTGTCCACCGAGGCTCGTCGAGCCCGTGGGCGCCGACGCGTAGAGCGAGCTAAGCGGAACAGTGGCCTGCGCACCGAGGGCCACCGTCGTGTCCTGGGCATAGCCCACGACACTCGAAGCAGCGATCAAACCGGACGCGAGAATGAGACCTTTCGCAGACTTGGTGAAGATTGCCGAGTTCATGGTGCATACAGTAAGTTGCGTACCTTACGCCTGAGGTGGCGCCGAATTGGAGTTCGTAACGGGACCGAAAAACTGGCGTCACGGGTTTCGCCCGGAATCCTTACCGGGCGCATAACAAGCAAAAGGCCCGGAAAATCCGGGCCTTTGCCAGCAGTCCGAATGGGTCGTCGTCAGCCGGCGTTCGCGTCGTCTTTACCCTTGGCGATGCAGTGCGGGACGTTCTGTGCCGTGGTCGCGGACACCTTTCCGGCGTGGTCGTTCATGGTGCACGTCGGGGTCGGCGTTGGCGTTGGGGTCGGCGTCGGCGTCGGCGCCGTGTAATCCACGGTCAGCCCGGCGAGCTGGAGGTGCAGCGCCCCAAAGGTGTTCGTGTCATTCAGGGTCACGGAGCTGAGGGTTTTCCCGGCGATCGTGACCGGGATGCTGAGCATGTCGATGACAGCCGTTCCGCCACCCATGCCCGCCTGCGCGGTTCCGCTCCAGACCTGGGCCGCGTTCGCAGTCGGTGACAACAGGTTGACGGTCGCGCCGGCGCCAGTCCGCCACTCGCGGACGTTGGTGCCGACGATCAAGTCGGTGGCCTGGGTGGTGCCGTCGCTAAAGGTCAGGACCACCTGGCCCACAACGCTGTCTGTGTAATACGTGTACGTATTCGAGGAGTTGAGCAACAGGTAGGCCCCTTTCACGCCCGCATACGAGCCCGTAAAGCTGACGCTCTGGCCGTTACCGAGCAGGATCAGGTTTCCGCCGGTGAGATCGAAGGTGTGTGCACCCAGGAGCGCCTGGCCGGTCGGCGGCGCGATGTACCAGCTATTGAGCGCAACGGTTGCCGCGGTGCCCAGCGGCACCGGGGCATCCTGGGCGGCGCCGACGACGGTGGTTGCGATGATCAAACCGGCGGCGAGGATGAGGGCTTTTGCGGATTTGGCGAGGGTTCTGGCGTCCATAGGACTACGGTAAATTGCGTACCTTACGTCAGTCGTGGCGCGTTGTTATGCGATTCGTAACGGGGCATTGCAGCACCCGTGACGGGCCCGAATGATCGTTACGGTGTCGGCGGGGTCGGCGGCCGTAACAATTGAAGCCCGAGCTCCCGCAATTGCCTGGGATCGGCGGGTGCGGGCGCGTCGGTCATCGGCTCCTCTGCCTGCTGGTTCTTGGGGAAGGCGATCACCTCGCGGATCGTCTCTTCGCCGGCGGCCAGCATGACGACGCGATCGAGACCGTAAGCGAAGCCGCCATGCGGCGGCGCGCCGTAACGAAAGGCCGTGAGCAGAAAGCCAAAGCGGCGCTCGGCGTCCTCGCGCGAAATCCCCAGGCCTTGAAACACCCGCTGCTGCAGCTCGGGGTCGTGGATCCGGATGCTGCCCGAACCCAGCTCGGTGCCATTGAGGACCAGGTCGTAGGCCCGGGCCCGCACCTTGAGCGGCTGATCGTCCAGGAGCCCGAGGTCCTCAGGCCGCGGCGAGGTGAAGGGATGATGGGCGGCGGTGATCTCACCGGTTTCCTTGCTGCGCTCGAAGAGCGGAAAGTCGGTGACCCAGACGAATGCAAAGATCCCTTCCCTGGCCAGCCCCAGCATCCGGGCCGCCGCTTTGCGGACCGCGCCCAGCGATGGTGCCGCCACCTCGACCCGGTCGGCAACAGCGACCACCAGCTCGCCGGGCTGTGCGTTGACCGCCTGCTGCAGGTCGGTCGACTCGCGCTCGCTGAAGAACTTGGTGATCGGTGAGCGCCAGCCATCGGCCTCGCGGTGCCAGAAGGCCAACCCCTTCGCCCCTTCCCCACGCGCGATTTCGGTGAGCGCCTCGATCTCTTTCGCGCCGACCGTCCGCGGGATGCGGAATCCGCGGACGACCCCGCCGCCATCGAGCGCCTGGCGGAAGATCTTGAACTCGGTTTTCGTAAAGATTGGAGAGAGCTCCTGAATCTCCAGCCCGTAGCGGAGGTCGGGCTTGTCCACGCCGTAGCGGAGCATCGATTCCGCGTGCGTGATGCGCCGGATGGGCGTCGCGATGGGCGTGGCGAGGACCTTCTGCCAGACGTAGGCGAAACAGCGTTCGACAACGTCCAGCACATCGTCCTCCGCTACGAATGACATCTCCAGATCGAGCTGGGTGAACTCGGGCTGGCGATCGGCGCGGAGGTCTTCGTCACGGTAGCAGCGCACGATCTGGAAGTACCGGTCCACGCCGGCCACCATCAGCAGCTGCTTGTACAGCTGGGGCGACTGGGCGAGTGCGTACATGTAGCCGGGCTTCAGCCGGCTGGGCACCAAGTAGTCGCGCGCCCCCTCGGGCGTGCTTCGGATCAGCACCGGCGTCTCGATCTCGAGAAAGCCCTCGTCGTCGAGGAAATCGCGGATGGCCTTCGTGATCCGGTGGCGCAGTTGGAGATTGCGCGACATCCGGCCACGGCGCAGGTCGAGGTAGCGATAGCGGAGCCGAAGCTGCTCATCGACCGGGTTGTCCTCGTTGACGGCGAACGGCGGTGGCTGCGCGCGGTTGAGGATGGTGACCGTACGTGCCTCCACCTCCACCTCGCCGGTGGCCAGCTCCTTGTTCTCGGTCCCAGGCGGGCGGCGCTGTACCGGACCGTGGACGTGGATCACGGACTCGGGGCGCAGCTCGCCGCCGGTCGCGTGGGCCTGCGCGTTCACCGGATCGAACTTGACCTGGATGATTCCGCTGCGGTCCCGAAGATCGATGAAGATCAGGCCACCCAGGTCACGGCGGCGATGCACCCAGCCGTACAGGTCCACCTCGCGTCCGACCTGGTCGGATCGCACCGCGCCGGCAGAGGTGCGCGCAGTCAGGCTCACCCGGGACCCAACATCTGTACCACGGTCGACAGGAGCTCCCGCTCTGCCACGCTCGTCTGCGTCTTGGCGCGCATGTCGCGGATGACGATCTGCTTCTTCTCCCGCTCTTCCGGACCGACGATCAGCGCCAGCCGCGCGCCTCGCCTCACGGCTTTGCGCAGCTTGGCGTCCAGGCGCGCCGGGCCATGGTCGAAGATGACGCGATAGCCGCGGGCGCGAACGGACGATGCCAGATGAAAGACGTACAGCTCATCGGTCGCCTCCAACGCGACCGCGTAGACATCCGGTACCACTGACGTTGCCGGTTTGCGCTCCTTCAGGGCAATGGCGGTGCGGTCCATCCCCATGGCAAAGCCCACCCCGGGCGTCGATCGATAGCCCAACGCCGCCGCGAGCCCGTCATAACGACCGCCACCGCCAAGCGCGTTCTGCGCGCCGCCAAGGCTGGCGTGCTGGTACTCGAAGACGGTCCGCGTGTAGTAGTCGAGACCGCGGACCAGCTCCGGATTGAGTTCGAAGGGGATCTCTTCCGATGCCAGGCCGTCCTTGACCACGCGGAACGCCTCGGCGCACGGCGCGCAAAGGTGATCGACGATGTGCGGTGCATTGCGCTTCAGCACCTCGTCCTGCGGGTCCTTGGAATCGAAGAGCCGGAGCGGGTTCTTCTCGAAGCGCGCGCGGCTTTCTTCGCTCAGCGAGGACAGATGCGGTCGGTAGTACTCCCGCAGCAGCTCGCGGTAGGCGGGGCGGCAGACCTCGTCGCCAATGCTGTTCAGGTGCAGGCTCACGCCACCAACATCCAACGCCGCAAACCAGTTCCAGCCGAGCACGATGGCCTCGATGTCGATCACCGGGCTGGCGTCACCGATGGCCTCGATGCCGAACTGACGGAATTCGCGAAAGCGTCCGGCCTGCGGGCGGTCGTAGCGGAAAAACGGACCCATGTAGAAGAGCCGAACCGGCTGCGGCTCCTGGTCGAGGCCGGCGTCGAAGTAGGCCCGCACGATGGGAGCCGTCCCCTCCGGGCGCAGGGTCACGGAGCGGTTGCCGCGGTCGGTGAAGGTGTACATCTCCTTGGCGACGATGTCACTGCTCTCGCCGGCACCGCGCTTGAAGAGTTCAGTGGCCTCAAAGGTCGGCGTCTCGATGCGCTGGTACCCGAACCGCCCCGCCTGGTCTTTGGCCGCTCCCTCCATCGCGTCCCAGTAGGGCTGGTCCGCGGGCAAGAGATCCTGGGTGCCGCGCGCGCGTTGCGCGATGGGAGCCATGGTGTCGAAGCTTAGCGAATGGCCTGACGCGAATCCCGATGTGGTGCTAGCTGGCGAGCTGCACGTCGCCGGACCCGGCATCGCTGCGGACCACGCGGTTGCGTCCGGTGCGCTTGGCCACATAGAGGGCCTGATCGGCCGCCTGCACCAGGGCTTCCCGCGTCTCGCCGTCGCGCGGGAAGACGGCGATGCCCAGGCTGAGCGAAAGGTTGGAGACCGCCTTGCCGTCCATCAGGACCGCCTGACTGCTGACCGTGCGTCGAATCCGTTCGGCGACCGCGACGGCGGCGCGACTGTCGGTGCCACGCAACACCAGAACGAATTCATCGCCACCGTAGCGGGCCACCAGGTCCTTCGGCCGGACGGCGGGGAGCAGGATCTGTCGCGTGAGGTGTTGCAGCACCTTGTCGCCCGCAGGGTGGCCGACCGTGTCGTTGATCGCCTTGAAGTGGTCGACGTCGGCCATGATGATGGCCAGCGGTTCCCTCGTCTTCTTGACCCGTGCCAGTTCCCGATCGAGATAGGCCTCCAGCTCCCGGTGGTTCGCGACGCCGGTCATGGCGTCGGTCGTGGCCAGCTGCTTGGTGCGCTCGTAGGCGGCAGCATTCTCGATCGCGATGACGGCCTGGTTCGCCAGGGTCTGCAGCACGCGGATTTCGCTGCGCTCCAGCGGCCGCGGCGCTTTCATGTGGACTGCGAGCACGCCGACGATTTCGCCCGCCAGGCACATGGGGACGGCGACCGTCCGCTGCAGTCCGACCCGTCGAACCACCGGCAGTGGGTCGCCACGCTCGTCGACGAGGTCGAGTTCCAGCACCTGCTCGGGCCGCACCACGCGCTGGGCGGCGACCTCCCCTCCCTGGCGCACGGCGGCCAGCTCGCGTCGCGTGGTGGCGCCAACGATGACATCGGAGAACTGCTGACGCCAGGCGGGCTTGCGCAGGTGCAGCGAGGCGTAGGGGACATCGAGAATCTCGGAGGTGGCATGGGCCACGGCGCGCAACAGGTTGTCGGTTCCCACCGTGACCGCGGTCAGGGCCTGCGAGATCTTCTCCAGGGCGATGATGGCCTGGTCGAGCCGGTGTGATTGGAGCTCGGTCTTCTTGCGCAGGTCCGCGTTCTCGATCATCAGCGCCATCTCGGTGGCGATCGTTTGCAGTAGTTCGACGTCCTGTTTGGGCAACGTGTACCCAGCGGCCAGCCCGGTGACGAGGTAGCCGGCGTTGCGCTCGCCGCGAATCAGCGGCACGACCAGGGCTCGCTGGACGCCGGCGAGCTCGGCGAAGAGCCGTAGACCGCGTCGAGGATCGGTGGACAGGGTCTCTGCGATTTCGACCCCCGCCGCCGACGCACTCGAAAATCCTTCCGCCAACTTGAGCGGACTGAGCCGGGCGAGCTGTCCAGCAGCCTTGCCGACTCCACCTACCATGGCGCGGATTTCGAGCCCGTTGGCATCGTTGCGCGCGAGCAAGAGGGCGGTTTCGAGCCCCAGGGCTTTGAGGCTGACCCCGAGGATCGCCTCCGCCATAGCGCCCGGTTCGCTGTCCTTGCCCAGGCCCTGGCTCGTCTGCGAGAGCGCGGCGAGGCGGCGCATCTGCTCGTTCAGGGATCGGGTTCGCTCCTGCAGGTCCTGCGTCATGACGTTGAACGCGCTCGCCAGTTCGCCCAGCTCGTCGCGGCGTCGGGTGTCCAGTCGTTTGGTCAGGTCGCCACGCGCGATCGCCTGCGTCCCTGCAACCAGCGCCTCGATCGGCCGGGTCAGCCGCAGCGCCAGCAAATAGCCGATCAGCAGCAGGACCAGCACCACCCCGGCGAAGAGCGTCGTCATCTGGATCGCCGACTGCAGCCCCGCCTGGATGACGCTCTTGCGCGAGACCGCGACCGCGAGGTAGCCGGCGGACTGTTGGCGCAGGTAGAAGTTGGTGAACTGAAATTCAAAGTCCTGGCCACTGACGGTCAGGCTTTTTGTGGCCGCCCGACCAGGGGAGGCGAGTGCCAGGTAGGAGCGGAGCGTCTGGTCGATCAGGTCCCCCTTGATGCCGGGGAGGGTGCTGCCAACCAGCCGACCGCCGGCATCGATGAGCGCGACCTCCGCCTGCGACTTGGTCTGCATCTCATTGAGCACGCCGGCCAGCGACGTTTGCACCAGCACGCCGCCAACGACGCGGTCGCCGAGCAACACCGGACCGGCGGCCGCCAACGCCGACGGTGGCGAGCCAACGTACCCGATGTACTTGTCGCCCAGCGAGTCATAGTCACCGCGCAGCACCGGCTGCACCACCGGCTCGCTCGACAGATCGGTCCCGCTGCCGAACACCAGCCCGCCGGGATTGGTCGCATCCGGCTGGCCGACCTCCAGGATTGTTTTTCCACGGGGGTCGAAGACCATCACCGTGCCCAGGCGGTTGTTGACTTCGAGGGGCACGATCAATCGTCGAAGGGCAGCGGCGTCGCCGGCCGCAACCGCCTGGTCGATCCCCTCGGTGTTGGCAATCAGGCGGATGGCCGCCACCTGGCGCCCCTGGAGCTTGACCGCCGCGTCCAGGGCGGCGTCCTCCGAGTGGACCAGCTGGTCCCGAATCCGGTTCTCCAGGGAGGTGGCGACCAGGCTGGTCGTCAGGTAGCTGCCGATCACGCCCAGGATCAGCATCAACAGCAGGAAGGGCAGGATGATCTGGGTGCGGATCTTCAGCGTGGGCATCGTCAACCGGGGGCGAACGCGCGTCCTAGCCAACACAGTTCCAACTCTGGGCCGGGACAGAGTAGGCGGGACTGAGGAACACGAGCTGATCGGAGCCGCTATGCGCCGGCGTAAAGCTGTCGCTGACGACGGTATGCAAGCTCCGGTCGCCGGCGGCGATCTGGACGGTCCCCGAGGCGCCGATGGTCCGATTGCCCTGGCTGTCGATGCGGACCCACTGGTAGGAGACGGTCCCGCCGACGCCATTGGTGGTGAAGCTACCGCTCGCCTGGATCGTCACCTGGCTACAGTGGCCGGCATTGTTCCCGTTCCCGTTCTTCGACTTGCTCACCAACTCGTTCGCCCAGGTGATCGCAAACCTCGGTGCGGGCGTCGGTGAGGGGGTGGGCGTCGGTGAGGGGGTAGGCGCGGGCGTCGGGGTGGGGGTTGGGGCCGGCGTCGGCGTGGGGGTTGGGGCCGGCGTCGGTGTAGGGGTTGGGGCCGGCGTCGGGGTGGGGGTTGGTGTGGGCGGGGCACTCGGCGCCGCTGTTGGGGTAGGCGTGATGCCGGGATCCGGCGTCGCCGCGGGGGTCGGCGCGGGGGCCGGCGCCGGCGTTGGCGTCGGCGCGATGCCGGGGTCCGGCGTCGCCGCGGGCGTCGCATTCGGATCGGGAGTGGTCACCGGCCGCGCGGTTGGCGACAGATTGAGCGCGACCGTCGCCGGCTGCGGCGCGCTCGCCAGCGCCGGCGGGACCGCCAGCCCGCTGGCGGTGGTGCCGTCAAGCCCCTGGTCCAGCAGGACGGCGGCCACCACGCTGTTCTTGAGCGGCTTGGTCTGGAGGCCGCTATCGACCCGCAGGTCTGCGGCAAGATCGGGAACCTGGACCCAGGCGAGGCCGTCGCGCGGCTGCAGCGCCACCAGCGCCACCAGTGCGAACAGCACGGCGACGCCAACGGCGATGCCAAAGAAGGCCGCAAGCGTGCGCCAGCCAGTCGACGGGGCACCCATCGGAATTCGATGCTAAGGAGGCCGGGTTACGGCAACCGTTTCCCCATCGACCCAGAGCGTCAACGTGACGACGCGGTAACGATCGGGGAGGCCTTAGTTGCGGGCCAGGTTGCCTTCTCGGGCGACGGTGTGGACGTCCTTGACCGTTTCCAGCCGCTCCATCAGGCGGCTCAGCTGGGTCAGGCTGCTGATCTCGACGGTGGTTGAAATCACCGCCGTCTTGTCGTCGTAGACCTGGACTTCGGCACCGGTGAGGTTGATCTTGCTCTCGGCGATGACGGTGGCGATATCCCGCAGCAGGCCGGTCCGGTCCCAGGCCTCGATCTTGATGCCCACCGGATACAGCTGCCGGCCGCCGGTGTCCCAGTCGACCTCCACCACCCGGTCCTGGTTGCTGACGTTGACGACGTTCTTGCAGGTGCTGCGATGGACCGTGATCCCCTTGCCGCGGGTGATGTAGCCGCTGATGAGGTCACCCGGCACCGGCTTGCAGCATTGCGCGACCTGGGTGAGCACCCCGCGTTCACCTTTGACCCGAATTTCCCCCGAGGGCTTGAACTGTGGAACCAGCGGGATGAGCGGGAACTCACCATTGCCGTCGACCTCGGGCTGCCCCGCCACCATGTACTTCAGCAACACCGAGTGGGGGCTGACGTCGCCGTAGCCGATGGCGGCGTAGAAGTCGTTGAGATCCGTGAAACGGAACTCCTTGGCGAGCTCGAGCACTCGCTCCTCCCCGATCGAGGCCAGCGCCCGCTGCTGCATGCGACGGAACTCCTTGTCGAGCAGCTCCTTGCCCTTGGTGACGTTCTCCTCGCGCCGCTCTTTCTTGAACCAGACCCGGATCTTCTGCGCGGCGCCCGCGGTCTTGACGAAGCTCAGCCAGTCGCGGCTCGGTCCGTGCGGCCCCTTCGAAGTCAGGACCTCGACGATGTCGCCGTTCTGCAGCGGGTAATCCAGCGGCACCATCCGCCCGTTCGCCTTGGCGCCAATGCAGCGGTGGCCGACCTCGGTGTGAATGCGGTAGGCAAAGTCGACCGCGGTCGCGCCGCTGGGCAGCGCCAGCACGTCCCCTTTGGGGGTGAACACGAACACTTCGTCGCGGAAGACGTCGATCTTGACGGCGTCGACGAACTTCTCGGCATCGAGCACTTCTTTCTGCCAGTCCATCAGCTGGCGCAGCCAGGCGAAGCGCTGGTCCATCTTGCGGTCTTCCTTGCCACCCTCCTTGTAGGTCCAGTGCGCCGCCACCCCCCACTCGGCGATGCGGTGCATCTCCTGGGTGCGGATCTGGATTTCCATCGGCTCGCCGCTATGGCTGACCACGGTGGTGTGCAGCGACTGGTAGCCGTTCGACTTCGGCATGGCGATGTAGTCCTTGAAGCGACCGGGGATCGGCTTCCAGAGTGAGTGGATGACGCCCAGTGCCCCGTAGCAGTCCTTGATCGAGTCGGTCAGCACCCGGATCGCGGAGAGATCGTAGATCTCATCGAAGTCTTTGCCCATGGTGAGCTTGTTGGCGATGCTGTAGACGTGCTTGGGCCGGCCGGTGGTGTCGGCCTTGATGCCGACGTTGGTCAGCTCGCGCTCCAGGATTTCCTTGACGTCGTTGACGTAGGTTTCCCGCTCCTTGCGCTTGCGGGCGATCTTTTTGACGATCTCCTGGTACTCCTCCGGATGCAGCTGCGCAAAGGAAAGGTCTTCGAGCTCCCACTTGATGTTCCAGATGCCCAGCCGGTGCGCCAGCGGGGCGTAGATGTCGAGCGTCTCCTGCGCCATCGCGCGCCGGCGGGCCTCCGGCAGAAAGTTGGCCGTGCGCATGTTGTGGAGCCGGTCGGCGAGCTTCATCAGCACCACCCGAACGTCCTCCGCCATGGCGACCAGCATCTTGCGGACGTTTTCGGCCTGGGCTTGCTCCTGGCTGCGGAAGGAGATCTTCTCCAGCTTGGTGACGCCCGCGACCAGCTTGCCGACGTCGTGGCCGAAGCTCTGCTCCAGGTCCGCGACGGTCAGGTGCGTGTCCTCAACGGTGTCGTGCAAGATGGCGGCCGCGAGGGTGTCGCGATCGAGCTGGAGATCCGCCAGGATGACGGCCACGCTTAGCGGGTGTTCGATGAATTTCTCGCCGGACAGGCGGTTCTGGTCATGGTGGGCGCTGGCCGCGGCATCGTAGGCGCGCGAGAGCACCTCGACGTCCTTCGGCGGCAGGTAGTTGACCCTGCTCAGCAGATCGGCAAACTGCATGACCCGGTTCCTCGCTCGTTGATGGCGAAATTATCCCCGAACTTCAGAAAGCCCAATCAGGGCCGCTTCTCAGTAGGCCTTTCCCCAGGCGACCTCGACGGTGGCCGGCCGGCCGCAGACGGCGCAGGGCTGCTCCGGCCCGGCTGACCCGGGGAGGATCACCCGCGTGGTCGCCGTCGTCCGCTCCTTGACGATCCGCTCGTCCTCCGCTCGCCCACACCAGGGGGTGACGACAAAGCCGATCGAGGTGTCGAAGAATTTCACCAGGGCCTCGAGCGAATCGACCCGGACGGTGTGCGTTTCGCGGAATTCGCGGGCCCGGGTAAAGAGCCCCGCCTGGACCTCCTCCAGCATCGCGGGAATGGCCACCCCCAGGTCGCCCAGTGGGATCTGCTGCTTGGCTCGGTTCAGGCGCCGGACGACGGTGACCTCGCCCCTGGCCAGGTCGCGCGGACCGATCTCGAGTCGAAGGGGAACGCCCTTCAGTTCCCACTCGTTGTACTTGAAGCCGGGCCGCTCATCGCGCCAGTCGACCTTGACCCGGATGTCCTCGAGGTCGATCAAGAGCTGCTGGAGCGCGGTTTCGATCTGGCTGCGTTCGGCGTCGCTGCGAAAGATTGGAACGACGACGACTTGCACCGGCGCGATGCGAGGTGGTAACTGCAAACCGGAGTCGTCGCCGTGGGCCATCACGACCGCGCCGACCATACGGGTCGACATGCCCCAGCTTGTCGAGTGTGGGTACTGCTGCTCGTTGCTGCGCCCCGTGTACGTCAGGTCGTAGGCGCGGGCGAAGTTCTCGCCGAAGTAATGCGAGGTGGCCATCTGCAGGGCCTTGCCATCCATCATCATGCCCTCGATCGCCGTCGAGTACTGGGCGCCGGCAAACTTCTCACTCTCCGACTTTCGACCCGCCAGGACCGGGATGGCACACCACTCCTCCGCGATCCGGCGATAACAGTCCAGCATCTTCGCGACTTCTTCCTCGGCCTCGGCGGCGGTTTCGTGGAAGGTATGACCCTCTTGCCAGAGGAACTCACGGGTGCGCAGAAAGAATCGGGTGCGCAGTTCCCAACGAAAGACGTTGTTCCACTGATTGGTGAGCACCGGCAGGTCGCGGTAGGACTGGATGTAATCCCTCAGCACGGTCGCGATCATCGTTTCCGAGGTCGGACGCAGGACGAGCGGTTCTTCGAGGTCCTTGCCGCCGCCTTTGGTTACGAGTTGGAATTCTGGTTCGAAGCCAGCGACGTGGTCCTTCTCTTTTTGCAGGAAACTCAGGGGAATCAGCGCCGGAAAGTACCAGTTCTCGTGCCCGGTTTCTTTTATGAGACCGTCGAGCGGATCGCGAATGTTCTCCCACAGCGCGTAGCCGTACGGGCGAATGATCATGGTTCCGGCGACCGGAGAGTTGTCCGCTAGTTGCGCCTTACGGACGACGTCGTTGTACCAGCCCGGAAAATCCGCGGTCTGCTTGCGGATCTCTTTGACGAAACCGGATTCTGGCTTTTCCTCCTCAGCCATGTGGCTTAGGAGTATAGGGGCTACGACGCGAGCTTCTGCTCGTCCTCTTTGGCGATGATGTCGAGCTCTCGCAGGAGAGCAGGGACCAATTCTTTCTCAGGAAAGGTGCCGACGATCTTCCCGTGCTTGAAGAGAATGCCTTTGTTCTTGCCGCCGGCAATGCCGATGTCGGCGTGCTGGCCTTCACCAGGGCCGTTGACCACGCAGCCCATCACCGAGACGTTGATCGGCCGCTTGATCTTCTTAAGCGCCTTCTCGACCTCGGCGACCATCGGCAGCATGTCGATCTCGAGCCGGCCGCACATCGGGCAGGCGATCAGGTTCGGCCCGGTCAGCTTTTCGGCCAGGGCGTTGACGATGCCGTATCCCACCTCGACTTCCTCGACCGAGTCACCGGCGAGCGAGACGCGAATCGTATCCCCGATGCCCTCCTCGAGCAAGACGCCGATGCCGACCGCGCTCTTGACCGCGCCGGTACGCGGCGGGCCCGCCTCGGTGACGCCCAGGTGCAGCGGATAGGAAATCTTGTCGGCGATCGCCCGGTTGGCGGCGATCATGGTGGGCGGATCGGAGGCCTTCATCGAGACCTTGATCAAGTTGAAATCGAGCGATTCCAGGATGTGGATGTGGCCGAGCGCGGCGCTGACCATGGCCGCCACCACCTCTTCGGTTGGCGGCCGCACGCCCGCACCCTCCTTGGCACGGCCGGGCAGCGATCCGGCGTTGACGCCGATGCGGATCGGGATCTCCCGCTCCTTGGCGCGTCGCGTGATCTCTTTCACCTTTTCGGGGTCCTTGATGTTGCCGGGATTCAAGCGGAGGCCGTCGACCCCCGCCTCCAGCGCCAGCAAGGCCAGCGGCGCATCGTAATGAATGTCGGCGATGATCGGCAGCGGCGAGCCTTTCTTGATCTCGATCATCGCCTGCGCCGCCTCTCTCGTTGGCACCGCGACCCGAACGATGCGGCAATTCACGTCTTTGAGGCGGGCGATCTCGTTGAGGGTCGCCTTGACGTCCCGCGTGTCCGCCTTGGTCATGGACTGGACCACGATCTCGGCGGCGCCACCGATCACCACGTCGCCGACGCGGACCGGAACCGACTTGCGCCGCGCTCTCATGGCCTCATCTCAGCACATCGTTATATGTCACGAGCCCGATCAAAGCAAACAAAAGAGCGAGCCCCACGTAGTGGACGACCTGCTCCCGGGCGGGGTCGACCGGCCTCCCCCGGATCAATTCCAGCACCAGGAAGGCGGCCCGACCACCGTCGAGCGCGGGGAAGGGCAGGATGTTGGCCAGGCCGAGGCTGAGACTCAGCAGCGCCACGACGCCGACCACCGACAGGATCCCGGTCTGGGCGGCGCGGGCGGTCGTCTTGGCGATGCCGACCGGCCCCTCCAGGCCGCGCGGACCGAGCAGACCGCCGAGGCTCTTATCGGTCGCCAGCTGGTAGACGCCGGTGGCGATGCCGGCGATCGAATCGCCCGTCTGGCGGACCGCCAGCCCGGTGGCCTCGATCGGGCCGGGATGCCAGGTCCGCGCCGCCGGGTGGAACCCGAGAATGTAGCCGCCCGTATTGGGATCCAGCTTGGGCGTGATGGTCAGGGTCACCAGCCTGGAGCCGCGGTCGACGACCACCATCACGGCCGTGCTTTTGGCGGCATCGAGCGCGTTGGGAAGGTCCTGGAATTGGTTGATCGGATGACCGTTGACCGAACGGATAACGTCGCCGGACTGCAGCCCGGCGTTGTAGGCCGGCGTGCCGGCATCGACGGCACTGACTTCGATCGGGGTTTTGACTTCGGCCGCCCCGATCGTCGCGTAGACCCCGAAAAAGATCAGCACCGGCAAGGCAAGGTTGAAGGCGGATCCGGCGACGATGACCATGAACCGCTGCCAGAGCGGATGCGCGTTGAAGCTCCGCGGCCCCGCGTCCATGCTGCCGTCCATGCCGGCGAGCTTGACGAAGCCGCCCAATGGGATGGCGCGGACCGCGTAGAGCGTTTCGCCGCGCTGCCAGCCCAGCAGCTGTGGCCCGAAGCCGACGCTGAACTGCTCGACTTTGATGCCGGCGAGCTTCGCCGACAGGAAGTGACCGGACTCGTGCACGATCACCAGCAGGCTGAAGATGAGGATGACGAGCGGGACGAGGATGACGGGACTCATGCCGGCAGCTTGCTCCGAACCCGGCTAGTTCCTCCCGCGCGGACGTGCGCGCGCGCCCAGCGGTCGGCGGCGATCGCCGCGTCAAGCGTGAGCTCGCCGGTTGGTTGCGCCGCCTCGACGGCGGCCCGAACTGACGGAATGATGTCGTTAAAGCGGCGCTGACCCTTCAGGAAGAGCGCCACCGCCTCCTCGTTGGCCGCGTTGAGCACCGCGGGCGCCGTGCCACCGCGCTCGCCGGCCTCGCGGGCCAGCGCCACCGCCGGGTAGCGAACCCCATCGAGGGCTTCGAAGGAGAGCTCGCCGAGTGCGGCCAGGTCGGGGGCCGGCGTCACGCCCTCGAGGCGCTCGGGATAGCTCAGCGCGACCGCGATCGGCAGGTGCATATCGGGAACGCCCAGCTGCGCCTTGACGCTGCCGTCGACGAACTCCACCATCGAGTGGACGACGCTCTGCGGATGCACCACCACATCGATGGCGCCATAGGGCACATCGAAGAGAAAATGCGCTTCGATCACCTCGAGACCTTTGTTCATCATGGTGGCGGAGTCGACCGTGATCTTGGGACCCATCTTCCAGCGCGGGTGGGTCAGCGCCTCCGCGATCGTGACCGTCTCCAACGTCTCCAGCGGACGGCGCAGAAACGGTCCGCCCGAGCCGGTCAAAATCAGCCGCCGGATGGCGCGGCGATTCTCGCCCCACAGGCACTGCCAGATCGCGCTGTGCTCGCTGTCGATGGGAAAAATCTGTGATCCGTGACGACGCATCCGCTCGCGAACGAGTTCTCCCGCCATGACCAGGACTTCCTTGGTCGCCAGCGCGATGTCCTTGCCCGCGTCGAGCGCGGCAAGCGTGGGCGCGAGCGCGGCGCTCCCCGCCGACGCCACCACCACCAGGTCGACCTCGGGATCGCTGACCGCCTCATCGATGGCGCGGCCGGCCCGGACCGGGTCGGCTCCCGCCGCATGCGCCAGCAACGCGTGCGCCTCAGGGTGACGGCGCGCCACGGCTTCCAGGGCCGCCGCATCGCTACCGGCGACCAGGGCGTGCAGCGTGAATCGATCGGGATGCCGTTCCACCAGGTCGCAGACCTGGCGGCCGATGGACCCGGTGGCGCCCAACAGGGCGAGGCGCCGGGGTGAGGGACGGGAAGATCTCATCTCTGTGGGCTGAAACGCGGGCTTTACGCGGGTCATTGCACCGGTGCGTTAAGCCAGGTGCAGGAAGGTGACGTAATAGTACACGACGACTCCCACGAGAAGCAGCGAATCAATACGGTCGAGCGCGCCGCCGTGTCCGGGAATCAGCTGGCTGGTGTCTTTCACGCCGGCGGTCCGCTTGATCTGCGACTCGACCAGGTCGCCGACCTCCGCCACCGCCCCAATCACGAGCCCCAGGATCAGGTTGTGGGGAAAGCCGATGTTGAGGAACAAGCCCGCGATCCCAAAAAAAATCATGCTGGCCAGCAGCTCTGCCACCGCCCCCTCGACCGTCTTCTTGGGACTGATGCGCGCGAAGAATTTTCGTCGCCCATACCGGGTGCCGACCACCATTGCGGCGGTGTCGCCGACCCAGATCGCGCCGAAAACGCCAATCACATACCCGAACCCGAGGTGATTCGGATCCGGCTGATGCAGGAAGTAGAGCGCGAGGTAAAAGCTCAGCAGGAAACCGAGATAGAGGCTGCCGCCCACCGCCAGCGCCCAGCGAGCCAGGCTGGCCCGCCAATCGCGCACGAACACCAGGGCGCCCAGACCGAGCACCGTCCCCGCCGCCAGCACGAAGGTGACGCTGGCCCAGGACGGCAACCGATCGCGCAGCAGCAGCGCATAGGCCAACGGGAAGAGCAGCCAGAGTGGCGCCGGCGTTCCCATGGCGCGGGTGAGCTGCCAGTACTCGATCAGCCCCGCGCCAAGGACGACGGCGACCGCGGCGTACACCCAGATCGACCCCGCGATCAGGGCGGCCAGCACCAGCGCGATCAGCACCGCGGCGGTCACGATGCGGACCGGCATGTTGGAACGGCGCGCTACGATGGCGGGCGGCGGCTCGGCCTTCGCGTCAGCGACCTCGATTGGAGACCTCCTCTGGCCTCGCCCCGAATCGGCGCACGCGCCGCTGGTAGGAGGCGAGCGCCTCGTCGAAGTCCGCGCCGCCGAAATCCGGCCAGAGCGTCTGGGTGCTGTAGAACTCCGAGTAGGCCGCCTGCCAGAGCAAGAAGTTGCTGAGCCGCATCTCGCCCGCGGTGCGGATCACCAGGTCCGGATCGGGGAGGCCTCGGGTGTAGAGGTGACTGGAGAGGCCCGCCTCGTCGAGCTGCGTCAGGTCGGTGCCGTCGCGCGCCAGTTCGTGGATGGCATCGATGATCTCCTGGCGGCCGCCATAGTTGATCGCGATGTTGAGGATCGCTCTCCCGCTGACTCGGGTCCGTTCATTCGCCTGGCGCATCTGCTCCTGGAGGGCGGCGGTGAGATCCTGCAGCCGCCCCGAGAAACGAAGTTCGATCCCGCGCTCTGCCAGCTCGTCGACCTCGCGACGGATGGTCTCGGAGAACAGATTCATCAACGCCTCCACTTCGTCGCGCGGTCGCAACCAGTTCTCGGTCGAGAACGCATACAGGGTCAGGACCCGGATGCCTCGCTTGTCGGCGGCCTCAGCGACACGACGGATCGCCTCGATCCCGGCCTTGTGCCCCATGATGCGTGGCAGCAAGCGCTCACGGGCCCAGCGGCTGTTGCCATCCATGATGATTGCGACGTGCTCGGGCGGGGGCAACTGGCTCACCTGGGGTTCCTGGGCGTTAGACCTCCATGATTTCGGCTTCTTTGCGCGCCGCCATCTGGTCGACCAGGGCGATGTAGCGATCGGCAAGCTTCTGCAACTGCTCCCCGCCGCGGTGCGCCTCGTCGGCCGAAATCTTCTTCTCCCTCTCGAGAGCCTTCACGCGGTCCATCTGCTCTCGACGGATGTTGCGAACCGCCACGTGCGCTCCCTCCGCGTAGCGCTTGACGAGTCGCGCATATTCCCGCCGCCGCTCTTCGTTCAAGGGAGGGATCGGGACCCGGATCAGCTGGCCGTCGTTGCCGGGGTTCAACCCCAGCTCCGATTTCTGAATCGCTTTCTCCACGGCGCTGATGATGGTCCGGTCCCACGGTTGGATCAGGATCATGCGGGCCTCCGGCACCGTGATGGTGGCCAGTTGGTTCAAGGGCGTGGGATTTCCGTAGTACTCGACCGGAATCTTGTCCACCAGCGACGGGCTGGCTCGTCCGGTGCGGATGGTCAGGATCTCTTTGCCAAGAGCCTCCAGGCTCTTCTGCATTTTGGTTTCAGCGTCTTTGACGTTGGCTTCGATCATGCGGGCGCTCCCACCAGGGTGCCGATCTGCTTGCCGGCGATGACTCCCTCCAGGTTTCCGTCGTGGGAGAGGTCGAACACGATGATCGGGATGTTGTTCTCACGGCAGAGGGTCACCGCCGTATGATCCATCACTCGCAGATCTTTGTTGATCAGGTCAAGGTAGTCGAGCCGGGCAAAGCGCTTGGCCTTCGGATTCGTCACCGGGTCCGCATCATAGACCCCGTCGACCTTGGTGGCCTTGAGCACGACCTCCGCCTCGATCTCGACCGCGCGCAGCGCGGCCGTCGTATCGGTGCTGAAGTAGGGATTGCCGCTGCCGGCTGCCAGGATCACGACCCGTCCTTTTTCCAGGTGCCGGACCGCCCGCCGCCGGATGTAGGGCTCGGCGATCTGGTGCATGCTGATCGCCGTCTGCACCCGGGTCGGCTGGCCCCTATTCTCGAGCGCATCCTGCAGCGCCAGCGCGTTGATGACGGTGCCGAGCATGCCCATGTAATCGGCCGTGACCCGGTCCATGCCGCGCTTGCTGGCAGCGTCACCGCGGATGATGTTGCCGCCACCCACCACGATCGCGAACTGGGTGTTGTAGAGGTTCTTCACCGCGATGATGTCCTCGGCGATCTCATTGACGACATCCGGATCGATGCCGAAGGCAGCTTTTCCAGCGAGGCCCTCGCCCCCCAACTTGAGGAGCACCCGTTTGTAGCGCGGCTGGGCCGTCGGTTTGATCACAGCATGCAGCGGTTGGACTAGCTGGCTTCTCCGACTTTGAA
>Ga0307479_10001522_pt1 | contig 21141 bp, 16 predicted proteins | sample atmos_gasesECM4C_FD_203743 | JGI IMG/M metagenome (GOLD analysis project Ga0307479, IMG submission 203743) | Hardwood forest soil microbial communities from Morgan-Monroe State Forest, Indiana, United States - atmos_gasesECM4C_515 | ecosystem: Environmental > Terrestrial > Soil > Temperate...
TCAACCGCTCCTCCAGGGACTGGCGCTCGGCTCGATGGACAGCCTCGAGCCTCCGCACCTCTTGGGCATGTTCGGAGAGCATTCTGGCCAAGTCCTTGCGGATGTCCAGGGTCGAGGTCGGTTCTTCGTGCAACACGTGCCGAAACTCAACTCGCTCGCCGAGGCAATTGAACAGCGCCGTGACCGTTCGAGTGTGTGAAGACAGGAAATCGACGAGAGGAGTGACCCCTTCCTCTGCCACTTGCACTACGCCGAGGGGTCTTGCCAGTCGGAGAACTACTGATGGGTGAGCCTCGGCGAGCGCGAGCCACGCCTTACGTGACCCGTCGTCCGCGTCGTCCTCCACCCCCCTGCTGACGAGGATCAACCCTCCGGGTCGCACCTTCGACGCCCAGATGGTGAGGTCCGGTAGAGATGCCGAGATGACAGGGTCTTGAGGGGCCACGTGCAGGAGATCGACGCTGTGGACCGGGAACTGCTCTGCTGCTGCACTGAGATCGGCGCGGCGCAAGGAGGCCACTTGGGCGTATCGGACCTCGCAGAACTCCCGGAGGGTTTCATAACGGGCCTCGGCGATGCGGGCGTTTCGTCCCTGGGTCCGCCACTGGTCGATGCCGACACATATCCCGCCGTTACTGAAGCGAGCGATCGCTTGGCACAAGCCGCGGAACGACGCACCATCGCCGCACCCGAGCTCCAGCGTGCACCGGGGCTCGAGAAGCTCGACGATCCAGGCGACGAAGGGAGCGTTCCTGTTCCAGCTCGAGGCCGGGAGGCTCTCGGGGTCCCAGGACAGCGACTCCCTCAACACCGAGATCTCGCCGTTCACCGCAGCCACATTCTCCGTCCTTCGCCGACGCGGCAGGAAGTCTGCCATAGCCCCCACAGCCGCCCGTCGATCCGGCGTCTCCCGGCGAGGCGGCGCGACCCGGAGCACGCGCCCGTCCTCGGGCGCTCAGCTCATCCCTTGGAGCTCGGGCTGCAGGCTGGCAGTCAAACCGTCGAGGATGTCGTCCTCAGAAACGAGACATTCGGGAGCCTTGAAGACCTCCATGACGCAGTCGAGGACGAGGACGCCTCCGACGATCACGTCTTCTCGGCCCTCGACCATTCCGGCCCTGGCGCGCCGCCGCCCTGCAGGTTCTGACGACAGGACGTCGAGCCATCGACGCACCTGGGCCCGCCCGAGCCTGGCGTGGTGGATGCGGGCGCGTTCGTAGTGGTCGAGACCCTGCTCCAAGGCCGCCAGGGTGGAGACGGTCCCGGCAAGGCCGATCACCGGGCAGGAAGGCGGCGGCGTCAGCGACGCCCGAGCCCCCTCGAGGAGCGTTCGCACGTCGAGGCGGGCGTCGTCGAGCTCGGATCGGGTAGGAGGGTCATGGCGCAAGTGGCGCTCGGTGATGCGGACGCAGCCCAGGTCGAGCGAGACGACACGAGCCGACCGAGGGTCGGTGGGCGAGCCCATCACCAATTCGGTAGATCCCCCGCCGATGTCCACCACCAACACGGCGGCGGCGGCGGCGACGTCCTGGGGCAACTTCGCCGTGGCTCCGGCAAAGGAGAGCCGGCCTTCTTCTTCTCCCGACAGCAGTTCGGGAAGCACGCCGGTGACCCGAGCGGCGCCGGCGAGGAAGAACTCGCCGTTACTGGCGTCGCGCACGGCCGACGTCGCCACCAGACGGGCTCGTTCGACGCCCAGTGCTTCCATCTTCCGCCGATAGTCCTCGAGGACCGACCAGGTCCGCGTCATGCCCTCGTGCGACAGTTCACCGGTGGCATCCACCCCCTCGCCCAAACGGGTGATGTGCATGTCGCGCTCCAGTGTGCGTCCCGAGGCGTCTACCACGAGAAGGCGGGTGGAGTTCGTTCCGCAGTCGAGCGCGCTCACCGGCGCACCTCCGGATGAGCCGGACGTGTGTGGTTCAGCCATTGCTTTGGACTACCACGTAGCGACGGCGCTCCACGCCTAGCCGTTGCGCTACCCACGTCCCCACGGGGTCGTCTCCCCCCGCCAGCCACCAGGCGACATGGGCGTGGAGGCACTTCACACCCCTTCTCGTCCCTCCCACGCCCCCGGCCGGCCTCGGGCCGTGATGCTCCGCCGGAATGGCTGCGTCGCGCTCGGCCGCGTAGCGGGCGTGAGCCCGGGCGAGCACGTCGGGATCGACGACAGCAGAAGCGGCGTGCACCCCGCCCTCGGCCTCGAGGCGGCTCACCTGATCGCGAAGTGAGGGGTCGACCAGCCAGTAGCGGGTGGGCATAGGCCGGCCGTCGTCGAGGAAGGGAGCGTTGCGAATCACCACCGGCTCGTCGTGCTCGTCGCGGACGACGACGTGAAACGGTGCCGACGGCGCCCGCCCGAGCAGACGAGCCACCTGGTCGCGCTCGCCTTCGTGGCTACCTTCACTCCCTGATGCAGGTTCCCGGGTGGATGCGACGATGACGACCGCCTGACTACCGCCAGAACTCGAGGGTGTGCGCCACCCTGGTCCAGAACCCGACCCGAGAGGCGCCATGCGCGCTCGACCGGCCATGGCCTGCACCCGATGAGGAACCGCCCGCACCGGAGCCACCGGTCGAGGAGCCGGTCCCGAGCCCCGCCAGGGCGCGCGCCTGGGCGGAGCCGGGCACGACGGGCGGGCTCTCCAGGGGGACGTGTCCCGAGCCGGCCACCTCCGACGCCGACGCCCCGGCGGGGGGCAGGATCACGTACGCCTTCTGCCCGGACGGGACCAGCCCGTAATCGGTACGGGCCAGGTTGCTCACCGTGCCGCCGTCAGCGAGCGCCTTCGCCTGCGCAGCCAACGAGCGGTCGGCGGCCTGGGCTCGGTCCAGTGCCGCGGAGGTCGAGGCCAGCTGGCCGTGCTGGGTGAGCAGGGCCGAGACGGGCATCGACGTTGCGAACACGATGGCGGCGAAGGCAAAGAGCGCCACCACGGGCAGGCGCAACCGACGGGCCTGGGCACGGCTCCGGGGTCGACCTGTTGCCGGGCGACGCGGCGCTGGGCCACCCCGAGAGCGCTGCCGCGGCCTAGGGCGGCGGCCCGGCGGAGCGGCGCGACTGCCTGCGGCCGGACGGCGCGCCGTCACCCGCTGCCGCCTCCTCTCGCCGTCGCCAAGGCGGAGCGCCCCAAGAAGGCGGCGGACTCTCCGAGGTCCTCCTCGATGCGCAGCAGCTGGTTGTACTTGGCCACCCGGTCAGAGCGAGCCGGCGCCCCGGTCTTGATCTGCCCACAATTGGTGGCAACGGCGAGATCGGCGATGGTGGTGTCCTCGGTCTCACCGGAGCGATGCGACATCACGGCGCCATAGGCAGCGCGTACCGCACCCGCCATGGTGTCGAGTGTCTCAGTGAGCGTGCCGATCTGGTTGACCTTGACCAAGATGGCGTTGGCGACGCCGGTGGCGATGCCCCGCTCCAGGCGGGCCAGGTTCGTCACGAACACGTCGTCGCCCACCAGCTGCACTCGCCGACCGAGGAGTCCGGTCAGGCGCGCCCAGCCGTCCCAGTCGTCTTCGGCCATGCCGTCCTCTATGGAGACGATCGGGTAGCGATCGCACAGGTCGACCCAGTACTGGGCCATCTCGGGCGGAGAAAGACGTCTGCCTTCCCCGACCAGGTCATAGCCGCCGTCCTTCCACAGCTCGGTGGTGGCCGGGTCGAGGGCGATGGCGACGTCGTCCCCGGGGGTGCGCCCGGCGGCTTCGATCGCCTCCAGCAACACCTGCACGGCCGTCTCGTTGGTTGGGAGGTCCGGGGCGAAGCCGCCTTCATCGCCCACCGTGGTGGACAGCCGACGCGACCGCAGGACCTTCTTGAGGGCGTGGTAGGTCTCCACGCCCCATCGCAGGGCCTCGGAGTAGGAAGCGGCGCCCACCGGCACGATCATGAACTCTTGGAAGTCGACCGAGTTGTCCGCGTGGACCCCCCCGTTGAGCACGTTCATGAGCGGGAGCGGGAGCACATGGGCGTTGGCGCCGCCCACGTACCGGTACAGCGGCAACTCGGCTTCGTCGGCAGACGCCTTGGCCACGGCCAGCGACACACCCAGGATGGAGTTGGCGCCGAGCCGGCCCTTGGTGGGCGTGCCGTCCAGGTCGACCAAGGCGAAGTCCACGCCGCGCTGGTCGGCCGCCTCGAAGCCGTTGAGGACGTCGGCGATCTCGCCGTTCACGCGCTCCACGGCGCCGAGGACGCCTTTGCCCCCGTACCGCTCTCCGCCGTCTCGCCACTCGGTGGCTTCGTGGCTACCGGTCGACGCCCCCGAGGGCACGATGGCGCGCCCGGCGGCGCCGGAGGAAAGCAGGACTTCGACCTCGACCGTGGGGTTGCCGCGGGAGTCGAGGACCTCCCGCGCCCGGACCTGCTCGATGGCGCTCATGACCGCCTGTTGCCCCTGTTGTAGGTGTTGTAGAAGTTACTCGCTGTCTTCGAGATGCCGGCGGAACCGGCGAGCGTAGGCCCGCAGGGCGGTCTCGGGGTCCACGCCTGCCCTTCTGGCCAGGTCTGCCAGGGCGAAGAGCGCCTCGCCCACCGCCTCGGCCTCCTCCGGGGTCGCCTCGAGGATCTCACCAGGGTCCGCGGCGGGGACGCGGTCGAACCGCCCGAGCGCGGCGGCCACCCGGAGGCGCCGCTCCTCGGCGTCAGGGCCCGGCAATCCCAACGATTCAGCCTTGCCCTGCAGCTTGGCCGCCAGCGCCAACGCAGGCAGGGCCTCGGGGATGCCCTCGGTCACGCTGGTGCGCCCCTTCTCGGCCTTCTTGAGCAGCTCCCAACGCGCCGCCACCTCTTCCGGGGTGTTCGCGACGGCGTCCCCGAAGACATGCGGGTGCCGAGCCACCAGCTTGTCGTGCACCGACCGGGCCACGTCGGCGAGGGTGAACGCCCCCTCCTCGGCGCCGAGCACGGAGTGGATCATCACCTGGAAGAGCAGGTCGCCGAGCTCCTCCTCCAGGTGAGCGACCTGAGGGGCGGGGACATCAGGCTCGAGGGCGGCGTAAGCCTCAATGGCGTCGAGGACTTCGTAGGCCTCCTCGAGCAGATGACGCCCGAGCGACCCGTGCGTCTGGCGTCGATCCCAGGGACAGCGTTCGCGCAGGATCCGAACCAGCTCCTCGAGCCGCACCAGCTCGGCGGCCACGGGTGCGGCCAGCCGGGGGACCCACAGGGCGGTGAGGTGATCGGGCTCGACCACCTGGTCGAGCTCGTTCCATGACGCGGTTCGCACGACTTCGTCGGGCAGGCCCAGGTGATGCAGGACGGTGACGGTGGTGTCCCCCGGGTCCTCGACGGACAACTTCACCGCCGAGAGCACGGCCTGGCTGTGACAATGCCCGACGAGCAACGGCCCCGGGTCCCCGGCGGCAACGACTGCGAAGTCGGCGGCGTCGACGAGCCGCACCCCGGCCACGAGCGGATCGACGCCCAACCGGTCCCAGGCCAGGTCCAGGAACGAGGGTGCGGCGAGCACGGTGACTTCGACGCGCTGGTCGGCGCGCAGGAGCGTCACCGAGCGCTCGGCGACATAAGGCGACCCCGGCACGGCGTAGGCGACTTAACCCCCGTGTGCATGGACGTGGGCGGCGATGCTCACGAGCTCCTCCACGATGGCGCCGTAGAGCGCGTCGTAGTCCTCAGCCTTGTCGTACAAGGCGTCAAAGGAGTTGAAGGTGACGTCGAGCGTCTCGACCGCAGGATGACGGGCGGTGCGGACGACGACACGAGCCGCCTCCTCGAGCGTCCGGCGGGCGGCGTCGGGCACCATCGCCCCCCCGGCCGGACCCAGTCCGACGACCACCACCTTGGGACGGGCGCTCGCCGCCGACGACGGCGTGTTCACGGGACGAGGACCGCGCTCGGACCCTGTCGGTTGCGACTCAGCCGGCGGCACTCGCCGGGGATGCGCTCGTCGGCTGGTCGGCAGACCGAGACAGCAAGTCGGCCGGCGGCGGCGTCTTCGGGGCCTGGATCCCTTGTGCCGCAGTCCACGTGCCGTAGCGAGGATCCACGTCCACATGCGCCGCCTTGGCCAGGCGGGAGAACTCGGCGGCGACCACCGTGTTCTGGGCGGACAAGAGCTGCTGGCGGATCTGCGGCGCTGCTTGCGAGAAGGGAATGTCGGGCCGCCCGTCCAGTTCGAGGACGAACCACACGCCGCCACCAGAGGCAGACGCGTTCTGCTCGAACACGGGGACACTGATCTGGCCTGGCTTCAGCCCGGCGATGGCGCCCAGGATGACGCTGTTCACGACCTGAGACGAGGGGACGCAGGGGATCTGTCCTCCGTTCGGCGCCGTCTGGGTGTCGATGGAGTTCTGCTGCGCCTCGGTGGCGAACGTGGCCGACCCCGAGGCGATGGCGTCGTGGATGGACTGGGCCTGGGCCTGGCTCTGGACGGCGATGTCGCTCAGGCACAGCTCTTGGAACTGCGCCGAATGGTTCCGGTAGTAGGCGAGCAAGGCAGCCTGGCCGACGTCGATGTGGCCGAGGGTGACGGCGAGCTGCTCTTGGGCGGCCAAGAAGGCCACCTGGTCGGAGCGGAAGGTGGTGGGGAGGCGGTTGACCAGCGCCTGGCCGTCAACGCCGTTCGGACACGGGCTTGCGCTTCCCGAGGCGGCGGTGAGCTGCGACACCAGGTCGGCGCGCGCCGCGCTCGTGTCGGAGGCGGTGACCGGATGCCCGCGCCGGGCCAGATCGGTGTCGATCAACTTCTCAAGAACCAAGGTGGACAGCTCGAAGGAGCCGAGCGCGCTCGACACGGTGTCGTCGCCGGCTCCCGACAAGGTGGCGGGGAGGTTCACACCCTGCAAGGCGAGAGCGCACTGCGCGTAGGAATTCTGTGAGATCTCCGACAGCACGGCGTCGAGCTGGCTGCGACTGACGCTGGCTCCCTGCACCGTGGCCGCCGGCGGCGAGAGGCCACAGGCAGCGGCGAGGGCGCCCGCGACGACGAAAACGAGAAAAGGCAGGAGGCGTCTCACAGAGGCGCCGACTCTACCGGTGCACCCCCGACAGCGAGGAGTCGGCGGGTGCCGGTGCCTCGGTCGCCACGACGGGAACCGGCGGCGGCACCAAGGCCTCGAGCAAGCCGGCCAGGGCGGCGGCCACCCCATCGGCGTCAAGGGTGAGCTGGAGCTGGCGCGGCTCCTCCTTGTACACGGCGTCGGGATGGAGCCTCCGCAAGCGCACCCGGGCCGAAGCGGCGAGCTCGAGAGGAGACAGGCGGGCCACCACGGTGCGGCGCCGGCCCGACAACACCGGGCCCCGGGGGGCGGTGACCGACACTTCGCGTACCCCGGTGCGCAGGCACTGCACTCGCAACGCCGCCACGTCGAGGAGCCCTTCAGCCGGAGCCGGTAAGGGGCCGAAGCGGTCCGTCCATTCAGTGCGGATGTCCTCCAACACCTCAGCGCTGTCAACGGCGGCCAGTCGCCGGTACGCCTCGAGGCGCACGTCCTCACGGGCCACGTAGTCGGTGGGCAAATGGGCGTCGGAGGGGATGTCGATGGTGACCTCGACCGGCGGCCGCAACGGCTCGCCCTTGAGCTCGGCCACCGCCTCCGCCACCAACTGCACGTAGAGGTCGTAACCGACGGCGGCGATGTGACCGGACTGGTCCCGCCCGAGAAGGTTGCCAGCGCCCCGGATCTCCAAGTCGCGCATGGCGATCTTGAAGCCGCTGCCCAACTCGGTGTGCTCGCCGATGGTGCGCAGCCGCTCGTAGGCGGCTTCGGTCAGGGTGCGATCGACGGGATGGAACAGGTAGGCGTAGGCGCGCTGTCCTGAGCGGCCCACCCGGCCCCGCAGCTGGTGCAGCTGGCCGAGCCCGAGACGGTCGGCCCTGTCGACCACGAGGGTGTTCACGGTGGGCATGTCGATGCCCGATTCGATGATCGTCGTACACACGAGCACGTCGTAGCGCTTCTCCCAGAAGTCGAGCACCACCTTCTCGAGGGTGCCCTCGTCCATCTGTCCGTGGGCCACCGCCACCCGGGCCTCGGGAACGAGCTGACGTAGCCGGGCGGCCACTGCCTCGATGTCCTGCACCCAGTTGTGCACGAAGAAGGCCTGACCCTCTCGCAACAGCTCGCGGCGCAGGGCCTCGGTGACCGCTGCCTCGTCGAACTCGCCCACGTACGTGAGGATGGGCTGACGCTCGGCCGGCGGCGTGTTGATGAGCGACATCTCCCGGATGCCGGTGAGCGCCATCTCGAGCGTGCGAGGTATGGGGCTGGCCGTGAGGGTGAGCACGTCGACCCCTGACGACAGTGCCTTGATCGCCTCTTTGTGGCTGACGCCGAAGCGCTGCTCCTCGTCCACGACGAGGAGGCCCAGCCGCTTGAAGCGGACGTCGCCGGCCAAGAGACGATGCGTCCCCACAACGACGTCAACCGAGCCGTCGGCCAAGCCGTTCACCACCTGGCGGGCCTGGGCCGGGGTGAGAAAGCGCGACAACATCTCCACCCGGACCGGGAAGCCGGCATAACGATCGGCGAAGGTCTGGGCGTGTTGCTGGGCGAGCAGCGTGGTGGGCACGAGCACCGCTACCTGCAGGCCGTCCTGTACGGCCTTGAAGCTGGCCCGCACGGCCACTTCGGTCTTGCCGAAGCCGACGTCGCCGCACACCAGGCGGTCCATGGGAGCGGGCGTCTCCATGTCGGCCTTCACGTCCTCGATCGCCCGCATCTGGTCCACGGTCTCGACGTAGCCGAAGGCCTCTTCGAGCTCGCTCTGCCACGGGGTGTCGGGCGGAAAGGCGTGACCGGGGATCTGCATACGGGTGCGGTACAGCTCCACCAATTCCTTCGCCACTTCGTGCACGGCGGCGCGAGCACGGGCCCGGGTCCGGGTCCAGTCGCTACCGCCCAGCCGGCTGAGCGTCGGTGACTCACCACCGCTGTAGGGGGTGATGGCTTCGATCTGGTCCGACGGGAGATACAGCCGGTCGTCACCGCGGTACTCGAGAAGCAGGTAGTCGCGCGACGCACCGTTCACCGTGCGGGTGACCATGCCCGCGTAGCGGGCCACGCCGTGCTGGCGGTGGACTACGAAGTCGCCGGGGGCGAGGTCGTCGAAGAAGCCGTCGGTGGCCCTGGCTCGGGCCCGGGCGACGCGATGGGGACGGCGCCGGCCGGTGAGGTCGGACTCGGCCAGCACCGCCACCTTGGCGGCAGTGGCGACGAAGCCCCGATCGACGGCGGCCACGACCACGCGCACGCCCGGCGCAGCCAGTGCGCTGTCGGTGTCCACGACGGGAACCGACAGCCCCTCATCTCGGAGCACCGCCGCCAGCCGGGCCGCAGACCCGGCGCCTTCGGCGCACACCGTCACCGAGTACCCCTGCTCGGCGAGGCCAGCCAGCCGGCCTGCCAGAAGGGAGCGGTCACCGAGCACGGGGTCCCAGCCCTGGGCCGCCACGGTGGGGGTACCCGGGCCCTCGGCGTTGGGCACCAGGGACAGCACCGGAGCCGGACAGCGGGCCAGCAGCCGCTCGTAGTCGAGGTGCAGCGGCGGGAACCCACCTTCTCGCTCCGCTCCCTCGGCGGTGTCGTCGGACGACGAGACCGCACTCCACGTGACGGCGAGCGTCGCAGCCAGTGCCCGCTCCTCGTCCAGAAGCTCGGCGGCGCGGTCGCGGCTGCGGCGGGGGTCGACGAGCACGACGCGGGCGCTGTCTGGGAGGAGGTCGGGAACCAGCCGCTCCTCCCCGGCCAGCCACGGCGTCCACGACTCCATGCCGTCGAACAGCTGACCCTCGGCGATGCGCTCCCATTGCGCCGCTCCCCATGGAGCCGTGTCGAGCAGCGCTTGGGCACGGGCCCGCATGTCCTCAGTGGGCACGAGCTCGTGACAGCCGTGCAGCTCGACCGAGGAGACGTCGTGACGGGAGCGCTGGTCGCCGGGGTCGAACTCGGTGAGGCGGTCTACCTCGTCGCCCCACAGGTCGATGCGCACGGGCAGCTCGGCGTCGGAGGGGAAGACGTCCACGATCCCGCCCCGCACGGCCAGCTCGCCGCGGTGCTCGACCTGGTACTCGCGGCGGTAGCCCAGCGCCACCAGCCGGTCGACGAGTGCCCTTTGGTCGAACCGCTGTCCCCGCGACACCACGACGGGCGGGGCCGAGGCCTCGACCGGCCCTAGGCGTTGGAGCAGGGCACGCACCGGCGCCACCACCGCCGCCGGCAGCTCGGCGTCTTCGGCCGGCGCCGTGGCCGGCCTTCCCACGCCGAGCCTCCACAGCACCCGGAGCCGACGGCCGATGGTGGCCGTCTCGGGGCTGACGCGTTCGAAGGGAAGGGTGTCCCAGGCCGGGAAGAGCTCGACGGCATCGTCACCGAGGAAGGCGGCGATGTCGTGCGCGATCCGCTCGGCGTCGGCCGCGGTCGCCGTCACCACGAGAAGGGGACGGCGCTCGCCGAGCTCGCTCAGCCCCGCCAGCACGAAGGCGACGGCGGCCTCGGGGGCCGCCACCACGGCCGAGCCCACCGACAGCATGTCCACCACGGCCGGCTCCCCGCGCAACAGCGGCGGCAGGGAACGGAGGCTCATCTGGTCAGGGTATCGAGTCGTCGTCGCCCGCCCGGCGGCGAATCAGCCCGCTCGGGGAGCTTCGATGTTCAGGAACTCAGGTGCGCATTGGGTGCAGCCAGGCCACTGCCGACCTGGCCCATGTCCCAGGAACCACTCACATACCAGGCGTTCCACAGCGTCCCGTTGGGTCCCTCGAAGAAGGCACTCGGAGCCCCATTGGGCTGAGCCGTGACCCCGATGACGGCTGTTGCCGAACCGGGGCTCGCCACCGTGGCCGCCCCCTGGTTGCCGAAGCTGAACCAGTAGTTGAGAAGGGAATCGCTCGGTCCCACGAAGAAGATGGAGGCGCCGTAGGCATAGCCGAAGATCTGGACGAGGACGGCCGGCGACGAGTAGGCGGTTCCGGGGCCGGCGACCTGCGCCTCGGAGTTGAAAGCGGAACCCCATCCGGGCGCTTGCCACTGGGCGAGCGAATTCGACCCACCCGCGGCCCCACCCACGGCATAGATCTGGTTAGGAGGGCCGAGGCCCGGCGAAGATGCCGCCGAGGGCCCGGTGTTGGGCACCGTCCTCGCGGGCCAGCTCCCGTTCTGATAGTCGTACTCGACGAACGACTGATCCGGCCCAATGACGAACACCGCCGGAGAGCCGCAGCAAAACGTCGACTGCCAGGCAGCTGGCGCCGAGTAGGCCGAGCCGGGAAATGCCACCGTAGCGGAGCCCCAGCTCCCGCTGGACGGGACGTACCAGACGTTGAGCAGTGAGTGCCCCGGTCCCTGGAAAAAGACCGACGGGATGTCAGGACTCAGGATCACGGCCGGGGTCGAGGCGACGCCGCTCGCCAGGATCTCGGCCGCGTCCCACACGCCGTTCACGTACCAGTAGTTCCACAAAGACCCACCGGTGCCTTGGAAGAAGACGCTCGGGGAGCCATCGGTCTGCAGGACGGCGACCGGTGTCGAAAGCACCCCTGATCCAACGATCTCGGCCGAGTCCCACACGCCGTTCACGTACCAGTAGTTCCACAGCGAGCCACCCAGTCCCTCCACGAAGACCGAGGGCGAACCGTCCGGTTGCTGGACGACGGCCGAAGTTGCGTTGCCGATGGAGACGCCTAGGTTGCTAGACGAGTCCGCCGACGACGGGCTCGCCGTTCCGATCACCACGACGAGCGGTGCCACGACCAGGGCGCTCAAAAGTCGCCATCTCCCCGGTCCCCGTCGCCCACTTCGACCCAGCAAGCGATGCAAAGCACGCTCCCCCACTGTCGCCGCAACCCACGTGGCCGGCGCTACGAACCACCATAGGGGAGTGGGCTGCCTTGCGGAAGGAACATTTCCTGCTACGCGGGCTCCACGTTGACCCGAGTCATGGCCGCTTCGGGCCCGTGCTCGACGATGGCCTCCACGGCGTCGGCGGCGATCTCTACGGCGACGGCGAGGTCGTCGCGTTCCGCTTTACCCGGCGGTCGCAGCACGTGATCGGTGCCCTGCTGGCGGCCCGGCGGCTTGCCGATCCCGATGCGCACCCGCACGTACCCGTCGTCGTGGACGTGGGCGTGCACCGACCGCAGTCCGTTGTGGCCTGCCGTGCCGCCACCAACCTTCACCTTGACCCGGCCCACGGGCAGGTCCAGCTCGTCGTGGACCACCACCAAGCGATCGACGGTGACGGGCCCGTAGCGGCGCAACAGCGCGCCCACCGCCAGCCCCGACTCGTTCATGTAGGTCTGGGGGACGGCCAGCACCACGGCGTGACCCTCCATGCGCACCTCGGTCGACACCGACCGGGTGCCCCGCTCGGCGCGCAGACGCTGATGATGGCGGGCCGCCAGGAGCTCGACGGTGTCGGCTCCGAGGTTGTGCCTGGTGTGGCGGAACTCGGCCCCGGGGTTGCCCAGGCCGACCACGACCCATTCGGCGCTGGCCCCCCGGCGGCCCCCGCCGACCAGCCGGCGCAGGATCAGCCTTCCTCGCCGCCGCCCGACGAATCGGCAGCGTCGCCCTCGCCGCCGCCCTCGGCCTCACCTTCGGCGGGTGCCGCCTCGGCGCCTTCTTCGGCCGCGGCCGCCGCCGCCTCGGCTTCTGCCTCCTCCACCTCAGCCGCCACCCGGGACGCCTGCCCGGCTACGACCACGGTTTCGGGGTCGACGTCGGTGGCGACGCCCGACGGCAGGACGAGGTCCGAGACGCGCAGCGAGTCGCCCACGGTGAGGGCGGAGATGTCGAGCTCGAGGTGGGCCGGGATGTCAGCGGGCCGGGCCCGCACGGTCAGGGCGAACATCTGCTGGTCGAGCACCCCGTCCTGCCGGTGCAGCTCGACGGCCTCGCCGACGAGCGTGATGGGGACGTCGGCATGGGTCTCCACGCGCAGGTCCACGATCACGAAGTCGACGTGCTGCACGGTCCCGCGCACCGGGTGGCGCTGCAGCTCGCGGGCCAAGGTCGGGTAGCTGGACCCGTCCATCTGCACCGTGACGACGGCGTTCAGCCCGGCCGGGGTGCTGAGGGCGGCGCGTAGCTGACGCGCCTCCACCGTCACCGCCACGGGGTCGACGCCGGTGCCGTAGACGACGGCGGGCACCCGGCCTTCCCGGCGCAATCGGCGGGCGGCGCTGCTGCCGGTCGAGCGGCCGGGACGGGCCTCGAGGATGATGTCGGCCATGTTGTGGAGGCTCCTCCGAGAGATACGGGGGCGCCGCCCGAGAACTGATCGGGGAGCGCCGGACGTCCCAGCATAGAGCCACCGGCCCGGGGGCTTTTCGGCGCCGAAGCCTCTCCGGGCCGGCTACTGCAGGTTCTCGCCCCCGAAGATCTCCGACACCGAGGTGTCCTCGAAGACGGCGTCGATGGCATCGGCGATGAGCTTGGCCACCGACAGCATCTCCAGCTTGTCGATGCGCCGGTCCTCGGCGAGCGGCAGGGTGTTCGTGATCACCACCCGGCTGAGCGGCGACTTCTCCAGTCGCTCGAGAGCGGGGTCCGAGAAGATCCCGTGGGTGGCCATGGCCCACGTCTCGGCCGCCCCCCGTTCCATGAGCAGCTCAGCGGCGGCGCAAATGGTGCCGGCCGTGTCGATCATGTCGTCCACGAGCACGCACCGCCGGCCCTCCACCTCGCCCACCACGTCCAGAGCCACCACCTCGTTGGCGCTGCCCCGAGGACGCCGCTTGTGGACGAAGGCGAGGTCCGCACCCAGGTGCTGGCTGAAACGCTCGGCCACCTTCACCCGCCCCGCATCGGGTGCCACCACCACCAGATCGCCGGAACCGTTGCGGTGCAGGTCGTCCACGAGCACGGGCATCGCCGTCAAGTGGTCGAAGGGGACGTCGAAGAAGCCCTGGATCTGTCCGGAGTGCAGGTCCACGCTGACCACCCGGTCGGCCCCGGCCGCCTGCAGCATGTCGGCCACCAGCTTGGCGGTAATGGGCTCGCGTCCGGTGGCTTTGCGGTCCTGGCGCGAGTAGCCGTAGTAGGGGCAGACGGCGGTGATGCGTTTGGCCGAGGCGCGTTTGGCGGCGTCGATCATGATGAGCTGTTCCATGAGCGAGTCGTTCACCGGTCCGCTGTGCGTCTGCACGATGAAGATGTCGCTCCCTCGCAGTGATCCGTCGTAACGACAGTGGATCTCGCCGTTGGCGAACTCGCGGAGGTTGGCCTCGCTCAGTTCGACTCCGATGTGCCCGGCGATCTCCTCGGCGAGCATGGGATGCGAGCGTCCGGACACGAGGACCAGCCGGCGGCGAGGGACGAGCTCCATGACCGCGACGCTACCCGAGGCGACCTAACGCCAATTGAGGATCGGCGGCGTCAGACCTGACCGTCGTCGGGCTCCCGCGTCGAGAAGGGGCCGACGACCTCCGACGGCGCCACCACCGTTCCCGGGCTCAGCACAGCGAAGGGACCGACGCGGGCGTGATCACCGACGGTCGCCCGTCTGGCGACGGTGGTGGCGATGACGGCGCCCTCGCCCACCTCGGTGTCGACCAGGTGGCAGTCGGGCCCGATCTCCGCTCCCCCATCGACCACGGTGTCCCCCTGCAGCACGACTCCGGGCAGGAGCACGACATCGGGAGAGAGGTGCACCGTGGCATCGACGTAGGTGCGTTCCGGGTCCCACATCGTCACTCCCCGTCGCATCCACCGCTCGTTGATCCGGTCGCGCAGCTCGGCCTCGGCCACTGCCAGCTGGGCCCGGTCGTTCACGCCTGCGGCTTCCATCGGATCGGCCAGCACGAGCGACTCCAACCGGTAGCCGGCGTCGTGGAGCACGGCGTAGACGCCGGTCAGTGAGTGCTCCCCGTTGCGCCCCAACGGGCGCAACCGACGCAGGGCCGGGGCGAGAACCCCGTGGCGGAAGCAGTGAATGGTGGTGGCGACCTCGTCCACGTCCCGCTCGGCGTCGGTCACCTCACCGTCCTCGACCACGGCGACAACGCCGTCGTCACGACCCCGGACGACCCGGTCGTAGCCGGTCGCGTCGTCCAGCCGGGCGGTGAGCAAGGTGGCGGCGGCATCGGCCACCCGGTGGTGGCGCACCAACGTCGCCAGGGTGGCAGCCCGCACGAGCGGTGCGTCTCCCGGGAGCACCACCACGTCGCCATCTCCGTCGAGAGACGGATCGGGAAGGGCGGTGAGACCGACGGCGAGTGCGTCGCCGGTGCCGCGCTGCGCCGGCTGTTCGACGAACTCGATCGACAACGGCGCCGGGGCGTGATCGGTCAACGTCTTCGTCACCCATTCGCCTCGGTGACCGACCACGACGACGACCTTGTGCACCGGCAGCTCCGCCAGCGCGTCGAGCACGTGCAGGATCATTGGCCGACCGCACAAGCGGTGCAGTGGCTTGGGACGCGTGGAATGCATCCGCGTCCCTTCCCCGGCGGCCATGACCACGGCGGAGAGCGGACGATCAGCCATGCGTTTAGTCTGTCACCCGATGACGCACAGGACGTCGACGCACGGCGCGAGCAGGGACGCAGCCCGGCCGGTCGCCGTCTGAGGCGCCCCGACGTCATGCCCGTGCTCGCCAGCACCGTCGATCCGTCCTCCGCCACGTACCAGGAGAACCGGGACTCCATGGAGCGCGCCCTGGCCGAAGTGGAGGAGCAGCTGGCCGTGGCGCGCCAGGGTGGGGGCGAACGGTACGTGCAGCGCCACCTGACGCGGGGCAAGATGCTCGCCCACGAACGCATCGAGCTGCTGCTCGACCGCGACTCGCCCTTCCTCGAGCTGTGCCCGCTGGCGGGGTGGGGCACTCCCTACACCGTGGGCGCCAGCTTGGTGTCAGGCATCGGTGTGGTGAGCGGCGTGGAGTGCATGGTGTCGGCGAACGACCCCACCGTGCGCGGCGGCGCCACCAACCCGTTCACCATGCGCAAGTCGTCGCGCCTGGCCGACATCGCCTTGGAGAACCGGCTGCCGTCCATCAACCTCGTCGAGTCGGGCGGCGCCGATCTGCCCACGCAGTCCGAGATCTTCATCCCGGGCGGCCGCGGCTTTCGCGACCTCACCCAGCGTTCTGCGGCCGCCGTGCCCACGGTGGCGCTCGTGTTCGGCAACTCGACGGCCGGCGGTGCCTATGTGCCCGGGATGAGCGACCACATCGTCATGATCGAGGGCCGGTCCAAGGTGTTCCTGGGCGGACCGCCCCTCGTGAAGATGGCCACGGGCGAGGAGTCCGAAGACGAGGAGCTGGGGGGCGCCTCCATGCACGCCCGGGTGAGCGGGTTGGCCGACTACCTGGCCGAGGACGAGGCCGACGCCATTCGCCTGGGACGCGCCATCGTGGCCCGCCTCAACCACCGCAAGCTGGGCCCGGGTCCCTCGATGGACGCCGACGATCCCGTACACGACCCCGGCGAGCTGCTGGGCATCGCCTCGGCCGACCTGCGAGTGCCCTTCGACCCTCGCGACGTCCTGGCCCGGGTGGTGGACGGCTCGCGCTTCGATGAGTTCAAGCCGCTGTACGGATCGAGTCTCGTCACCGGATGGGCGTCGATCCACGGCTATCCCCTGGGGGTGCTCGCCAACCACCGAGGCGTGCTCTTCTCCGAGGAGTCCAACAAGGCGACACAGTTCATCCAGTTGGCCAACCAGGTGGACGTACCTCTTCTGTTCCTGCAGAACACGACGGGGTACATGGTCGGCAAGGAGTACGAGCAGCGCGGCATCATCAAAGACGGCGCCAAGATGATCAACGCCGTCTCCAACTCGAGGGTGCCGCACCTCACCGTGAACATCGGCGCCTCGTACGGGGCCGGCAACTACGGGATGTGCGGGCGGGCCTACAACCCCCGCTTTCTGTTCAGCTGGCCCAACGCCCGCTCGGCGGTGATGGGCCCCGCCCAGCTGGCCGGGGTGCTGTCCATCGTGGCCCGCCAGGGCGCCGAGGCCCGAGGCGAGCCCGTCGACGAGGACGCCGACGCCGCCATGCGGTCCGCCGTCGAGTCGCAGATCGAGAAGGAGTCGCTACCGCTGTTCCTCTCCGGGCTCGTGTACGACGACGGGATCATCGACCCGCGTGACACCCGGCACGTGCTCGGCATGTGCCTGTCAGTGATCCACAACACCGAGTTCACCGGCACGCGCGGCTACGGCGTGTTCCGGATGTGAGGTCTGCCCGGTGATCCGCAAGCTGCTCGTCGCCAACCGGGGGGAGATCGCCCGGCGCATCATGCGCAGCGCCCACGCCATGGGGGTGAGCTGTGTGGCGGTGGCGTCGGACCCCGACGCCTCCATGCCGCACGCCGCCGAAGCAGACGAGGTGGTGCGCCTCTCCGGCTCCACGTCGAGCGAGACGTACCTGCGCGGCGACCTTCTCGTGGCCGCCGCCCTCGAGAGCGGCGCCGACGCCGTGCACCCCGGCTACGGCTTTCTGTCCGAGCGGGCCGAATTCGCCCGGGCCTGCGAGGAGGCCGGCCTCGTGTTCGTGGGGCCGCCGGCGGCGGTCATCGAGACCATGGGGTCGAAGCTGAAGGCCAAGGCCACCATGGCGGGGGCGGGTGTCCCCGTTCTCCCCTCGGTGGAGGTACCGGCCGCCGTCGCTGCAGGCGCCGACGGCCTCGGTGATGGTGACCTGCTGGGCAAGGCGGCCGAGCTGGGGTGGCCCGTGCTGGTGAAGGCGTCGGCGGGCGGCGGCGGGCGGGGCATGCGGGTGGTGGAGGCGCACGCCGGGCTGGCCGAGGCGCTGGCCTCGGCGTCGCGCGAGGCGGCCTCGGCCTTCGGGGACGGCACCGTGTTCCTGGAGCCGTACCTGACCCGGCCTCGCCACGTCGAGGTGCAGGTGGTGGGGGACATCCACGGCAACGTGGTGCACCTGTTCGAGCGCGAGTGCTCCATCCAGCGCCGCCATCAGAAGATCGTGGAAGAGGCGCCTTCACCGGCCGTCGACGACGAGTTGCGGGCGAAGATGGGCGAGGCGGCCGTGCGCGCCGCCCGTGCCATCGGGTACGTGAACGCCGGAACCGTCGAGTTCCTCCTCCTTCTCGACGGCTCCTTCGCCTTTCTCGAGGTGAACACTCGCCTGCAGGTGGAGCACCCGGTGACCGAGTTCGTGACCGGACTGGACCTGGTCCGCCTGCAGTTGCGCATCGCCGAAGGTGCGGCACTGCCCGCCGAGGTCACCGGCGCCCGCATGACCGGGCACGCCATCGAGGTGCGGCTCTACGCCGAGGACCCCACCGAGCACTGGCGGCCGTCGGCGGGACGCCTGCACCGCCTGACCATGCCGGAGGACGACGGGCTGCGCGTCGACAGCGGGGTGGAGAGCGGTTCGGAGGTGAGCAGCTACTACGACCCGATGCTGGCCAAGGTCATCGCCTATGCCCCCACCCGGGACGAGGCGGCCCGGCGTCTGGCAGCGGCGCTGGCCGGCAGCCGGATCCACGGGCTGGTCACCAACCGCGACCTGCTGGTGCGGATCCTGCGTCACCCCGAGTTCCTGGAGGGGGCCATCGACACCGGCTTCCTGGAGCGCCACGACCCGGCCGAGCTGGGCGCGCCCCTGGCCGACGCCGAGGTCGAGCGCCACCACGCCGTGGCTGCCGCGCTGGCCGCCCAGGCGGCACGGCGGGCCGAGGCGCCGGTGCTCGGCGCCATGCCGTCCGGCTGGCGAAACAACCCCGCCGGCCTGCAGCAGGTGGTTTTCTCCGGCCGCCACGGCCGGCTGGAGGTGGGATATCGGTTCGACCGCACCGGGCGGCTGTCGGTGCTCGCCGTCGACGGCACCCCGGTCGAGGGGGTCACCGTGGTGGACTGCGCCCCGGACGTCGTGAGGCTCGTGGTCGGCGGCGTGGGGCGGCGCTACGACGTGGAGCGAGTGGGTCCGGTGAGCTACGTGGACGGGCCCGACGGCTGCTCTGCGCTCGTCGAGGAGGAGCGCTTCCCCCTTCCCGGCTCACAGCTGGCAGCGGGAGCACTGGTGGCGCCACTGCCCGGCACGGTCGTGAAGGTCCTCGTGGGTGTGGGCGACGGCGTCAAGGCGGGAGACACCTTGGTCGCCATCGAAGCCATGAAGATGGAGCACGAGGTGCACGCGCCGACGGCGGGGACCGTCACCGAGGTGCACGTGACGGCGGGCGACCAGGTCGAGGCGGGCCGGCTTCTCGTCGTCGTCGGCGCGGACGGCCCTGACGGGTCCTCGCCGCACGAGGACGCACAAAACGAAGAAAAAGAAGGGGCCTCGTGACGGCAGCGGCGGGCACCACGAGCGTGCTGCGGGTGGCCAACTGCTCGGGGTTCTACGGCGATCGCTTCTCGGCGGCGAGGGAGATGGTCGAGGGCGGGGCCATCGACGTGCTCACCGGCGACTACCTGGCCGAGCTCACCATGCTCATCTTGTTGAAGAGCCGCCAGCGCGACCCGTCGCTCGGCTACGCCACCTCCTTCTACCGACAGATGGAAGAGGTGCTCGGGACGTGCGTGGAGCGAGGCATCAAGGTGGTGGCCAACGCCGGCGGCCTCAACCCCGCCGGCCTGGCGGAGCGCCTGCGCCAGCTGGCCGCCACGCTCGGGGTGGAGGTGACCGTCGCCCACGTGGAGGGCGACGACGTGCTCGCCACGCTGCAGCGACGCCAGGAGGAAGGAGACGCGCTCGCGCACATGGACACCGGCAAGCCCCTGGCCGACGCGTCGGGCGCGCCGGTGAGCGCCCATGCCTATCTGGGCGGTTTCGGGGTGGCAGAAGCACTGGCGACCGGGGCCGACGTCGTGGTCACGGGGAGGATCACCGACGCCGCCTTGGTGGTGGGACCAGCCGCCTGGCGCTTCGGCTGGGACCGCACCGACTGGGACGCCCTGGCCGGGGCGGTCGTGGCCGGTCACGTCATCGAGTGCGGGGCGCAGGCCACCGGCGGCAACTACGCCTTCTTCACGGAGGTGCCCGGGCTCGAACACCCTGGCTTCCCCATCGCCGAGATCGGCGCCGACGGATCGAGCGTCATCACCAAGCATCCGGGCACGGGAGGAGAGGTGTCGGTGGGGACGGTCACCGCCCAGCTGCTCTACGAGATCGGCGGCCCGCTGTACGCCAACCCCGACGTGGTTGCCGACTTCTCCACCATCGTTCTCGAGCAGGTGGGCCCGGACCGAGTCGCCGTCTCCGGGGTCCGCGGACGGCCCGCCCCCGACACGGTCAAGGTGTCGGTGAACCTCCTCGGCGGCTGGCGGAACTCCATGACCTTGGTGCTCACCGGCCTCGACATCGACGAGAAGGCGGCGCTCGTGCGCCGCACCCTGGACGAGCGTCTTGCCGGCGAGGAGATCGCCGATCTCGACGTCCGCCTCGTCCGCAGCGACCGCCCCGACGCGCCCACCAACGAACAGGCGTCGGCCCAGCTGCGCGTGACGGCCAAGGACGCCGACCCCGACAAGGTGGGACGGCGCTTCTCGGGGGCGGTGACCGAGCTGGCCCTCGCCAGTTACCCGGGCTTCTACCTCACCTCTCCGCCGGGCGACGCCACCGCGTATGGCGTCTTCTGGCCCACCCTCATCCCGAGCACGGACGTCGACCAGGTGGCCGTCCTGCCCGACGGCACGCGGCGGCCGGTGCCGGTGTCTCCACCCGTCACGTCACCCGGTCCCGCCACCCGCATGGTCATCGGGTTGGACCAAGAAGAGGCGGCGGCACGCCGGTCGGCCGCCGGCTTCGGACCCACCCGAAGACTCCCGCTGGGCAAGCTCGTCGGGGCGCGGTCGGGGGACAAGGGGGGGAACGCCAACGTGGGACTGTGGGTGCGCACCGAAGACGCCTATGTGTGGTTGTCGAGCTGGATGAACATCGAGCGTTTCCGGATGCTTCTGCCTGAAGCGGCAGTACTCGAGGTCGAGCGCCATCTGCTTCCCAACCTTCTCGCCGTGAACTTCGTCGTGCACGGGCTCTTGGGCGAGGGGGTGGCCTCCTCCACCCGGCCCGACCCACAGGCCAAGAGCCTCGGGGAGTACCTGCGGTCGCGCCTCGTGGACGTCCCCGAGTCGCTGTTGTCGACGGCTGCTTCTCCGAGCGAGCCCCGCTCGGACCGCGAGGAGGGCTGATCCTGTGGACTTCGCCGAAACCGAGGAACAGCGGCAGCTGCGCCAGGCTGTGGCGGCCATCGCCTCCAAGTACGGACA
>Ga0307479_10001523_pt1 | contig 21140 bp, 12 predicted proteins | sample atmos_gasesECM4C_FD_203743 | JGI IMG/M metagenome (GOLD analysis project Ga0307479, IMG submission 203743) | Hardwood forest soil microbial communities from Morgan-Monroe State Forest, Indiana, United States - atmos_gasesECM4C_515 | ecosystem: Environmental > Terrestrial > Soil > Temperate...
CGTCAGGAAGGCGGGGTGAGGACTCCGTTCCGTTGGACCATTGCTCGCCCTGGCGGACGCTTCACAATTCAAATCGACCAGATGCAACAAAATGTTCCGATCGACGACGAGAAATTCACCACGCCTGCCGCACCGGTGCAGCCAGACCACTAAGCAATGCGTGGTGAGTAAATGCTGCGCGCCTCTGAATAATCGGAGCTGACGATGAAGATTCCCTTGAATTCGCTCACCGTCGCTAGAGAGTTCACAATTCTTCCGCCACAACTTGTTGGGAAATCAAGGCTGATTCTTACGCATTTGCCCGTATCAAATCATTTCCTTTGATACGAACCCCTCGGGCTCAACTTCTATCGGCAGAGAATGGGCAAGTTAATGATTTCCGGTTATATGGAGAACGGACCTAGGGTTCCACGTGAGCGTCGAAGACGCCTGTCTGCACCTGGCCGTTCCGTTTGATTTGTACAAACAGCCGGTAGTCTCCCGCCTGAGGAAAACCGTAGGGGAAGGTAATCTCGGCCGGCACGGACTCGTAGTGCATGCCCTGCATGGAATCCGCGCTTCCCGGGGTCCTCTTCTCCAGCAGCATGAGCGCGGCCATTGGCACCGACCCCGCCGGATGCACGTGCGCAAAGACGCTCAGGTCCCGCCGGAGAATCACCAAGTGGCCGGCCATCCCCATATAAGGTTCAAGATCCACCACCGGCTGGCCGCTTTGGGTCAAGACGCGGAAGCGTAGCAGCGTAGGCTTCTGCGCTTGGAGCGTCTGCCCGTTCGTCAGCCAGTCCACATGTTCGCCGTTACCAAGCGGCGCCGTCGAATTTACTTGCGAATTCGAAAACGGCGCCGCCACCGCTTCGGAATCGTCGCCCGTCAACGGATTGCCCGCATCCTTAGCCGAAGTTTCCGGGAGCTCCAGTTGCGCCGTCATCGTATCGGGGAAGCCCGATTCGCGCACAATGTCAGCGAACACCGCGTAATGTCCTCCGGGAGCCGCGGGTAATGTCTCCACGAAGGTACTGGCGGCCGTCTCCTCCGGGTGCAGATGGTAGAAGCGATCCATCTCCGGTATTCGAACGAGGAATAGGTGCATCAGGTGTCCGTGATCGGGAATGATTTTGTCGAGCTGCTCGGCTTTCCGCAATTCGTGCCAGTAAGAGGAGCCCAACTTCAATGTGAGCTGGTTACCCCCGGTGAGCGTAACTTGCATCGGTGGAGGTTTGTAAACCATGTCCCGGACGTTGGCATTTGCCACCGAGGTCCACCACATATTTCCCAAGAACAGAACTGCAAGAATGAGGATGGCGGCCGCCCCCATCGCGATGCGCGCCCTTCGGCGCTTCCCCGGCGGCACTGCCTGGCCGGGCTCCAACTGGCTTTCACGCGTCGCCGCGCCAAAAATGGCAATGAAGCTCAGAACGAGCAAAGCCATCAAAACGCTCAGCACGGCGCCGGTGGATTTTTGCATGCGAAGGGTCCGCTGCGCGAACGCTGCCACCGGAACGCCCATTGCCGCTTTCCCTTGTGCGCCATCGATCTCCATCCGAACCTGAAATGAGCCCGACTCCATCAGCCAAAGCTTCCCGATGAAAAACTGCGGGTCCGACTTGGATTGTTCCATGTGATCGGGAGGCGGCGCGGCTTCTGATCCCTCACCAACAATGCGCAACGGCATGATCTGGATGTCGCTGACGCGTCCGTCAAGCACCTGCGCTTCGATCTGCGCAATTCCAGGGATCATCTGCGGAGCCCGTACGGTCACGAAAAGCCGGTAGGGCCCGGCCATGCCCTGGTAGTACACGTCGGGGCTTCCGACGTGCGCCGAAGCGCCCGGCTCAAGTAAGAAGGACGCAACAATGCCGCAGAAAATCGCGCGTTTCATTCTGTCAACGTCTCACTCGCCGCATCCAGTCGCCCCATGCCAGTCCGACGCGCGTAGTCAAGATTGCTGCGACAAACGCGAAGACCATCCCGAGCCAGAACTCCGCGCGCGTCTTTTCCCAGGCATAAAACTCGTGATTAAGGTGGTAGTCGCTGGGCCGCATCATGTAGGAGTAATAGTCCGTTCCAAAGATTCGGTTTTCCGCAAGCGGAGAAACCAGGAAGCTGCCTACGGGCCATTCCACCGCGATCATCACCAGCACGAAGCCCGCTCCCGCCACCGCTGCCTGCAGCCATTTGTTCCGCCCCGCCAGACGATCCAGCAGGAAATCCACCGCCGCCGCGCCAGCGAACAACAGCACAGGAAACTCCAACGGTACGAGATGCGTGATGCGCGTGTACACTGGCCCCAACTTTGCCTGCGCCGGCACCAGCGGCACCAGCCACAGCGCCAGCAGCCACAGCCCGACATAGATTCCCGCCACTTTCGTCGCTGCCCAGCGGTAACCCGAAGCTCGCGCGATGCCCACAAGCGCCGGCGGCATCGCTAACGCCAGCACGCGGTAGTAAATCGCGCTGTGCGACAACGTGTAGTCTGTATATTCGTAATTGAGCATCAGCAGCAAAATCGTTAGCATGCATCCTGCGTACAGAAAGACACGATTCAGTTTCGCGCGGGCTGCCGCTCCGGCCCGGTTCATCTCGGAAACAATCAAGAACAGCCCGCCCAGACCCACCGTAAATATCCCCAGAATGAGCACCACATGCGGCGGGCTCATGATTTGCACGTCCAATCCGAACGCGTTGTGCCACCAATCGTCAAAAGGAGCCGACGTCAGCATCGCCAGGCCACCCCATAGCGACACAAACGCACCCAGCGGCCCGTAAAATCCCCAGATTCTTACCGAGGATTCCTGCGCTCCGCGGTTCTTTCCAAATGTGGTCGATAGAATCAGGTACACACTCGAAAGACCCGCCACAATCGCCCCAAAGTGGATGCACAGGTGCGCGGGGGTCCAGAAGGTATCCCGCCCGATGGAGGTATGCCAGGAGATGTCCCAGTACAGGCCGACTGTGGTGGATGTCACAGCGATCGCCGAACCCCACACATACCACGGTATCTCAGCAACTCGACCTAAAACTGCACTTTGGGCAGGGGCTGAGGCAGGGTAGGGAGCACTGTGTGCCATGGTCTCACCTTATCCGAACTACTGTTTCCCGGGCCACGCATACAGATAGCCGATGGCACGGATACTACGAATCCTCTCGCCACCGTCTGGATGTGGCCCAAGCTTGCGTCGAAGATTTGTAATGTGAAAATCTATGCTTCGATCGAACGGCGAAAATTTCCGATCCAGGACACGTTCCACCAGCTTATCTCGTGTGAGCACCTGGCCTGGAAATTCGACAAACATGTGCAACAGCTCAAACTCTGCTGATGTTAAATTCAAAGGCCCGCCGGCTTTCGAGACCATGCGTGCACCCAAATCGAGTTCCAGGTCTCCAAACTTGATTTTTGGAGGCCTTAGCCCATTCTTGTTGTCGGATTGCCAGCCCGTTCTCCGGAGAATGGCGGAGATGCGCGCGATCAGTTCACGCGGACTGAACGGCTTCGGCAGGTAGTCGTCGGCGCCAAGCTCCAACCCGAGGATGCGGTCGAACTCTTCGCCCCTGGCAGTCAGCATCAGAACCGGAGTCCGCGCGCGCTGTCGAATGTCCTTGAGAACGTTAAACCCCTTCTTGTCGGGCAACATGACGTCCAGCACGATTAGCTCGAAACTGCCCTCAATTCCCGCCTTTGCGCCCGCGTCCCCCGTATGCGCAAAAGAAACCCGGAAGTCCTCCGCCTCGAGATAGCGCTTCAGGACTTCGCAGAGTTCGCGATCGTCATCCACAATGAGCAGATGCGGCTTGAGCTGCTGCGTCGTCCTACCGGCAGCTGCCTTTGTGTTTGCAGTCGATGTGCTCCTATCGTCCATTGACCATTCCGAAGAATCCCTTCTGCACCAGGACAGGCCTGCCCAAACAAATCCCAATAGAGAAATCGCTTTCCCCGACCGTATTATGCTGTGTTCCTGTCAACAATGCGATGCAACTTAGAGCGGACCGGTCACCTACAATCCCTTCCTCGGTATGACATTTGTCCTGCCGGCAGTGGTCCAACGGGTAAGAGTCGACAATCTCGCTGGTTCGTCTAACCCTCCCAAGCAGGATATAGTGCTCCTTTACGCAGGATATGGGGAGGTTGCGGACGCTGCAGTTAGGAAGCGTAAAGCGTCTGTAAGGATTTGTTTGGTCTTGGCTGGAGGGCTGTTCGGAAGCCGGGTTGTATCGTATACATCGAAGGGGGAACCGCTAATCTAGGAAGGAAGAACTTTTGTCTCTGAATCTTCAAGCAAGACTCCTCAAGGTGAGAGCCAGAGTACCCATGTACCGGCTCTTCCTGAAGATTTTCTTTTGGTATTGGCTGACTGCTTGGGGCATGATCGCGATCGTGCTTCTCGGCAGTCGCTTGACGGCCATGAGGCAGGTCTCCTCAGCTCCAAACATGTATGCCACGGTTGCGCCTATCATGGCGGCAGAGGCCGTTAAGGCATATGAATCGGGCGGCCCTGAGGCGTTTGCTCGTTTTTCGCAAAGCAACGTTCGCAATCACGATCGGCAACTTTTCTTGCTCGACGGATTCTATAAAGATGTGCTTTCGCGGCCGCTATCAGAGGATGGTCTCCGAGCAGCGCACGAAGCAAGAGACGGCCAACTCGTCGTACTTCGAGGCCATATCGCAGCTTACAAGTTTGTCTCTTCCTCGGGGCATCCTTACATACTCATGCTCTCCCTGAAGTCCGACTTGCGCCAGATAGAAGAAATACTGTGGGGCGAGGGTCTCCCGTTTACCATTTCTCTGATTCTTTTGGTCACCTTCCTTTGCCTCGGGCTTGCATATCATATTGCCTCCCCGATCCACAGTATCCAGTCGACGGCTAGAAGAGTCGCGCAAGGAGATCTCAAAGCGCGAGTGCCGTCTTCCGTTTCCCGACGCTTTGACGAGTTGGCAGCTCTCGCAAAAGACTTCGACTCGATGGTTAGCCGGCTTGACTCATTGATTCAAACGCAAAAAAAGCTTTTGAACTCGGTATCGCATGAACTACGCTCTCCTCTGGCTCGCATTAATATCTCTCTGGCTCTTCTAAGAGATCGTTTCTCTGGAGATTCCGACGACCTGTTTCAGCGCCTGGATCGTGATGTTGTCAAAATCGATCTGCTAATGGGACAGCTTTTGACGCTTTCCCGCCTTGAAGCGCGATTTTCGTCTGCGGAGAGAGAAGACGTGGACTTCGCCCAACTCGTCGAGGAAACCGCGGCGGACGGCAACTTCGAAGCAGAGGCCCAAGGCAAATCCGTCAGTCTTCAGACAAGCGGTTCGATCGTTCTCCGGAATGCCGATCCCCATGCTCTTAGAAGTGCTTGTGAAAACGTTATTCGCAACGCAGTCCGCTTCACACCGCCGGGAAGCGATGTCCAGATCGTTTTGGGGGTCGATCTGAGCGCTCCGGAACCGCTGGCATCTCTTTCTGTCCGAGACCACGGACCTGGGGTTCCGGAAGATTCCCTCCAGGCAATATTTCAGCCCTTCTATCGAATAGACGGGGATGCAGAAGCAGCGGGAGGGAATGGTCTGGGGCTCGCCATTGCTTCTGAAGCGATTCGTTTGCACGGCGGTACGATACGTGCCCAGAACCTCGTGCCCACGGGCCTCGAAATTGTTATCCAGTTGCCTGTCGCATACGACATAACCTCTCACCGGGATGAGCCCCCAAGGCCCGAGCACAGCACCACGAAATGAGGCTTTCGCATCAATCCTCAGAAGGTCATCGAAATATTCTCTGACAAAGTTCTCGCTCAGAGATGGCTCCATTCAATTCCTTACACACCGTCCACATATCCTCGCCGCACTCCTAATCCCATCCAAGTAACCTCTGCCTAAGTTCCTCGAATGCTTGGCGGTCGCTTGCCGGGAAAGCGCCTGAAATTTGATACGAGACGAGGAGAACTATGAAACGCAGCATTGTGTGGATTTTACTTTCCTATTCGGTCTCGGGCCTCACGACCATTCCAGTGCGCGCACAAGAGACAGGGTCCGAAGGGAGAACTTCAGTTGTGGAGCCCGGCAATGATTTGCGTGCCGCGATCGAAAAAGGAGTGCGTCTCAAAGCCGTAGGGCAGCCCATTACCGCAAAGCTTCTCGAGCCGGTCTACGTCGGAGAAGTTCTCGCGATCCCGACAGGTTCAACGATCAAGGGCCATGTTTCTGCAATTAGTGCGGCTCCGCACAAGCGTGTCCGACGGCTCCTGAATGGCGACTTTACCCCGCCTAAGACGGCGCGCGTGACGTTCGATCAACTGGTACTTTCCGATGGAACGATCGTGCCCATTCACAGTGATTCCACTGTCGGCCTTGGTCGTGTGGCGAATTCGCGATATCTTCCCAAGGCACAGCGTCCTGGAATGCGCCAAAAACTCAAGGGCGCTATGGCCCCGCTGCGGGAACCGAATAAGTTGCAGCGATTGGGCGAAGCCGTCGTAACCAGCTTGCCTTACCACCCGGAATACATCGATCAAGGAACCGTTTTTGACACCGCCCTGCTCGAACCGGTGACACTACTCGCTCCAGTTCAGCCTGATGCGGCGCCTCAGCAAGCGAGCGACTTTCTCCACCTGCACCTCTTAACCCCGATCAACTCAAGCACGTCCACGTCGGGCACTCAAATCGAGGCCATTGTTTCGCAGCCGTACTATCAGGCGGACCATCAACTGCTCTATCCCGCCGGGACCAGAATCACCGGGACGATCCAGAAAGCCTCCTCCGCAGGGTGGATGAAGAGAAACGGAAGCATTGTGTTTTCATTCCGCTCAGTCCAGATGCCGGACGGCACGACGAAAGATCTCCGCTCAACTGTCGGAGGCATTCAAGCCGAACGTTCGGAAGGTTTGGACATCGGTAAGGAGGGCGAAATCAAAGCTACGACTTCGACTTTCGCGCGGGTTCTCGCTCCCGTTTCACTTATAGGCCCATCGAGAGCAGTTGCGGACCCGACTCTGCAGAAGACAGCATGGTCTCGGGCCGGTGAAGGCCGGAAAGGCTTCGGCTTGCTCGGTGCCGGCGCAGCGCAGGCATCTGCAGGTACGGCGATTGGGTTCGGATACTTTGGCGCCGCAAAGAGACTTTGCGATGCATTCATCGCCAAAGGTTCAAACGTCGACCTGCCCGCCAACACTCCGATTTTCCTGCGGCTGGATTCCAATGATCCCTCGGTAGCGCACGCAACGCCGTAGCTGCCGGCCGTGTCTCGCTGGCTCGCGCTAGGCGGATCAAGAAGTGCGAGCCAGCGCCTGAACCCATCGGTTCCGAATGTCATGTCACCCTAGGATCTGGCTTGGCGTCGATGAATCCATTCGCGCCGCCGGATCCGTCGAGGAATTTCCCCGGAGGTAGTTCATGTCTAATGCGAAATTTCCTCCAGCGCCAGGCCACGAGTGCGAGGTCCTAGGATGCCCACAGACAGCATCACGATAACCATGCTAAAGGCGATGAAACCAAAAACGCCGATCGTTCCGAATCTTTGTAGAAAAAACCCGATCATGAAACTGCTCAAAACCGTGGAGAGGCGGCTGAAGGAGTAGACGAAGCCGGTCGCCCTTGCACGGACTCGCGTCGGGTATAACTCAGACTGATAAGCATGGTATCCATAGGAAAGCAAGTTGTTGGAGGCCGAAATGAGTACTCCGAACGTCACGAGCATGACGGCGGTGGACTGCCTGGAAAACAGTAGACCAAATACTGCCACGCCGAAGGAAGCAATCACGATCTGCCATTTCCGTTCGATCCGATCAGCGATCAAGATGAAAAACAGCGGACTCAGCGGATAGACGGTAGAAATAATGAATGAGTATTGTAAGCTCTTGACGAAATTCGCTCCCTGAGCGGCGAGCAATGCCGGCACCCAGTTATTGAAACCGAAAAAGCCAATAGCTTGAAAGAAGTTAAGCAACACAAGCATGACGGTACGACGGGCATAGGGTTGGCGGAAAAGTTCCAAGAGCCCAATATGAGTAGCATCCTCGCGCGCAGCTAGCTGGGGCTCGGGCAGTTTGTGCCCCATTTCAGCTTCAATGCGCCCTTCCATTGTGGCGGTGACCCTGTCAGCCTCCGCAAATCGGCCGCGGCCCACCAGCCAACGGGGCGACTCTGGCACAAGTAGGCGAATCCACCACACGAAGATCGCTCCAAGCGGAGCCACCAGTGCGACCCATCGCCAGCCTGATATGCCCAGTGGATCGAGCGGCAGCAACCGCCAGCTTAACAGCGCGGCAAAAGGAACCGCCGTAAACTGTATGCACTGATTAAGTGCAAATGCTCTGCCGCGAACCTCCTTTGGAACAAGTTCTGCGATGTAAGTGTCGATTGTAACGTTTTCAACTCCTAGGCCAACGCCCGCTATGAAGCGCCAAAGATCCACGGTAACCGCAGAGCTCTGCATCGCCATGGCAATTGTTGCCGCCGCGTACCAGAGTAAAGAAAAGGTAAAGATCGCCCGTCGGCCGTAGCGATCGGCAACCGAAGCCAAGCCTATAGTTCCAATAAATAGGCCCAAAAACGTTGCAGCAGCGAAGGTCGCTTGGTCAGTTAGACCAAACAGGCCTTTAGCGCCGGCGTGAAATACTCCACTACGGATTAAACCCGGGCTGATCGACGCTGTCAGACCGATGTCGTAAATCTCAAACCAGGCTCCGAGGGATAACAACACAACCAATCGCCAAAAGTATCTGGATGCCGGGAGCCGGTCGAGGCGTGCGATGATAGTGGAGGCTTCATTTGTCAACACGCCTTACTCCTGTTGGCACCCGGTATCCCGCGATGGACCGTGAACTCACCTAAAACATTCTGGCAATGGACATGACGTGCGATGGATTCAAAGGAAGATCAAATTAGGGCACTTCGACTTCCATCAGCGGCGCGAACTGCTGCCCGCCATGTAAGTCTCCGTCACCAAGGTCTCCCTGAAAGATCGGCCTCGGCATACTGAACTTGAATGCGAGCGCGTTGTCGCATTCGAAAAACCGCACGGTTTCCGGCGCGCAATGGTAAAGCTTCGCAAACACATTGGCGTTGAGCGCGCCAGACCGCTTTACCCTGAAGTAGCTCTCTTCGTCCGGAAACATAATGTCGAAAGTCAGCGAAAAGGGCCCCGCATTCTTGCTTCGAATCAGAGTTGCAAGGCTGGTAAGTCTCATGAAGCTTTAGATCCTCCAATATCGACAAATTTAGTCCGAAACATTTCTTCGCGGGTATGGGGCAAAGCGACGTGGTTAAAGTTGAATCGATAGACCGGTCCACGATCTACATGCGCTGGATTGTGAAGACATGCGAACGTAGTGATCGAACCCTTCCATTCCGCAACTGGATGGTGCAGCAATGGTTGGCGACTGAGCATAGCAATCTTGGTGGCCATCTCCTGCGTGGGCGCTGTCGCTTCCAGCACCAAACCAACTTCGTTCGCAATCGTTGCGTGGTTTGGTTCTAGATTGCCCATCACCGCGTCCCGTCCGTAAATGTGAAAAATGAGGTGGTACTGGCTTTTAGACAGCTTGCTGCTAAATACCTGGGCAACGGCCTCTTCGATTCTTTGCCGTACCCCTGCCAGCCAGCTATCAAGCCTCCGGATGATATAGGGGTCGCGGATACCTCCGACGATGATGGATTGGTATCCAATTAATTCAGCACCCTCCAGCTTGACGGTGTATTTATCGGAAGGGATTAAGGCACTGCCTTTTATGCGCACGCTGACCTCGTCGACGGATTCAAAGCTTGCTTGGCTCAGATCAAGTGTTCCCGATGATTCCTTGTGAAGATAAGGATCGGCGTTTTCATACAGGCCGTGTGCCGCGACGCTCTGGGGCGTGCAGCGTAATCCGGGACCAAACGGACGAATGACGGCATGATCGCGGCGAATCTTCCCAAAGATCACACCCTTGCCCAAAGTTTCGGCAGCCATGGTCCCGCACTCCGATACCTTTCCGGCATGCCACGCCAAGCCATCCGGAAATCCGCGCAGAATTGGCAGAGCAGCGAACAAGGCAGAATCGCTGCAACGTCCCGCGAGCACAAAGTCAGCCCCCGCTTCAATCGCCCGTTGGAGCGGCTCCACTCCCATCATGCCGACTATCCGAATACTACGATCGATGACCTCCTCATCAACACGGGGCGCAGGATGGAGCGGGCAAATGCGATTTTCACGAAGTAGGCCCTTGAGATAATTCTTGTCTTGCTCCGAGTAAATGACTGCCGCGCGGAAGGTCAACCCTTGTTCTGCAGCTATCTCACGGGCAATACTCAGTGTCCAGTCAACATGGGTGTCACCACCAGCCGTACCCGCAGATCCCACAAGCACGGGAATACCAGCCCGATGGCCCGCTCGCAGCATAAGTGTGAGGTCGTGTTTGACTGTTTCGCGTGGGAAGGCAGGTTCCCCGCTTCCCAGCGAATACGGCCCTGCATCCGTTGTTCCAGCGTCAGCCGCGATGAAATGCGGTCTATGGGCCATCGCCTCTTCCAAACTGCCTGCATCGACGCCCGCACCAACTGCCCCGGTCGCAGAAACAAATCTAATTTCGTCCATCCCTAAACCTTTCCACAACAAGCTCTGACACCGAAACCGTGGAACCCTGTGCAACGACACGCTGCCAGATACGCCCAAAACCTTCGCGATATCTGATTTTTACCAGACGATCTTGACCCCGAGCTGAATTTGTCGCGACGTTGTTGTGGTGGAAGAGAGAACCCCGGCGTTACCAGGATCTACGCTATTGAATCCCGTGATTCCATTGAACTGGAGGTTATCGACGGGGGCCTGAAAGTTCGTATGATTAAAAATATTGAATACTTCGAAACGCAGTTGAGCGGCAAAAGTCTCCGAAATTCTTGCGGCGCGTATATTTTTCAGGATTGCAAAATCCACGTCCACAAGCTTCGGGCCGACCAATTGATTGCGCCCATTGTTGCCGAAGATGTTCTGACACAAGCGCTGTCCACCTATATCGCCATGTAATATCCCATTGCTGTCGATGTTGTTACATAGAGGTGCGATAGGCGAATTTACGGATACCGTGGGGTAGGAAAAGCAGTTTGCGTTTATGTATGCATTCCCTTGGTGCTTGAAATCGACGGTATAAGGATTACAGCCGGGTAAGCGATTCGGGAAAGCAAATGGGTCTGAACTAGCTTGGCCGAGCGGGTCTCCTGCCAGCCCCAGCGTGAACGGCACACCCGTGCTGGCGGCTACGATTCCCCCTACCTGCCAGCCGCCGGCAATCCAATTCAAGCCAGGATGGCTTTTGGGACTCGGCAAATCATAAATATAATTGAGCGAAAAGTTGTGGCGTAGATCATAGTCGCATGGTCCGCGCCTTCCCGCTTTATTAAAATAGATAAGCGACGAAATCGAGTTGGTATAGGCATCACCGAGTCCACCGCCAGACCCGTCATCTAAGCATTTGCTCCAGGTGTACGAAGCTTGGCCTTGAAAGCCATGCGCATTTCTCACTTGAAGCTGCGTTTGTAAGCCATGGTATTTGGCACTCCCGTCGTAGAATACCGCGTAGATTGGTCCTACCGCTGTGTTCCCGATTGTCCCCCCGCTGGCGGGCCACACGAGAGTCCCGCCGATGTTTTGCACCTGGGGAGGAGCAACCTGATTATGGTCGCCGGCCGCGAACGAGTTATGTACGGTATGGGAACCGACATAGCCAACTACGCCGGACAAATGGGTACTCAGCTGACGCTGTATATTTAGATTCCAGTTCATTACGTAAGTCCGCTTAGGATGAGGCTCCGCAAATGTTACTTGGGACTGAGCAGGATCAAAAGTCACCACATTAAGCACCCTCTTTGGAAATGGCTGCGTAATGAGTTGACCAGGATTAATTACGTCGACTACTTGGGAGAAAGGAAGACCCAAAGTGCTCTCGCCCAGCCAATTCGTTGAATATGGCAATACATCGAAGAATCCGAAACCACCGCGCAGCGCGGTCTTACCGTCTCTGAAAGGGTCCCATGAGAAACCCAAACGAGGATCGAAATTGTGTAGCGTCGCATTCGTTAACCAATAATTCCCACGCGGCACCGGCGTACCTTGATACAAGCTGGGGATCGATCCGAATGGCCCGTGAACTTCAGTGGGGAGAGTCAGAATTTCGTACCTTAAGCCCAGATTGAAGGTCAGATTGCGAAGCGCGCGCCAATCGTCTTGAATATAGGTTCCAACTATATTTTCCCGGACTCCGGCTTCAAATCCCGTCTTCGAGCCATCGAAGAAAAAGACCAAGGGATTGTTAGTGAGAAAATCTGATAAAGTCCTGAAAATGAAAGTTCCGTTAATTCTTGAACGGGGTTTCTCATTACCTTGTACGCGCTCGAACGCAAAGCCGAATCTCAGAGAGTGATTGCCCCTGGTCAGAAAAATATCGTCGTATGCTTGAAAAGAGTTCTGGGTGTGAGTGAAACCGGCAAAGCTGCCAAGCCCTCCGGTACAAGTGATGCCGCAGTTGTTTATCTGGATGAATGCCGCCGTTAGGCCGGCAACCGTTCCAAGATTTGTGTCCGCAGCAGCAGGATTAATGGCTCTTACCGGCTGGCTGACCTGACCCTGGCTTCGACTAAAACCAAACCGAGAAATATTTACTAGTGAAGGACCAAATATGTGCGTCTCAGAGATGCCCACCATTTGCCGCCGCGCGAATACTTGATTCATTATATTATTAAGGTCATCTGGAATTAATTGCGGAGAGCTATCAAAGAAATAGCTGCTATTCACGCTGTCATTGGACGAGAAGCGGTGATCCCCTCTAACGGTAAAATAATTTTCCGTGCTGATTCTGAGCGCCGATGTAAGAAATCTACCCGTATCACTGCCACTCCCTGTGAGGCCGGCGTTTGGCAAGGGCCATAGAGCGAGGGCCGCCTTGATCCCCGGATCCGTCACACTGTCACGCGCTGTTTGAGAGGGCACGAAGTCGGCTTTCGACTCACTCTTGTTCTCGCGAATCCCTTCATAGTCGCCAAAGATAAACGTCTTATTTTTGATGATTGGCCCGCCCGCCGAAGCGCCGAATTGAATTCGGCGAAAAGGTGGCTTTTCGGCAGGGTCAAAATAATTCCGCGCATCAAAAATTTTGTCTCGATCGAAGAAATACGACGATCCGTGAAAATTGTTGGTCCCCGATTTTGTCACTGAATTGATGACCGCACCCGAGGTGCGTCCATACTCTGCAGTGTAGTTGGTCGTGACCACATTGAATTCCTGGATCGCATCAACGCCCAGGGTCACACCAAGAGGGCTGCCGGGCGCTCCGTTCGTGTAGTCGTTGATGTTGATTCCATCAACCCGGTAGGCATTTTCATAGGGTCGATGCCCACTGTCGGCAAGCTGGTTTCCAAAACCACGATTGCCCCGGTTTGCGCTCTTTCCCGTCGTTGCCTGCGCTCGGACAGCGGCAACACCCGGTTGGAGAGTAGCAAGAAGCGTCCAATCGCGGCCATTCAGCGGAAGATCGACGATGGTCTTCTGGTCTACCGTGGCCCCCAATGTGGAAGATGACGTTTCCACTGTGGAGGGCGTGCTGATAACTTCGACACGCACATTGATCTCCCCCACCTTTAGAGTCAAGTTCAGAGCCCTTTCAGAGCCGACCGTCAAAGTGACATCTTTCACTACGGCTCTAGAAAAACCTTTGGAGGTGACTTCGATTTCGTAATTCCCAGGAGAGAGGTTTGGGGCCGAATACAAACCATCGGAATTGGATTGCACTTCCCGGATGACGCCGGTGGCCACATTCTTAATGGAGACTATTGCATTAGGCACAGCGGCGCCTGAGCTGTCCATAACGATTCCGGACAGATTTGCTCCCGCCAATTGAGCCCGGGCCGTCAACGCTGAAATAAGCGCAAGGCAAACGAATAGTGTTGCTAGGACGCTACGAACAAGGGGCCGCTTGGTTCTAACCACATCGGTCACATCATCCTTTAAAGTTCTCAACATTTGGACCCTCCTAGACTTCGTCAAAAGGCCCGTTTGGTGTTTTTTGATTTCCGATTGTAGCGTACACGCAACGTACTACCACTGCGTTCCATGTGTATACCACCTGGCTTCTATAGATGCAAGTTGAATATGATATGATGGCGTGCCTGCCCTAAATGGCTGCCAATTGCCAGGGGATCGCAAGCTGGCACGAGCGTGGAGGTACATTGCGGAACGAGAAGCGAAGTACAACCGTCGCGGATGCCCCTCGACTTCACCGAGTTGGTACTAAAGCGAGGCTTGCAAATGACCAAGCGAGCCAGCCACTAAAGAGCCAGTCTCTGTCGGATGTTGCGTATGGAAAGTTGATAGACATGCTCCGTTCAGGAGAACTTCGTCCCAACGATCTAATCATGGAAACCCACCTTTCCAGGCAGATCCATGTTTCCCGGACACCATTGCGAGAAGCAATCCGCCGATTGGAAGGTGAAAAGATACTCGAGAGGCAAAGAAGCGGGACCCTTGTGGTAAAGGCCATGTCCATTGAGGATCTACTCCACGTTTGGCAAATTCGCCACCTACTTGAAGGAGATGCAGCGAGGCGAGCGGCAGGCCAGATCCCGGATCGGGAGCTGAAATCGCTGCGGGCAAGAACTATCAGTATCAAGAATACTAGAAATCCGACGGCGGAGGAACTCCGGTCCGTGGGCCACGATTTGCATACTTTGATCGCGCACGCATCGGGCAATCCGATACTCGCATCCATTATCGAAGATTTCAGAAAACGCACCCAGTTGTTTACCATAAGGCGGGTGCCTGCACGCATCATCAAAGTCTGTGAGGAACATCTTGCGATCATCGATGCGTTAATGGCGGGGAATGGTGAAGAGGCAAAGGCCGCGATGCAGCGCCACATCGAGGGGGTCCGAGCCTACACACTAGAAAAGCTTGGAGCGCTGTAAGCCAGCCAATCCGATTGGTCTTTAGAAATCCCCGCTCACAGAGACTAGCAACTCTGCATGCTATTAGCTGACGGCTAGTATACAGATGTGATACAGTATCGCGCTGTGTCGGCCATACTCAAAGTCGGCGGGAGAGTATGAAAAAACTAATCAAGATACTTGCTTATTGCATAGCAATACTCCTACTGATTGCAGGATCGCTTTTGATCTATCTCGTCTTCCCGGGAACACCCAGCCGATCGCGTTCCATGAAGTTCGATGGCTATATCGACCTTCCGCAATCGAAACCGCTGAACGTTCTCGATTACTTGACGCTGAAAGATCACACCTTGTTTGTCACCGATGAGAGTTCGGGTTCGGTCTACAAGATCACTCTCGATCCCAATACACAAATGGCTGACGGCACGGTGTCCCGCCTACCCGGGGGCGGCGGTGTCCATGGCGTATTACTAATGCCTGATGAGAACGTCGCTTTCGTGACCAGAAGCGAAGAGAACAAGGTTGATGTTTTCGATCCCACTAATCTCCAGCTCCTTCAAAGCATCCCGGTCGCGGAAGATGCCGACGCCATAGTCTACGACCCATCAAACAGCCTTGTGTACATTGCAAACGGAGATGCGCACCTGGCGACGCTCATCGATCCGAAGAAACGCACCGTTGCGGGAACGATCTCGCTCCCCGGAAAACCCGAATATCCCGCATTGGATTCTAAAACCGGTTTGCTCTATCAAAACCTCACAGACGTCAGTGCGGTCGCGGCAATAAATCTGGCGCAAAAATCGATCGTGGGGCAATGGTCTCTAACTCCGTGTGAAGGACCGAGCGGAATGGCCATTGATTCCGAACGCCGACGCCTCTTCGTGGTGTGCTCCCGTAACGCTATGTTGGCAGTGTTTGATCTGGAAGGACATAAGGTGACTTCCTCCATGAGTATTGGCGGAGGTCCAGATGTGGTTGCATTCGATGCCAGCTTGCATCGAATTTACTCGGCAGGAAAAGCAGGAAAATTAACCGTAATTCAACAAGACGGCCCTGATGTCTACAAAACGTTGGATTTGATTCGTACCCATTACGGCGCTCACACTTTGGTTGTGGATCCCGTGTCGCACAGGGTCTTTGTGGGCTACGCAAGCCTTTTCAATCATCCTAGAATTGCCGTATTCTCGCCAATCCTCTGATGGGATCGGGCGAATCCCCGTTGAGGATTTACCTTGGCCAATCGTAAATGGTCTCTGGGCGGACCAGCCGATTCCAATCAGCTCCATTCCCTGCTTTAACCGCTCTCGGTTTTAAGTATTTTAGGGAATCTGCTTTTCGATCAAAGCCAATCCGAGATGCGTGGGCCAAGCAGATATGGTGACGTCGTCTGTCTATATCAAACCACATGTTTTGATCCAGGCTATCCGAGCTAAATAACCCTCCTTCTTCCTATGAGTCGCGGGGACGGGTCGCTGCACCTTTTGATACACATGCGTCTCTAGGGATTGACCACCCTAGTGGTCTGCCCAAAACCCTGGTTCGATGTGGCCCGCAAGTGTCTGATTTGACGCAGCGGAAGTCTTCGAAATTCGGAGCATTGCAAAGGGCGGTGGGCACCTAAGGACAAGCTACTAGATAAGGTCTGCGTCCTCTATGCGCTATAGTTCCCTGCCCTTGCGAATCGGAACAAACAGAACAAGACCGTAATCTCGTGTGGTCCGAAGCTTGGGAAGCTTCTTTCTGTAATTTGAGAGAGATCTGCCCAGGACGTCGATCTACGACCACCCTCAACTTCTACTCCCTTTGCTGCCGGCCAAACTAATACCTTCATGGGGCGTGGCCAAGGAAACTCTCATGGGAAGAAGAAAACGATTTGGTATCGAACTTGAGCGTGCGCTTTCCACTTTAGGATGGAAGAAAGTTTCTGTACACACCTACGAACGGCAGGTCTGAATTCGAGGAATCCGGCTTTTCCTCATCCGCGGACAGTCACGGAGACGGTGGCCTTTCGAGTGCGATCCGCCTGATTCGCAGTGAGGACCGCTAAACTGTTACCGTGCGACGGGCAAAAGGCATCTCATAAATGCTTTAAGAGGGTGCTGGCGTACACCAAATGCGTCACACATCAAATGTCTAAGTGTTTTAGTTTGAACGCTTTGACTGAGTTCGTTTTGCAGTTCTTCTGTCTAATGCAATCCGCAAGCGCGACCAGAGCCTATTGCGTTGCCGCAACCATAGCGTCTCACTGAGACGACACTCGAGCACGACACTGCCCACTCACTCGCTATGAGTTGTAGTAACTACGTTGTGATATCAACTTTGATTGGAGGCAGGACCGCTTGGCCGAGCCGCAACCGCTGCGTGCGTTCGAGCTCGCTAAGCGTTCGATCAAAAGCCTTGTCGTTAACTATTTGGTATCGTAACAGTCTTTATAATACAGGCAGCTCGGGAACGACCTGCCGCAATGCTTCGATCTCGATACGCTGCGTCTCGATGGTGGTCAACAACCTCCGATGTCGCTTCAGTCGGCGAATCTCCCTGTCGATCGCTTGGAGGACGTTTGATTTGCAACGCTCCGGAGACGCATAATCTTCTGCCACGCCTTGGGGGCTTCCGCGGTGTCAAGCCAAAGCTTATATTCCCTGTATAGATTATCCCCGAGATTTGTCACGTAAGCATTCCCATAGATTTTTGCAAGTATTGCAGTATCATTCTCATTGAACCCATTTCGGGCGAACTGCTCACGGAGTTCAGCGAGAAGGTCCAAACACCGCTTGACTACAAGCAGATTGTCAGTCCTAGAGAAGAGTCCATCCTGACCCTCCAAACGAGTGAAAAGATCGACTTTATCAATTCGATCCACCTCTTCGCGTTCGCGAGTCTGCTGCTGCCACTGCAGGAACTCAGTAGCCTTTCGAATCTCAGCGCGTTCGGCTTGAATTAGGCGCCGCCGCTTCCATCGATTAATTGCCAGATCTTCAACAAGTATTTCTTCAAGTTTTCCTATCGGCTGGAACGCTTCGCGCAGACCGTTCCACAGCGAATTATATTTCGCGCTGGATTCTCCATCGAGGAGCGCAATGTCAGAAAAGATTCCATGCTTGGTGGAATTGCGCCTGCTTCTTTTCTTACCTTCAATGGTTCTAGGACCACCAGCCTTTGGGCTGAGCGCGAACTGGCCAGCCTCACTCCTAACTGCTGTCTCCAAGGCGGATCCGTCGCTGGGAAGGGATTGAGAACCTTGTGGAACTGTGGCCCCGCTTTCATTGCCAGGAGCGTGGATCACGTCCGGTTCCGAATCTTCAATGATTTCATTTGGTCGCTCTTCTTGCATTCTTGCCTCCAAGATACCCGCCAGGCACCGCAGCCAATGCGGCACCGTTCCATAAGAAGAGTTGAGAAGTCAGCACGCGGCCGTGGCCAGCAATCAGCCGTCGTCGGTCATCGATCAGGACCGGTGGGAGCGAGGGAAGGCGTTTCCGGGTCTGGAATCGCAGGAACTTGGGTAGATTGGCCATTTCATCAAAAACCGTATCGAGAAAAAACCACAGATGGAAGGACTATTTTTAGGGCAGGAATCAGTCACGCCATCATCGCTGTGACTGGCAGCGGGCGATCACAAGATTAAGTTAGAAAAGCCTGGTTTCAAGACTTGGGAAAGAACCTTGACCCTGGGTGTAGGCGCTACCATGACGTTAGATGCCACGCTTGAAAAACAGTGGGAATAAGCAATTCCTGGAGAAGGGAGTCAAAACCACGGGGTCATCCACTCTAGCTTTCCTCTCAGAGAACGGCATGCGCCAGAAGAACTGACCACGCTATAATGACCATAATTCAGGGGTTTCGGGATGAAGAAGATGGCAGCGGGTTCTTCAAGACGAATTGTCTTGCGGTCATGGACGAGGTTCAGGCCAAGCATGAGACCGTCGTGAAATATAAAACGCTTACGAAGGGCGTCAGTTCATCTCCTACCATTCTCTGAGAGGGAAGCTAGCGGACGACCCCGTGGTTTTGAGGCGCTTCTTAGTTATTATTTTTTCTTGTCGAGACTCCACCGTGCACAAGCCGCTGAAAAGAAATTTCTTGTCGTAGAACGGTGTGGGGCGGGTGTAAGATTCGCTGGCATCGGCAGTGCTGGAAGCAAGACAACATGGTAGATATTCAGTATCCGCGGAAGGACAGACCGCCTGACATCAGCGGTTTAAGAGACCGTCCAAAGATAATTGATATGGAGTGCGGTGGTCCGCTATCGTGTTGAATTACCGCGCCATTAGCGGCGATTCTCGCTCCCGCCTCTCTACTACCATTTGCGATGGTTTTCGGTGGAGGGTGAGCACAAAATAGGGCACAGTCTTTAGAACTGGCAGACCCAACCCAGCGGCTTGGCATGTTTCAACAATTGACCACTTGTCCGGTAACCGCGGCGAGCTCAACCGGTCGATGCAACACCATCGAATCTATTGATCCGACAATACTTCCCCTAGAGAACCGATCTGTGGGCTTGTACTCCATCAGAAACCTAGCCAGGGTAGTGTTCCCTTTGATTCAACGCTCGTGAACGAATTTAGCTTTTGAGACTCCTGCAAGTAGACTTCGGGCTTAGTGTTGCGTCGACTGTCTGAGCCGGCAGCGTTAACCAGGCACTAGAAACGAAAACGCCCTGGGGACGAAACTAGGGCGTTTTTGCGTGTGCAGCTTTTTTACTTGCCGCGAATTGATTGAATTACGCATCAGACACGCGTGTTAATCAACGACCGCGAGGGAAAGCGACTCGATGCTAGAGTTTGTCGAGGCAAGCTTTTCTCTCGGCGATGCGACGTCACTGGATCACAACTCTTCTAGCGTACCTGTGTTTCACAACGGCAGGCGCGCTGCTTTACAGCATTTTGCTTCTGTCGCTCAATACCGGTGCTGCGAGTGACGCACCGCTATACACGGCGATCTGGCGAATTCTTGGTCTGTTTCCGTCGCCCACTTCGATTTCCTGGATCGTGAGTTTCGTTGCGAAGTTAATCGGTCCGGCGATGGTTCGGTCGAAGATTTATTCGGGCGTGATTAATGCCCTCACGCTTGTTCTTAGTGTCGTTCTCGGGGTTGCAGTCTTGGGAATGCGCGCATGGGTGCGTTGGGCGCTGGTTGCGATTTGCGGGCTCACGGCAACTCTCCAGGCGTTCACGCTATTTCAGCTCATTGCAAATTCGCCGGGTTTTCTCACGGTATTGGATTCGAACTACAGAGGGGCATCCGCGGGATACGTTTCGGGAGTGGGGCCGGGCGCAGTTCTCGCGAGTTTAGCGATTTCGATCACGTTGCTTCGACTGTTCCTTCGCGATGGTCTGCCTACAGTCGGCCCAGCGGATTCGGAGGCCGCTGCGGTCCCCATCAGTAGCGCTCACCCGGCTCAGAAGGATGCGAGATCACAAAAAGCGTACAAGTTCTTTCTCGTCGCAACCGCCGCCGCGTTGCTGATGGAAGCTGCGTTATTGCTAGGCGGCTTCGGATCGGGCGAACCAAATTCAGGTACGACTCGATTTTTGCTCTGCGTTCTGATCGCCCCCCACGTCGTTATCCTGGCCCGCTCCTGGCGTGGCCCGGATCGCTTCTCGCTAGGCCTCGCCGCAGGCTACGGACTAATCATTGCGTATATGGGTGCGATTTTTCTGCCGGCTTTTGTCATTGGTCTGGCATGGGTAGTCGGCTCGCCCAGAACCGGTGAAATTTGGCCTTACCTATTGCTCGAGTTCGTGCCGATGGTTCAGTTCTGCGTGTTCGTGAGCGCGATCACCATTACTCGTTCTCTGCCTCCCATGCGTCCGAAATCCGCCATGCTGGGGGTCTGGGGGTTGGCGTGTCTGATTCCCGTGGTTCTGGGAACAGCGGGGCCGCAGTTCTTCTTTGATTGGCAGCAGGGCCGGCTGCGCGTTCCTGGCGCAAAATCCTGGGGTGACGAGCTCAAGGACATCAAGAATCAGGAAGTTGCGGCTCGCGATCTAGTGCGTGCCTACGGCAAGTGTGCTTTCTTCTATGCCAAGTCGCATCCCGAGAGCGGATTTCCTGAGAACGCGACGGAGATGGGACCCAGCGGTACTACGTGCCTGACAAAAACGGAAGTCGCAGGTACTCCGGAAGGATATTCGTTCCGTTATGCGGCCGAGAAGTCGGAGGGGTCCGCGCGCTTCGACCGTTTTACCGCGGCGGTGCAGCTTAACTATCAGCATCACTACGAAGCTGCGCTGATGGACGAGAA
>Ga0307479_10001524_pt1 | contig 21136 bp, 21 predicted proteins | sample atmos_gasesECM4C_FD_203743 | JGI IMG/M metagenome (GOLD analysis project Ga0307479, IMG submission 203743) | Hardwood forest soil microbial communities from Morgan-Monroe State Forest, Indiana, United States - atmos_gasesECM4C_515 | ecosystem: Environmental > Terrestrial > Soil > Temperate...
CTCGGCGCACAGCCATGTCGATCAGGATATCGAGCCCGGCGTGCGCGTGCTGGGGCACCCGATCGAGCTGGCGCGGGCGCTGGACAACATGATCAGCAATGCGCTGCAATACGGCCGCAACGCGGCGGGCGATCTGGATCTGCGTCTGCAGGTGCGCCGCGACGGCCCCGACGCGGTCGTCGCGGTCACCGATGCGGGACCGGGCATCGCCCCGGACCAGATCGAGCGGCTGCTGCGGCCATTCGAACGAGGCGACACGGCCCGCTCGGGCTCCGGAGGAGCCGGCCTCGGTCTGGCCATCGTCGATCGGATCGCCCGCGCGCATCAGGGGCGCCTGCAGCTGGCGGCCAATGGGCCGTGCGGCCTTCGCGCGGAACTCAGAATTCCCGCAGCACCCTAGCCCAACGCGACGGCGGGCGAGCCGGCCTGAGCTCAGGATCCCCGCGATGGGGTCGGATCCCTGACCAGGGTCCGCCGCGCTTTTTCCGCCTGCTCGATCGCGTGCGCGGCGTCCGGCGGCATGTAGTTCTCGTTGTGCTTGGCCAGCACCTGGGAAGCGTGGAACACGCCGCCCGGTTCGATCCGGCCCTCCGCGACGACGCCCTTGCCTTCACGAAACAGGTCCGGAAGGATGCCGTCGTAGGCCACCATGATCGTGCTGGCGGTGTCGGTGACCCGGAACACCACGCGAACGCCTTTGCCTTCGCGGTGCACGCTGCCGTTCTCGACCAGTCCGCCGATCCGGAACGTCTGGTTGGCCGGCACCTTGTTCGCCGCCACGTCGCTGGGCGTGTAGAAGAACACCAGGTTCTGCCGAAAGGCCGACAGGATCAGCGCCGTGGCGATCCCGAGCACGGCCACGCCAGCGACGATCAGCGCCGCGCGGCGATGTCTGGGTTTCATTCCGCTTCCTTGTTCGACCAGTGGGAGGCGCGCCGCGCCGCTTCGCGCGCGCGCCGCAGGCGCGCCCGCAACAGCATCATTTCGGCCGCCAGTGCCAGCACCACCATGCCATAGGCGCCCCACACGTACCGGGCCGCGCCGCCCATCGCCCAGAATTCCTGCCAGCTCGCCCAGTGCATCGCTACTCCAGTGCCGCCTGTTGGGCCCAGCCCGTGCGCTTCTCGCGCTCGAGCAGGATCGCGCGCGCGCGCGCCAGCGAGGCGGCGATGCTGTACATCCAGAACGCCAGCGTCATCACCAGCATCGCCTCCAGCATCGTGGCGGCCATCGTCGGGGCCCGCGTCAGGCTGATCGACGCGCCCTGGTGCAAAGAGTTCCACCACTGCACCGAGAAATAGATGATCGGCAGGTTCACCACGCCGACCAGCGCCAGCACGCCGGCGGCGCGGTCGGCGCGGCGCGGATCGTCGATCGCGCCGTGCAGCGCCATGAATCCGACGTACAGGAAAAGGAGAATCAAGGTCGAGGTCATCCGCGCGTCCCAGGCCCAGTATGCACCCCAGGCCGGCCGGCCCCACAGGGCGCCGGTCCACAGCGCCAGGAAAGCCATCAGCGCGCCGGTCGGGGCCATCGCGCACGCCCAGATTGAAGACATCCGCGTATTGAAGGCGATTCCGAGGCCGGCCCAGAATGCCATCACCGCGTAGATGAACATCGCCATCCAGGCGGCTGGAACATGGATGAAGATGATCCGATACACCTCGCCCTGCTGGAAGTCCGTCGGCGCGACGAAAAACGCCAGGTAAAGCCCGCACGCCGCCAGCACGGCGGCGAGCGAGCCGAACCACGGAATCAGCCGCCCCGCCAGGCGATAGAACTCCGGCGGCGCCGCAAAGCGGTGCAATCCGAACTTCAGCGGACGAATGGTCTCGGCCTGCATGCCGGCATTATCCCAAACTTACTCGACCGACACCCGCAACGCGGCCCCGATCGCCCACGGCGCCAGTGCGGCAGCCCCCAGCGAAAGCGCTCCCAGCACCATCAGCCAGGGGGCCGCCGACAGGCCCCCGACCGACCGGTCTACCGCGAGTGCGCCAAAGATCAGAACCGGAACGTACAGCGGCAAAACCAGCAGCGTGACGAGCACGCCGGCGCCTCGCAGGCCCAGCGTCAGCGCTGCGCCCACCGCCCCGACCAGGCTCAGCGACGGCGTGCCGAGCAGCAGCGAGGCGACCAGCGTCGCAGTGGGGCCCGGTGCCATGTCGAACACGATGGCGGCCGCGGCCGACAAGACGGTAATCGGCGCTCCGGTCATCAACCAGTGAGCGGTGATCTTGCCCAGAACCGCCAGCGACAGCGGCTGGCCGGACAGCATGATCTGCTCCAGCGTGCCGTCGGCGTAATCGAGCGCGAACAGCCGCCCCAGCGACAGGATGGCGGCCAGCAGCGCGGCCACCCAGACGATGCCCGGAGCGATCAGCCGCAACGTGTCCTTGTCCGGCCCGACCCCGAGAGGAAACATCGTGATCACGATGATGAAGAACAGCAGCACGTTGACGACGTCGCCGCGCTGGCGCCGCGCCAGCAGCAGGTCGCGGTTCACCACCGCCAGCAGCGCCCGGATCATGGTGCGGCCTGCGCGTTCAGATCCAGCTTCACCACCGGCACGGGCGCTTCCCACGCCTGGTGCGTCGTCAGCACGACCGCGCCGCCGCCGTTCACATGCCGCTCGATCAGCTGATTCAGGATGGCGACCCCGCGCGGATCCAGCGCGTTGAACGGCTCGTCCAGGATCCAGATGCGCGCCTGGCCGGCCAGTGCCAGGCGGGCCAGCCCGATGCGCCGCTTCTGGCCCTGCGACAGCTGACCCGCCGGCCATTGCGCGAAGCGCTCGATCGCCAGCACCCGCAACGCCTGCGCCACGTCCTGGGCGCCTGCGCCGAGGGCGGCCATCGCGGCCCAGACGCGCAGGTTCTCCGCGGCGGTCAGGTCGTCCTTCACGCCACTGAGGTGCCCGACGTACATCAGGTCGGCGCCGTATTCGTCGCGCACGCGGCCGATCGGCCGGCCATGCCAGCGCACCTCGCCGGAGCTCGGACTGAGCAGACCGCACAGGATCCGCAGCAGGCTGGTCTTGCCGGCCCCGTTGTCGCCGGCAATGTGCAGGCACTGGCGCGCATCGACCCGGAACGAGAGGCGGTCAAACAGGCGCCGGTGACCGCGCTCGCACTGCAGCTCGACCGCCTCGAGCATGGGCTATCCCGCTGACACCGTCGCAGGCCGGGGTCGCACGCTGCCGCAACCCTCACCCCCGGCCAATGTGAAGGGCTGATTGCAGGCACGTGGGCCAGCTCCACCCCTCTCCCGCTTGCGGGAGAGGGGCCGGGGGTGAGGGTTGCGGCGCCGCGCGGGGCCGCTCATAAGCGGGTGAGCAAGACGACGACGCTGGCCGCAATCGCCTCGCCGCGTCCGATGGCGCCGAGCCGCTCGGCCGTCTTGCCCTTCACGTTGATCTGCGCGCGGTCAACTTGCAGCAGCTGCGCGATCGAGCCGCGGATCGCCTCGACGTGGGGAGCGATCCGTGGCTGCTCGGCGATCACGGTGCAGTCCACGTTGGCCACGCGCCAGCCATCCTGCTGCACGCGCTGCGCCACCTCGGCCAGCAAGGCGCCACTGTCGGCATCGCGATAGCGCGGATCCGAATCCGGAAACATCCGGCCGATATCGCCGAGGCCGGCCGCGCCGAGCAGCGCGTCCGCGATCGCATGCAGCAGCACGTCGGCGTCCGAGTGTCCGAGCAATCCGCGCTCGTGCTCGATCGAAACGCCGCCCAGCACCAACCGCCTTCCGGGAACCAGCGCGTGCACGTCGAATCCCTGCCCCACACGGATGCTCTCTACCATCGTCCGCTCGCCTTCAGCGCCGCTTCCGCCAGCGGCCAGTCGGCCGGTGTCGTGACTTTCAGATTGACGTCGCTCGCACCGACGACCCGCGGCCGCAGTCCGGTCCGTTCCACCGCGCTCGCCTCGTCGGTGACGGAGCCCGGATCCCGGCAGTCCTGCAGCGCGCGCAGCAGGATACCGAAAGGAAACAGCTGCGGAGTCTGAGCCCCCCACAGCCCGCTTCGCTGCACCGTTTCGATCACCGCGCCATCGTCGACGCGCTTGAGCGTGTCGGCCAGCGGAGCGGCCAGCAGACCGCCGGCATCGTCGGTTCCGACGGCATCGATCAGCGCGGCCAGATCGCGCGCGGACAGACAGGGTCGGGCCGCATCGTGCACCAGCACGCGATCGTGCTCGCGCGCCTGCTGCGCCAATACGCGCAGTCCGTTGTGGACGCTCTCGGCGCGCGAGGCACCGCCAACCGCCGCCAGCGCCGCACCGCTCGGCAGCGACAACTGCGAGGCTCGCCGGTCCTGCGCGGCCACCACGATCAGAACCTGCTCGACGCGGGGGTCCGACATCAAGGCCGCGATCGAGTGCTCGAGCAGTGTGCGCGATCCAAGGCGCAGGTACTGCTTGGGCGCGTCCGCTCCCATCCGGGAGCCCGTGCCGGCTGCCGGGATCAGACCGAAATAGCGGATCGCCACGGGTCGATGGGAGTCACGGTGATATCGTGCTTGCCGCCGCGGCCGTGAATTCAGGTTCCGGGCCCGGCAAGACCTTTGGACGAATTCTCGCACGCTATCAGCACCCATCCCGTGGACGGCGCAACCGGATTGGCTCTGCCGCCGCTAAAGCAGGCCGAGCGCTTCACGATCGGACGGCCCGCCGGATCGGGCGACTCGCTGCTGCTGGCGAAGCTGGCCAATCGGGAGCGGCAACAGGGCCGCCTGACGGTGATCGTGTGCGCCGATGCCCTGGACGTGTACCGCTTCTCCGAGGAGCTGCCCTACTTCGAGCCGGACCTGGTGGTGCGGGCGTTTCCGGACTGGGAAACGCTGCCGTACGACATCCTTTCGCCGCACCCGGATCTGGTGTCGGAGCGGATCGAAACGCTGTACCGGTTGATGACGCGCAACCCGGCGGGCGAAGCGGCGCCGCGCGCCGACGTGCTGCTGGTCGCCGCCACCACCGCGATGCAGCGCCTGGCGCCGGCCTCGTTCGTCGCGGGCCGAACGTTCCGGCTGACACAGGGACAGCGGATCGACGTGGAGCAGCTGCGCACCCAGCTGGCGCTGGCCGGCTACCACAGTGTGTCGCAGGTGGTCGGCCCGGGCGAATTCTCCTTGCGCGGCGGGTTGATCGACTTCTTTCCGACCGGCGCAACGCTGCCGCTGCGCCTGGATCTGCTGGACGATGCCGTCGAGACGATCCGCGCGTTCGACCCCGACACGCAGCGCAGCGTCTACCCGGTGCCCGAGGTCCGCCTGCTGCCCGGTCGCGAGTTCCCGTTCGAGGAGCAGGCCCGCACCGCCTTCCGCGGCCGCTGGCGGGACGCCTTCGAGGGCGATCCGAGCCGCGCGCCGCTGTACCGGGACGTCGGCAACGGCATCGCCGGGGCCGGCATCGAGTACTACCTGCCGCTGTTCTTCGATCAAACCGCAACGCTGCTCGATTACCTGCCGCGCGAGTCGCGCATCGTGCTGCATGGCGCGGTGGAGGCCGCGGCGCGGCGCTTCTGGAACGAGACCAACGAGCGCTACGCGTTCCTGTCGCGCGACACGCAGCGCCCCTGTCTGCCCCCGGGACAGCTGTATCTGCCGGTCGAGGACCTGTTCGTGCAGCTCAAGCCGCTGGCCCGGCTGGCGCTGTCCGACTCGGCCCATCCGGATTTCGAGGAGCTGCCGGCGCTCGCGGTCGATCGCAAGAGCCCCGATCCGCTGCAGCGGCTGCGCGACTGGCGTGCCGGTTTTGCCGGGCGGGTGCTGCTGGTGGCCGATTCGCCCGGGCGCCGCGACACGATGGCCCAGATGCTGTCGGAGTCGCAGCTGCCGTTTTCCGAGTGTGAGCGCTTCGATGAATTCACCGCTTCCGAGGCGCCGCTGATGCTCGCAACGGCGCCGCTGCACCAGGGCTTTGCCGCCCCGGCCGCACGCCTGGCGGTGGTCACCGAGGCCGAGCTGTACGCGGCCAGCCCGCGCCGTCAGCGCCGCACCCAGCGCGACCGGGCCACCAACGTCGATGCGGTCGTGCGCGACCTGGCCGAGCTGCGCTCGGGCGACCCGGTCGTGCACGTCGAGCACGGCATCGGTCGCTACCTGGGACTGGAGACGCTGGACCTGGGGGAAGGACCGACCGAGTTCCTGCACCTTTTGTACGCCAACGACACCAAGCTGTATGTGCCGGTCGCGCAGCTGCACCTGATCGGGCGCTACATCGGCACCGATCCGGACGCCGCTCCGCTGCACGCGCTGGGCGCGGGCGAATGGGACCGGGCGCGGCGCCGCGCGGCCCGCCAGGTGCGCGATACGGCGGCCGAGCTGCTGAACCTGTACGCGGTCCGGGCCGCCCGCAAGGGGCATGCTTTCCAGTTTTCCGAGCGCGACTACCAGGCATTCGCCGAGGACTTCGGATTCGAGGAAACGCCAGACCAGCGCGCGGCGATCGAGGCCGTGCTCAAGGACATGCGGGCCGGCTTTCCGATGGATCGGCTGGTGTGCGGCGACGTCGGATTCGGCAAGACCGAGGTCGCATTGCGGGCGGCATTCGCCGCCGTGGCCGGCAACCGCCAGGTCGCGGTGCTGTGCCCGACCACGCTGCTGGCCGAGCAGCACCTGCAGACCTTTCGCGATCGCTTCTCGCAATGGCCGGTCAATATCGGCGAACTGTCGCGTTTTCGCTCGCCACGCGAGGTCGCCCAGATCCTCGAGCAGTCGGCCGACGGCCGGATGGATGTCGTGATCGGGACCCACAAGCTGCTGTCGCCCGAGGTCCGGTTCGCCCGCTTGGGCCTGGTCATCATCGACGAGGAACACCGTTTTGGCGTGCGCCAGAAGGAACGCCTCAAGGCGCTGCGCGCCGAGGTCGATGTGCTGACCCTGACCGCGACGCCGATTCCCCGCACGCTGGCGCTGTCGCTGGAAGGCATCCGCGACTTTTCGGTGATTGCGACGGCTCCGCAGCGGCGCCTGGCGATCAAGACCTTCGTGGCACCCGAAAGCCGCAGCCTGATGCGCGAGGCCTGTCTGCGCGAACTCAAGCGCGGCGGGCAGATCTATTTCCTGCACAACGCGGTCGAGACGATCGAGCAGCGGCGCCGGCTGCTCGCCGAATTGATCCCGGAGGCGCGCATCGAAGTGGCGCACGGCCAGATGCCCGAGCGCGAGCTGGAGCGCGTGATGCGGGACTTCTACCAGCAGCGCTTCAACCTGCTGCTGTGCACGACGATCATCGAGACCGGCATCGACGTGCCCACCGCCAACACGATCCTGATCCACCGCGCCGACCGCTTCGGGCTGGCGCAGCTGCATCAGCTGCGCGGCCGCGTCGGGCGCTCGCATCACCAGGCGTACGCCTACCTGATGGTGCCGTCCGAGGACAGCCTGACGCGGGGCGCCGAAAAGCGGCTGGAGGCGATCCAGAGCCTGGAGGAGCTGGGCAGTGGCTTTTACCTGGCGATGCACGACCTGGAAATCCGCGGCGCCGGCGAAGTGCTGGGCGAGTCCCAGTCCGGCAATCTGCACGAAGTCGGCTTCGATCTGTACACGCAGATGCTGAACGCGGCCGTGCGTGCGCTGCGCAACGGGCGCGAGCCGGACCTGCTGCAGCCGCTGGCGGCGGTGACCGAGATCAATCTGCACACGCCGGCGCTGCTGCCGGCCGACTACGTCGGCGACGTTCAGCAGCGGCTGTCGCTGTACAAGAAGCTCGCCTCGTGCACCGACGAGGAGAGCCTGGAGTCGGTGCGGGAGGAGCTGGTCGATCGCTTCGGGAGGCTGCCGCCGGCGGCGCGCGCTTTGTTCGAAACGCACCGCCTGCGGCTGATCGCCGAGCGCCTGGGCGTGCGCAAGATCGACGCATCGTCCGACTCGATCGGGCTGCAATTCGGCACCGACACCCCGGTCGATCCGGCCCGCGTGATCCAGTTGCTGCAGCGGGATAAGCGGTTGAAGCTGGCCTCGCCCGACCGCCTGCGACTGAGCGTGGCGACTCCCCAGGTTGAGAAGCGGTTGCAGGAATTGCACGGGCTGCTGAAAGAGCTGGCGTGAGCGGCCAGGAGTCATTGGCGGGGTCCGCGGCGGGTGTTCCGGCGGACCTGGTGGTCCAGGCGCCCGACCTGTCGGCCGAGGCGATCGAGGCGTTCCGGCAGCGCTTCGCCCCGGCGCCCCTGCAGCGTCAGGCCGCTTCCGTCCGCCTGATCGGAGTGGGCCCACGCGCGTCGGTTGCGGCATCGGTTGCGGACCTGGCGGCGCATTGGCACTGCGACGCCAACCTGGTGCCGCCGCGCTGGGCGCTGGCCGATTTCCGGCTGCTGGCGCTGGACATGGATTCGACGCTGGTCCGGATCGAATCCCTCGACGAGCTGGCCGCGCTGGCTGGCCTGGGTTCCGAGGTGGCCGCCATCACGGAGGCCGCTATGCGCGGCCAAGTGACTGATTACTCCGAAAGCCTGCGCCAGCGCGTGGCCCTGCTGGCGGGCACCGACGCCTCGTTGCTGCAGACCGTGGCGCAGCAGCGCCTGCGGCTGTCGCCCGGGGCCGAGCGTCTGATCGGGGCGGCGCGGCGTGCCGGGTTGCGAACGCTGCTGGCAACGGGTGGGTTCGGGTTTTTCGCCAGGATCCTGCAACGCCGCCTCGGCATCGACGTCGTATGCGCCAACGAGCTGGACCTGCGCGATGGGCGGCTCACCGGGGTCGTGCAGGGAGCCGAGCCGAACCCCGAGCGCCTGGTCGACGCGCAAGGCAAGGCGGCTGCCCTGCAGCGGGCCTGCGACGACATTGGCTGCACCGCGCGGCAGGCGATCGCGTTCGGCGACGGGGCCAACGACGTGCCGATGCTGGCGTTGGCCGGCGTCGGCGTGGCCTACCACGCCAAGCCGAAGGTGCAGGAAAGCACCCAGTACCGATTGAATTACTGCGGCTTGGACGGCGTGCTGGAGTGGTTCAGCGATGCGCCGCCCGTAACCACGGCCAAACTCAGCCGGCCCGTGCCCTTCGAAGAATCATGATCGGCTTTCCCAAATAGGTTGTGATGGTGTCCTCCGTGAATCCAAGCCTTGCGGCCAGGTGTCTTGACGTACGGTTCTCAGGATCGATGATGCAGCTGTAATCCAAGGTCGGAAAGGCCATCTCGGCCCAGTTCATCGCGGTGCTGACGGCCTCCGTTGCATAGCCCTTTCCTTGATAGGCGGGAAGGATTCCCCAGCCGGTTTCCAGCGTTCCTTCGATCGAAGGAAGCAAGTCCCGACGCATTTCCTGAAATCCTGCCTCACCAATGAATCGTCCACTGGCGTTTTCTTCGATCGCAAAGAATCCAAAACCCAAGAGTTGCCAATGCCCCGCTGTACCCAATAGCCTTTTCCAACTCTGCTCTCGAGAGATCGGTGTCCCTGTGATGTACCGCACGACCTCGGCGTTCTGCCAAAAATCGACGTAAGCATCAAGGTCCTGCAATACCAGAGGCCGAAGCGTTAGACGGCGGGTTTCCAATGTGGGATGCATCTGGCCCTCGTCGTAGAACAATTGCGGGGCGTGCACTTCAGCGGCCCATGAGGCGCTGGTGCAGCGCGCGCGCGCTCTGCGGCCGCGCGCGCGGGTCGAGCTCCAGGCAGGCCTTCGTGAGCGACAGAATCTGCGCCGAGTAGGAGCGCTCCAAGATCTCCAGAGCCAGCGGAACCAAGTCCTCGCGGGCCCGCGAGGGCGCCTCCTGCGGCTGCTTGGCGCTCATGCAGGCGAGCATGCAGGCGCCAATTCCGTAGATGTCGCTCCAAGCTCCGACCGCGCCGTCGCGCTCGTAGGCCTCGGGCGCCGCGAAGCCCGGAGTAAACATCGGGATGACCGAGGCCGAATCGCGCCCCACGGTGCGTCGGGCGGCGCCAAAGTCGATCAGCGTGGGCACGCGGTCCGGCCGCAGGATGATGTTCGTGGGCTTCAGATCGAGGTGCAGCAGCTTGCGGCCGTGGACCTCGTGCAGACCGTCGAGCACCCGCGCAAAGAGTCCGACGATGAAGTCCTCGGACAGCACCGCGATGCGGCTCTCCACGCGGTGGCGCAGGATATATTTCTCCAGGGAGGTCCCCTCGACGAATTGCATCACCATGTAGATCGTCTCGTTGGCGCGTACCAATTCGAGCACCTGCACGATGTTCGGGTGGTTGATTGTCGCGAGGATCCGTGCCTCCTCAAAAAACGCGGCCAGTCCGTACTTGTAGGGCGCGAGGTGTTCGGCACTGATGTGGGGAACGAGGTCCCCGGGCCGCCGCAAGGCCCGGTTCGCGGGCATGTATTCCTTGATCGCCACGCATTCTTCATTCTGCTCGGAGTACGCGAGATAGACGATCGAGAAGCCTCCACTCGAGAGGGCGTGCAGGATGCGGTATCCACCGATCTCGGTGCCCTCCGGAAGCGGAGCGGAGCTTTGAAGTTTCATGCGACCGCGATCCACCAGGCGCGCACCGCTGCACCGCGGGTCGTCAGGCGCCAGCGCTCGCGTGCCGCCCCTTGCCGCGCCAGAAGGACCATCGCCCCCAACTCGACCGGCGGGGCGTCGTCGATCCAAAGCGTGCACGGCGAAGCGGCAAATGCGCCGCGCCATTCGCTCGCGTCGGTCCATTCTGCGTCGCCGGCGCAGGCGAGCAGTCCCGATCGCCGCGATCGGTCTACCATCAGGTTCAGATCGAGGGTGGCGCCCCGCTCGAGCGAGCAGCCGGGGGCGAGCGCCCCATCGAAACGCAGGGGCTCCGGCCCGATCGAGAGCGGCTCGGATCCCGAGGCAAAGCGCAGCGTCATGCCGGCGCCCTCGATCAGTGCGATCCAGCGCTCAATGCCGGGGAAGGACGAGAAGGGTCCATCCTGCACCACCTGCGCAAGGCTGATGCGAAAAAGCCAGTCGTGCGCCGTCGGCCAGGCAAGCAGCTCGCGTGTGCTGCCACCCCCGTTGCGCCAGGGCTGCGCAGGAATCTGGTTCGCATCGACCAGCCATTGGTTCATCAGGCGGAAAAGAGTCGTTCGACCGCCGCCGCCATGCGGAATAATCGGTGGTCCTGATTATTGCGTGCGACCAGCATCAGGCCAACCGGAAGCCCGCCTGCACGCGGCAACGGCACCGATATTGCGCACAGATCGAAGTAATTGACGATCGCGCAATTGCGAAGGGCCAGGCGGTTCCTGGGGTTGAAGCCCTCGCTGGTCGAAACTTCGGCGATGGTCGGAGCAACAATCGGGGTCGTCGGCAACACCAAGCCGTCGAGATCGGCCAGGCGAGCATCCATCGCGCGTACCAGCGCCGTCCGACCGCGGAGCATTGTCAGATAGTCCGCGGCGGAAACGGTACTGCCCCCTTCGATGCGGGCGAGAACCAACGGATCGTAGTCGGCTGCGCGAGTCGCGAGCCGATCTCGATGGATCGCATAGGATTCGACCGCCGCAAACGTCGCCTTGGCATTCATCCGCACCATGTCGTCGAGCAGGGCAAGCATCTCCTCGGAAAGCCGCACGCCAGCTCGGCCCAGTTCCCGGGTCGCATCAGAAAACCGCGCGGCGACCGTCTGATCCAGATCCTCGAGCGGCGAACCCTGGGGGATGCCGAGCCGCAATCCCGGCAGCGGTTCCGGTTCGAGCGTCCACGGATCTTCGGCGGCCATGACCGCATCGGCGGCGGCGCACGCAGCGACACTCTTCGCGATCGGTCCGATCGAGTCCAGCGTATACGAAAGAGGAAATGCCCCCTCGGTCGGTACCCTGCTCTTGGAAGGCTTGAAGCCGACCAGGCCGCAGAATGCAGCAGGAATGCGGGTCGAGCCACCCGTGTCGGAGCCGATCGCGATCTCGCACATCCCATCCGCCACGGCAACGGCCCCCGCCCGAGGTTGATCCCCCGGGAACGCGAGTACGGTCGGCCGGATTACCGGGAGTGCCGTAGTGCGGGTTGGTGCCAATCCCCGAGAACGCGAATTCAACCATGTTGGTCTTCGCGACGATCACCGCGCCCGCGGCGCGGAGCCGGTGAACCACTGGCGCATCGCTCGCCGCCGGTGGCGCATCGACGAGCACCTTGGACCCCGCGCGGGTCGGCTCGCCGGCCACGTCGAACAGGTCCTTGATGCTGACGATCGCCCCATCGAGCGGTCCGAGCGTTATGCCGTCGCGCACTCTGGCATCGGCGGCGTCCGCGGCGTCGCGCGCGGCCTGCGAATAGACGGTGAGGCAGGCGCGGGCACCCTCGCCCTTCGAATCGGCGATATGGGCGAGAGCTTCGTGCAGCCGGTCGCGGGCGGACCGTTTCGGCGGCGCGACCGTCTTGGGCGACTGGGCCTGTGCCCGCGCAGCGTAAGGCGAAGCAAAAAGCGCTGTCGCCGCGGCTGCAAAATCCAGGAATTGTCGACGTGGGAATTTCATCGCTTTTGCCTGCGCTGACGAGTGAGTGCGCGGATACCGGCACCCTCACCCCCGGCCCCTCTCCCGCAAGCGGGAGAGGGGTGGAACGGCACTCTGGCTCCCCTCTCCCGCTTGCGGGAGAGGGGCCGGGGGTGAGGGTCAGGATTCGGCCGCGCGGTTCGTCAGCTCCGCCGAAAGGTCGTGCTCTTCCGCGCCGGTGATGCACACCTGGACGAACTCACCGACGGGCAGCGGCTTGCGGGCGGTCACGCGCACCACGCCGTCGATCTCGGGCGCCTCGCGGCGGCTTCGCCCGATGCCGCCGGCCGGCGTCGACTGATCGATCAGAACCGCCTCGACCGACCCGATCCGGGCGGACAGCTGCGCGCGCGACACCTCAGCCTGGACCTGCATCAGCCGCGCCCTGCGCTCCTCGCGCACGGGCTCGGGAACCGCTTCGGGCAGCCCGTTGGCCGCGGCACCCTGCACTGGCGAGTAAGCAAAGCATCCGACCCGGTCGAGCCGGGCCTGCCGGACGAAATCGAGCAGCGCTTCGAACTCGGCCTCGGTCTCGCCCGGAAATCCGGCGATGAAGGTGCTGCGGATCGCAAGATCCGGGCAGGCCGCGCGCCAGGCGCGGATGCGGTCGATGTTGCGCTCGGCACTGGCGGGACGCCGCATCAGCTTCAGAATCCTGGGGTGTGCGTGCTGGAACGGCACGTCCAGGTACGGCAGGATCCGGCCTTCCGCCATCAGAGGGATCAGGTCATCGATGTGCGGATAAGGATAGACGTAGTGCAGCCGAACCCATGCGCCGAGCCGGCCGAGTTCGACCGCCAGGTTCGTCACGTGCGTACGCACCGGCCGGCCGTCGACGAAATCGGTCCGGTGGCGCAGATCGGCACCGTAGGCGCCGGTGTCCTGCGACACGATCAGCAGCTCCCGCACCCCCTGCTGCACCAGCCGCCCAGCCTCGGCGACCACCTCCCCGATCGGGCGCGATGCGAGCTTGCCGCGCATCGACGGGATCACGCAGAACGTACAGCTCTGGTTGCAACCTTCGGCGATCTTCAGATACGCGTAATGGCGCGGCGTCAGCTTAAGGCCGGCCGGCGGCACCAGGTCCGTGAACGGCTCGTGCGGCCTGGGCAGGTGTGCGTGGACCGCCGCGAGCACCTCATCGGTGGCGTGCGGCCCGGTGACCGCCAGCACGCTGGGGTGGATGCGACGCACCAGGCGCTCGCCGTCCGGCTCGGTGCGCGCACCCAGGCACCCGGTCACGATCACGCGGCCGTTTTCGGACAGCGCTTCGCCGATCGCCTGCAGCGACTCGTGCACGGCCGCATCGATGAAACCGCAGGTGTTGACGACCACCAGATCGGCGTCCCGATAGGTCGGGCTGATCCGGTAGCCCTCCGCCCGCAACTGCGTCAGGATCCGCTCGGAGTCGACCAGCGCCTTGGGACAGCCGAGCGAGACAAAACCCACTGCCGGCTCTCGCAAACCGGCCGCGCGGGCCGACTTGCGACCGGTGCGGGCCGCAACAGCGCTCACCCGTTCTTCTTGTCGGTCGGGACCGCAGCCGTGAACGGGAAGCTGGAGAACATCGAACGGGTCTGGTTCTGCATGTTCTCCTGCATCTGAACGAACAGATTCTTGCTCTGCTCAATGTAGTTCGTCATCATCGATTGGATCATCGGCGCCTGCATGTTGACGAACTGGGTCCAGGCTTCCGGACCGATCTTGTTGGTGTCGTAGAAGGCGCGACTCTGCTCCTGCAGCTTGCGCTGGATGTCGATGAAGGCCTGGATGTTCTTCTCCAGGTACGACCCCATGATCCCCTGCATCGCATTGCCATAGAAGCGGATGATCTGCGACAGCACCGGGGACGTGAACATCGGCATGCCCGCCTGCTCCTCCTCCAAAATGATCTGCAGCAGGATCTGGCGCGTCAGATCCTCGCTCGATTTGGCATCGACAACCTGGAATTCCTCCTGGTCGATCACCAGCTGCTTGACGTCGGCCAGCGTGATGTAGGTACTGGTTTGCGTGTCGTACAGCCGCCGGTTCGGGTACTTCTTGATCAATCGTGCGCTGGCCATCTCGCTCGGGTCCTGTCTGGGCGCCAATCGCTGCGGCGCCGCGGAGTGCGGCGCCGCAAGTCCGTGCCACCGCTACGGATTCTACCGTCTTTGTGTATGACGCTCCCGACCGGGGGTCGGCCCCGAAGTCCGAAAGGAGGGCCTGCCCTCCGAAGCGCGCAGCGCGCAGGAGGGCTCAGCCCATGTGCAAACCGCCGTTGACCGAGAATTCGGCACCCGTGGTGAAGCCCGCGTCCTCGGTGGCCAGCCAGCCCACGATCGAGGCGATCTCCTCCGCTCGGCCCAGCCGCTTGACTGGAATGGTCTGGATGATCTTCTCCCGCACGTCCTCGCGAACCGCCATCACCATATCGGTGGCGATGTAGCCGGGAGCCACCGTATTGACCGTGATGCCCTTGTTGGCGACCTCCTGGGCCAGAGACATCGTGAAGCCGTGCATGCCGGCCTTGGCCGCCGAATAGTTGGTCTGCCCGAACTGGCCTCTTTCGCCGTTGATCGAGGAGATATTGATGATTCGGCCCCAGCCGCGGTCCAGCATGCCGTCGATCACCTGCTTGGTCACGTTGAACAGGCTGTTCAGGTTCGTGTCGATCACCACACGCCAGTCGGCCAGGCTCATCTTGCGAAACACGCCGTCACGGGTGATGCCGGCGTTGTTCACCAGGATGTCGATCGGTCCCACCTCAGCCTTAGCACGGTCAAAGGCGGCCTTGGTCGACTCCCAGTCGGCCACATTTCCGATCGAGACTGCGAAGCGGTACCCGGTCTCGCCCTGCTCGGCGATCCATTTGGCATGGTCCCGGGTAGGCCCGCAGCCCGCGATCACCCGGTAACCCATGTCGTGGAACTTGCGGCAGATGGCGGTGCCGATGCCACCCATCCCGCCCGTGACGTACACGACCTTGCTCATTTTCTGTCTCCTAGCCGCGTTCGACCGCCAGCGCCACTCCCATGCCCCCGCCGATGCACAACGAGGCGAGCCCGCGTCGGGCATCGCGACGCTTCATTTCGTGCAGCAGCGTGACCAGGATGCGGCAGCCGGACGCGCCGATCGGATGGCCCAGTGCAATCGCACCGCCATTGACGTTGATCTTGGCCGTATCCCACCCCATCTCCTTGTTGACCGCACAGGCCTGCGCCGCGAACGCTTCGTTGATTTCCAGCAGGTCCAGGTCGGCAGCCTTCCAGCCAGCCCGCGTCAGCGCCTTGCGCGATGCCGGCACCGGCCCCATGCCCATCACTTTCGGATCGACCCCGGCCGATGCGAAAGCGCGGATCCGCGCCAGCACCGGCAAGCCGAGCGCTTTGGCACGCGTCTCCGACATCACGACCACGGCGGCGGCCCCGTCGTTGATGCCCGAGGCGTTGCCGGCGGTCACGCTGCCTTCCTTGTCGAAGGCGGGCTTCAAGGCGCCCAAGCCCTCCAGCGTCGCATCGCCCCGAATGAATTCATCGTCGGCGAAGGGCAGCGGCTCGCCCTTGCGCTGCGGAATCGGCACCGCGACGATTTCCTCGCGGAAGCGGCCCGCCTCCCGGGCTGCGGCGGCCTTGCGCTGCGAAGCGACCGAAAACTCGTCCTGGGTCGCGCGCGAAATGCCGTACTCCTTGGCGACGTTTTCCGCCGTAATTCCCATGTGGTAGCGGTTGTAGACATCCCACAAGCCGTCGATGATCATGCTGTCGATCAGCTTGGCATCGCCCATCCGGAAGCCTTCCCGCGATCCCAGCAGCACATGCGGCGCCAGGCTCATGTTTTCCTGGCCGCCGGCCACCACCACCTCGGCGTCCCCGTTGGCGATCGCCTGTGCGGCCAGCATCACGGCCCTCAAGCCGCTGCCGCACACCATGTTGATCGTCATGGCCGGCACTGCGACCGCAACCCCAGCCTTGATCGACGCCTGCCGGGCCGCGTTCTGTCCGGAGCCCGCAGTCAGAACCTGGCCCATCACGACCTCGTCGACCTGCTCGGGGGCCAGCTTCGCCCGCTTAAGAGCCTCGCCGATCACCAGGGCCCCGAGCTCGGGCGCGCTGATCCGGGCCAGCGCGCCGCTGAATTTGCCGATCGCGGTGCGGGTTGCGGAAACAATCACGGCTTGCTGCATCTTCAACCTCCTGCGGTTGCGTCTTGGGCCTTTTCGCGAACATAACGGCCTGGTGCCGCCTCGATCGGCGGATACTGCGCGTTGCCGTAGGCGCCAGGCGGGTCGACCTCACCATCGGCAAATTCCCCCAGCCAGCGGTCCCAGTGTATCCACCAGCTGCCGGGAAACTCCTGTGCTGAATCAAACCAATCGTCGGCGCTTTCCGGCAGAACCCCTCCCGGGCCGACCCAGTAGTTGCGCCGGTTCTTGGACGCCGGGTTGATCGTTCCGGCGATGTGTCCACTCGCCCCGAGCACGAAATGAAGCTGCCACGGCGCCACCCCGGTCAACGCGCGGGCCGACACATAGGCACCCTTCCACGGCACGATATGGTCCTCGCGCGCCCCGAACACGTACGTGGGCACCTCGATCCGACCCAGATCGACCGGAACACCGCAGGTCGAGACCTTGTTCGGCACGACCAGTTTGTTCTCCAGGTAGGTGTTGCGCAGGTACCAGGCATACATCGGCCCGGGCAGATTCGTGCTGTCGCCGTTCCAGTACAGCAGATCGAACGCGGGAGGCGCGCGGCCCTCCAGGTAATTGTTCACCACGTAGTTCCACACCAGATCGTTGGCGCGCAGACTGGAGAACGTGTTGGCCAGGTCGCGCCCCGGCATCAGCCCGCCCTTGCCGATCGACTGCTCGCGCATCCGCACGTGCGTCTCGTCGATGAAGATGTCCAGGATCCCGGCGTCCGAAAAGTCGAGCAGCGAAGCGAGCAAGGTCAGGCTGGCGACCGGGTCGTCGCCGCGCGCGCGCATCACCGACAGCGCGGTCGTCAGCAGCGTGCCGCCGACGCAAAAGCCCAATACATTGGCCTTTGCAGCGCCCGAGATGCTGCGCACCACGTTGAGCGCCTCGATCGGACCGTGCTGCACGTAATCGTCCCAGGTCAGCCGGCTCTGAGCCTGGCCCGGGTTGCGCCACGAAATCAGAAACACCGTGTTGCCGTGCTCGACGCAGAACCGGACCAGGGAGTTCTCCGGTTGCAGATCCAGGATGTAGAACTTGTTGATGCAGGGTGGCACGATCAGGAACGGCCGCGCCCGAACCCTGGGCGTCAAGGGCTTGTACTGGATCAGCTGGATCAGCTCGTTTTCGAAGACGACCACCCCCTCGCTGGTGGCCACGTTGCGGCCGATCTCGAAGGCTGCCTCGTCGCTCTGCGAGATCTTGCCCTTGACCACGTCGTTCAGCAGATTCTGAAGCCCGCCCGCCAGGCTGGCGCCCTTGCTCTCGACCAGCCGCTTCTGCACCTTGGGGTTGAACGCCAGGAAATTCGACGGCGCCGCCGCGTCCAGCCACTGGGACACCGCGAACCGGACCCGCGCCTTGGTTTTCGGCTCAGCCTCCACGCTGGCGGCCAGCTCGTTCATGAATTCGGCGTTCACCAGGTACGTGCGCGCAGCGAACGACGCGAGCGAATTCTGCTGCCAGGCCGGATCGGCAAAGCGCGCATCCGGGATCGGGGCGGACGTGCGCTCGGGGTGCGTCACGAAATCATTCCACACCGCGGTGATCGCCTTGACGTAGCTGTTCTGCAGCTCGGCCAGGCGTTGCGGCGAGATCGCAAACCCCGGCACCGCCCCGGGCGCCTGGGCAGTCCACCAGCTCAGCCACGAGGCGAGCCCGAATGGATCCTGTGAAGCCGCTGCCTGCGGCTCCGGCACAGCGGCGGCGGGCACAGCTGCGCCCAGGTCAACGTTCGCGCGCTGCTGGGTCATCTTTTTCTCGGCTTCGCGCCGCACGCGCGATCCATTTCGCCCGACTGGGTTTGCATTTTGGACACCGCGGCGGCTCGATGTCAAACCGCGCCCCGCAGCCAGATCACGGCGGCATGGCGGCCGGTGACTCGTTCGCGCCGGAAGCTGTAGAACCGGTCCGGATCGCTGGCGGTGCACCAGCGGCCGCCGTAAACCGACCGCACCTCGACCTGCGCCAGCGCCTGGCGTGCCAGAGCGGGCAGGTCGGCTCGGAACTTTCCGTTCGCAAGCGGCGTGAAGGCCGCCTCCGCGTCCGGCAGCGAACGGCGCATCGCGTGCAGCACCTCTGCCCCGACCTCGTACACGGAAGCGCCGATCGACGGCCCCAGGAAAGCATCGATCGGCCCGATCGACACGGCTGCGCGGTGCATCGCCGACACGGTCGCCTGGACGATTCCGGCCGCCAGCCCGCGCCAGCCGGCGTGGGCCGCCGCAACCACGCGTCCGGAGCGGTCCGCCAGCAGCACCGGAAGACAGTCGGCCACGGTGACGCAGCAGACCACGCCCGGGGTGCTGGCGATCGATGCGTCGGCCGCGGCCGATGCCGGGCCGACCGTCTCGGCCCGGACCACCGCGGAGCCGTGCTGCAGCGACAGCCAGCAAGGAGGCGCCGGCAGGTAGCGGGCCAGCAAGGCCCGGTTGCGCTCGACCCGTTCCGGATCATCACCGGTGCTGAAGCCAAGATTCATCCCCCCGTGTTGCCCGGCGCCCCAGGTGCCCCCGGATACGCCACCGCGCCGGGTCGTTACGAATGCGCGCACCGTGTCGGGCGCCGGCCAGTCGGGAACGATCCAGTCCGGCGGGATGGGCGCCGGCGCGAGGGGATGTTGCAGGCGTTCGCTCATGGCGCCGCGTCTGAATCGAACACATCCACCGGCCGGTCCGGATGGAACCCGACCGACCGCATCAGTCCATCCAGGTCATCCGGTGGTGGCCGCACCCAGGTCATCGTGCGCGCCTGCGCCGGGTGCTTCAGCGACAGGCGCCAGGCGTGCAAAGCCTGGCGCTGCAGGCGCAAAGCGCTGCCGGACACGACCGGACGGCGCATCGAGTACAGCGGATCGCCCACCAGCGGATGCCCGATCGATTCCAGGTGCACCCGGATCTGATGGGTGCGGCCGGTGTCCAGACGGCATGCAAGCCAGCTCAACGCCACGCCGGTGCCGCCGGCCGGCGCCTCGGAAACCGCAATGCGGCGAAAACGGGTGCGCGCGAAGCGGGCGTCGGCCCGCGAGCTGACGCGGAAGCGCAGCGGATTGCGCGGGTCGCGCCACAGCGCGGCCTCGATCGTTGCGCCGGCTGGAGCCACGCCGGTGACGACCGCCCAGTACTCGCGCAGGACGGTGCGCTGCTGCAGCTGACGCACCAGATCGAGTTGTGCGCTGTTCGTCTTCGCAACCACCATCAGCCCCGAGGTGCCGGCATCGAGCCGATGAACAATACCGGCCCGGGGCACCGCGGCCAGGGGCGGATGATGCGCCAGCAGCCCGTTCAGCAGCGTTCCGCTCCAATTGCCGGCGCCCGGGTGCACCACGAGCCCGGCCGGCTTGTCGATCACGATCAGCAGCTCGTCCTCGTACAGGATCGACAGCTCGATCGGCTCCGGCTTGAACGCCGAGGCTTCGGGCGACGGCTGCAATTCGATTTCGATCCGGTCGCCCGCGCTGACCCGATCGCGGGTGCGGGCCGGCTGCGAATTGATCCGAGCGGCGCCTTGTTCGATCCATCCCTGGATGCGACTGCGCGAAATCGACGGCAGGTTGGCCGCTACGGTCCGGTCCAGCCGCCAGCCGCCGTGCTCCAGGCCCACCGTGAAACAGGTCGGTCCCGTGGCCGCCTGGTCCGGCACCTCCGATTCCTCGTCAGGGATTTGTTCGACCGAAATCCGCGCCCCTCCGTGCCGATCGATATAATGCCCACGTCCCATGGATACGATCATCTGCCGCGGAAGACCACGCCTCGCCACACCGCCCCGGGCGCTCGGGCGCGCCGTTGCGCTGGCGATGCTGCTGGCGCTGTCGGCGTGCGGCTCCGTCACCAAGGATGCTACCTCGAAGTGGGACGCCGAGCGCCTGTACAAGGAGGGCCATACGGAGCTGCTGGCGGGCAACTGGAACCACGCGCGCGAGTTGTTCGAAAAGCTCGAGAGCCGTTATCCGTTCGGACGCTATGCGCAGCAGGGGCAGATCGAAATCGCCTACTCCTATTACAAGGAAGGCGAAACGGCCGACGCGCTCGATACGGTCGATCGGTTCCTGAAGGCAAACCCGAGCCATCCGAACGCGGACTACGTCTATTACCTGAAGGGCCTGATCAATTTCATCGAGCCGCCGGCGCTGATCGGCCGGCTGGTCGGCTACCGGGTCAGCGAGCGCGATCCCAAAGCGATGCGCGACTCGTTCGAGGCCTTCAAAGAGCTGCTTTCGCGTTACCCCAACAGCCGTTATGCCCCGGACGCACGCCTGCGCCTTCAATACCTCCTGAACACGCTGGCCGGGCACGAGGTTCGGGTGGCCGACTACTACTACCGTCGCGGCGCGTACCTGGCCGCGATCGAGCGCGCGCAGGGCGCATTGCACGATTTCCCCGGCTCGGCCTCGCAGCAGGAGGCCTTGCAACTCATGGCGCGCTCGTACGGGTCGCTGGGTCTGATGGAGCTGCAGGCCGACGCCGAGAGGGTCCTTCAGCTGAACTACCCGGCGCCGGTTGCGGTCAAGAACCCTTGAAGAACGCACAGGCCGCCGCCTG
>Ga0307479_10001525_pt1 | contig 21133 bp, 12 predicted proteins | sample atmos_gasesECM4C_FD_203743 | JGI IMG/M metagenome (GOLD analysis project Ga0307479, IMG submission 203743) | Hardwood forest soil microbial communities from Morgan-Monroe State Forest, Indiana, United States - atmos_gasesECM4C_515 | ecosystem: Environmental > Terrestrial > Soil > Temperate...
ATACCGACGCGCGCCTGCAATTTGAGGCGCTCGAGAAGAATTGCCGCGAATCCGGCGTGCGCCTCTTTGACATGCACAGCAAGCAGCAAGGCATCGTGCACATCATCGGGCCGGAGCTGGGCATCACGCAGCCGGGGCAAACCATCGTCTGCGGCGACAGCCATACCTCGACGCACGGCGCGTTCGGCACATTGGCGTTCGGCATCGGCACTAGCGAAGTCGAGCACGTGCTGGCCACGCAGTGTCTCTCGCAATCGCGCTCCAAGACACTGCACATCGTGGTGAGCGGCAAGCGCCCCGCCGGCGTCACCGCCAAGGACATCATCCTCGCCATCATCGGGAAAATCGGCATCAGCGGCGGCACCGGCCACGTCGCCGAATATGGCGGCGAAGCCATCCGCGGCCTCTCCATGGACGGTCGCATGACCGTCTGTAACATGACCATCGAAGGCGGCGCGCGCGCTGGCATGGTGGCGCCCGACGAGACCACGTTCGCCTATCTCGAAGGCCGTCCGTTCGTCCCGCGCGGCAAGGCATTTCAGGAAGCGGTCGAGCGTTGGAAGCAACTGCGTAGCGACGACGGCGCCAAGTTCGATATGACCGTGGAGCTGAACGCGAAAGACATCGCCCCGCAAGTCACCTGGGGCACCAATCCCGGCATGGTCACCGGGGTGACCGCCCGCGTGCCCGACCCGCACTCCTTCAGCGATCTCAACGATCAGAAAGCCACGGAACGCGCCCTGATCTACATGGGCCTGAAGGCCGGCACGCCGATCGTGGACATTCCCATCGATCGCGTCTTCATTGGCTCCTGCACCAATTCCCGCATCGACGATCTCCGCGCCGCCGCGCAGTTCGTCGTCGGCAAGCACGTAGCGCGCAGTATCAAGCAGGCGCTGGTCGTTCCCGGCTCACGCGGCATCAAAGCCCAAGCCGAAAAGGAAGGCCTGGACAAAATTTTCACCGCCGCCGGTTTCGAGTGGCGCGATGCCGGCTGCAGCATGTGCATCGGCATGAACGCCGACGTCCTGCCACCCCACGAGCGCAGCGCCAGCACCTCCAACCGCAATTTTGAGGGCCGCCAGGGCAAGGACAGCCGCACCCACCTGGTAAGCCCGCTAATGGCCGCCGCAGCCGCAATCGCTGGCCATTTCGTAGACGTCCGCGACTTCGACGTCGCCCCCGTGGAGTGAGATCCATGTTGCGGAATCATCAATCGCACTGTTCGACCTGCGGACGAACGGACGACCTATGCATCTGTAATCCCTTGCAGGAGGGAGCGTTCTTCGCGAGTTACGAGGAGAAGGCCGAATATTACCGAGCGCATCGCGACGAGAAGGGACGCGTTCGATCAATAGTGATTCCACTTAAACCAGAAGAAGGCCAACTCGCGATCCTGAAAACCTTCTTGCCGCAGAAGTCAGACGAAGAGTTGCGAAAATTGCTTCAGACCGTAGCGGACAAGGAGAATTCCTAAATGCAACCCTTCTCAACACATAGCGGCAAAGTGATGCCGCTCGACCGCGTCAATGTCGACACCGACCAGATGGTGCCCAAGCAATTCCTGAAGGCACTGACCCGCGAAGGCTTCGGCCGCATCCTCTTCTACGATTGGCGCTACCTGCCCGGCGAAAAACCGAACCCGCAATTCGTCCTGAATTTCCCGCGCTACAAAGGCGCCTCGATTCTGTTGACGCGCGCCAACTTCGGCTGCGGCTCCAGCCGCGAACACGCTCCCTGGGGCGTAAAAGACTACGGCTTCCGCGTAATCCTGTCGCCAAGCTATGCCGACATTTTCTACAACAACTGCTTCAAGAACGGAATTTTGCCGGCCGAGCTCAGCGAAGAACAAATCGAGGAACTATTCCAGCGCACCGAAAAAGAAGAAGGCTATTCGCTGACGGTCGATTTACCGAACCAAACCGTCACCGACAATCACGGCCTGAGATACAAATTTGAAATCGCCCCCTCCCGCAAAGAAGTCCTGCTAAAAGGCCTGGACGATATCGGCACCAGCCTGCAACACGAACCCGAAATCACTGCCTACGAAAAAGCCCACGCCGCCACCGCGACAATGTACGACCCGGTAGACATAAAAAACTACAGCAACGGCCGCTGAAGAGAAGCTTCCGCTGACGGTTCCCAGTTTTGATGTCATTTTTTAGACTTGTCGCGCCCTCGTTCCCTGCTTTGCTCGAAGGTTGACTTGCACTCGCTCTGAGCATAGGCTGCAAGCAAATACGCACGAGAGACGCATGAATTCACCACATCCAAGCGCGTCACTCCGAACCGCACTCATCGTTCTTACTTTCCTTTTGTGCCAGACCTTCCCGCCGGTCCGCGCGGCAGCACAAGATGGAGGGTTCAGTGGCATTTCATCCGGCAGCCGAGTTGTTGTGATGGTGCGGACTTCCTCCGGAGAGCCGCTCAAGACCCCGGCTTTGGTGCGTTTATTTTCGGCGGATGGTATGCCCTTGAGACAGGTTTCTGTTGTCGGTGGCGAAGCGAGCTTCCGGGTTCCTCCAGGCAGCTACAGCGTGGAAGTAGAGGCGTCCGGGTACGCCAACGCGCGCGGCAACGCTAGGCTGCCGATGACGGGAGAGGTGCACGTCGAAATTTACCTGCGGCCGGAGCCCACTTCGGAGCCAATTGTTCTACCGGAAGCTGGAATACCGGTGCTGGCGCCGAAGGCGAAGAAGGAATTGGACGCCGGGCTGGAGGCGCTGCGCAAAAAGGATTACGGCGAGGCGCAGAAGCACCTGGAGAACGCGCAACGGATGGCTCCGATGCACCCGGACGTGCTTTATTTGCTGGGAAGCCTCTCTGCGCGGATGAACGATCTCCCGCGAGCGGAAGAACTCTTGGGGAAAGCCACGCAGATGGAACCTCAGCATGCCCACGCACAGGCCGCGCTGGGTGTGGTTCTTACCAATGAACGTAAGTTTGATACGGCCATGCAGCCGCTAGGCAAAGCTCTCGAATTGGATGAAAAGTCCTGGGAGGCCCGCTGGGCGCTCGCGCGTTGCTACTACCAACAGAGGAAATTCCAGCCGGCACTGGAGCAGTCCAGGCGGGCGCTACAGGATTCGAATGGGCAGGCGCCTGAAATCGCGCTGGTAGCCGCGGCGTCACTTTCGGCACTGGGGCAATATGAAGAGTCCGCGGCGATGTTGCGCGAATTCCTGCAACGGTACCCCGATCACGTGGGAGCGGCGCGCGCACGCCGTTGGCTGGATCGCCTACAAGTGGCGGGCAAGATCAAACAAAATTGAAAGCTTCTACGAGGTTCCATTTTCCCCAGTGGCCGGTCCCCGTGAACACGCTTGCTGCAAAAGAAAAAGGGCAGAGCCTAAACGGCCCTGCCCTTGAAGAAGGTAAAGGTTCCTAGAATTCGAAGCGCAGGCCGAGCTGAATGTTACGGGGGTTGTTATCGGCTTGGCTAACGACTCCGAACCCCTTGGGATTGGCAAGATTGAGCGACACCGAGCCCGAGCTGGCAGTGTTTGTGCCGAACAGGGGGTGGTTAAAGGCGTTGAAGAAATCCCCGGTGAACACCATCTTGAAACGTTCCGTGGCGAGAAGGTTTTTCCCGATCGATAGGTCCACGTTCCAAGACCGCGGTTCGTTGAGTGCTTCTGCGTTGGGACGCCCGTCCACGCCGGGTAACGGTACGCGGAGAGCGTTGAAGACCGCCGCTGGATTCGCAAAGATGTTAATCCCGCTGCCTGTGCCAGCAGCGTTTGTCCCAACACCGCCGGAACCGAGTACGCCGTGGCGTCCATCGGCCTGGCCGAAGAAAGTGGCGCCTATGGCACAAGTGAAGCCATTGGGAGCTCCATAGTTACCATTAGCAGTAATGCAGACGGGGCGGCCAGTACCCCAGCTCCAGATACCTGAGCTGTACCAACCACCCAGGACGCGGTTCACGATTCCGCTGGAAGCGAAACGCTGTCCGCGCCCGAACGGAAGCTCGTAGAGCCAACTTGCGTTGATCACATGCCGACGATCACCGTTCTGCGAACCCCATCCGCTGAAGAAGTTGAACGGAGTGGAAGGACTGTAGGCGGTGTATTGCTGGCCGAGGGCGTCCTGGCCTGCAGTGCCAACCGAGTGAGACCAGGTGTAGTTAAAGCTCAAGTCCAGCCCTTGCGACATGGACTTGCGAACCGTGACGAACATGGCGTTGTAGTTGGCTATGCCGCCGCTGGTGGTTATGTTGTTGCCACTAAGCTGCAGCGGGTCGAGGGGATGCGGAGCAATTTTGTCGTAGTTATTCAGCATGAAATTGGAGAGCGAGAGGTCTCCCGGGTCTGCGGAGGCGATCAGATTCGTACAGTTGGGGCACCCGTAAGGTGCGTTTTCGAAGAAGGGCTGTAGCGGGAATACAGGGTTGATACATGACGTGGCCGTCAGGCACGTCGTCGTGTTTTTGGGAAGGTATGGCTTGATCCCGGCGTTGACCGCCGCGTTAACTGCGTTATAAGCCTGCGCCAGCGTTTGGCCCGATTTGGGATCCGTCGCGTATAGATCCGCGGCTTGCGCATCCACATTCTGCCACACGCTCCTGGCGAATCGTCCGATATAGCCCACGTCCAGCAGCCAGTTGTGGACGAACGCTCGTTGGATATCCAACGAAACGTTGTGGGAATACGGGATACTTGCGGCCGGATCAAAGCCACTCGACTTTGCGGTGAAGGGAGAGCCGGGTATCAGCGGGATTGGCGCGTTGGCCGTTACTGGGACGGGTACGGTGCTGCCGTCGACGCCAAGGCGGAAGCCATTCGTGGCATTGATTGTGGCGCCGCTGCACGACGCCGTAGTGCTGCCGGTAAATGTGGGGCCATTGCACAACTGGGCGGAGGCCAGGCCATCACCGAGAAGCGGGGTGAGCGCTTCGTCGACGCCGTTGGTCCGGTTCCAGAGGATCGAATAGCCGCCGCGAATCACCGTCTGCTTGTCACCAAAGATCTTATTCTTGAATGGCACTTGCCAAGCCACCGCGACGCGCGGACCTAGATTATTCCAATGTGTGTTGGAAGAGCTGCTTCGTCCAGGAATATGGCGGATCGGGGCAAAGGCGAAGGTGTTGTCGGTGGTAGCGGTAAGGCCAGTGGCGAAGAATTGTCCGCTGGTCAGGGCTGCATTACGCTGCTGGAAGTATGACATGAGATTTTGCACTGGCTGGCCGCTAGCCGTGAAAATCTCCATCACTTGCTTGCCGTTCAATTCGTGCGGAGCGAATTGCACGCCGTAACTGAGACCGTAAGTGACAGTAACGGAGTGCCGCACCTTCCAGATGTCCTGAACATAGGTTTCGAAGGAGTGCGTGTGTACGTTGTCGATCAGCGGTGCTCCGAGCGGGTTGGCAATGAAGTTGCCATCGCGAGTGCCGATTTGGGAGGAATGGTCCAAGAGGCCAAGCACTGAGGCATACATGTTGGACCAACGGTTAAAGGCCGTGCTGTTGACCAAACAGGAGGTTGTCACGGTCCCAGAGCATAGGGGCGGGGCTTCGCTGGACGGGATGTTGAGGAAGTTTCCGCCGTTGCGGATGGTCTCCCCAACATAATAAGTGGGTCCACCCGTCAAACCGCCGGTCACGATGTCGGTGCGAAGGTGCGTCAAATTCCAGAAATAATAGCCGCCGCCGAACTGGATCGTGTGAGTGCCGTGAATATAGGAGGCGTCCTGCGCAACGAAGTAGTCTTTGCCGGCCCACAGCCTCGAGCGAGCGTCCTGGGTGTCAAAGTTAACCGGGTCACCCCATACTTTACTGGTGGATCCAGTGTTGGCAATGCGGGCTTCGCCGGAGAAGTTCAGCGCTGCGGCCGTGCCGGAGAGCTGCGGGAGGAGCGGCGCACGGTTCCAACCCCACCAGTCGCGCATGTACGAGCCGTGAGTCTGGGAAGTGAAGTTTGGACTGACTTGGCCCGTAACCATAAAGGTGACGAAACGGGGCTGGACTGGGGTGCTACTCAACAACTTATTGGCACCATTGGTACAGTTGGGGGTGCCGCAGGTGATGTCGAACTGGTTCGTGGTGGCAAGAGTGTACTTGTTGAAGTGGTAGGTGCCGAACAGGCTCCACTTAGGGCTAAAGTTATAGTCGACGCGGACCACCGCTAGGTTTTCGATGACGGGTTGTGCAAAAGACCCAGTGTATCCTGCGGAATTCAGCCCGTCGCCAGTGCTCGTATTGTTGGGCAACGGCAAGAGCTGCATGTAGCTCTGGATAAGTGGACTCATGCCGATGCCGCGAGGATCACAAGCCCCGCCGGCGCACGCATTCGATATGGCTCCGTTGGCCGGGTTTAAGTTATATTTCACGGTGGCGCCGGTGGAATCGCTGAATTGCAGGATTCCAGAGCGTGCGGCGGCCGTGGGAACCAGTTGGGTGATGGTCGAATTTTGATAGAATCGCCGACCTTCGTAGTTGCCGTAGATAAACAGCTTGTTCTTCCATATGGGGCCGCCAGCGCTGCCCCCAAAGCGATTGTTGACCGAGTGGGGACGATTCTTACCCAGCCGGTTCAGCAGCCAGGAATTGGCGCTCAAGCCGCTCCCGTAATAATACTCATAAGCGGATCCATGAATGGCATTAGTGCCTGACTTGGTCAGCACGGCTACCTCGCCGCCTTGAGAGCGCGAGAATTCGGACGTGGGGCTGGCGGTCACTACACGGAACTCCTGAACTGTTTCAGCGGGGACGGCGATGAATGGAGCCGGCTGCGGTTCGCCCGGCGGCGAGACGTAGTTGTTGGTGCCTTCGAGATCGCTGGTGGCGTCGCCGCCGTCAACAAAGAAAGTTGTCTGATCCACGAGTGCGCCGGCTACCTGGCCGCCGTTGATGTCGTCACCTTGGGCACCGGCGGGCGAAACAGCAGGTTGCAGCATCAAAAACGACGTGATGCTGCGTTGCTGGGAGGGCAGGCGCAGCAACATATCGCCCTCGATCACCGTCCCGATGGTCGCGTCAGTCGTTTGCAGTTCGGCTCCCGGCGCTGACACGACTTCGACGGTTTCCGACGTTGAGCCCACTTCCAGTGTGATGTTCACGGAAGAAGATCTCAGGACTTCGACCTTGACTTGGTTCACGACGCTGGCGCGAAATCCCTTTGCGGCGATCTTGACGGTATATTCGCCCGGCTCGACGGCCGGAAAGATGTAGCTTCCGGCGGAGTCGGTCACCGTCGTTTGCACAGTGTTCGTGGCTTTTCGCTCCAAGGTTACGATTGCGCCGGGAACGGTTGCGTGCGAAGGATCTGTGACGACACCGGTTACCAGGCCCGTCGTAGCCGATTGCGCGTGCAGCGGGGCTGGGGACAGCGCAAAGAGGCAGAGCAAAGCGGCAAGCAGCGCGACGAATTGCGTTTTCGGAAAAAAAGACACCAATACAGAATGGCAGCGAAGAAGACCTAACATTGGACCACCCTCCCACCACGAGATTTCCTGACCCGTGGGCAACCACTCAAAACGTAGTCGCTATATAAATCGGAGGAAGGCAATTGTCAAGGATAGATACTATTTATGTCGGACGATGGTAGTAACGGTACTTCAAATACGTCTTTAGTCTTTAGTTTTCAGTTTTGGTTGCTGGTCGTTACTTCTGCGGGCTCCACCTCGCGGCCTTGACGCTTCGGTTTCCATTTTTAGCCTCGAGTTCCTGTCGCAAAAAAAGGAAAACGGGGAAGGCCGGACTGGCCTTCCCCGTTTTCGAGGCGAGTCGATGAAACTCGCCGGAAGAAGTTAGAAACTGAGGCGGATACCGAATTGCATCTGCCGGGGGTTGTTGCCCTGCGTGCTGACGACACCAAAGTTCGAGACTCCCGCATAGGGACTAAGACTTGGATCGTTAAACACGGGGTGGTTGAAAACGTTGGTGGTGACGAACTGGAACTCGGCGCTGACGCGCTCAAAGATGTTGATGTTTTTCGTCACTCTCAGGTCCATGTTCCAATACGGCAGGCCTCGGATCACTGACCCATTGCCGCCAGTTCCCGTGTCCAGACCCAGGATCGGATTACGAACCGTGGTGAGGAGGGCTGCCGGGTTCGAAAAGATGCTGAACTCCCCGGGATTACCATCGCTGAAGAGCCCGGAGCCGTAAGGGTGTGCTCCGGTGAAAATGCACTGCTCGTTGTCGAAGAAGTTGCGCCCATCCCCCGAGCCGAAAGCTTGGGCATCGGCACTACGGGTGTTGCAATAGACCGGCGATCCGCTACCGGCAGCGAAGATCGGTGCAAGCGTCCACCCGCCGAGGAGGCGCCCGATCACGCCATGCTGTCCCTTGTAGTACGGGTCATCAATCAGGGCGTAGACGTTGAACACGAACTTCCGATCGAAGTTCTGCACGCCATACATATTGTGGAGGTCGAAGGGATCGTTCGCGGTGTACTCACTGGCGGCCTGGTAGACAGCTCCGGTACCGAGAGCCTTGCTGTAGGTGAAGTTTTCCTGCAGGGTGATATTGTGCCATTGGGTCGCCTTGAGCGTAACGAACGCCCCGTTGTAGTTCCCATAGCCGACGCTGGCATTGACGCCCACGCCGCTGGAGAGCTGGCCGTTGCCACCGAAGGCTCCCGCGAGGGGCGTATTCAGCATGCTGCGTGGGAAAGTGAACGCACCGTTGTCCAGGTTAGACCACAAGGTCCAGACTCTCTGCCGCTTGAAGGCGGTGAGCTGTTTGGTGACTACAGCTTCCGTGCAGCTCGCAAACCCCGTGCAATAGGCAGAACTTGCTCCCCCGAGAGCCGCCTCAAAGAAGGGCTGCGGCGCAATTGTAGCCGGAGCAGTGGCGGCAGCGCAGACGGCAAAAGATTGGTCGCACCCCAATGCGTGCTCGACGGCGGCGTAGGCTTTGTCGAAACCCTGGCCGCCGAGGGTCATCATGTAGGGCACAGCGTTGATGTTGATGGGCTGATATTCGTGGGTGATCCTGCGGCCAATGTAGCCCACTTCTAGGAGAATCTTGTTGGTCAACTGGCGCTGGATGGTCAGGTCGAAGGAATCCACGACGTTTGGCCGGAAATTCGTGTCCAATGCTTCGCCGGCAGCTGCCGAGACGCTATTGACGCCCGGGAAAGTTGGCTGAGGGAGCGTTGGCGAGGCCGCCGGAATCGGAGCGTTGTTGCCATCGGTTCCTATGCGAAATGCGTTTGCAGCCGTCAGGGCGGTGCTGCCAGCGGGGACGGAGCAAGTCCCATCCATATTGTTATTGCCGCACTGGACGGGTTGGATGAGTCCGGTACCCAGGAGCGGCACGAGGACGAGGTCGACGCCGTTGAGGCGTCCGTAGACGCGGCTATAGCCGCCGCGTATCACGGATTTCCCATGCCCAAGAATTCTCCCTAAGACGCCGTCGTCATACGTCGGGTTCCAGGCAACGGCGATTCGGGGACTGAACGAGCCGTAGTAGGGCCGATAGGGGTATTTCTGCCCGCCGCCGGTGTTGCCCACGAGAGCAAAGCCAACCTCGGGATTGTAGACCTGCCCGTGGAGCGCGGCAGCTTTGCGGGCATTCAAATAAGCCATCAGGTCAAGCTGCTGACCGGCGTCGTCCACCAGTTCGATCTGCTTGCCGAATTTCTCGACGGGCGGCATTTCGAGCGTCCAGCCGAGGCCATAGGTTAATGTGAAGGATGGCTTCATGCGCCAAGAATCGCTCCAGTACACGTTGTAGTAGGGGATGGTGCTCTGGTCAAAGGCGTGGGTGAGCGGAGGATTCAGGGTCAGCGTGGGACCCGAGCGGGTATAGGCAATTTGCGAGTCCGTAACGATGCCCAGGACCGCGGCATAGTCGCGAGCCCAAGTCGTTGGATCCACGGCAGCGGGATTGGTACTGGTGAAGTCAATGAGGCCCCCGCCAGAGTTATCACCGAGCTGGTAGGTAGGCTGGTAGTTGATACCACCTCCGTTGTCGGAGCGCTGATGCCAGTCGTAATTGTGCTGGTAGGCGCCACCAAAGGTGAAAAGATGATTGCCCTTCAACATGGTGATATCGTCGCGGAAGAACCTATCTTGACCGTCCCAGAAGCGCGTGCGCACATTCTGGGTGTTCACGTTGTAGGGAGCGAGCACAACCGGGACCCCGCTCGAGCCGCCCGTCGTCTCGCCAAAAGGTTCAAGTGCTCCACCGAGCTGGGGGAATTGCACTACACCGCCGGGATTGGCCCAAGACCAGAAGTTACGTAGGTAGCTGAAGTGAAAATCGTTGGTGGTATTGGAGGTAATGTTGGTGGTCAACCCAGCCACGAAGTACCAGGGCTGCTGGGGACGACTACCAAGAATAGCAGGAGTGCCCAGCGTGTCACCAGGGAAGAAGCCTCCAATATCAACCTGAGAAGTGGATGATCGAACCAGCTTGTAGTAGCGATAGCTGGCAGTGAAGTGCCACTTTGCGCCGAAGTCGTGATCCAAACGTGCGACTGCAAAATGGGAGGTATAGGGACTCGACGCATTCGCTTTGAATCCTTGTTCGTTGAGGCCGTCACACTGGGTGATGCCAGCAAATCCGCCGCAGCCACCACCGCCGGCATTCGGCTCATTCGGAAGAGGCTCGAACTTGTTCCACATCTGCTGGACCAAGGAGTTGATTCCAATGTGTCTGGGATCACAAGCAGCGGTACCCAACGGTCCGCAATTGGTCCCGGTAAGCATGTTGTACTGCACGGGATTACCTGCGGCATCTGGGAAGGTCAGGATGCCGGCACGCATGCTAGGTGTTGGCACTATCCTCTCGACGGTTGTGGAGCCAGGCCACCAGAAACCCTCGAAATTGCCGAAGAAATAAGTTTTCCCCCCAAGAATGCTCTTGGGAATTATGGGGCCGCCACCAGCGGCGCCAGCACGGTTGTAGTGATAGCTGGGCAGGGGCGTGCCACTCGCGTTGTTATCCCAGGTGTTGGCATTGAAATTGTTGTCGAAATAATATTCGTAAACGGTGCCGTGCCAGGCATTGGTGCCACGCTTGGTGACCACCTGAACCTGCGCGCCCGCCGAGCTGTTGAAATCCGCGGTCTGGTTGGCGGTGTTGACCTTGAATTCCTCGACGCTGTCGAGAGGAGTCGGCATCACGCCCGAGGGGGCGCCCAGGCCGAAGTTACTCGCGACGATTCCACCCGTCGGATCGCCGCCGAAGCTTGGCGTATAGATCGCCATACTGCCGTCCATATCATTGGTGTTCTGGCCGCCATCGAGCATAAAGGTGCTCTGGTCCTCTACAGCGCCGGCCACGCTGCCATCGGGAGAGACGCCCGGTTGCAGGGTTATGAAGGTGGAGGCGTCCCGGCCAATGGTCGGCAAGGATTGCAGGACATCGCCGCTGACGGTGTTGCCCACCGTGGCGTTCATGGTCTGGAGTTCGGAATTGGTCGCGGTGACCTCGACCGTTTCCGAAACAGAGCCAAGCTCCAGCTTCAGGTCGACAGTCAGAGGAATACCGACGCTCGCGGTTACGATCGTCTTGGTGGTACGGAAGCCGCTCTTGCTAACAGCAATTTCATGTTGGCCGGAAGGCACGTCGGCAAAAAAGTAGCGACCGGTATCGTTGGTAACGGTTGGGCGAGGCGTGTTCGTCGCTTTATCCGTGAGCTTAACGGAGGCGCCAGCGACAACTGCGCCCGTGGAATCGGTGACTACGCCCGCAATGCTGGTGGAGCTAGCCGCTTGCGCGTGGAGCGAGGCTGGGCACAGCGCGAAGAGGCATAGCAGGGCGGCGAACATCGCAACGAATTTTGTTGTAAGAGAAAGACATGCGAATGCAGAATGACAGCGAGAAAGACCAGACATAGGACCACTCTCCCACCACGAAGATTTTACAGACCCCTCGACGACCATTAGAACGTAGTCGGTATATAAATCGAAGCGGGACGATTGTCAAGGATAGATAATATGGAGATAAAATTTAGCTTCAAGATTGGTAGTACCATTACCTTGCGCTCAACAGTCCCACCACTTTGCCGTTCTTTGCCCCCGTCGACGACGCTAGCGATCCAACCGCTCCTGTTTGTGTTCCCATCCGGGAACGAGCTGGCCATTTAGCGGGAGACTCGCAATAGGCCAGAAATCATGCGCGGACCACCAGCGAACCTTGACACAACGGGTGCAAGGCGTTTACATGCAGGTTTTATGATCAGGCGAATGCGGCATGCCTTGGCGCTAGCAGCGTTTGCAGCGCTGCTTCCCTGCACCGGTGCCTTGGGCGCTAGCGATCCAAATCAGGGCTGGATCGAGGTGCGCAGCCCACACTTCGTGGTTGCGAGCAATGCCGGAGAGAAAGAGGCGCGGCGGGTCGCAGACCAGTTCGAACAAATTCGAGCGCTATTCCACAGCGGTTTTCCAAACCTTCGCGTGGATCCCGCGGAGCCGGTGCTAATCCTGGCGGCTAAAAATGAAAGCACGATGAAGATGCTGCTTCCCGAGGAATGGGAAGTGAAGGGGCACGTGCATCCCGCGGGGCTGTATCAACAGGGTGAGGACAAACATTATGTCGTCCTGCGCCTGGATTCCGAGGGCGACAATCCTTTTCACGCGCTCTATCACGAATATACGCACGTGTTGCTGCACCTGAATTTTGCGGCACTGCCGCTTTGGCTCGACGAGGGGCTGGCAGAGTTCTATGGCAATTCGCGGCTTGGCGACAAGGAATCGCGAGTCGGAACGATCGATCAGTCGCACTTATATATTCTCGAGCAGAACAAGCTGCTGCCCATCGATACGCTGCTGAACGTGGCGCAGGGTTCACCGTATTACAACGAAGCAAACCAGGCCTCGGTCTTTTATGCTGAGTCCTGGGCGCTGGTCCATTACTTAATGCTCGATCCAGAAGCGCACCAACAGCAACTGCTGAAGAATTTCCTTGTCGCGTGGGACAAGAGCGGAAGTCAAGTCGAAGCGGCGCAGCAGGCATTCGGCGATCCGAAACGTTTCGGGCAAGTCATCGAGGCATATTCGAGGCAAAGGATGTTTCGCGTGGCATTGTTCAAGAACGGACAGCAGGCAGCGGACAAAACGTACGCGATGCGCAGCTTGTCCGCGGGAGAAGTCCTGGCGCTGCGCGGAGATTGCGCGACGCACCGCAAGATGCTTGAGCAGGCGCGGCCCCTGGTGGAAGAGGCCGTGCAAGCGGAGCCCAATCTGGCAATCAGCCACGAAGCACTTGGGTATTACTTGTGCCGCAAGGAAGATAAGAGCGGCGCAGACAGAGAAATGAAGAAGGCGATGGAACTCGGCTCGACGAGCTTTGTGGCGCCGTATTACCACGGCCTTCTGGTGCTGCAGGGAGGCTTGGCGGCACCCGAGATGATGCGCGAGGCGATCGGGAGTTTAGAAAGGGCTACGCAGATCAATCCTCAATTTGCACCGGCGTTTGAGGGATTAGCTCAGGCGTACTCGGCGACGCCTGAGACGCAGAAGCAGGCACTGGAAGCGGGCATTCGCGCCGTTCAACTGGAACCGGCGACGCGCGTTTATGCAATTAATCTGGTGTATCTACTATTGAACACGGACCGGGACATGGAGGCACGGCAAATGGCGCAAAGAATATTGGGCAAAGCGGCTTCGCCGGAGGAGGCACAAGAAGCCCGGGCGTTGCTGGAGCGGATCAAGGAACACGAACAGTGGGCCGCGCAAGTAAAGGCGCAGTCCGAAGCGGCGGCAAGTGCAACGGCCAAGACTGCGGCGGCCACGAGCGTGCCGGCAACGACCGCGTCTTCAACGCCGACTTCGGTGAAGACTGCGGACCTGCTGGCGGTGGACGGCGTGATCGGTGTGATCGACTGCTCGCGCAAGCCAGCGATTACGGTGACTCTAAAGGGCGGAAACCGCCCGATAAATTTCCACGCGGAAGATTTCAGTCGGGTCGGCGTATCCGCGGCGGGCGGGGATATTCCTGGTTTGGACGCGTGCGAAAAGTGGAAAGGACGGCGAATCCGGATTTGGTTTCGCGCGGTTAGAGGCAAGGATTATTTGGGAGAAATCACGGATCTGGCGTTTATGTAGGGACGCGATTCCACACATTACAACATTAATCGACACTAAGTTGGGGCGTAGCATGCCGGCCCGCAGGCGGGCTGCGCTAGGGCTTTTCGTAGACGGTGCGGCCGCCGACGACGGTCCGGAGGACTTCGGTTTGCAGGTATTGCGACGGCAAAACTTTGGTCAGGTCGTTCGAAAGGACGAGGAAGTCGGCATATTCGCCGACTTTCAACTCACCCTTCTTCCCTTCTTCGAATTCTCCATAAGCTGAGCCGCTGGTGTAAGCGCGAATGCAATCTTCCAAGGAGATTCTTTCCTGCGGCTGCCAGCCGCCGGTGGGCGTGCCGTCGGGAAGCTGTCTAGTGACGCAGGCGTAGAGGCCGCGGAAGGGGCTGACGACTTCGACGGGATAATCAGTCCCGAACGCGAGACGCGCGCCGGTTTTTTCGAGCGTGGCCCAGGCGTAGGCACCTTTGATGCGGTCGGCGCCGACGCGGGATTCAGCCCAGCGCATGTCGTTGGTTTGATGGGAAGGCTGCATGGAGGCGATGACTTTGAGCTTGGCGAAGCGCGGGAGATCTTCGGGCGCGACGACCTGGGCGTGTTCGATGCGGTCGCGGCGGTCGCGCGGGCCATTGGCTCTGGCGACGGCTTCGAAGACGTCGAGGGCGACGCGATTGGCGCGGTCGCCGATGGCGTGGAAGTTGAGCTGGAATCCGGCCTTGTCGCGCTCGATGGCGAGCGATTTCAGCTTGTCCGGATCCATGATCAAAATGCCGGTGGTCTTCGGGTCGTCGGAGTACGGCTCGAGCATGGCGGCGGTGCGGGAACCGAGAGCGCCGTCGGTGACCATTTTGAGAGCGCCGGTTTTGAGCCAGGGGTCGGTGGTTCCGCCTTCGCCTCGCTCATTTTGCAAGTCGTTGAGGGGATCGGCGAAATGCAGCCATTCGGTGATACGTACGGTGAGCTTGCCGTCATCTTTTAGGAGCTTGTAGGCGCGGAAATCCTCCCAAGCCGAATTGTCCTGGACGGAAGTGACGCCGTTCTTGGCGAGATCGGTGAAGACCAAAATGATTCCGCGGCGGCGCTGCTCGGCAGTGGGATCCGGGATGCGAGAGTGGACAAATTCCATTGCCGGACCTTCTTTGAGCATGCCGGTGAGCTCGCCAGCCGCGTTGCGCTCGAATTCACCGCCGGGAGGATTGGGGCTGCTATTGTTGAGTTCGGCGACCTTAAGGGCCAGAGAGTTGGCGACGGCGACGTGCCCAGAAACGTGGGTGAGCAGGACGGGATTTTTGGGCGCGACATCGTCGAGCTCCCATTTGTTGGGAAATTGCTTTTCCGACCAGAGCGTGTGGTCCCAGCCAGCGCCGGTGATCCATTCGCCTGGCTTGTGGGACGCGACGCCGGCGGCGAGGCGCCTTTTCAATTCTTCGATGGATGCGGCGCCGTAGAGGCGCACGGAGAGCATGCCCTCGCCGGCGGCGCCGAGGTGAACGTGGGCATCATTGAAGCCGGGCATGACGAATTTTTCGTGGAGTTCGACGGTTTCTGGGTGGGCTTCGCCACTGGCGCATTCTGTTAGGACTTGGGCGATGGCGCCGATGCAGATGATTTTGCCGTCGCGGATGGCCATGCCGGCGGCCCAGGGATGCCCCGGATCGTTGGTGTAGATGCGGCCGTGCAGATATAGGAGTGTGCGTGGAGCTTCTTGAGCGGGATGCGCTTTCACGCGCAACACGGAAGCGCCGGCCAGTGCTACGATAACGACAAGTACTGCAAGCGAAGTGATTCGGGCGGCGCGCGATCCGCGCCAGTGAGGGTTCATCGAGCTTTTTCCTCCGCGAGTCCGGAAACATTGAGAAGAGTGAGCAATGCGCGCTTGAGGCCCATTTCGCGGCCCGCGGGTTCGTACCACTCCTGCAAGGAATGCGCGCCGCCGCCGGTACCGCCCGCGCCAATGGAGATCGCGTCGATGCCGCTGGCGAGGGGGACATTGGCATCGGTGGAGGAGCGCTCAACGCGCGATTGATTGCCGACGTATTCATCGGCGGAGCGCAATGCGGCGAGCAACGCAGAGTTCGCGGGCAATTCCCCGCCGGGCCGACTGCCTAGGAGTTCTACTTTCGATTCGAGTTTGCCCTTGGCGCGGTCTCGGGAGGATTCCATTTCATCGCGGACACCGGCGGCGATGCATTCGCGCAAAGCGAATTCGAGTTTGGTGAGCTCGTCTTCACTCTCGGAGCGAATGTCGACTTTCAGTCTGGCTTCGTAGGGGATGGAGTTGACGGAAGTGCCGCCTTCGATTTGGCCGATATTGAAAGTAGTGCGCGGGGCGGCGGGGACTTTCGTGTTGATGAAGCGGACGGAAGCGCGCACGAGGGCGTTGATGGGATTGGGCATGCCGAAGTCGGACCAACTGTGGCCGCCGGGCCCGGTGATGGTCGCTTCGAGGCGGCGGGACGCGAGCGCTTTGGTGGTGACGTGGTCGGTGCCGGAGCCGTCGAGGACAATCACGGCTTTCAATTTCGGCTTGTAGGCTTCGATGAGGGCGCGCATGCCGCGGAGATTGCCTTCGCCTTCTTCGCCGACGTCGGCGACGAAGAGGATGGTGCGGCGCGGTTTGATGTTGGCTTCGTGGCACGCGCGGGAGATGGCGACCATCGCGGCGAGGCCGGTGCCGTTGTCGGAGATGCCGGGGGCGAGGAGGCGATCGCCGTCGCGACGAACTTTTATTTCCGTGGAGGCGGGAAAGACGGTGTCGAGGTGGGCGGAGAGAACGACGATTTCTTTTTCGTTGGCGCCGCGGAGTTCGCCGATGACGTTGCCGGTCTTATCGATTTGAACTTCGAGGCCGGAAGATGCGAGAAGGAGTTTCACGGCTGCGGCGCGCTGCGCCTCTTGAAATGGCGGCGCGGCGATTTCGGTGAGGCGAATCTGCTGCTCGTTGATCCAGGGGAGATTCCGCGCAAACCAGGCCAGCGCGGAACGGACTTCGGAATTGTTGGCGAATTGCGTGCTCGGAGCGGGGCGGCTGCTATGCGGAACGCTGGCGGGCCTGACGGGCATGGACAAGAGGATAACCCAAAGGGCGGCGTGTTTCATCGCGGAGTTCCGCACGCGGGGCACGATCAATTGCGCGCGGCCTCGGCGCAGAGCGCTTGCACTTCGGATTCGGTGAGCACGCGCGCGGATTGCTTGGCGGCGTCGAAGATGCGGGTGACGAGCGCTTCGTCGGCGGGGATGCCGTGGCGCTCGAGCCAGAACAGCACGTTGGATTTGCCGCTCAGGGGGCCGATCTCGATGATTTGGTCGAGACCGAAGAGATGGGACGGCACTCCGCTATAGACGGCGTCGGCGAGGGCGGCGTCTTGTTTGTGGTAGGCCTTGATAATGGCGGCGGCGTGGACGCCGGTCGCGGTGCGGAAGGCGTCGCGACCGATGACGGGATAATTCGGCGGGATGGTGGTACGCGTGGCTTTGGCGACTTTCTCGCAATATTCCTTGAGGCGGGAAAGGTCGCGGTCGATTAGGCCCATGAGGCGGAGGTTGACGAGCATGAGTTCCATGGGCGTGTTGCCGACGCGCTCGCCCAGCGAATTGGCAGCGGCGTGAACGCAGTTCGCGCCTGCGGCTACGGCCCAGAGGGAGTTGGCGATGGCCAGACCGCGATCGTTGTGACCGTGCCAGTCGACACGGATTTTTTCACCGCTGGGCTTCACGACTTCTTCGATGGCGAATTTTATGAGGTTGTAGGCGCCTTGCGGCGTGGCGTGGCCGACGGTGTCGCACAGGACGATGGCGCGGGCGCCGCTGCGGATGGCGGTGGAGTAGAGGCGCTTGATGGTCGAGGGATCGGTGCGGATGGTGTCTTCAGTGACGTACATCGAGGGGAGGTTGTGCTCGACGGCAAACTTGACGGCTTTTTCCGTGGTGCGTTCGAGATGATCGACGGTCCAATCTTCGACGAGGCGGCGGATGGGGCTGGAGCCGAGGAAGGTGGCGGCTTCGATGGCGATCCCTACGCGCTGGGAAATTTCGGCGATGGGGCGGATGTCGGCTTCGACGGTCCGGGCGGCAGCGTTGGGGCGAATCTTCATGCGATTGCTGGCGATTTCGCGGGCCAGGGCTTCGGTGTGGGCTACGGCGCGGGGACCGGCGCCGGGAAGGCCGATGTTTAGGGAATCGATGCCGAGGGCTTCCATCAGGTGCAGGATTTCGATTTTTTCTTCGATGCTAGGGTCGTAGACGGAAGGATTTTGCAGGCCGTCGCGAAGGGTTTCGTCGTTTAGCAGGATGCGTGTGCCGGGAGGGATCAGTGGAGTGGAGGCTTGGTTCCAGTCGTGGATCCATTGGATGTTTGTGGGTTCGGTCATTATTGGTAGTCCCTGCTCTCCTGCCCTCGTTACATTTCGCAACTCGTTTTAGGTTGAGGTCCTTCAGCTATCCTTATCGGACAGCTTCAGGATGACAGCGCTCCGTTAGCCGCTACAAATCAGATTGCCAGTCGGAATCACCGCCCGGCGAACCTTCCAAGCGCAAAAGCGGCGGCAAGTCGCCGCACTCCAAAAAAGTCACGATCATTTCAGGCCATGGTCGCGGAACATAGTCCTTAGGGCGCCGCGGGCGTTGCGCAGGCGGGCCGTGATGCCGTGGCCGTACTCGAATTGCAGGAAGGCGTCGGCGGCGCGCTCCAAGTCTGCGCCGTAGCGGTACCACCACGGCTTTTCGCGGCCTGGCAGGCGGTCTACATCGATGTATTTTATCTGCACCATTTCGAGGAGGCCGGCTTTGCCGTGCGTGCGACCCCAGCCGCTGGCGGCGCAACCGCCGTGCGGAGCTTCCGCGATGGCGAAGTAACTGATGGCGTCGTTGACCATGACTGCGCCGGCGCGCAGGCGCTTGGCGGTGGCTTCGCCGCCAGCCGTGTCGCGCGTCCAGACGCTGGCCGAGAGTGCAAACGGCGAATCGTTGGCGCGCGCGATTGCTTCTTCGGCGTTCTCCACCGCTTGCATGGCGAGGATCGGGCCGAAAGTCTCTTCCTGAAAAAGCTTCATGGTGGAGTCGACGTTTGTGATGACGGTGGGCTCGAAAAAATTTGCGCCGAGATCCACACGCGGATGACCGCCGCAGAGGACGCGCGCGCCGCGACTTACAGCGTCTTCGATGAGGTCGACCATGCGCTGCACATGTTGCGGACGAATCATGGGACCAACGTCGGTCGCGGGATCATTGCCGGGGCCGAGGCGGAGCTTTTTCGTTTTCGCCACGCAGCGCGCGGCAAATTCATCGCTCACGGATTGCTCGACGAAAAGGCGCTCGACGGAGAGGCACACCTGGCCGCAATTTGTGTAACTGCCCCAAACTGCAGCGCTCGCGGCAACGTCGAGGTCGGCATCGCCGAGCACGAGCATGGCGTCTTTGCCGCCGAGCTCGAGGACCGTCGGGATCAAGCGTTTGGCGCAAGCTTCGGCGACACGCCGCCCGGTGGCAACGCTCCCGGTAAATAGGATTTTGTCAGGATCGGCTTCGATCAGGGCCTGGCCCTCTTCGCCGCCGCCTTGTACCACAGTGAGTAAATCCTTGGGGAAGCCAGCATCGGCAAAGAGTTTCTCGATCAGCGCGCCACAGTGCGGAGTGAAATCGCTCGTCTTGCAGACCACGGCATTCCCCGCAACGACGGCAGGAATAATCTGGCTCAGGGGAATGGCCAGCGGATAATTCCAAGAACTGATGATGCCGATCACGCCGAGCGGCTCGTAGGTTAATTTGCCTGACTTTGCTTTCGCCGCGAGGCTGTGATGCGGCACGCGTTCGGGTGACAACAGGCGCTCGGCGTTTTTTGCGAAATAGACCGCGGTATCCACGGCGACAAAAATGTCTGCGAACAAAGCTTCGACGCGAGGCTTGCCGGATTCAGCGACGACGGCATCGGCTAGCGCTTCGCGGGACACCATGATGCGGTCGCACAAAGCGCGAAGGAGCGCGCATCGCTCGCGCAGGGAAACGCGCGCCCATGCGGCCTGCGCTACACGAGCATGCGCCACGATCTGCGGCAATGTCGTAGGAGGCGTTTTTTCAAAATGTCCCAGTGTTACGCCAGTCGCCGGATTTATCGAAGGAAGAGTATCGACCGAGATGGCTGTTGCGGCCATAAATCGATTCTATATGAAAACATCCCGAACAGGGGTGGTCGACATACCAGCCGAGTCGCGGCTTTCACTCTTCCGTTACCAAATTCGCCGGACAGCGAAATCGTCGAAGGCCGTGTCCTTGCTGATAACCGAAGCATCTTCGATCTGAGCTTGTGCAATCAGCATGCGGTCGAATGGATCCTTATGTGGAGAGTCAAGACCGCCGGCACGAAGAGCGTGCTCGATGGAGATTGGCAGCGCGACGAAGCCCTCCTCTGCAAGCTGGTCCTCAAGTCCGTGAGCCAGCTCGCGCGACTTGAACTTACCCAATCGAGACTTGATAGCTAGTTCCCACGCGGAGGCCGCCGACACCAAAACAACTATGTCGGCATCTTCGATGGTTCCACAGGCCTTTGCGGAAAGCTTTTCACGCCCTTCTAACCACCACACCAGCGCATGAGTGTCCAACAGGACTCGATTCACCTAATGCCCCATTCGGACAATTCCTCCTTGGTCAGTGGCTCAAACACGTCCGGCGTGTACCAGATTTTGCCTTTAAGCCGACCGGGGACGCGTTTCTTCTTCCGAGTTGATAGCGCCACGAGTTTGGCCACTGGCGTCTTGCCGCGGGCGATGACGACCTCTTCGCCACGGGCTGCCTTGCGAAGGAGCTTCGAGAGATTGGTTTTCGCCTGGTGCACGGTGTACATGATTAGCTAAGTATATTAGCTAAGGCGGGGCTTGGCAAGAGGCGGACGCTCAGCTATGCCGAATCGGTCAGCCGCGATCCCGGATCCGGAAGGATTCTTCGTGTTCGACGCTGACCATGCATAGGCCCTGCGGGGGGACTGTTGGGCCGGATTTCGCGCGGTCTTTCAGTTCGTAGAGGCGGCCAATGTCGGCGGGCGTGAGCTTGCCGCGGCCGACTTCGAGGAGCGTGCCGACCATCTTGCGCACCATATAGCGCAGAAACGACCGGCCGCACACGGTATAGACAAGCTCTTCGCCGTCTTCGCTGCGAACGA
>Ga0307479_10001526_pt1 | contig 21128 bp, 19 predicted proteins | sample atmos_gasesECM4C_FD_203743 | JGI IMG/M metagenome (GOLD analysis project Ga0307479, IMG submission 203743) | Hardwood forest soil microbial communities from Morgan-Monroe State Forest, Indiana, United States - atmos_gasesECM4C_515 | ecosystem: Environmental > Terrestrial > Soil > Temperate...
CTGACCCACGAAGTGCCCGCCTTCGACGTCCGGGCCGGGGCGCTCGCCTTGGAGCGCGCCACTCCGCATCTCGGTCCGGGGGTGGTGCTGGCCGTCGTCGACCCGGGCGTGGGCTCGGCCCGGCGGGCGGTCGCCGTCGCCGTCGACCACCCCGGGGGCCCGCGGGCGTTGGTGGGCCCGGACAACGGGCTGCTCGTGCCGGCCGCCGAGGCGTTGGGAGGGGCCCGGGCTGCGGTGGTCCTGCCCCGGGCCGGGGGGGAGGACCGGGTCACCTTCGACGGCCGCGACGTGTTCGCCCCCGCCGCCGCCGCCCTGTGGGGCGGGACGCCGCTCGAGTCGCTCGGGGCACCGCTCTCGCCTGACAACCTCGTCCGGCTGCCCGAGCCGCGCCTCGAGGTCGGCGTCGACGCCATCGAAACCGAGGTGCTGTGGATCGACCGGTTCGGCAACGTGCAGCTGGCTGCCACCGTCGTCGACGGGCGTGCCGCCGGGATCAGGCCGGGCGCCACCGTGGAGGTCCACGCCGCCGGCGTGTCTCGTCCGGCCGTCGTGGTGCGCGCCTTCGCCGACCTGGAGGAGGCCGGTGAGGCCGGAGACCTCGGGCTCCTGGTCGACGCCAACGGCCATCTCGCCCTGGTGTGCCACCGCGACGCGGCCGCTACCGTGCTCGGCGTGCAGGCGGCGGACACGATCTCGGTCCGCCGCCACGGTGGCGGCTCCTCGTCGGGCGGTGCCGCAAGGGCGACGGCGTGAACCTGGCGTCGCTCGTCACCGAGCACCGAGGCGACGCCCCCGCCATCCACGACGGGACGCGCTGGACCACCTGGGGTGAGCTGCGGGGACGTGCGGGGGCGCTCGCGTCGGAGCTCACTGCTCGGGGCGTCGGGCGGGGCGCCAGGGTGGCCGTCGCCTGGCCCAGCTCGGTCGAGTTCGTGGCCGCCTACCTGGGGGTGCTCGCTGCCGGGGCCGTCGCCGTCCCACTCAACCCCAACAGCCCGCTCCCCGAGTTGTCCGGAGAGCTGGAGCGGGTTCGGCCTGTGGCGGTGCTCGCCACCGGCGTCGTCGCCGCCGCCTTGCCCCCGGGAGCCGCCCAGGTCGTGCTGGACACGGTGCCGACGGCGGAGGCGGCGCCCTTCTCCGCCGTGGATCGCGCCGACGACGACCCGGCGGTGCTCCTCTTCACTTCCGGCACCGCCGGAGCGCCACGCGCTGCCGTGCTGAGCCACGGCAACCTGCTCGCCAACCTCCGCCAGATGCTCGCCTTGCCGGGGGAGATCGCCCGTCCCGACGACGTGGGGCTCACAGCCGTGCCGCTGTTCCACGTGTTCGGGCTGAATGTCGCTCTGGGCCTGACCGTCGCCGCCGGAGGCGCCCTCGTGCTGGAGGAGCGCTTCGACCCGGAGGCCTCCCTGGCCATGGCCAAGGACATCGGCGTCACCTCGCTCGTGGGGGTGCCGGCCATGTTCGCCGCCTGGGCCGAATTGGCCGGTGCCGACGGCGCGTTTCCCTCGGTGCGCCAAGCGGTGTCGGGCGCGGTGGCGCTGCCCCTCGAGATCGCCGCCCACTTCGAGGAGCGCACCGGCGTGCGCCTGTCCCAGGGGTATGGCCTCACCGAAGCGTCCCCGGTCGTGACGACCACGCTGGGCACCGGGCGCAACGAGCCGGGATCGGTGGGCCGGCCGCTGCCGGGGGTCGAGCTGCGCCTCGTCGACGAGAGCGGTGCCGACGTGCTGGAGGGCGACCCCGGTGAGATCTGGGTGCGCGGCCCGAACGTGTTCCAGGGCTACTTCGAGGACGCCGCCGCCACTGCAGAGGTGCTCACCGGAGACGGGTGGTTGCGCACCGGTGACCTCGGGGTGGTCGGCGCCGAAGGTGACCTGTACGTGGTGGACAGGCGCAAGGACCTCGTCATCGTCTCCGGCTTCAACGTCTACCCCGCCGAAGTCGAGCAGGTGGCGCGCCAGGTTCCCGGTGTCGCCGAAGCCGTGGTGGTCGGCCGGCCCGACCCGGTCACGGGCGAAGCCGTCGAGCTGTTCGTCGTGGCCGATGCGGGCGGCCCGCAGGTGACCGAGGAGGAGGTGCGCCAGGCGTGCGGCGCGTCGCTGGCGCGCTACAAGTGCCCGTCTGCGGTGCACTTTGTGGACGCGTTGCCCCGGGGACTGGCCGGCAAAGCGCTGCGTCGGGTGTTGCGCGAGCAGCTGCCCGTCTGACGAGCGCGCCGGGCGGCCGCGGCGTCGGGCCCGTCCGACTTGGTGTCGCGGTATTCGCGCTCAGTACGATCCGCCGCCGTGAGCCCGGCTCGACATCGCCGCATCCCCGAGGCATCGGTGGCGCGACTGCCCGTGTACCAGCGCATCCTCTTGGAGCTGGTGCGCTCCGGCACGGCCACGGTCTCGTCGGAGCAACTCGCCGACATGGCCCGTGTCAACGCCTCCAAGGTGCGCAAGGACCTGTCGTTCCTGGGGTCCTTCGGCACGCGCGGATCGGGGTACGACACCGAGTTCCTCCTCTCCCACATCGAGAAGGAGCTCGGCCTGGATGCCGACTGGCCGGTGGTGTTCATCGGCGTCGGGAACCTGGGCCGGGCGCTGGCTCGCTCCCAGGGGTTCACGTCGAGGGGCTTTCGGGTGTCGGGGCTCTACGACGTGGCGAGCGAGCTGGTGGGCACGACGGTGGGTGTGCACGTGGTGCGCCACCTGGACGATTTCGAAGCCGATGCCGGGGTCGACCCCCCGGCCGTCGGGGTCATCGCCACCCCCGCCTCGGCGGCGCAGGACGTCGCCGACCGGCTGGTCGGTGCCGGAGTGCGGTCGCTGCTCAACTTCGCTCCCCGGGTGTTGCGGGTGCCCTCGCACGTCTTGCTGCGTCAGGTCGACCTGTCGATCGAGCTGCAGGTGCTGAGCTTCTACCTGTCACACCGGGACCATCCCGCCAGCGCCTCGGTTTCGTCACCGTTGCCGCACCCTGTGGGGATGAGCCCGGTCGAGCCCGGCTGAGGAAGAACCCCCCGGGGCCCGGTTCTCCGGGGGGCCGGTAGCCTTTTCCCTGGTGTCAGTCGTCGTCGTCGGCCTCGACCAGCAGAGCAGTCCCCTCGGGGTGCTCGAACGCGTGGCCGTGTCGGAGCAGGCCTTGCCCAAGGTGCTGGCCGAGCTGCGGGAGCGGGTGCCCGTCTCCGAGGTGGTGGTGCTCTCCACCTGCCTGCGCACCGAGCTCTACGCCGTGGTCGACCGATTCCACGAAGGCGTGGAGCGCATGCACGAGTACCTCGCCGACATGGCGGGTGGGTCGGCCGCCGAGGTGTCGGAGCACCTGAACGTGCTCTTCGACGACGCCGTGGCCGTGCACCTGTTCGAAGTGGCAGCCGGGCTGTGCTCGTCGGTGGTCGGCGAGACAGAGGTGCTGGGCCAGGTCCGCCGGGCCATCGAGCTGTCCGAGGGCGAGCGCGCCGCCGGGCCCGTGTTGTCGTCACTGTTCCGGCGGGCCGTCCAGGTGGGACGCAAGGTGCGCACCGAGACCACCATCGCCCGCGGCACCACCTCGCTCTCCCACGTGGCCCTGTCGCTCGCCGCCGAGCACTTCGACGACGGACTGAGCAGCCGGCGGGTCGTCGTGGTGGGCGCCGGCGACATGGGGGAGAGCCTGGTGTCGGCGCTCCACAGCCGCCACGCCCCCGCCGAGGTCGTCGTGGTGAACCGGACACCGGAACGGGCCCGTCAGCTGTCCGACGCCGTGGGCGGGCGCGCCGCCGGGCTCGGGGACCTGGATGACGCCTTGTCCGACTGCGACGTCGTGCTGGTCTCGACGGGCTCGAGCCTCCCCGTGCTCGACACCGAGCACCTCGGCCGGCACGGGCAGCGACGCGCCCAGGAAGGCAGCGCCGATCTGGTCGTCGTCGACTTGAGCATGCCCCGCAACGTCGAGCCGGCCGTGCGGGGGCTTCCCGGCATCGCGCTGTTCGACATCGACGACTTGAGTGCCCACGCCGAGCAGGCCATGCAGGGACGCCGCCGCGAGCTGGCGGCGGCCCGGGCCATCGTGGCCCACGAGCTCGAGCGCTACCGCGCTGACGACCGAGCCCGTGGCGCCGCTCCGGTGGTGGCGGCGTTGCGCGCCCGGCTCGACGACCTGCGCCAAGCCGAGCTCGACCGGCACCGCCGCCGGCGGTCGGGTCTGGACGAGGGGCAGTGGGCCGAGGTCGAGGCGGTCGTGGCCGACGTCCTCGCCAAGCTGGTCCATCGCCCCACCGTTGCCTTGAAGGAGGCTGCGGGCACGCCACGCGGCGAGCGTCTGGTCGAGGCGTTGCGGGCCCTGTTCGATCTCTGAGCTCATGGGCACGGCGCCCCGGGCCGGCGGCTCGCGCCCTCTGCGGCTGGCCACTCGGGGATCGCCACTGGCTCTCGCCCAGTCCCGGTCGGTGGCTGGTCGCCTGCGCGCCGCCGGCGTCGACGACGACATCGAGCTGGTGGTGGTGAAGACGGCGGGGGACCTGGCGCCCGACGTGCCCGTCGAGCGGCTCGCCGGGCGCGGTGCCTTCGTCAAGGAGGTCCAGTCGGCGCTCCTCGACGGTCGCGCCGACCTCGCCGTGCATTCCGCCAAGGACCTGCCGTCCGAGACCCCGCCCGGATTGGTGCTCGCCGGCGTCCCCGAGCGCGCCGACCCACGCGACGCTTTGGTGGGCAGCACCTTGGCCGGCCTTCCGACCGGAGCGGCGGTGGCCACCGGGTCGGTGCGCAGGCGGGCGCAGCTCGCCTGGCTCCGGCCCGATCTCACCTTCACCGAGCTGCGCGGGAACATGGACAGCCGTCTCGACCGTGCCCGTGACGCCGGCGCCGGGGTGCTGGCCTATGCCGCCCTGGTGCGCCTCGGCCTGGCCGGCGAGGTGTCGGAGGTCCTCGACCAGCTCGTGATGGTTCCCCAGGTCGGTCAAGGGGCGCTTGCCGTCGAGTGCCGTGAGGATGACGACTGGGTGCTCGAGGTGCTCGCCGCCGTCGACGACGTGGGCGCGCACCGCGCCTTGCTCGCCGAACGCGCCTTCCTCGGAGCGCTCGGGGGAGGGTGCACGCTCCCGGCCGGAGCGTTGGCCCGACCGGGGCGCGATGGGGCGCTCACCATGGAGGCCATGCTGGCCAGCGCCGATGGTCACGTGCTGTTGCGCTCGTCGTCGGACGGCGAGGACCCCGTGTCGCTCGGAACGGGACTCGCCGATGCGCTGCTCGACGGTGCCGGTGGCCGCCAGCTCGAGGACTGGCGCCGGTGACGGTCTACCTGGTGGGCGCCGGGCCCGGCGATCCGGGGCTCATCACGGTGAAGGGGGCCGAACTGCTTCGCCGCGCCGACGTGGTGCTGCATGACCGTCTGGTGGCTTCCGAGTTGCTGGCGCTCGCGCCCGGCGACGCGCTCGTCATCGACGTGGGCAAGCAGCCGGGCAGCCCCCGTCGGCAGGAGGAGATCAACGCGCTGCTCGTCGAACACGGGCGCCGGGTCGAGGTGGTGGTGCGACTCAAGGGCGGTGACCCCTTCGTCTTCGGCCGCGGCGGGGAGGAGGCCTCCGCCCTGCGCGCTGCGGGAATCCCCTTCGAGGTCGTGCCCGGGGTCACGGCTGCCTTCGGCGTGCCCGCCTACGCCGGGGTACCGGTGACGCACCGGGGTCTGTCGAGCTCGGTCACCGTGGTCACCGGGCGGGTGGGGGACGCGGGCACGGGCGCCGTCGACTGGGAGGCGCTGGCCGGCGCCCAGGGGACACTCGTGATCCTGATGGGGATGGAGCACCGCGAGGAGATCGCCGCCCGGCTCGTCGCCGGCGGACGCCCTTCCGACACGCCGGTGTTGGTCGTCCAAGACGGCACCACCGGCGCCCAGCGGGTCGAGCGCACCACCCTCGATCGGCTGCAGGCCGTGACCCTCGGCGCTCCCGCCACCATCGTCGTGGGCGAGGTCGCCGGGTTGGAGCTCGACTGGTTCCGCACCGGCCCCCTCGCCGGCGTTTCGGTGGTCGTCACGCGCGCCGCTGCACGCGCCGCCCGGTTGGTCTCCTTGCTGGAAGGTGCCGGCGCGCACGTCGTCTGCGCTCCGGTGGTCGACACGGCGGATCCCGACGACGGTGGCGCCGCCTTACGCGACGCCATGGGTCGGGTGCGGGAGTTCGGCTGGGTGCTCTTCACCTCTGCGGTGGCGGTGGAGCGGGCGCTGTCGACGCTCGACGACGTGCGCGCCTTGGCGGGGGTTCGGCTCGGCGTGGTCGGGCCGGCCACGGCCGACGCCCTGGCGGCGTGGCACGTGCGTGCCGATGTCGTCGCCCGACCGGCCAGCGCCGAGGGGCTCGTGTCCTCCCTACCCGCGCCGGAAGGCGGGCGCAGGCCGGTCCTCTATCCGCGCGCCGCCGAGGCCCGCGACACAGTGGTGACAGGGCTGCGAGCCAAGGGATGGGAGATCGAGGACGTCGTGGCGTACCGCACGGTGTCGGCGGTCGAGTCGTTGCGTCCTGCACTGCTCGACGCGGCCGCCGAATCCGACGTCGTGACCTTCACGTCGCCGTCGACGGTGCGGGCCTTTCTCGTCGCCATGGGCGAGCGTCGCCTTCCTCCTCTCGCCGTCTGCATCGGACCCGTGACCGCTGACGCGGCGCGTGAGGCCGGTCTCCGCGTCGTCGAAGCGGACAGTGGCGGTACCGAAGCCCTCGTCCAAGCCATATTGGGTGTGGTCGAGCGAAGCTGACTGACGAGCCGCACCGGGGTATCCGGGTATCGGGGGGTTTCCGGGTACCCGGGTACGCTGGATCGCCATGAAGGCGCGTCCTGACGAGATGGCAGGCCGCTTCCCGTCCCGGCGTATGCGGCGCCTGCGACGGACACCGGCGCTGCGGCGACTCGTGGCCGAGACGGCGTTGGTGCCCGCCGACCTCGTCGCCCCGCTATTCGTGCGCGAGGGGATCGACGAGCCCGTGCCGATCACCTCGCTCCCCGGGCATGTGCAGCACACGGTGACGTCACTGGTGGCCGAAGCCAAGCATCTCGCCTCCCTGGGCATCCCCGCCGTCGTGCTCTTCGGCGTCCCCACCACCAAGGACGCCGAGGGATCCGGCGCCTGGGACCCCGACGGCGTTGTGCAGGTGGCGCTCGGCGAGCTGCGTTCGTCCCTCGGCGACGACATGGTGCTCATCTGCGATCTCTGTCTCGACGAGTACACCGACCACGGGCACTGCGGTGTGGTCCGGGCCGACGGCACGGTGGACAACGACGCCACCATCGAGCGTTACGGCCGGGTGGCGGTCGCCCAGGCCGATGCCGGCGCCGACATCGTCGCTCCCAGCGGGATGATGGACGGCCAGGTGGCCGCCGTCCGTGCCGCACTCGATACCTCCGGTCACGAGGACACCGCCGTGCTCGCCTACGCCGCGAAGTACGCCTCTGCGCTGTACGGGCCTTTCCGCGAGGCCGTGGACGTGAGCATCGCCGGAGGTGGGGACCGGCGTGGATATCAACAGGACCCCCGGAACCGGCGCGAGGCGCTGGCCGAGGTGGCCCTGGACATCGCCGAGGGCGCCGACATGGTCATGGTGAAGCCGGCTCTGGCCTATCTGGACGTGCTGGCCGACGTGGCCGCCACGGTGCAGGTGCCGGTCGCCGCTTATCACGTGAGCGGCGAGTACGCCATGGTGAAAGCGGCCGCCGAGCGGGGTTGGATCGACGGGGATGCCGTGCTCCTCGAGCACCTCACCGCCATCAAGCGCGCCGGCGCGTCGGCGGTGCTCACCTACGGCGCCGCCGAGGCCGCCCGCCTCCTGGGCGGGTGACACCTCCGACACCGGGCCCTCCCGAGTGACCGCCAACGACGACTGGCTCCGGCGCGCCCGGCGCGTGATCCCGGGCGGCGTCGACAGCCCGGTGCGCTCGTTCGCCGCCGTGGGCGGCTCGCCGTACACGGTGGTGCGCGGCGAGGGTCCCTATGTGTGGGACGCCGACGACACCCGCTATGTCGATCTCGTCCAGTCCTATGGGGCCGTGATCCTGGGACACGCCCACCCCGTGGTGACGGCGGCGCTGTCGAAGGCGCTGGCGTCGGGGACGAGCTTCGGCGCCCCCACTCCCGGCGAGGTCCTGCTGGCCGAGCACATCACGGACGCCGTGCCCGGCTGCGAGCAGGTACGGCTCGTGTCGTCTGGCACTGAGGCGGTGATGAGCGCGCTCCGAGTGGCTCGGGGCTTCACCGGGCGCGACCGGGTGGTGAAGTTCGACGGCTGCTACCACGGGCACGCCGATGCGTTGTTGGCCGGGGGTGGGAGTGGCGTCGCCACCTTGGGCCTGCCCGGTTCGGCCGGCGTCCCCAAGGCGGCCGTCGCCGACACCTTGGTCGTCCCCTACAACGTGGTGCCCGAGCTCGACGATCAGGTGGCGTGCGTGATCGTCGAGCCGGTCGCCGCCAACATGGGCCTCGTGGTGCCCCGAGACGGCTTCCTCGGGGGGCTGCGCGCCGCCTGTGACGCCGTGGGCGCCCTGCTCGTCTTCGACGAGGTGATCACCGGCTTCCGTCTGGCCCGAGGCGGGGCCAGCACCACCTTCGGCGTGCGCCCCGACCTGTGGTGCTTCGGCAAGGTCATCGGCGGGGGGTTACCGGTGGGTGCGTTCGGGGGTCGGGCCGACGTGCTCGAGGTGCTGGCGCCGGGCGGCCCCGTGTACCAGGCGGGCACGTTGTCGGGGAACCCGCTTGCCACGGCGGCCGGGGTCGCCGTGCTCGAGGCCATGGACGACCACCACTACGGCGAGCTCGGTCGGCGGGCGGAGCGTTTCGCCACCGCCCTAGAGGGCGTGCTGGTCGAGGCGGGGGTGCCCGCCCGCGTCCCGGTGTGCGGTCCCCTGGTAGGGCTGTTCCTGTCAGGGCGCGACGTCACCGACTACGACAGCGCCCGCGCCGCCGTCGGAGAGGGGAGGTACCCGTCGTTCTTCACCGCCATGTTGCAGCAGGGGGTGGCGCTCGCCCCCGGGCCCTACGAGATCCTCTTCCCGGGGCTGGCGCACCCCGACGACGTCCTCGACGCGGTGGTGGAGGCGGCCGCCAAGGCGGCGCGGGTCACCAGCTCGGGACGACGGTAGCGGCGGTGGCGAGGGCGCGGTAGGCGATCTCCGCCGTACCGCGCTCGTTGGGGCGCAGCAGGTTGCCCATGATCTTGAGCAGCACGCCCATGATCCCTTCGGAGTGCATGCCGGTGCGCACGCACACCTCCATCACCTTGGGATGGGAGATCATGCGCACGAAGTCGCGCGCCACCTGGTAGTAGAGCCCGTAGGCGTCCTGCAGCTGACGTTCGTAGTCGTCGAGGGCCGCCGTCCCTTCGCCCGACAGCGCCCGGCCCAGGCAGGCGGCGGCGAGGCGTCCCGTCTCGTATCCGTAGGCGATGCCTTCGCCGTTGAAGGGATTGATGGCGCCCGAGGCGTCCCCGATGGCCAGCGTGGTGGGTCCCACCCGGGGAGCCACCGACAGGCCCATGGGCAGCTTCCCGCCGGTGGGCGGGCCGCACGAGGTGGCCAAGGACAGCCCCCACGACTTGGGGGCGAAGTCCACGAAGGCGTTCATGAGATGGCTCGTGTTCACGCCTTTGTGACGTCCGTCTGTCGACAGCAGCCCCACGCCGGCGTTCACCCGGCCGTCTCCCAAGGGGAAGATCCAGCCGTAGCCGGGGACCACCGATCCCGATGCGTCGCGTATGTCGAGATGCGATTCGATGAACTCGTCGTCGTGGCGGGGCGAGCGGAAGTAGCCGCGCAGCGCCATGCCGAGCGGGTAGTCCCGGTCCCGCTGGGTCCCAAGGGCCCGGCCGAAGCGGGAGTTGGCCCCGTCCGCCACCACCACGTAACGCGCCTGGATCTTGCGGGTGCGCCGGGTGCTGCGGTCGACCACCAGGGCGCCGCTACACGGCGGCAGCTGCCGGGGCCCATCGGCGGGCTCGTCGGCCACGATCGGCTCGGCCGCCTCGGTACCCTGCAGCAGCTCGGCGCCCGCTTTGGCGGCGCGTTCGGCCACCAGCTGGTCGAGGTCGTGGCGGGTGATCACGTATCCCACGTCGGGGAACGAGGGATGCCGCGGCCACGGCATCTCGATGGTCATCCCGTAGGCGCAGGAGCGCAGGCCCCGATACCGATGGGCGCCGGCCAGGGCACCAGCCAGGCCCATGTCGGTCAGCTGGCGCACGGACCGGGGGGTGAGCCCGTCACCGCAGGTCTTCTCCCGGGGGAACTGCTTCTTCTCGACGACGACCACGTCCCAGCCGGCGTCGGCGAGCCAGTACGCGCACGCCGATCCAGCGGGACCGGCTCCGATCACCAGCACGTCGTGCACGCTGCGGGAGCGAGGTCGCGCCCGGGAGGCGCGCCGTCGGGGGGTCGCGTCGGCGGGCGTGGAGGGCACGACGGTGATCGTAGGCCGGGCCTCGCGGACGGTTCCCATCGACGCCCGACGCGAGCCGAAAAACCCCTGCCTGCAGGGGCCTTCGTCAATGTGCGTCCGAGAACGAGCGCGTGGTAGACCGGGGCCGTTCATGGCCCAGTACCTGCCGATCGCGCTGCTGCTCGGGTTGAGCACTCTGTTCGCGGCGGGCTCGTTCGTCGCCTCGGGACGGCTGGGGCCGCGCAAGCGCCCCACGGCCGCCAAGGTGGCCCCCTACGAGTGTGGAATCGTCCCCGAGGTGGAGCCGCCCCAGCGCTTCCCGGTGCGCTTCTACCTGGTGGCGATGATCTTCATCATCTTCGACATCGAGATCGTCTTCCTCTACCCGTGGGCGGTGATCTACCGCCAGCTCGGCAGCTTCGGATTCATCGAAGTCGCCGTGTTCGCCGCCATCGTGTTCGTCTCCTTCCTGTACCTGGTGAGCAACGGGGCGCTGGACTGGGGCCCCGCCAAGCACCTGCGCGCCGCCATGGCGTCGCGCACCACCGAGTCGACCGTGACCCGCGTCGGACCGGACGCCGGTCCACCGCCGGGGCGAGCCGCGTAGCGGGGGGACCAGGGTGGGACTGGAGGACCTTCCCCACAACTTCTTGACCGGGCGGCTCGAGGACCTGGTCAAGTGGTCTCGGCGCATGAGCATGTGGCCGGCCACCTTCGGCCTGGCCTGCTGCGCTATCGAGATGATGGCCGTCGGGGCGGCCGACTACGACCTGGCCCGCTTCGGGATGGAGGTGTTCCGGGCGTCCCCGCGCCAAGCGGACCTCATGATCGTGGCCGGCCGGGTCAGCCAGAAGATGGGCCCCGTCCTCCGCCAGGTCTACGACCAGATGATGGAGCCCAAGTGGGTCATCTCCATGGGCGTGTGCGCGTCGACGGGCGGCATGTTCAACAACTACGCCATCGTCCAAGGCGTCGACCAGATCGTCCCCGTCGACGTCTACGCTCCGGGGTGCCCGCCCAGTCCCGAGATGCTCATGCACGCCATCTTGACGTTGCACGAGCAGGTGCGGACCGGTGAGATCACCCGCCGCCGCCAGCGCCCCGCCGCTCACGGCGAGGAGCTGGCCGGGTTCCTGGCCGAGTCGCCCGACGCCGTGCGGCTGGGGACGCCTCGTTGACGGTCACCGGGGGTCCCGGCATGGAGAGCACCGCCGGTGAGGTGCTGTTCCCCGACCGCGCCGAATACCACGCCGCCGTGGAGGACAGCCGGAGCTCGGGATTCGAGATGTGCGCCGACCTGTGCGCCGTGGACTACCTCACTCATCCCGGGCGCCGACTCCCGTCCGAGGTGGCGCCCGAGCGCTTCGAGGTGGTGGTGCAGCTGCTGTCCATCGCCCAGCGCACCCGGCGCAAGGTCAGGGTCCAGGTGCCCGAGGCCGACCCTACCCTCGACAGCCTGTGGGACCTGTTCCCCGGCGTAGAGGCCATGGAGCGCGAGGCCTTCGACATGTTCGGGATCCGTTTCACCGGCCATCCCGATCTGACCCGCATCCTCATGCCCGACGACTGGGAGGGTCACCCCCTGCGCAAGGACTACGGGCTGGGCCGAGTGCCGGTGCAGTTCAAGGACGCTCCGGGCCCGCGATGACGGACCGGCACACGCCACCCGAGGTGGTGGCCGAGACCGCCGAGGGCGCCCAGGAGCTCTTCGACCGCGCCCACACGTCGCCCGAGGAGCTGGGCCGGGAAGTCGGTTCGGTGCTCCGGCTTCCCGAGGGCGACGTACCGGGCTCGGCCGACATCGACGTGGAGCGCACCGGCGACGACACCATGATCATCAACATGGGCCCGCAGCACCCGTCCACACACGGCGTGCTTCGTCTCATGATGGAGCTCGACGGCGAGACGGTGCTGCGGACCAAGCCCATCATCGGCTACCTGCACACCGGCATGGAGAAGCAGGCGGAGGAGCTCACCTACCAGCAAGGGTCCACCAACGTGACCCGGATGGACTACGTGTCACCCCTCACCAACGAGTTGGTCTTCTCCATGGCCACCGAGGAGCTGCTCGGGGTGGAGCTGCCGCGGCGAGCCGTCTGGATCCGGATGCTGTTGGCCGAGCTGCAGCGAGTGTCCTCCCACCTGTTGTGGCTGGCCACCAACGGCATGGACCTGGCCTCGACCACCATGATGATCTTCGGCTTCCGCGAGCGGGAGATGGTGCTGGCCTTCTACGAGAAGACCACCGGGCTGCGCATGAACCACAACTTCATCCGCCCCGGCGGCACCGCCGCCGACTTGCCCGACGGGTGGGAGGACGACGTCACCGTCATCTGCGACACGATCATGCGACGGCTCGGCAGCTACGACGAGCTCTTGACGGGCCAGCCCATCTTCCGGGAGCGCACCGAAGGGGTGGGGGCGATCACCGCCGAGGAGGCCATCGCCTTGTCGGTCACCGGGCCCATCCTCCGTTCCACCGGCGTCCCCTGGGACCTGCGCCGCACCATGCCGTACCTGGCCTACGACCAGGTCGAGTTCGACGTGATCGTCGGGACCTACGGCGACAACTTCGACCGTTACGCCATCCGTCTCAACGAGGTGCGGGAATCGATCCGCATCATCCGCCAAGTCGTCGAGCGCATGCCGATGGGCGACTACCGCGTGCAGGACAAGAAGGTGACCCCGCCTCCCCGGGCTCGCATCGACGAGTCGATGGAAGCGCTCATCCACCATTTCAAGATCTTCACCGAGGGCTTCAAGGTGCCGGAGGGAGAGGTGTACACGGCGGTGGAGTCTCCACGCGGAGAGATCGGCTGCTATCTGATCTCGGACGGCTCGGCCAAGCCCTATCGCCTGCACATCCGGGCCCCGTCCTTCGTGAACCTGCAGTCGCTGCCCGTGCTGCTGCGCGGCGGGTTGGTCGCCGACGCCATCGCCACCACGTCGTCGGTCGACCCCATCATGGGAGAGGTGGACCGGTGACGGAACGTCATCTTTCTGCCGAGATGCGCACCAGGGCAGAGGAGCTCCTCGAGCTGTACCCCCATCCGCGCTCGGCGCTCATCCCCATCTGCCACCTGGCCCAGGAGCAGGACGGCTGGCTGCGTCCCGAGGCCATCGCCGAGATCGCCGAGCTGGTTGGGCTGGCGCCCGCCGAGGTGCTCGGCACGGCCTCGTTCTACGACATGCTGCACACCGAGCCGGTGGGCCGGTACCTCGTGGCGGTGTGCACCAACATCGCCTGTCTCCTGCGCGGCGCCTACGAGCTCCTCGACCACGCCGAGGAACACCTCGACATCCGCACCGGCGGCACCACCGCCGACGGCATGTTCACCCTGGAGGAGGCCGAGTGCCTCGCCGACTGCGGACGCGCTCCGATCTGCCAGGTGAACCATCGCTTCTTCGGCGACCTCACCCCGCAGTCCTTCGACACCCTCGTGGCCGAGCTCCGCGCCGGGCGACACGACGCCGAGGTCCCCCCCCACGGCACGCTCGTCCGGGTCCGGCGCCAGGGCGGGCTGCGGGTGGACGAGGACACCATCGCCAGGGAACGTGCCGCCATGTCGGCGGCCATCGCCCAGCGCGCCGGCGGAGGCGGGAGCTCGTGACGGTCACCGACGCCCCGCGCATCGTCACGTCCCGCCTCGAGTGGTCGGACTCCTACTCGCTCGACCGCTACCTCGACACCGGCGGGTACGAGGGCCTGCGCAAGGCGTTGTCCATGACCCCCGAGCAGGTCGCCACCCAGACCGACGCCGTGAGCCTCTTGGGCCGGGGCGGGGCCGGGTTCCCGGCCGGGCGCAAGTGGTCGATGCTGCGCAAGGGCCCGGTGCCGTACCTGGTGGTGAACGGCGACGAGAGCGAGCCCGCCACCTTCAAGGACCATCTGCTCATCGAGCGCGACCCGCATCAGATCCTGGAAGGCATCGTCATCTGCGCCTACGCCATCCAGGCGGCTCGGGCCTTCCTCTACATCCGGGGCGAGTTCGCCCTCGGCCTCGAGAGAGTGCAGAGCGCCCTCAACGAGGCGTACGAGCACGGCGCCGTTGGACGCGACATCTTCGGCTCCGGCTTCAGCCTCGACATCGTCGTCCATCCCGGTGCCGGCGCCTACATCTGCGGCGAGGAGACGGCCCTGCTCGAGAGCCTCGAGGGCAAGCGGGGGTTCCCCCGCATCAAACCGCCCTACTTCCCCGCCGCCATCGGCCTGTACGGCGAGCCCACCGTGGTCAACAACGTGGAGACGCTGTCGAACCTGCCCTGGGTGATGGTGCACGGGGCCGAGGCCTTCACGGCGCTCGGGGCGGGGCGTTCCACCGGCACCCGGTTGTTCGCCTTGGCCGGCCACGTGGAGAAGCCCGGCGTCTACGAGGTCGAGATGGTGAAGACCACTTTTCGCGACCTCGTCTACGACCCGGCGCTCGGCGGCGGCGTCCCCGGGGGCCGCGAGGTGAAAGCCATCATCCCGGGCGGGGTGTCGGCTCCCTGGTTCGGCCCCCAGCACCTCGACCTCCCGCTCGGCCAGGATGAGGTGGCCGAGCAGGGATCGATGCTGGGCTCGGGGTCGGTGGTGGTCATGGACGACACCACCTGTGTGGTGCGGGCCGCCTGGCGCATCACCCGCTTCTTCCGGCGCGAGTCGTGCGGCCAGTGCACACCGTGTCGTGAGGGAAGCGGGTGGCTGGAGCGGATCCTGCGCCGCATCGAGGACGGCAGCGGGCAAGACAGCGACCTGGATCTGCTCATGGACCTGTGCGACAACCTGGCGCCGGGCGTGTCGTGGCCGCCGCAGCAGACCACCATCTGCGTGCTGGGCTCCTCCATCCCGTCGTCCATCGCATCGGGCATCCGCATGTTCCGCGACGAGTTCCTTGTGCACGTCAAGGACGGGGGGTGCCCGTATGGCTGATCCCACCGTCACCTCGCACCACGCCACCGCCCCCCGAGTGGAGCCCGGCGCCACGGTGCAGCTCACCATCGACGGGCGTACCGTCACGACGGCAGCCGGCCAGTTCCTCATCGCCGCCGCCGAGGACGCCGGGGTGTTCATCCCCCGCTTCTGCTACCACCCCCGCATGAAGCCGGTGGGGATGTGCCGCATGTGCCTGGTGGAAGTGAGCGGCCCCCGGGGCCCGACGCTCCAGCCCGCCTGCTACATCCCGGCGACAGACGGCATGGAAGTGGTGACCACGTCCGAAAAGGTCCGCAAGGCCCAAGACGGCGTGCTCGAGTTCCTGCTCGTCAATCACCCGCTCGACTGCCCGGTGTGCGACAAGGGCGGCGAGTGCCCCCTCCAGGACCAGACCATCGCCTACGGGCCGGGGGAGAGCCGCTTCGTCGAGGAGAAGCGCCACTGGGCCAAGCCCATCGCCCTGTCCGAGTTGGTGTTGCTCGACCGGGAGCGCTGCATCCAGTGCGGACGCTGCGTGCGCTTCGCCGCCGAGATCGCCGGCGAGCCCCAGATCGACTTCCTGGTGCGCGGCGACGCCCTGGAGGTGAACATCGCCGAGGGGCACACTTTCACCTCCTACTTCAGCGGCAACACCATCCAGATCTGCCCGGTGGGCGCGCTCACCTCCACGCCATATCGCTTCCTGGCCCGTCCATGGGACGTCGACCAAGTCGAGTCCACGTGCACCACGTGCGCGTTCGGGTGCAGGGTGGCGGTGCAGTCGTCGGCCAACCGGGTCACGAGGCTGCTCGGCATGGACGTCGACCCGGTCAACCAGAGCTGGCTGTGCGACAAGGGCCGCTTCGGGTACGAGGCGATCAACTCCGCCGACCGGCTCACCGAGCCCCTGCTGCGCCGTCATCGCAGCGGCGAGCTCGAGCCGGCGTCGTGGGCCGAGGCGCTGTCCGAGGTGGCGTCACGTCTGCTGCAGATCCGCGACAGCGCCGGCCCCGGTGCCATCGGGATCGTGGGGGGCGCCCGCCTGCCCAATGAGGACGCCTACGCCTGGTCCAAGCTGGCCAAGGGGGTGATCGGCACCGACAACGTCGACGCCCAGCTCGGCGACGGGCTCGATGCCGAGCTCGTGCTCGGGCTGCCCAGGGCCACCGTCGACGACGCCTGCTCGGCGTCGTGTGTGGTCACCGTCGCCGGCGACGTGCGCGAAGAGCTCCCCGTGCTTTACCTCCGCCTTCGGGGGGCGCTCGACGCCGACAAGATCCGCCTGGTCGAGATCTCGCCCCGCTCGACCGCATTGAGCCGCGAGGCGTCGGCCTCTCTGCGCTACCGCCCGGGAGAGCTCGACTCCTTGGTCGTGGCGCTCACGTCGTCCGGGGACGCATCGGCGGCTGCGCCCCGGGGCGTGGACGCCACGGAGTGGGCGGCGGCGAAAGACGCGCTGGCTCAAGCCGGGGAGGCCGGCCGAGGGGTCGTGGTCGTGCTGGGGCGGCCGTCGCTGGCCGAGCACGCCGGGCTCGTCGGCCGAGCGGCCCTGGCCCTGGCCGAGGCGTGGCCCGAGGCACGCTTCCTGCCGGCGCTGCGACGGGGCAACGTCATGGGCGCCCTCGACATGGGACTGGCTCCCGGGGTGCTGCCGGGACGGCTGCGGCTCGACGACGGGCGGGCCTGGTACCAGTCGGCCTGGGGCAGGGTCCCCGAGGAGCGGGGCCGGGACACGGCCGGGATGCTGAGCGCCCTGGCGTCGGGAGAGATGGAGGGCCTGGTGCTGCTCGGCGCCGACCCCTTGAGCGACTTCCCCGACCGCGCCCTGGCCGAGCAGGCGCTCGAGTCCGCCGGCTTCGTGGTGGCGCTGGACACCTTTCTCTCTCCGTCGTCGGCACGCGCCGATGTCGTCCTTCCCGTCGCCGGCGCCCACGAGCGGGGGGGCACCACCACGAACATCGAGGGAAGGGTCACCCGCCTCGGACAGAAGCTCGTGGCGCCCGGCCAGTGCTGGCCGGACTGGATGGTGGCGGCCGAGCTGGCTGCTCGATTGGGCGGCGACCTCGGGGTGACCGAGGCAGCGGCGCTGTGGGACGAGATCGAACACCTGGCTCCCTCCCACGCCGGGGTCACCCGCGCCGTGCTCGAGGGCACCGCCGGTCACGACGGCGTGGTGCTCCCGATGGCGGCCACGGCGGTGGCGCTCCCCGCCCTGCGCCTGCGGCTCTTCGATCCCATGGCCACTCCGGGCATCGAGGCCGTCGAGCGCCAGGGGGCGCCGGCGCGCGCCGGGTCGGCCGAGCCGCCCGGGACCGAGGAAGAGATGAACGGCAACGGCGGCACCGAGGCACAGCAGCGGCGCCCGCGCCCCATGGGCCCGCCCTCGGGCGTGCCGGCGCCGCACGTCACCGCCCGAGACGGCTACGGCGTGCGCCTCGTCTCGGGCCGCCGGCTCTACGACGACGGCGCCGTGGTGGAGGCGTCGGAGGCCCTGGCCCCGCTGGCGGGGGTGGCGACGGCTCGTGTGCATCCGCTGGAACTGGAGCGCCTCGGGGTGACGAGCGGCGGTCGGGTGCGGCTGCGCGGCGAGAAGGGGGCCCTCGTGCTCGAGGCCCACGCCGACGCCGGCGTGCCGGAGGGATCGGTGTCGGTGTCGTTCAACCGCGACGCCGGTGACGGCCCGGGGGCATCGGCGCTCATCGACGCCGCCGCCGCCGTGAACGACCTCCGATTGGAGACGCCGTGACCGCGGCGCTGCTCGCCCTCGACCCCCTCTACGCCGCCGGGGTGCACTGGGCGCAGCTCGTCATCGCCGTCATCAAGGTGGTCGTGGTCTTCGGCGTGCTGCTCGTGTCGGTGATGCTCATGATCTGGTTCGAGCGCAAGGTCATCTCCGACATGCAGGCCCGCATCGGGCCCAACCGGGCCGGGCCCTTCGGGATCCTCCAGACCGTGGCCGACGGGGTCAAGCTCTTCTTCAAGGAGGACCTGATCCCGGAGCGGGCCGACCGCTTCGTGTTCAAGCTGGCGCCGTACCTTTCGCTCGTCCCCGCCTTCGTCGCCTTCTCGATCGTTCCGGTGGGGGGCGACGTGACGGTGGCGCACCACACCTTCGAGCTGCAGCTGGCCGACCCGCCCATCGGCATCCTGCTGCTGCTCGCCATGTCGTCCGTCTCTGTCTACGGCATGATGCTGGCGGGGTGGTCGTCCGGGTCCAAGTACCCGCTGCTTGGATCGGTGCGGGCCTCGGCCCAGATGGTGTCCTACGAGGCCGCTCTCGGCATGACCGTCATCATGACGGTCCTGCTGGCGGGCACCTTGTCGACACGGGGCATCGTCGATTCCCAGTCGCACACCTTCTTCGCCAGCTGGAACCTGATCCGTACCGGGATCGTCCCCTTTGTGATCTTCCTGGTGGCCGTCACCGCCGAGATCAACCGTCCGCCCTTCGACCTGGTGGAGGCGGAGCAGGAGCTGGTGGGGGGGTTCCACACCGAGTACTCGTCCATCCGCTTCGCCCTGTTCTTCCTGGCCGAGTTCATGAACACCATCACCATGTCGGCGGTGATCGTCACCCTCTTCCTGGGAGGCCCGGACGGGCCCCGGTTCCACGTCGTGACGTGGCTGTGGCCGATCCTGTGGTTCCTGGGCAAGACCATCATCTTCTTGTTCGTCTACGTGTGGTTGCGGGCCGCCCTGCCGCGGCTGCGCTACGACCAGCTCATGGACCTCGGTTGGAAGGTGCTCATCCCGCTGTCGTTGGCCTGGACGCTCGTGGTGGCGGCGGTGCTGGTGGGCAGCTGGTGGGGAGTCGGGATCATCGCCGCCCTGGTGGTGGCGGCCGGCTTGCTGATCCGCGCCGTACGAGTCGGCGTGATCCGACGAGAAGAGCTCGGTGAGGAGGGCTTCGCCTGATGGGGTTCCTCGACGGCTTGAAGGAGGATCTGAGCTTCCTCGGAGGGTTCAAGGTGACCCTGGAGCAGATGGCGCGCCCCCGGGTCACCTGGGAGTACCCGCTCGAGAAGAAGCCGAAGCCGGTGCGCCTCCACGGCCGCCACGTCCTCAACCGCTACGAGGACGGCATGGAGAAGTGCATCGGTTGCGAGCTGTGCGCCGGCGTGTGCCCTGCCGACTGCATCTACGTGCGGGGCGCCGACAACCCACCGGCCGAACCGGTGTCGCCCGGGGAGCGTTACGGGTTCGTCTACGAGATCAACTACCTGCGCTGCATCCATTGCGACATGTGCGTGGAAGCGTGCCCCACCGAAGCCATCACCGAGACCAAGCTGTTCGAGTTCTCCTTCACCAACCGGACCGACGCCATCTACACCAAGGAAGAGCTGCTGGTGGACGACGAGGGCCGTCCCAAGGACCTGCCCTGGGAGGACTGGCGGCCCGGGGACGACGCCCACACCTCGGGGTGGATGCGCGCCACGTCACCGTCGGGGGCTGCCGAGTACGAAGGCAGGGTGCAGTGGTCGGCGGAGCTCGGCTACGGCGTGCGCGCTGCCGAGGGCGGCCAAAGCGGCCTGCGGGACGACGCCGCCACGGGGATCCAGTCGTTGCGCGAGGTAATGACGCTGCATCTGGACGACTCCGAGCGCCCTGTGGGAGAGCGGGGCATCCCGGGAGTCGTGCAGCGGTTGCGTCGTCGCATGAAGCTCCAGAGTCAGATGCTGCGGCGGAGCAACAGGAGGGATTGATGGACCACGCCCTTTCGGTGCTGTCCGTGCCCGCCACCGCCACCGCTGTCGACACCCTCGTGTTCATCTCGGGGGCGATCATCATTCTCGGCGGGGGCTTCGGCGTCGTGCTGTCGCGCAACCCGGTGCACGCCGCGCTGGCGTTGGTGACGACGTTGTTCGGCATCGCCGTGCTCTTCATCGAGGAGGGGGCCAACTTCCTGGCCGCCGTGCAGGTCATCGTGTACGCCGGCGCCATCGTGGTGCTGTTCCTGTTCGTCATCATGTTCCTCGGCGTCGACCGCCTCGAGGACCTGGCCGACGAGCCGCTCCCGGCGCAGCGGCCGCTGGCTGTCGCCCTGGCGGTGATCGGACTGGGGGGCTTGGTGGCTCTCGGTGTGGAGGGTCACTGGGCGGTGGGGGCCCACTCCGTGGCCGGCGCCGTGCGGGGCGCCAAGGGCGGGGACGTGGCCGCCCTGGGCCGCTCGGTGTTCACGACCTACCTCTTTCCCTTCGAGGCCACGGCCGCCCTCCTCGTGATCGCCGTCGTCGGCGCCGTGGTGCTCGCTCGGCGCCCCAGCTCGCCGCCGGCACCTCCTGCCGACGAGGACGACGTCGACGAGGACGTCGCCTGGCCGGGCGCGCCAGCTGGCGAGGTCCCGGACGACGCCGGCGTCAGGGACCGCGCCGTCGAGGAGGTACCGCAGTGAGCGTCCCCGGGGCCTGGTACCTGTCACTGGCCGCCGTGCTGTTCACGATCGGCGCCCTGGGGCTGCTGGTGCGGCGCAACGTCCTCGTCATGTTCATGTGCATCGAGCTCATGCTCAACGCCGCCAACCTCACCCTCGTCACTTACTCCCGCATGCTCAACGACATCGGCGGCCAGGCCCTCGTGTTCTTCGTGTTGGTGGTGGCCGCCGCCGAGGTGGTGGTGGGCCTGGGCCTGGTGGTGGCCATCTTCCGACGAAGGCGCAACGCCACCGCCGACGACCTCCACATCCTGAAGGGCTGAGCGCGCCCCGCCGCCATCACATCGACCATGATCCACGCCGCCTACCTCATGTTCCTCTTGCCCCTGGCGGGCTTCGTCGTGCTCGCCCTGGGCGGGCGCCGCCTGGGTGACCCGATGGCGGGATGGGTGGGCACGGCCACAGTGGCGGGCTCCTTCGTCG
>Ga0307479_10001527_pt1 | contig 21128 bp, 15 predicted proteins | sample atmos_gasesECM4C_FD_203743 | JGI IMG/M metagenome (GOLD analysis project Ga0307479, IMG submission 203743) | Hardwood forest soil microbial communities from Morgan-Monroe State Forest, Indiana, United States - atmos_gasesECM4C_515 | ecosystem: Environmental > Terrestrial > Soil > Temperate...
CCGATTTACGCCAACCTGGAGCACATTCCGCGTCCCTTGATTGAAGTGTCACAGGATTTGGGTGCCGGACCGCGCGCCACCTTCCTGCGCGTTATTCTCCCGCTCTCAATGCCAGGGCTTTTGGCCGGTGCGACGTTCGCGTTTGTACTGTCGCTCGGGGATTTTCTTGCACCGCTTCTAGTCGGTGGCCCCTCGGGCACTATGATCGCCAACATCGTGCAAAGCCTTTTTGGGGCGGCCTATGATTGGCCGCTTGGCGCCGCCATTTCTGTGTGCATTTTGCTGATCACGGTCTCGCTCCTGTTTCTGACTGAGCGGCTGGAGAAACGCTGGTCGCCGAAATGAGCGCCACAACCAAAACGCCGCGCTCCGCATTGCTGACTGCTTACGCCGTGCTTACTTTCGCGTTTATCTATCTTCCGATCGTCGTCCTTATCGTCTATTCGTTTAACCGCGATGGGGTTGGAGGTTTCCCTCCCCGGCATCTCACGCTGGATTGGTACCGGCAGTTGGGCAGCGATGGCGCGATTTGGGATTCGGTTGTGAACAGTGTGATTGTGGCCGGAGCGTCTGTGGTCCTTGCGCTGACACTCGGTCTGCTCGCAGCGTTAGCCCTCGATCGCGCAAATTTCCCTGGGAAGGCGCTCTTTCGGCGGTTAGTCCTGCTTCCCCTGATTTTGCCCGGCATCATCACCGGGCTTTCGCTACTGATGTTTGCGGTTTCCGCTGGAATGCAACTGAGTCTCCTTACTGTCTTGCTCGGGCATGGGACGGCGCTGATTTCCGTGGCCACGACGGAGCTTTTCGCCGGATTACAAAAAATCGACCGCTCCCAGGAAGAGGCCTCGCTGGATTTGGGCGCCACGCCCTGGCAAACCTTCTGGCGAGTGACGCTGCCCAACCTCAAACTATCGCTGATCGCCGCGGCCTTGCTGATCTTCACGCTTTCGATGGACGAAATCGCGGTGACATTTTTCCTGATCGGGCGCGAGAACACGCTGCCGCTGGAAATCTGGGGCCGGTTGCGCCGCGGCATCACTCCGGAAATCAACGCGATCTCCACGCTGATCTTTGCCGCATCCGTGGCGCTGATTGTGATCTGGTATCGCCTGCGCACGCGGGGCATCGGATCAGAGGCACAAGAGCTTCTCGACCGCCCGTAGGCGAAAGACTAACGTGGCGTCGTTAATTTTTTTTGGGTGAGTGGTTCAGGGAGGAAGGATGGCGGATCGTCTCGATGACTTTCAGAAATTTCGCGCAGACTTAAATGAGGAGATTCTCGGCTGCGGGCACCTGGGCATGAAGCGTTTCTTTGCGCTCGACAACCAGGCTTACGAACCTGGCCCTTTGGGGACCAAGACGAAGGAGCTCCTTGGCTTGGTGGCTTCGGCGGTACTTCGTTGCGACGACTGCATTACGTATCATCTGGTGCGCTGCGGCGAGGAAGGTTGGAAGAGGGATGAGGTTATTGATGCGCTGAATGTCGCGCTGATCGTGGGCGGCTCGATTACCATCCCTCATGTGCGGCGTGCTTTTGGGCGCATGCGCGAGATCCCGGCATTGAAGCCGCAATAGAGTCAAAATCCCCCACCCTCAAAAACCGCGGGTGGTGCACCCAGGACGTGCTTTCGCAGGGATGCCCGATATTGCCGGGTTCAAATAAAGCGGCCCGAAGCGATAAACTTTGTCTTTTCCGACGCGCGATGCTAAAACATTGCTGGTCGCAGAACGTAAGCGAATGAAAGCCACAGCAAGTCCAGTGGTTCCCCCGGAAGAGGGCCTCGGCACGCGGCTCCGCAATTTGCTGATTGGTTCTGTTTTTGCCTTTGTGCTTCTCATCCCAAAACTGATGCGTCTTCGCCACAACGCTCAGACTTGGATGGTTTTTCGGATACTCCTGGCCATTGCTGGCGCTTCGCTGGTAGTTGTGCCGCTGAGCTTCGCCACCAGTTGGCTGGGAGCGATCCTCGGGCTGGCGATGTTTCTCGCTGCCATTCTGCTGCCGCCTGCCAAAACCGAGGATCGCCTGGCGGAACGCGCCCAAGAACTGGGCGCGCTTGTTATCATCAACGGGGGAAGATATCAGGCAGTAGATGAGCCGCCAGTTGCCGTTCAGCTATTGGTCGGCGGCGAGCAGATTTTTGTTCTCAATTCGGGGCTCGCGACTATATTGCAAGTTCCCATCGCGGAGATTTCTTCCGTGAACGCCGCCGAGACCCGAGAGCGCTGGATCCTCCGGGTCCGGTGGCTGGACTACACGGCCGATTTCGAATACCAAGGCATTTTCGGCGAACACCTGGCCCGCGTTGCGGAATCCACGATTCGCGGCGTTAGGCCCTCTCCGCTTGCGGTCTTGCAGCAACGCCGCGCCGCCGGCGTGTAATTGCTTTTTCACGAAATTTGCCTTCTTAAAAGCACGCGAGGCGCTAAAGTATGTCAAAATATAGACATGGCGCGAGGTTGGGAAAGCAAGAACGTAGAAGATCAGGTCGAATCGAAGGAAGTCGCAAGAGCCGGGTCAGGCTCGGCTTCGAAAGAGGCACAGCAACAGGCTCGAGAGCAGGAACTCAAGGACCTGCGGCTCTCGCGTATCCGCATTAGCAATGATCTGGCCGCCGCCACGCACCCCAATCACAAGAAAACGCTTGAGGCGGCTCTCGCGCACCTGGACAAAAAGATCGCTGATCTAGGCTGACAACATTTCCCCTATTCGCACCCTGCTGATCCTAAAAACCGATTCAAAAGCAGATCCCTCAGCCTCAGGTTGCGGAAGACCGCGCCCTGAGGGTCGGGATGACATTTGGGTTGCGTAACTTCCCGGATGATCGGTTACTGCGCGGCCGGGACGAGGGCGTGGTTGGTGGATCGACAAGAGTTCTTGTTCAGCGGATGAACTCTCCCGCGAGTCCCCAGAAATCATTGACGTAGTAGTGCGAGAGCACATTCCCGAACAGGTAGCAAATCCCCTGGCAGGGAGGAATGTCTCCATAGATCTTTTTCCCCTGGGCGAAGATTTTCCGGAGTGAGGCGTCTCGCAACAGATTGCCCGCTACCTTTCGCAACGGCTCGCACGGGTAAAAGACGTCTCCGTTGGGATACACGCGGGGAAACATGGTCGGGTAGCATTGGAAACTGCCAAAGCGCAGCAGCGTGTTGATGGTTCGCGGCGTGCCGTTGATGGGCTGCGTTCCCGCTTGCCGCCGCGCAATAATTTTGTCGACCAGTTGTTGATAGCGGGGATTGCGCAGCAGAGCGAGATTCGGCATCTTCTCCATCTGCGCGGATTGCGCGGCAAAAACGAAGCCTTGTTCGCCGCACCAATCCAGTAATTTTTCTACCTCAGTCAAGTTCCACTCTTCGATGACCGTGCTGATGGTTATGCGTCGCGGATTGCCCAGGCGTTCCTTGGCGAAGGCAAGGTTTTCGAGCACCTTCGGCAAAGCGGCCGGTTTGGACAGAGGATTGGTGGGATCAGCAGCTAGCGCATCCAAGCTCACCACGAGCCCAGTCACAGCATTAAGGATGCGCGGCTTGCGGTCCAGCAGGGTGCCATTGGTAATCAGGAGCAGGGAGCGGAATTTGCACTTGAACCGCGCGGCTTCCACAATTTCCTCAATGTCGCTGCGGAGCGTCGGCTCGCCGCCGGTGATCACAATAGAGTCGGTCTCTTTGCGTATGCGCCGCAGCAACTGGAGCGTTTCCACCGTAGGCAGCTCGTCACTGAAAACGTCCGGCTCCTTTTGCGTGCAGTAGCTGCAGGCCAGATTGCATTTATGCGTGACGTAGAAGGTGACCGCGTACGGCGCAACTACTTTCGTCCGTAAGACGTGTCGCCGCCAGGCGTTTTGAAAATACAGCCGGAAGTTCTTGGCTACGAAGGGCGCCTGCCGCACCAAGCCGCGTATCAGATCGCGCCGCGAAGGTGCCCGCTGCCTCTGTGGGCGGTTGTCCAACATTCTCACGGGCACGAAATTGTTTTTTCCGTCGTTCATGAGTGGTGATGGTCAGCGTACAAGACCGCGTCTCCCATGCCAAGCTGCGACTGTGGGTCGGACCGGAAGGGGGACTCTCGTTCCATCGCGTCCTCAGCGTTTTAGAATGGTTGTCTCATATACCTGTCAATCTGCACTAGCCGCAAGTTACACAATAACGAGAACCGCGCTATAGTCGGCGGCGCGAAATGGTGGGGTTCATGCAAAAAATCGGCGCGCCGCTTCGTTTCAGTGCCGTATTGCTGGCGGTTTTTGTTATTGCTGGCCTGAGCCGAGCGCAGGTGGCGCCCGAGCTTCTGAGCAAGCCGTGGAGCGCGCACTGGATCACTTGCGGGGATGCTCCGCAGCGAGATGCCGTCGTCTTTCACGTACGCAAAGTGCTGGAGCTGAACACGGTTCCCCAGCATTTCATCGTGCACGTCAGCGCCGATAATCAATTTCTCTTGAATGTAAACCAACGACGCGCGGGGAGCGGCCCCGCACGCGATGATCTGGCGCACTGGCGATTCGAAACCTACGACTTGGCTCCGATGCTGCACGGCGGAAGAAACGTTCTAGCCGCCACCATCTGGAGTTTTGGCACGCAGGCCGCCATCGCGCAGATCAGCGACCGCGCGGGGTTCCTGTTGCAAGGAGACACCGCGGCGGAACACGCGGCCGATAGCAACGATAGCTGGGAGGCCGAGCCGGAAACAGCCATACAGCCGCTGAGCGCGTCCTCTGATCTGCCTGAGCACTTTTACTACGCCGCCGAGCCTCCGGTGCGCGTGAATGGCGCGTCGTTTGATTGGTCGTGGAACGCAGACCCGCGTGACAACGCCAGCCAGCACTGGAAGAAAGCGGCGATCATCAACAGGGCTGGACCGCGCGGCACACGTTTTCAAGATACGGATTGGGAGCTCGTGGCGGACCCGCTTCCGCCGATGGCGACGGAATTAGCAGCCGCGGGCAAAGTTATGCGCGCGTCGGGAATCGAAGTTCCCCTGGGCTTTCCGGAGAAATCTTTCACCGTGCCCCCGCACACAAAGGCCAGTGTGCTGCTCGACGCCTTGCGCCTGACCACCGCTTACCCCGAACTGACCGTCAGCGGCGGCGCCGGAGCGACGATTCGCCTCATTTACGCGGAGGCCTTGTATGACGAAAAGGGAGAGAAAGGGAATCGCAATGAAATTGCCGGCAAGCATATCTCCGGAGTTCACGATGAATTCTTGACGGACGGTTCCCGCCGAATCTTTATGCCCCTGCCTTGGAGGACCTGGCGCTTTCTGCAGCTCGAAATTTCCACTGGCGACGAAACGCTTCGGGTCGAGCAACTGCGAACTTGGTTCACGGCGTATCCGTTTGAGCAGCGCGGCCACTTTGCCGCCAGTGACGACTCTCTTTCTTCGATTTGGGACGTTGGCTGGCGAACGGCGCGGCTCGATGCTCACGACACGTACATGGACACTCCTTACTGGGAGCGCTTGCAGTACGTGGGCGACACGCGAATTCAGGCGTTGATTTCGTACAGCGTTGCGGGCGATGACCGCCTCGCGCGTCAAGCCATCCAAGCGTTCGACGACTCGCGGATTCCCGACGGAATTACCCAGAGCCGCTATCCCAGTTCGCTGCCGCAGATCATTCCCACGTTTTCCCTACTGTGGATTGGCATGGTGCATGACTTCTGGCTATACCGGGACGATCCTGCGTTTGTGCAAGCGCAAGTCCCTGGAACGCGCACGGTGTTGGACTGGTATTTGCAGCGTCAGCGAGCCGACGGCTTGCTCGAAAAGCTGCCGTGGTGGCCGTTTGCCGATTGGGCGGATGATTTTGAGGCGGGCGAGCCACCTCAAGACGCCAATGGCGGATCGACCGTGATCACGTTGCAATTCATTGAGGCTTTGCGTTACGCGGCGCAGCTCGAAAGCGCTTACGGCGATGCGCACCGGGCGCAGGCGTATCGCGCGGCGATGACGCGCGCCTCCGACGGGCTGCGCAAGTTCTGCTGGAATCAGAAATTCGGGCTGTTCGCGGATACGCCCGCGCAGAAACATTTTAGCCAGCACGCGAACATTCTCGCGGTTTGGCTGGACGTCGTACCGCAGGCGCAGCAGAAGACCGTGCTCACGAAAGTTCTTTCCGCGAGCGACGCGGGTTTCAAGCCAAGTGGAGAGGTGCCGCCTCTCTCGAAGGCGACCTACTATTTTCGGTTCTATCTGGCGCGCGCGTTGGAGCACGCGGGCATGGGCGACGAATACATCCGTTTGCTACAGCCTTGGCGAGAGATGCTCGCATTGGGCCTGACCACCTGGGCCGAAAAGCCGGAGCCAACGCGCTCCGATTCGCACGCGTGGAGCGCTCATCCAAATTTCGATTTGTTGACCATTGTTGCCGGGATTCGCCCACAGACTCCGGGATTCAGCACGGTGACTATCGAGCCGCATCTCGGTACGCTGAACCACGTCACCGCTGCAATGGCGCATCAGCAGGGAGAAATCAAAACCGAGTACACGCGCACCAGCCACGGCATCGAGGCGCAGATTACCTTGCCGCCTTCGTTATCCGGATCGCTTGTGTGGCAGGGAAAGCGGTACTCGCTTCAGGAAGGCTCGCAGCGTCTAACACTAGCACCGTCGCAAACGAGTCAATGAGCCCTCAATCCGCAGACTAGTGTAGAGTCGCAGGGCGAATCGGTCCTTTTGGGGCTCATTCGTAGCGCAGCGCCACGATCGGATCGACGCGCATGGCCCGCCGAGCCGGCAGCCAGCACGCCAGAAACACAACGCTCATCAGGACAACAGTCACGCCCAGAAACGTAACGAGGTCCGTCGGCTGAATCCCATACAACAAGCTACGTAGAAAGCGCGTCAGAATGAGCGACGCTGCCAATCCCAGAGCGATTCCCGCAAAAGCCAAGGCGAGCCCGCGCGCAAGCAGCATATTCAGGATGTTCGGAGGCGCCGCGCCCAAGGCCATCCGTACGCCAATCTCATGCGTTCGCTGACCGACCGCATAAGCCATCACTCCATAAATACCGAGCGCCGCCAGCAGCAATGCAAATACAGCAAAGGCACTCAGCACCGATGCATTAAACCGTTGCGAAGCTACTTCGCGAGCCAGCCGCATACTCATGGTCTCCACATCGAACAAAGGAAGGTTACCGTCAAGTTCCTGGATGATCGACCGCACCGCCGGGACCAGAGGCATAGGATCATTGCGGGTTCGTAGCACCACGTCAATGATGGGGGCTCTCCAGTTTGTGAGGGGAAGGAAGAGTTCGGGTTCAACCGCGGCTGCCAGCCCCTTCTGTTTGGTATCGGCGATGACGCCTACGATGGTCGACCAATCGCCGTTTTGCGCTGGCCGGGATAAGTTGCCGAGGCGCAAGCGTTTCCCTACGCCATCCTCGTTCGGGAAATACTTGCGCACAAACGCCTGATTCACCAGCACCGCGCGACTCGTATCCGCAGCGTCCCTTGCGTTCAGCACGCGCCCCTTCGACAAACGAATGTGCAGCGCCGAAAAGTAGCCTGGAGTGACCTCCGCGACCTCGGCCGTAGCCGCATCCGCAAAATTAAAGGGCGGGCCTCCCTCTATTTCGAAAGCCGCACCCCAATTAGCGCCCTGTAGCGGGAGTATCGTCGCTAAGGCGGCCGATTCGATGCCCGGAAGCGAAGCGAGCTGTTCCTCAAGCTGACGATAGAAAGCAACTCTTTGCCCCTGTGTCTGATACACCGCCAGTGGAAGTGAGATCCGGGCCGTCAACACGCCTTGCGCATCGAATCCAGGTGGGATGGAAATGAGTTGGACGAAACTGCGAACGAGCAGCCCCGCTCCGACAAATAACACCAACGCCACGGCAAGCTCGGCGATCATAAGCAAGCTGTGGGGCCGTCGAACTTTCACGCCCGTACCGCTGCGAGTCCCACTCTCCCTGAGGGACTCGAGAATGGGAACGCGAAACACGGTCAAAGCCGGAGACAGCCCGAACAGGATTGCCGTTAGAAGCGCCAGTACAACCGCAAAGACCAATACACGCACGTCGAGACGCGCAAAACTGAGGTGAGGAACGTCAGCAGGGCCCCAGGCTCGCAGCACAGTAATTAGCCACGCCGCAAACAAAAGGCCGCCGACGCCCCCCGCAAGAGCAATCAGTGTGTTCTCTGTGAGTAGCTGCCGCACAAGCCGCCAGTGACCTGCTCCGAGCGCCCCTCGTATGGCGATATCCCTCTGCCTCGAAACCGCGCGTGCTAATTGCAGATTGGCCACGTTGGCGCAGGCAATGAGCAAGACAAAGCCAACGGCTGCCAGCAAGACCAGCAGCGCTGGTCGCACTTTGCCGACCAAACGCTCTTGCACCGGCACTACTTGTGCCCGGCCTCCACTCAACATCTTTGCAAACGGCGGGGGGTAGGAGGCCCGCAGACGTTGGTTGATCGTGTCCACCTCAGCAGCGGCGACTGCAAGGTTGACCCCCGACCGCAGCCGTGCCACGACGCTCACCAGGCGCATGGGTTTGTTAATTGCTATTTCGTAGTGTTCCAACGCGGAAGGAACCATTACCTCGGCCAGACTGTTATCCAGAAACTCGAAACCCGGTGGAAGGATTCCGACGACAGTGTACGGTTCACCATCAAGGGCGATTGGTCGCCCAAGAATTGCCGCGTCCGCGGAAAAGCGTCTCCGCCACAACGAATCTGAAAGCAGGACCACACGAGGAACGCCCGGCCGGTCCTCGTCAGGCTTAAATGCCCGCCCTATTCGCGGCGCGACTCCGAGTACGTCGAGAAAGTTATAGGTGGCGCGGCCTGCTTGGATGTGTTCGGGCTCGACCCCACCAGTAAGCGTAAACGTCTCACCCGGTTCGTACGCCGCCACGTCTTCAAAAACATGATTCAGCCGCCGCCAACCAAAGTATTCGGATTCCATTACTAACGAGGCGTGCTCGTTGGGCATGTCTTTCGATACCCACACCAGACGCGATGCGTCGCGGTATGGCAACGGACGCAGAAGCACCGAGTTCACAATGGAAAAGATAGCGGCGTTTCCCCCAATGCCCAGGGCCAGGGTAAGAACCGCGACAGCTGTGAATCCGGGAGATTTGCGCAGGGTCCGCAAGCCATAACGGACGTCAGTGACAAAATCTTCGATGAATGCCCATCGCCAGATGGCGCGCCCCTCTTCTTCGACCAATGTCACATTGCCAAAGTCGCGCCGGGCCGCGAACTCCGCCTCTTTCCTCGGCATTCCACCGGCGATCAACTCCTCAATCTTCTCGTTGAGGTGTTCCCGAATTTCCTCCGAGAGTTCCCCATACAGCCTTCGGCGCGACAACGATTGCCTAAACCAATTCATAACCCACCTGCCCCACAGCCCGTAATCTTAGATTCCTGATCTTGCTACTCGTACCGCAACGCTACTATGGGATCGACGCGTGTGGCGCGCCGCGCAGGAACGTAACAGGCCAATAGCGCGATTAAGACGAGCAGGACGGCGACCGCCGCGAACGTGGTCGGGTCGTGCGCGGCGACGCCAAACAACAAGTTGCTCATTAGGCGCGTCAATCCCAGAGCCGCGCCGATTCCGATGGCCACGCCCGCTGCGGCCATCGTTGCGCCGTGCCGCAGGACCATGTGGAGTACGTCTGCCTGCTGCGCTCCGAGCGCCAAGCGAATTCCGATTTCGCGCTGGCGTTGGGACACCGCGTAGGAGATCACCCCGTAGATGCCGATAATTCCCAGAACCAACGCCATGGTACCTGCAATCCCCAACATCACCAGGGTGAAGGAAGTTCGCGCGACGGACTTGTCGTAGACTTCCTGCATGGTCCGCACTGAAGCTAGCGGCAAATTCGAGTTCACCGACCACACCGTTTGACGCACCTCATTGACAAAGCTTTCGGTGCCCGCGCGTTCACTGCGTATCACAAATGTCTCCGTCCGCAGCGTTTGCGGAGTTTTGTTCCCGAACAGGTACTCCATCATCGGCGGCCAATAAACGATTTCCGGCGCTTTGTCCTGCACGCCTCGTTCTCGAACGTCCTGTATCACGCCGATCACCTCACGCCAGGGCATCGAACGGAACTCACGCAATTGCTTGCCCAGAGCTGCCGACGGTGTGCCCCATATCTCGCGCGCCAAATTTTCGGAGATCATCACTACCGGCCGCAGTCCGTACACCTCGCTCCACGTAAACTCCCGGCCCGCGACCAGTCGCGTCCCAGCCGTTTGCAGAAATCCAGGAGAAATATGCTTGTACAGCCGCAGGGGAGCCATCACGTTGTCGGGATAAACCTTGTCTTGCGCAAAAATGCAGTCCCAGTCCGAATCGAAACCTTCCATGGGCATTTCACTCACGAGTCCCGCAGACTGCACACCGGGGAGCGCTGCCAGCTTCTTCAGAATTTCGTCCTGAAGGCGCAGGACTCGCTCCGGCTCCGCGACCAGCGCTTCGGGGATCGAGATACGCGCGAGTTGCAAATGAGGCGCGTCCGCAAATCCCGGATCGACCGTTCGCAAAGCCTGGAAGGTGCGGATCATCAAGCCGGCGCTCACCAACAGAACCAGTGCCATGGCCACCTGCCCTATGACCAGCAAGTTGCGCGCGCGATGGCGGTCGCGGCTCACGCTCGACGTCCGGCCCGCGCCGCGCAGCGCCAACAAGGCACGCGGCCCGGCATATTTCACCGCCGGAACGAGTCCAAACAACAAACCAGATACGAGGGAAAGCAGCAACGTGAATGCCAGCGTCCGCGCGTCGAGCGAAATTTCGTTTAAGCGAGGCAGATTCGCCGGACCGATCGCCAACAGCAAACGCACGCCGCCGTAAGCGACGCCAACGCCAATCGCGCCACCCATCAGCCCCAGCAGGACGCTTTCGACGAGCAGCCCGCGCACCATACGCCTCCAACCGGCGCCAAGCGCTGCGCGAACGGCCAGTTCCTGATGGCGCGCCTCCACTCTTACCAGGAACAAATTGGTTACGTTGGCGCAGGCGATTAGCATCACCAAACCGATGGTGCCCATGACCACCCAAAGCACGTCGCTGATGTTGCCGATGACTTCGCGTTTCAGTGGCCGAAGCTCAGGTGTGATTCTCCACGTCTCATAAAAATGCGGATTCGTCCCCGGCCCGTTGGACCACGAATCCATCCAGATCGGCAGCATGTGCGTGATGTCCGCGTCGCCTTGCGCAATCGGTATCCCTGTCTTCAGGCGCGCGATGCCGTGATATCCGAATCCCGCCAGGATCAGCTTTCCGCGTTCGAACGCGGTGGGCGCGATCAGGTCAAAATCTGTATCCAGCACACGGAACCCCTGCGGCATTACTCCCACGATTTCGCGAGGCCGCGCATCCACCAAAATCGTGCGTCCGATCGCCGTGTGATCCCCGCCATAGCGCCGCTGCCAATACCCGTAACTCAGCATGACCCTTTCTGGTCCGCGCGGATTCTGGTCCGCTTCGGATAACCAGCGTCCAACTTCGGGCCGAACGCCCAGGGCCTGAAGCACGCCGTCGCTCACTTCAATCGTGCGCACCTGTTCCGGTTCGGCCAGCCCAGTGACGTTCGCGGTATTCGGTACCCACACACCCAACGATTGAAATGTTTGGTTGTGCTCGGAATAGGTGAAATACATCGAGGGCGAAAGCAGCAGGCCATTCTCGAAATCCGCCAGTCCCGGGGCGCCCGGAGCGATTTGGTGCAACGCTACTAGCTCTTCCGCCTTGGGATACCTCAGCGGCTTGAGGAGCACGCTATCCACCACGCTGAATACGGCGGTGTTCGCGCCAATACCAATGGCAATCGTCAACAAGGCGACCGCGGTGAAGACCGGATTGTGGCGCAGCGCGCGCAGCCCATGCCGAATATCCAGCAGGAGGTCTTCCATCGCCGGCCAGCGCCAGGCCTCGCGTCCGTCTTCTTCAATCAACATGACATTCCCAAACTCCCGTCGTGCCGCGTAAGCGGCTTCTTCCTTCGACATCCCGGCCGCGACCAACTCTTCGATCTTTTCTTCCAGGTGCTCCCGAATTTCCTGCGATAGCTCGCCCCGGATGCGCTGGCGTGAAAACAATGCACTGAACCAATTCATGACTCGCTCCAAAAAGCCGGACTCGTTCAAACGCTGAACCCATTTGAGCCACTGCACGCCTCGCTCCGTGCCAATTACCGCGCGATCCCTGGTCGGGGAGGATCTTCAGACCCGCAGCGCATCACCTGCGCCGTCAGGATTCCCCGGGCGCCAGAACCCGCGTAATCCCTTCGAGCATGCGCTCGAAGCTGGAGACTTCGCGTTCCAGATGCTTTGCTCCTGCCGCAGTGAGCTTGTAAATCCGCACGCGGCGATTGGTCGCCGAAATTCCCCATTCCGCGCGGACGAGTTCTGCCTTGAGCAATCGCTGCAGAGCCGGATACAGCGAGCCTTCTTCGATCTGCAGCAAATCGTCGGAGGTGCGCTTGATGTGCTGCGCCAGGGCATAGCCGTGTAGCGGCTGCCGCTTTAACGTCCGCAAAATCATCATTTCGAGCGCACCCGGAAATAAATCACGCTGCTCCGTTTTGGTCATTTCTGGATAGGCCTCGCTATTGCCCCCTAGAGCTTTAGCCGATTTCCCTCTAGGCATAGACGCAAATAGGGTGCCAGATGTTTCTACGTCAAACAAAAATATTTCGGCAGAGGAATTAATGCGAGATTATCGGATCTCGCCGGTACATGAGTGTTTCGCGGCGCCGTAGCCGTTCAGTGCGCCAGCGGGTCCGGCCGGAGCTGGAAGTGCAGCACCTTACTGGTCGTTCCTTTGCCACCCTCGGCGTGAAAGGGAGTACGCGTGCCGTAGGTTGCCCAGAGGCCCTTACCCTTCCACCCAACCGCGGCGTCATCGATGCGGCCATCCATCCCCTTGGCATAGAATCCCATCGGATACGGCACACGAAGCACAACGAACTTTCCACTGTGCGGCAAGAGCGCCAGCAAGGCGTCGTTTCCGTTTCCGGTCGCGATGGGTACGTTCTTACCCAATCCCAGCGTATCGAACTGATCCACCCAATCGTAATAACTCGCTTCGGCGCTTCCCGGCTCGCTCATGCCCTTGAACTGTGGCCCGGGCAGTTGATAGAGCGTCCAACCTTCGGGGCAGTGCTCGCCGGTCGCATTCGGCCCGTTGAGAGGCCCTTTGCACTTGAGGCGGTCGAAGCTCGCCAAGTGCCCGCTGGCAATCACAGTCCACACTACCCCGTTGCGGTCAATATCCAGCCCGCGTGGCGAAAATCCATGCACCGGCGCTTTGGGATCCTCTGCTGGCAGCTCATAAATCTCTGCCAAGGTCGTGGCCGGAGGATTCACGCCAGGATTGAGGCGAACCACAGCGCCGGGAAATCCTAAGACCGTTCCCCAGACGGATCCGTCGAGCGGACTGACCGTAACGCCATAGAAAGCGGCATTGACGCGTTTGTCCTTGCTAGGATCGACGGGCTGATCGGGTTCGACATATGCATCCCGCTTTCCGTTGCCGTTGGTGTCGAGGACCAGCGCGGTCCAGCCCTGCGCCTTCTCTTCATCGTGGGTGGCGTCAAACATTTTCGTGTTCAGCCAACCAACCGCGCCGCCGCCGCCCCCGCTGCTGGTCCACAGGGTATTGTTCGCATCTTCGGCAAACACCAAATGATGTGTTCCAAAACAGGTGTTGATGGTCGTGAGCTGCTTGGTCTTGGGATCGTACACAGCCAGTTGACGCCCGCTGGTTTTGAGGGGAAACAGCACCGCCGAGGGTTGGCTCGATCCCTCTTTACAGAATGCGGGATTGTCGCTGGGACGAATTCTCTCGGTGATCCACACGCGGCCCTGCGCATCGAACATCGGATTGTGCACGTTGGACTGGCTGTGCCAAATCGCCTCGTCTCCCCAATATGGCGAGGGCGCAGCAATCTGGTCATCGGCGCTCGAAGGCGTCTTGGGATCGCGCACCGTTAATTTCACTCGGCTGGAAGCGGCACGCAGCGGGTCGAGCACCGGCAAGTAATCCGTGCTGAGTTCCGTCGCTCCGTAGAGGGAACCGTTGGCATTCACGGTGGGATTGCGTTTGTCGGTAGCGATCTCATCGTGCAGATAGGCTTTCGGATCCGCCCAGTCCCACTCGGTTATGACTACGTTTCGCTCCACGCCCTGCGGCCGGGGCGGTGTCGCCGGCAACTCTCCTGCGGCGATGCGGTCGGTCCAATCGGCAAACATCGGTAGCGCTCGCTCTGGTCCAAGCTGCGCGAGTCCGCTTGCCATGTTGTTGCCGGCTTGTCCTGAGAGAATGCGGCGCGCCCAGGCCGCCGTCGAAGAATCGAAATGACCCAAGCCCTTGGGAATTTCGCGCGTAGCCTTGTCCCCCAGTTGATGACACGACCAGCAGCTATCCGTTTTGAGGATATGCAGCCACTGTCCCTGGGTCTTCATGCTTTCCTGGATGCCGTTTCCTTTGGGTCCAGTGCCAGGAAAGTCGCTCTTGTCCGGCACGCGCAGGAGAGAAAACCAATAAATCGCCGGATAATATTCTGCTGCAGCGCGAGCGCTCGGCGCTACCACTGCTGTCAGGTTGACGAGCTTTCCCGGCATAGCCTGCACCGGCGGTGAGTCCACCAGCCCATAGCCGCGTACCCAAACTTTATAGTTCGCCTCGGGGAGTTGCGGTACAACGTAACGCCCAGCATCATCGGTGACCACGATTTTCACGAACTTAGTGGGTAAATCAGTAGTTTCGGCAATCACCCACACACCGCCCTCCGGGCCGTTTGTGCTCGTCACCACGCCACCGATATTGTCCCCGGCGACGGCGGAGTTTTTGGCTGTGTATTGCTGTGCAGTAACCACACGCAGTGAAGCAATTACGCCCAGGCTAATTAGCCCCAACGAGCAGATGAGTCTGTTGTGCATGTTTGACCTCGTGAGGAACCCATCAGGCAACATACTCGGACAATCTGGAAATTGAGGGTCGGTCTCAAAGATGAAACGCGCTCGCATCCTAAGCACGGCCAACGCTGTTGTCAATTCACCGTGCGCAGCAACACAGCAAGGGCTAGCAGCTCGGGAGCCCAGTTCAGGAATCCTTATGGCCCTGCATCAATGCGCGGAAAACCGGCTGCGCCAATTCATGCTGCGCGCGGGGTGTTCGATTCCACTTGCGTGAGCCAATTTTCTGCTTTCTCGCGTTATTTAAGGTAGGAACTTCTGCGCCACGTCGGTTCGGGGAGCTCAGGTCTCGGAGAGAAAAAGCAAACAGCCCCCAGGTCGAGTGGGACAGGGAGGTGACGGTGAAACGCGAGTGGTTTCTTGCTGGGAAAATTGCCATTTGTTCGCTGCTGGTCAGCGGCGGTCTGGCGCAAGCGCAGATCCGCGTGACCGAAGCAGAGATCGGTTGCACGGACATAACACAAAATCGGGGGAACCTTACTGCCATTGTCGGTAACGCCTGCAATGGCAAGCTGGCGTGCTCTTTCAAGGCGCCCACACCCAAACAATATCAGGAGCTCGGTGTGCACGCGTACACGCGAACTTTCTGCACGCAGGCCATGGAAATTACCTATCAGTGCGGAAGTGGCGCGAGCAAATCCGTAACAGTGCCGGGTGATGCATGGAACCACCCTCCAGCAGAGTTGGTGTGCGAGGCGCCGACGTCCCCGCCGGGCAACTCCCCGCCTTCGCAGTCTCCGCTCCCGGTCAGCAGGTCCCAACAGGACCCGATCAACGGTATCGGGTACATGCATACGGACGTGACGATTACCAACGGGGGTAACGGGTCAGGCCAACTGACGGCAATAACGCACACTTGGTCAGCCAAGGACCTCGAGGGATTCCATGGCTCGGTGGCGGTGGCCATCCTGGACCAGAGCCGGAGGCTGTTGTGGGTTTCGCATACGGAGACTTACGGCGTGGATGGGAAGCACGTGCCGTTCGGCGGCCCGTCGGACCGCACTGACCGGTGGAACGATAGCGTACCCGCGCAGGCTGTGGCGCAAATGCGATACATGGCCATCAAGCAGAAATGGAGCCCAAAGGCAGTTACTCCAGACGAGATCGGAAACTGGCTACGAGGGATTGGCAACGGCGTTGGGAATGAATTGGCGTCCATCCTTCAGTCGGTCGGAACGACGGTATCGCAGGACTTATCGTCGCCCACGGTTCTGTACGTCGATGGGCGGGGATATCGATACGTGGAGACGTCCGACTCGTGGAAAAAAATGTGCACGGCTTTTCCGTGTTTTGGCGCGCTGCAGTGGCCGGACTATGCGACGAAATGGTACCCGGCCACGATCAATGGTCAGCCCGTAATCATTCAGTTGTGGAAGGGCTATTGTGAGAAGTTCCTGGGACTAGAGCGATTTCCCGGCGGCATCGGCGCGGAAGTGGGTATTTATCACCGCGAACCCGGACGGACTCGGCCTGCGACACTTCCGTTTCTGCCCGCGCAGCTTGCGGCTTTCTTTCTCAACCCAATTGGGAGTTTGGCCGACAATGACCTGTGGTGGGCTTATCCAGAGCTGAACACACAAATCACCTTCACACTCGTCAATCCGAAAACCAACCAGGCGTTCTTTAGCACGGGGACGGAGAAAACTTACTGGTTGAACCGATGGATGGATGAGAGCAGTTATGACAGATACAAGCAGAGCCAAGGAGCGGGAAAGACTCCGCCGTTTTCGGTGGATTATCGGCTGGAATATACGATTAATGGCGTCAAATACAGTTGGTGAGCATCGGCGCTGGCATCTTGCCTATTGAACGCGCGTGCTGCGCCACTACAAAGGAAAACAAATCGCCCGCCAAAGCCGGTGGCCACAGGTGCATGCAGATTTGGTTTTGCCCGGCGGCGCCGGGCAGGAGTGCGCTAGTTGCGTGAGACGTCTGGGCGATTGGGGCGCAGCAGTGCTGCGCCCCTACAACGTGATTAGCGGAGGTGGGCGTCGAACCAGGCTAGGGTGCGCTCGATGACGTCGCGTTGGTGCTTGGGACTGGCGAAGAGGTGGCCTTCGTGTTCGTAGACCACGAATTGGGTTTCCACGCCAAGGGTCCTGAGGGCGTGCCAGAATTCGTAGGATTGCGGTGTGGGGCATTCGCCGTCGCTGTCACCGACGAGGATCAGCGTGGGCGTTTTCACTTTTTTAATGAAATTAATGGGTGAGCTTTTAGCGTAAACCTCAGGATCGTCGTAGACGGACTTGCCGAAGAACGGAATCATCCACTGATCGATGAGATTCTCGCCGTAGTAGCTTTGATAATTGGCGATGCCGGCGCCGGCCATGGCGGCTTTGAAGCGATTGGTCTGCGTGACGGCCCACATGGTCATGTAGCCGCCGTAACTCCAACCAGTGATGCCGAGGCGATTGGGGTCGATGGGAGCGACTTTGAGGGCTTCGTCGACGCCGGCGAGAATGTCCTTGAAATCGCCATTGCCGAAGTCTCTGACGTTGGCGCGGGTGAAGGCTTCGCCCTGGCCGAAGCTGCCGCGCGGATTGGGGCATAGAACGAAGTAGCCCATGGCGGAAAGGCCTGAGGCGTAATCGTGCGGGTTTGGCCAATGGGACAGCGTTATGTACGAAGGCCCGCCGTGGACGCTTACGACCAGGGGATATTTCCGGGCGGGATCGAAATCGCGCGGGTAAAGCAGCCAGCCTTGAATTTCGTAGCCGTCGTTTCTCCAGGTGATGCTTTTGGCCTGGCCCCAGGCGGGTCTTAGGCCAGCGTTGCGATTGGTGACGGGAGTGGGAGCAGGAGATTTGTCGGTGATCAGAACCACTTCTGGTGGGCGGCTGTAGGAGCGGAAGATGCCACCGATGGACTTGCCGTCGTCAGCGGGAGAAAGGATGAAACCAAAGATTCCTGCGGCAGTGAAGGTTCCTTCGCCGGACCAGCGTTGCTCGATTTTGCCAGTGGCAGGATCGAGAGTTGCGATGGCACTGTTGCCGCCGACAAATTCGCTGAAGAGAATCTTGCCATCGCGTTGCCAACCGAGCCAGGCCGCCGAAGCCTTCATGCCCTCGGTGAGATTCTTGGCGCTGCCGCCGGAGCTGTTGATGGTGAAGATGTCGCCGCCGGTCAGGCCTTCGTCGCTCATGAGCCCTTCGATGAAGGCGATTTGCTTGCCGTCGGGAGACCACACGGGATTGGCGATTTCCAGCTTGGGTTTGTAGATGGACTTCATCAAGCCGGAGGAGGGGTCGAGCGTGGAGAGCTCGGCGATCCACCAATTGTTGTCGCCATTGCCGAGGGCGGAGCTGACCACGAAGCGCTTGCTGTCCGGCGACCAGGCGTATTCGTAGATGTAGGTGTCGGCAGGGGTGATTTGCTGGAGTTTACCCGCCCCGGCGGGCTGGCCGGAGGCTACATCGATGAGGGCCAGGCGCTGCTCGAAGAAGGCGTCCTTGATTTCGCCGGTTTCCGGGGTTTCGGCGACGAGCGGCCCAGAAGCGCGAGTGGCATTTTCAGTGAAGAGAACGGCGATGGTCTTGCCGTCGGGCGACCAAGTTGGATCGGCCAAGAAACCCTTTACGTTAGTGAGGATTTTAGGTGTGCCGCCGGAAGCGTTTTCGATGTAAAGCTGAAGCTGGCCGGATTTGGCCGCGTCGGAGAGGAATGCGAGGCGCTGGCTATCTGGCGACCAGGCGACGCTGCCCTCGGAGTGCAAGGAGTCGGCGACACCAGCTTTGATGCGCTTTGGGGCGCCTCCATTTTTCAGGCTTTTGACGTAGATTACACTGCTGCCAGAGAGCACGCCGGTTTTGGTGTGCACACTTTCAACCCATGCGATGGAGTTGCCGTCGGGTGAAAGGGCGACTTGCTCGAAGGTGTGCGCGGCAAAGAGGGTTTTGACGACGTCATCGAGAGGAGCACCCGTTGCGGCCTTCGGCTTTTCGACGGATTTGAGGCGCTTCTCGACATCTTGAGTGGTCCCGGGTTTTTCCTGTGCGGGGGCTACTTCCAATCCGTAGGAAAGCAGAAACGGAATCACCAGCGCAGCAAAACTGCGTCTGTTCGCGATCATTTTCACGCCCTCTCGATTTTTCGGTACTTCAACTCTGTGATCCGACCCAAAAAGCAACTCGTCGCGCAGGCTGGAAGCGCACTGATTTGCGACAGGTACAGTAATCCTCGAGGGTAAGGAGGGGCAAGCGGTACGTGAAGCGCTGTTGCCAATGACCACCGTTGTTGAAGCTGCGCACAGCGCGTAAAATCCCGGCAGGCAGGTTGCCTCAGGCGCGCGCGAGAAAGAGAAGAGAAACACAGAGTTAGCAGAGAGCAGGAGAGGGAGCGGAGACGCCGCAGCGGTAGCGAGAGCTTCGCTGGCTTGGAGAAACTGATGGTTGATCGTCGAGGATTTCTTTCGTCATTTGCGGGAGCGGCAAGTGTGGCTGGGACGTTCGGATTTGCCGCGCCTCTGCTGCGGCTGGTGGAGCAGGCGCCGGCGCAATTGCCGGATCCCTCGCTCTACGACTCGAATGAAGAGGCGTACTGGACGGAGATACGCAAACAATTCCTGATTCCTGCGGATGAGGTGTACCTCAACAACGGGACGGTGGGGTCGTGCCCGGCGCCGGTTTTGCGTGCCGTCTTCGATGGCTACAACGAGACGGAAAAGATGGCGCAGAGCGATCCGGAAGATTACCCCATCTGGGGCTATGGGCCGTGGAATGAGTTTCGCGATCCTTTGGCGGCATTTGTCGGTTGCACGCGCGACGAACTTGCGCTGGTGCGCAACGCCACGGAGGCAAACAGCTACATCGCCAATGGTTTAGACATGAAACCCGGCGATGAAGTGTTGATGACCGATCAGGAGCATCCTGGCGGCGAGCATCCCTGGAATTTGCGCGCGAAACGCTACGGGATCGTGGTGAAGAAGGTCACACTGCCGAGGCCGGTGCCGAATGCGGCCGCGGTGCTGAACTTGTTTAACGATGCGATCACCCCGCGGACGCGCGTTTTGTTCTTCAGCCACATCACCACGGTTACGGGGGTGGTGCTGCCGGCGAAGGAGCTGGCGGCTTTAGCGCGGTCGAAGGGAATTTTGTCGGCCGTGGATGGGGCGCATGTCATTGGAATGATGCCGCTGAATGTGCATGACCTGGGCTGCGACATGTATTCCTCCAGCCCGCATAAGTGGCTGATGGCGCCGAAGGGGACGGGATTTTTGTATGTGCGCGATGAGGTGATTGACCGCCTGTGGAACACGATCGCGACGGAAGGCTGGAATGATCCGAAGCTTCGCGCCGAGCGGTTTCAGCGGATCGGCAGCTCGAATGTACCGTCCTTGTGGGGCATGCGTGCGGCGGTGAAGCTGGCGAATGATATTGGCATGGATCGCATTGAACGACGGCACAGCACGATGGCGAACTACATTTTGGCGCAGATGCTGAAGCGCGGCGCGGAGTCGTGGACTTCGCCCGATGCGGCGCTGCGGTGCGCGATTGCTGCGGTGAACGTGCCGCCGGTTCAGAACCTGGAGATCGAGAAGTGGATGTGGCAGAACAAAAAGATTCGGATACGCGGGGGCGCACCGTCGAAGATTCGGTTGTCCACGCCGTACTATTTGTTGCGCAAAGATGTCGACCGCTATTTGGCGGCGTACGATGAGTATCGCAAGATGAAGACTGTTGCCTGAGCGGCACTGTTGCCGGGAGTTGGAGTATTTCAAGTACACCACGCGGACAGACAAGAATGTCTGTCCCACGTTTACAACCACTCGGAGGCGGTGAGTGCTATGATTCGCTTAGAACTTCAGGAGTCCACAAATGATTAGCGCGTCGATTTTGACCACGATGCTTACGATCGGTACGTGCGTTTTGGTTTTGGCGCTTGTTGCGTATCGGTTGCTGTGGGCGGGGTCGAGTTTCGCTGGGTATTTCGCAGGAGCCGCATGGCTGCCGAAAAAGTTGCAGCGCGTGCAGCACTGGCTGCACGGTGAACGGCGCTAAACACATCCGGCCGCTTTGAACAAAAGTGCGGCTTTGGGTACAGATTGGCGCGATGCTGCGCATGGCCGGGTGCGAGGGCGATTTTCACGACTTTCTGTTTTGCCCGGCGATGGGCGGCATCGTCCGGCGCGAGCAGGGGACCGCGTCAGCGAGATAATTGAGACTGCTGTGTTGGACGAGCCGGATCGCACCAAAACAAGAAACAG